>Ga0209066_10000571_pt1 | contig 53017 bp, 46 predicted proteins | sample All_14_2_FD_187198 | JGI IMG/M metagenome (GOLD analysis project Ga0209066, IMG submission 187198) | Freshwater microbial communities in response to fracking from Pennsylvania, USA - Allegheny Zone_MetaG_DW_15 (SPAdes) (version 2) ...
TTTTAAAGCCAGTGATAATATTGCAAGCTAATTCAACAGTTCCTGAAGTGATTGTAGTTGGACAGAGACTGTCATAAATTAGTTGGTCAGTGTTTAAACTATCATAAACCAAATCTTCTGTATACTTAATAAGCATGACGTCTCTTTCCGGTAAGCTATAGCCTGCTGATATCAGTAATTTATTGTCATGAGTTATACAAATATCCTCAATCACACTTGTAAAATCTACAGGCAGAATGGCTTCCATTATAAAATTTCCGAGACTATCATTTTTTTGCAATGAGCCTTTGCCTTCAGCGTAAAAACCGGTCTCGAAATATTGTACACCGGTGTATATGTTACTATTAAATTTTGTGCAAACATTTAATACACAAGCAACAATTGAATCCGGCTGATATAAAGTTTTTATCCATTCATAGCTACCATCTTCATAATTCAATTGCACCAATTGAGAATTATTTTCGGGTGCTGAAGAGTTTAAGCCAGTAATGAAACTATTTTGATTTTGCATAAATGGCTCCTCTCTAGCCTCACCATTATCAAAAACTGAATCAGGTAATCTAAATTTTTCCCAGATAGGAGTTCCATCATGAGCGACCTTTAACCAATAGGGTTCGAGTTCAAAAACTGATGTACTATCAATTCTTGCATATGCGAAACCATAGACTAAATTGCTGGTATCAATAGAGGAATTTGTTAATCCGAAAGGCAAATTGCCAGTATAATTATAATTATTTCCATAATAATTACTCCATACTTCGTTTCCATCAGTATCAATGCTTAATAAGCGGGTATTGTCAATAAGACGGGTATAGTATAAATTGACAGTGAATGTATTCAACTGAGGCACATATACTATCTCAAAAGCAAGATCATCGAGGCCTGGAGTTGCATAGATATTACACCACTCAACTTCCATACATGGATTGAGCTTCATAATAAATGGATCTCTCCAATCATCAAACTGTGCAGTAGCTCCAGTAATATACATATTGTTTTCTGGATCAAAAGCAACTCCTAAAATTTGTAAATGTTTTGAGCTGTTCCCGATTCGTTTCCTCCAAAGCTCGTTTCCATTGATATCGGTTTTTATAATACACGATCCGTATGGCGTATTAGGCTGGGATTCAAAGTCTAATGTCAATATGAAACCTTTGTCATAGGTTTCTCTAGTGTGATTCGGATAAGCCCAGTAATATTCTGTACCAAAAACTGCTGGCCATTGTCCATAGCTCAATTTAATGAGAAGGAAAAGAAAAAGTAATAAAGTTGGACGCTTCATATCAAAAATTTATAAAAATAGCAGGATAATACCTATAAGTAGTATTACCCTGCTGTAAATTTAGCGAATTCTTTGAAGCTGTGAAGTTGCAATAGAATTATTATTGCTAATTAATTCAACAACATAAGTTCTTAAGTAAATTCCCTCAAGAGTTTTGCTATTGACTGAACCAGTCAAATTTGTCTCAAGCATGATTTTGCAGTCTATTGATCGAATAACAACCTTATTTATTATTAAATTGATGATGTAAGGTATGCACTTTGATTGAATCTTTAGTATAAATCAATGTCTAAAGATGATTTGAAAGTAGAAAGAAAATTCTCTCTACTTCACTATTACTGAAGTATCTGTGCATTCTTATTTTTACTAGCCTGAAACTATTGTATTTGGCAAACAGAAAACCATGTAAATAGCAGCCTTCCACAGCAGCAAACATAGTGAATTGTTATCTCCAGTTAGAGTGGGTAGAGAGTAACTGCTGTCAGAGAAGGAAATGTCAATTGTCGAGTATACTCTATTGAGGCCTATGTTATTATTGAACCAGAAGTTTTCCGGTTGAAATTATCTGATTTTCTTTTTTAATCTGTATTAGATATAAGCCAGGTTTCCAATTAGATACGTTAATCACTTGTTCTTTCATGTTATCAGGCCATGGTGCTGAGTAAATCTTTTGACCATTAATATTTGCGACTTCAATAGTTAAATTTCTTACGTAATCACTTCTGTATGTTGTTACGTCCATAACACCCTTCTTGGTGCCGGTTTCGATTGTTTCAGGTAAATATATAACTGCGTAATCATCAGCTGGATTAGGTGCAATAGAAAGCTTTGTAATTCCTCTATTAGATTGATTTTTAAAGCCAGTGATAATATTGCAAGCTAATTCAACAGTTCCTGAAGTGATTGTAGTTGGACAGAGACTGTCATAAATTAGTTGGTCAGTGTTTAAACTATCATAAACCAAATCTTCTGTATACTTGATTAACATTACATCTTCCTGGTCTAAACTATGTATTGCAGAAACCATCAATTTATTATCATGAGTGGGACAAATGTCCTCAATTACAGTTGTAAAATTGACTGGCAATATAGTTTCCATCAAGAAATTTCCGAGACTATCGCATTTTTGCAATGAACCCAAACCTGCTGGGTCATTTCCTGTTTCAAAATATTGAACTCCAGTATATACGTAACTATTTAACCTTTGGCTGGCATTAACAACACAAACAGCTGTAGTATCTGGTTGATGCAAAGTTTTTATCCATTCAAAGGCTCCATCCTGATAGTTAATTTGAACTAATTGTGAATTATTTTCAGGCGGTGAAGATAATAAGCCAGTAATTATACTTTGTTGATTCATGAAAATAGGTTCTTCGCAAGTTAGCCCATTTTTAAAAATACTATCTGGTAATCTGTATCTTTCCCAAACTGCATTTCCATCGTAACCGACTTTTAACCAATATGGCTCAAGTTCGAAATATAAAGAAGTATCTATTTCTGCATATGTGAATCCATACAACAAAATACTTGTATCAATTGGAGAGTGTACAATTCCAATAGACGTCGTTCCCCTATATGCAGGATTAGAGCAATAATAATTACTCCAAATAATACTACCATCAGAATCAATATTCATTAACCGGATGTTATCAAATGCCTGGACATAAATAAAATTGACGACAAGTGAATTAGATGCTGGCGCGTAAACTATTTCATTTGCAATATCGTCAAGGTCAGGACTACGATATATATTACACCATTCAATTTCCATACATGGGTTAAGCTTCATAATGAAAGGATCCCTTTGCTGATCAAATTGAGCAGTACCCCCTGAAATATAGATATTGTTTTCAGCATCCATAGCTACACCTTTGAGTTCTAGATGCTTTGAACTATTCCCAATTTGTTTTTTCCATAGTTGATTTCCATTAATATCTGTTTTAATGATACATGAACCATAGGGAGTGTTCGGTTGTGGCTCAAAATCCAGAGTCAATAAAAAGCCTTTGTCATAGGTTTCTCTCGTATGATTTGGTGTCGCCCAGTAATACTCTGTGCCAAAAACAGCAGGCCATTGTCCAAAACTCAATTCCGTGAATAAAAAAAGAATAAGAAAAAAAGGCAGTCGCATCATCTCTCAAAATTTATAAAATAGCAGGGTAATATTTGAAGAGTATTACCCTGCTGTAAATTTAGCGAATTACTTGAAGCTTGGCAGTTACAATTGAATTATTGTTGCTAATTAATTCAACAATATAAGTACCACTATTAAGTCCCTCAAGATACATGGTCTTGCTATAACTGAACCTGCCAAGTTAGATTCAAGAATGATTTTGCCGTCTATTGATCGAAGGACAACCTATTTATCATTTAGATTGATGATGTAAGGTATGCACTTTTATTGAATCTTTAGTATAAATCAATGTCTAAAGATGATTTGAAAGTAGAAAGAAAATTCTCTCTACTTCACTATTACTTTACCGGTTGAAACAACTTCAGAATTGTTAGCTATTCTAATTAAATAAATGCCATGTTTCCATGAAGTTGTATTAATCACTTGTTCTTTCAATCCTTCCGGCCATGATTTATCATATATAAGCCTTCCATTAGAATCGAAAATACTAAGCTTTAAATTATGAGCTTCATTTTTTAGGATACGCTTAACTTCTTGTTGGTTTGATACTTCTTTTATAAGATTGGTTTCCGGGAGATAAATAATAAAATAATCTTCACAAGGATTTGGACTGATAGTCAGATTCTCTTTTCCCTGATTAATTCTTTCACTTATTTTAGTGATTACATCACAAGAAAAATCAATATTTCCTGAAGTTATGCTTCCCTGACATAGACTATCATAAATTAATTGTTGTGTATAAATACTATCATACTGTAATTGGCTATTGTATTTAATAATCATAAAGTCTTGAAGATCATAATCATGCTGACAGGAGAGAAGTATTTTATCATCACTGGTGCCAATAATGTCGTAAACATAAGCATCGTAAGGTGGCACTCTTTCGTTAATAAAATTTCCAGATGAATCGGTAACCTGCACAGTGTAAAAACCAGTGTTATCACAGATATTTTGAACACCAAAAATAAAATTACCATTGTTCATTTGATTTGAACAAGTAATATCTATCTTATTGACAGTGTCAGCTTTATAGAAAATACTTCTTCCTAAATAGTTTCCATCCTTGTCAAGGTTAAAAAGTCTCGTATAAGGGTCAAAAGCAGAAATAGCAGGTAAAGAAAGATTACCATTATCATGAAAAAGTGGTTGGTGACATGCAAGTCCCCCTATGTAAGATGTGTCTGGCATAATAAATCGTTCCCATAAGATGTCACCATTATTATCAATCTTACTCCAATATGGTTCAGTATAAAAATTAATAGTATCATTTAGAAAGACATGACCATATAATAGAAATGTGCTATCATACTCTGAAATGCATACTCCCATTGGTGTTTCATTTCGATAACTATTATTAGTGCAATAAGTATTAGACCATATTAAGTTTCCAGTACCATCCACTTTAAATAAACTAATTCTTTTGTCAGATAAATCGTAATAATGATTAAACACGATAAAAACAAATGTACTATCCCATGGCACATATTGGATCGATCCTGCCCAATCATATAAATTTGGAGTATGATATACTTTACACCACTCGCTATTATAACAAGCATCCAGTTTCAGAATGAAAGGATCACCTGAAGAATCTTCAGAAAAAATTTGACCTGAAATGATTACACCACCGTCAACTGTAATATTAATACCACCGTTATGAATGCTATATGAAGTTGAATTTCCTATATGTTTGTCAAATAGCATATTGCCATTAATATCCGTTTTAAGCAAACCTATTTCTTCAAAAGAACTCTGAGTATGCTGGAAATTGTAGCAAATCAAAAATCCCTTATCATACATTTCATATATATTAAACGGGGCAGCCCAATAGTGCTCTTCACCGAAGATTCTGATCCAATCTTGCCCATAAGATGTAGTGGCACAGAGAAGTATTGCAACGAAAAATAGTTTTTTCATAGGCAAAATTTATTTCGGAGAAGACTTTGTATATTCTTCGCTTTTAATAAGTGACTATATCAATCATCATGGATCCAAGCCCTAATGAAGAATACCGCAAAATCTGTATATTGAGTGAGTTTAAGGGGGTAAGGATTGATATTTTCATAATATGAAGTTTTTTATTGCTAAATTATGCATCTTAAATGTAAATTCCAACTCTTCAATTAGTCCTGGCTATACTAAGCTTTAATGTTCTAAATTTGAATATTATAATTTTTTATGCTCCGCCGTCAAAAAATGTATGATTTGTTTAGGGTAAAATTCTAGTATATTGTCATATAAATAGAACCTTTAAGCAATCAGTAATGAAGTATCTTTGCATTCTTATTTTTACTAGCCTAAAACTATTGTGTTTTGGGCAAACAGAAAACCATTCTGTTAATAGATTTCCATCAGGGTTTGAAATTTCAGTTGGACCTAATTATTCAAAATATGTCACTTTTGAGGAACAAACATACAGCAATTATACTTTTGATTTGATCCCTGGAGTTGGTTATTCAATTGAATTTGGATATACAGGTTTAAAGGATAAGAAAATACCTATAAGGTTATCAGCTGGAATTGACAATCTTAGAGGGAAGATCATAGTGAATTATCATACCGGGATATGGTATAATCCTTTGATGACTGTTAAATCAGAAATAAATCAGACAAATCTTTTTATAGCCATTGATCCGTTGTGGGTAACCTTGAATAAATTGAACATTACACTTGGAATGGTTGGTGATATGAAACTTGCAAATGTTGGAGATGCTTCGCGTGAAGAATTGAATGTATACAGATTTATGGGACAATGGTCTTCAGATACATTAACAGAGAAGGTAGAAATCGGTAATATAGCGACACTGGGAATAAGGTTTTCAATCAGTCATGATATTAACTTAGGACCACATATGGCTGTGGCACCACGTTTTAACATTTACTATACAATAACTTCACCTTTCCATAATACTTTTGATATGAAGATATATAGTCTTCGGCCAGGCATTGATGTTGTTTTTAAATGGAAATAGCAGCCTTCCACAGCAGCAAACATACTGAATTGTTATCTCCAGTCAGAGTGGATAGAGAGTAACGTCCCCGATACTTAGAAAGAACCTCATTATGAGGCTCTTTTGCTTTTTAGATACATCAAATGCCCGGGTATAACTATGGCAAGAAGCCAGCCTGTGGCTTCAAATAATAACTGCTCAGCCAGTGGAAAATATGAGGCTATCAGGGCAAGTATTCCAAACAGTATTCCACCATAAATAAATATCTGAGACTTTAAAGCATTCCCGGTGGCTATAATAGCAAATGCTATCACTATCATGAATATAGGATGCTGTAGTTCAAGGTTCAGTGTATGCAGCACATTATTTAGAATCAGGTTGATAAATACCATGCTTCCAAACATAGTCACCCAGATTGGCCATACACTGCCAGATTCAGTAATTGCTGATTTTTTATTTGCGATAAAATAAATAATGGTCGCAATGATGGTTATCAACCCAAGCAAATAGCCGGTAATGCTAAGTGATCTCTCAATAATGTGTTGTAATAGGTACTCTCTTTGAAGGTAGCCGGTAAGGTTGGTATAAAACATCAGCCAGCCCCATAGGATAAAGAGCGCACCGTCGGTGGTTATTTCTTTTTGAACTGCTTTCTTAAAAGTGACTGTAGTAAGCATCACAGTACTATTTCTTTTTTACACTAAACGGAACAGAGATACCAAGCCAGGGAATTGCAAATAACCCGGTATCTTCAGCTATTGGTATAAATAATCCGTAGTCTATACCTAAAGTTTTTGTCATAGTTCTTCCCCCAAATGAAAGAAGAACAACGGATCCTTCTTCAAAGGGAAACAAGTAATTTTCTGATAAAATATATCCCTTTCGACCGGTTCTTAACATTATGCTGAGGTTAATCATCGGTGAGTTTGCCCAGTCACCTCCGGCATATCCGTAACCCAGGCCAAGAGAAATATTCTCGTTTCTGTTACCAATTGTGCCGGTGCCATATACTATTCCAAAGCCTGCGTCTTCATTAAAACCTGCAGTTCCTGCAAATACACCTGCCCCGAGATTAAATTTATCTTTCTTTACTGGTATTGATATTTTAGGTACGATCCATATAGGCGAATATGTCCCGGCATCAGAGCCAAACAGGAACAACGGTACTAGTCCAAAGCCAATTGAGAAGTTATCAGATACTCCAATGCTTACCTGGTTAAAAAGAACCCACAGGTTTTGGTAATACCCTTCACCAGCTCTAAGACCATGGCCGTTTGGTGCGAAGAAATACCGCGACGACTGGGTGTTTTCCATCCATACTTCTCCGTTTACTACCATAGACCCAACAACAGGAGTTTTTGATTTTATATTGGATTGAGAAATGGTAATAGCTCCGAATTGATCTGTCTGTATCTGAATTTTCTCCTGGTCTTCGCTTAAAATAACACCCTGGAACTGGTTACCATCTTTTGTTTCAATTATATATTCAGTTGTATCAGTGCTGATTTGTGCAAAGAGATGTAATGGCAGGTTAATGGTTACTATAAATACCGCGGCAATTAGTATAAATCGCTTCATAATTCCCTGTTTTCTGTTAAAGATACGAAAAAAATACGAAACTTCCATATGTAAAATAAAAAGCCCGGAATACCGGGCTTCTTATTTTTATGTACTGGTCTTATTAATTAATATCAAACGCCTGAATAGCCCACTCATGGATAAGCCCTGAGCCTGCTGCTTTAGTAAGTGAATAAATCTTATTGCCGGAAGCATTTGAAAAGACGAAGTATGGAACAGCGTTATAGAAGTTGCCTTGTCCGGAATTGTCAACTACAACAAATTTCTCCAGGTCGATTTTTGATTTGTAGGTTAGATTCAGTGCATTATGAATCAGAATTACAGGTTTATTTAATTCATTATAACCATCACCTGATGAGATAATGTACAAGTTATCCTTTGCCTCTGAATGATCAAGCCACATGACACTGCTGCTGTTTTCCAGAGGTATAGAACCGTTGTATGTCATATCCTGCGACTGTAATTCGGAGGTCTTAAGAACTGTTCTGCCCATGGTAAATATACGCTGACCGTCCTCTGAGAACCATAGATTGCCCATTCCATAACTGCCACTGTATGATGATTCGTACATATAGGATAGGGTGCCGTTCTGGATATCATATTTTTCAATGCTTGATCCTGCTGCTCCATAGATATATTTGGCCGAGGGATGCATACGGCCGTGTGTACCGGCATATATTGACCAGCTCTGGCTGGTTGTTTGATTATCGTATGGAAGGTTAACGTCAACACAATATACCTCTGTCCATTGGTCTTCTTTTGGGAACACGTAAGCCCATTTATTTGGAGCCAGAACTATATCAATGGCATTGCAGGATACACTGTAGGTGCGGATGGCATTGTAGGTTTCAAGATCAATATAAGTAAGATGCCCGTCATGGCCTGCAGCCGCAGTTTTACCATCCTGTGAAATTGAAACACAGGTTGGCATAAAGTCAAGCATGATGCTGTTGGTTGTGCCAGTTCCAGTGTGATAAACATTAACCGTAGTCGGGTATGAAGATACATAAACAATAATATCCCTTACCTTATTGTATTCAGCATCTATAACATCACTCTGAAGCATTATCTTATTCTCGATGAGATGCTCTATGCCTACAGCGATGTTATAAAGCTTATCATTAAGGTTCACGATGATCTTTGAATTGTAAATACCAGTAGTCATGCCGTTGCGGTTAGCTGTTACAAGGATGGTATCAGTTTTGCCCGGTTCAATATTACCACTGGTCTTTGCGAGTGATATATAATCATTCTCAGCACTGAGAGTATAACTAGCTGCTGCATTTCCCAGGTTGCGGAGTACAAGATTCCTGGTATTATCTATAATTGAGAAATTCAATGATTCAGGAACTTCAGTGTAATAGTTATTGCCAACACCAAGCCTGACAATAATTTTCCAATTCCCTATGGTTGACATAATTTCAATCTCACCTTCATAAAGTCCGGGTAATAGGGAATCAGCATTAGAGTATAATCTGATTTCCGAAATATTACCTGAAACGTAACCTTCTTCACTCGTTACATTTATCCATTCAGGGTGGGAAATTACCCTGTATGATACTTGCTTTGACGGTTCAACATAGAGGAACAGCGACTTGTATTCACTATCCTTAAAGGTAAGAGTGTCAGCCGAGAAAACAAGTTTGTAAGTGGTATTTGCGGGATCATCGGGAGTAATATCATCACCAGGGTCTTTAACACAACCTGAAAGAATGGCAAAGGCCAGAATTGCTAGGAAGAGTTTTTTTAACATATAACAACGTTTATTTACCTGATTAATTAATGTCAAACGCCTGTATAGCCCATTCATGGATAAGTCCTGAGCCTTCAGCTTTGGTAAGAGAATAGATCTTATTGCCGGAAGCATTGGAAAATACGAAGTAAGGGTTTGCATCATAGAATTGTCCTTGTCCGGAATTGCCGACTACCACAAACTTTTCAAGGTCTATTTTTGACTTGTAGGTAAGATTAGTTGCATTATGGATAAGAATGAATGGTTTGTTAATTGAATTCCACGAATCGCCTGAAGATATAATATACAGGTTGTTTTTTGCTGCTGAATGATCGAGCCACATTATCCTGTTCCAGCCTTCAAGAGTAATAGAGCCATTATAAAGCATATCCTGGCCCTGTATTTCAGAAGTTTTAAGAACAGTTCTTCCTCTTGTAAATAAACGCTGGCCATCTTCAGAGAACCACAGGTTGCCACCCATATTATAATCGCCATGGTAAGGCGAATCGTACATGTAGGATAGTGTACCGTTCTGGATATCATATTTCTCTATATCTGAAGGCGATAGTCCGTTATCTGCACCATAAATGTATTTACCTGAGGGATGCAGGCGGCCAAGCGTGCCGGCATATATCGACCAGCTCTGGCTGCTTGTTTGATTATCGTATGGAAGATTAAGGTCAACACAATAGATTTCTGCCCATTGGTCTTCTTTTGGAAATACATAGGCCCATTTATTTGGACCCAGCACTATATCAATAGCATTACAGGAAACACTATATGAACGGATGGCAGTGTATGTCTGCAGGTCAACATGGGTCAGGTGTCCGTCGTGGCCTACAACAGCAGTATTTCCATCAGGGGCAAGTGATACACAGGTAGGCATAAAGTCAAGCATAATGCTGTTAGTAGTGCCTGTTTCAGTGTGATATACATTTACTGTGGTTGGGTATGTAGAAACATAAACCATAATGTCCCTCACCTTATTGTATTCAGCATCTATAACATCCGTCTGAAGCATTATTTTATTCTCAATAAGGTGCTCTATGGCTACAGGAATATTGTAATTTTTATCGTTGAGGTTTGCAAGTAGATTTGAATAGTACATGCCTGTGGACATACCGGTACGATTGACTGAAACTACTATGGTATCTGCCTGGTTAGGTTCAATGCTGCCTGTAGTTTTAGCAAGTGATATATAATCATTCTGCACACTGATGGTATAACTTGCAGTTACATTACCAAGGTTTCTGATTACCAGGTCCTTAGTGTCATCAACAATTGAAAAATTGAGTGATTCAGGAACCTCAGTATAATAATTATTGCCAACGCCAAGCCTGCATAGTACTTTTACATTTCCAATAGTCGACATTATCTCAAGTTCACCTTCATACATCCCGGGCAATAAACTTTCTGCATTGGAATAAAGCCTTATCTCTGAAATATTACTTGAGACGTAACCTTCCTCATTAGTGATGCTTAACCACTCAGGATGGGAGATTACCCTGTACGATACTTGTTTGGCCGGATCTACATAGAGAAAGAGTGATTTATATTCACTGTCATTAAAAGTCAGTGTATCAGCCGATAATATCAGATTATATGTGCCGTTTCCGGGATTTTGAGGGTTAATTGGATCATCACCGGGGTCTTTAACACAACCTGAAAGGATGGCTAGTGCCATAAATGGTAGGAGGAGTTTTTTATACATAAATCAAGATTTATTTAAGTCGCACATCAATTAATATTAAACGCCTGGATAGCCCATTCATGATCAAGTCCTGAATCCTCAGCCTTGGTTAGTGAATAGATCATATTGCCTGATGCATTTGAAAATACGAAGTAGGGATTTGCTTCATAGTATTTTCTCTGGCCGTTGTTATCTTCAACAATATATTTCTCAAGGGCAATCTTTGATTTGAAAGTAAGGTTTGTGGCATTATGGATGTAAATATAAGGTTTGTTATTATCACCATATGAATCACCCGATGAGATTAAGTACAGGTTATTTTTAGCCGCTGAATGATCAAGCCACATAATCCGACACCAGTTATCGAGAGTGATAGAACCATTGTATAACATATCCTGGTCCTCGAGCTCTGATGTTTTGAGAACTGTTCTTCCCCTCGTAAAAATGCGCTGGCCGTCTTCGGAGAACCAAAGGTTGCCTCCCATACTGTAATCGCCATGATAGGGAGAGTCATACATATATGATAGGGTGCCACTTTGGATATCATATTTTTCAATGTCTGAAGGTGACAGTCCGTTATCTGCACCATAAATGTATTTGCCGGAAGGGTGCAGCCGTGCTAATGTACCATGATAAATAGTATATCCCTGGCTGGTTGTTTCATTATCATAAGCAAGGTCAAGGTTTATGCAGCGAACTTCATAGTCCTGTGTAGGGAATACATATGCCCATTTATTAGGAGAAAGTACAATATCTGCAGCATTACACGAAACACTGTATGTGCGGATGGCAGTACAGGTTTCAATGTTAACAAAAGTAAGATGTCCGTCATGTCCTACAACAGCAGTTCTCCCGTCAGGTGATAATGAAACACACGATGGTAAAAAGTCAAGCGCTATGCTTTGTGTAGTTTCAGTTTGTGTATTGTAAACATTAATGGAGGATGGATAGGACGACACCCATACCATGATATCCTTTACTTTATTGTATTCTGCATCAATTACATCTGTTTGAAGCATTATCTTATTCTCAACAAGATGCTCAATGCTAACCGGGATATTATAAACCTTATTATTGAGGTTCACTACTATCTTTGAATTGTAAAAACCGGTGGTCATACCGGTGCGGTTTGCAGTTACCTGTATACTGTCGGTTTTATTCGGTTGAATATTACCGCTGGTCTTGGCAAGTGAGATGTAATCATTCTCTGCGCTGAGAGTATAGCTAGCTTCCACATTGCCTAAGTTTCTTATTATTAGCTTTTTAGTGTCGTCAGATATAGAGAAGTTAAGTGAATCAGGTACTTCTGTATAATAGTTATTACCAACGCCCAATCTTATCAGCACCTTTTTATTGCCTATAGTCGACATGATTTCAAGCTCTCCATCATACAATCCTGGCATTAAATTTTCTGCATCAGAGTACAATCTTATTTCGGAGATGTTGCCTGAAATGTAACCCTCTTCATTGGAGACAGTTATCCAGTCAGGATGTGAGATTACCCTGTACGACACTTGTTTGGCAGGTTCAACATAGAGGAAGATTGACTTGTATTCGCTGTCCTTAAAAGTCAGGGTATCAGCAGATAATACGAGTTTGAATGTACTTTCATTAGTCGGTTCATCACCTGGATCTTTAACACAACCGGATAGAATAGCCAGAGCCAGGAGGGACAGGAAGAGTTTTTTATACATATATTATTCAGACTGAGTAATTATCCGTCAAATGTATAAAAAAGAAAATCCTTCAACAAATATCGTTTAAGATATTTATAAATTTTTGATGCAACGAACAGATATGCCGCGTTTCATATAACCATCATCAACCACCCAGCCTCCTTCGTTATAGTAAAGTATCCTTGCCCAGGCACGTCCATTGCCAATTTCTGAGGATGTCCAGAAATGTGCCTGTTGTCCTTTGAGGGAGTAAGGCCCCTCAACACCTCTCATTCCGCCGGGTAATGCACTGAAGTGATAGTTGTTGGTTCCATGATGTTCACTGTAATCCCATCGTGGGTGCTCACTTACATGGCATTCAGCCACAGGGGCATCTATCTGCCGGCATGATTTAAGTTCATTGCCATTAGGTGTTTCATAACCACCTATGAATTCTGCAAGACCGTTCCATTCTTCAGTGGTAGGAACATGCCAGCCTTCAGGACAAAGCCCTGCTTCATTTACTACTGCATAGAAATTGTATAAGCCGCCATAAATATCCTTCCATTCAATATTGTTGTTATACCATGCATAGGCACCTGTGCTGGTCGTACTCCACTGGTCGTTGTTTTCACCTGGATAAAGCAGTTCCTGTCCGTTACGGTAACGTGTTACCTTGAGGTTTGAAGCCATCCATTCCCTGTTGCCTATGATTATAGTTTCATATTCATTTCCATCGATGTCAGTAACACCGGTAACCTGACCGCCACCACTGTTGGCTTCACTGATGCCGGGTACAATTACCCATTGGCCGCCAAGCCAAAGAGTATCACCGGTTTCAGAAACATGAAGTGTAACAAACTTCTTGTTTACTGCATCATGGGCAGCGATTGGATCAGCAAGGTCAACTATCCGTAACATACCTGCATTATTACCAACCTGGAGGGTTTGGTGAAGGTTCTGCGGTTCAGTATTTCCGGCAGAAATAGCATATAATGCATATGGGACACTCATAAACTGGGTTGTCCCCATGGCAATATAATCACCTCCCGTATTCAGTTCAATGCCCAGGAAATAAGATCCTTCGGCCCAGTTTATAGCATTGAATGTACCAACTGAAGGGGTGCCTTGTCCGATAATAAGACTTACAGTTCCGAGGTCATCGGTTGGTGCATAGTGGGTTTCAGTATAAACGGGGAGACTTGTAGGCGAGTTGTGCATGATATTGAATCGGAAGTACACATTCTGGTTAATGATGAGGGCACCTGAAGAGTCTCTTACTGTTGCCTGGTAATTGAAGCCCTGTGGTGCCTGGGGAAAGCATGCAAGTCCGGCAAGAACTAGCAAAATTGTAAAGATTCTTTTCATAGCTTTATCTTTAAAGGATCACAATTTTAAAAACACTAACCTGGTTGTTTAATTTATCTTTTGTATTGAGGAAGTATATTCCCGGTTTCCACTCTGAGGCATTGATTATATCTCCGGAATTTACTTCAGCTTCTTTGATTATTCTTGTTTGTTGATCGCTGATGCGGATCTCCAGCGGATGATTATCCTTCTCACGGATAATGAAGTTTTCAGTTACAGGATTTGGGTATATTCTTACCCCCGTTAAATATTCATACTCTGGCTTGATAAGGTAAAACGACATATTGAGCGATTGATAGAATCCATTGCCCAGTTGGTGCTTACCAGCAGACATTGTACCAATCACAGGTTCGCCCACTGTGTAAGAAAGCCTTGTATTACCGTTTGTTTGTGTTATGCCGACAGATGATGTAACTGACCTTGAAATGCTTTGTGCAAAAGCCGGATGAATAAGCACAATGCTACAAATTAGCACAATTAAGGATGATAATTTCATTGTTATCAGCTTTAAGGAAGTGTAAATGTATGGTAAAAACTATATATAAGCAATACCCGTATACAATTACATCCGTTTTTTTTGAAAAGGTAATACTAACTATGGTACGTACTAAGATATTTTCTATACATTTGGGTTCTTAACTTTTAAGTTTCACCAAAAACTCTACTTTCATGAGAAAATTCTTTACGCTTCTTGCTTTATTTACCGGACTGTATCTGTCAGTCTCTTCACAGGTGCTTGTTGGTACTGATCCGATGTTAAAAAATGCCATACTCGAAGAGTTTACAGGTATCCATTGCACTTATTGTCCTGACGGACATGCAATTGCCCAGTCGATTATTAACAATAACCCCGGCAGGGCATTTGTAATAGCATTACACCAGGGGTCATTTGCTGCACCTGGCACAGGTGAGCCTGACTACCGTACTCCATTCGGTGATGCAATTGCCAATCAGACCGGACTTACCGGTTATCCGTCAGGAACCGTTAACAGGCATGTTTTCAGCGGGGGTATAACAGCCCTTGGCAGAGGTTCATGGGCAGGCGCATGTGATCAGATAATGCAGGAAGTGTCGCCGGTAAATATTGGTCTTTCTTCATCTTATGAAGAAGCTACCCGTCAGCTTACAGTAACTGTAGAATTATACTACACATCCGATGCTCCGGCCTCAAGTAATTTCATAAATGTGGCACTCATACAGGATAGCATCTATGGTCCTCAAACCGGAGGTAATGCAGGTAACAACTATCGCCACATGCACATGCTACGACATCTGATTACCGGACAATGGGGAGATGAGGTAACCACAACAACTCAAGGCTCATTGGTAACAAGAACATATACTTACACAGTTCCTGCCGGTTACAATAACATTCCCGCCGTTGTTGAGAATATGAAGGTTGTTGCTTTTGTAACTGAAGACCACCAGGAAGTATATACCGGTGATGAAGTTGATGCCATTGGAGGAACAAACCTGTTCATAGGTAAGTTCTCTTCTGATGCGCCTTATATCCAGAGCGGTATTGCTGGCAATGAGCAATTATTTACTGTGAATGCAATAAGTAACATTACTGGTACTGAACCATTTAATATCTGGATTGAAGCAGAGAATTCACCTGCTGATTGGACATACTCATTCATCATTGACGGTCAGGAATACACCACACTAACTACAGTAAACCTCACAAAAGATATCGCAACTCCGGTGATTGTTAAAGTAACTCCGGGTGCTTCAGCCGGTTTCCCGGGATATGTGCTCAGGATGACATCAGTAAACAATCCAACTGCACCTGAAAAAATGTACAGGGTTATGGTGGTATCAGGTGTTACCGATCTCTTGGTAAATGGTACAGGAGGACCTGAAACTGTAAATAACCAGGATACATACACTGAAGGTTTTGATGCAGCAGGAGTTAATTCCTATGCAGTAGTAAATGCCAACGTAATGCGTGATATGGTTAATTCAGGTGCTTACCAGAATGTTATTACCTGTTGGCTGAATATTGCGTGGACATTCCCCGCTTTAAGCGACAGCCAGGCAGAAGCTGTTATGGATTTCATGGATGCAGGGCATAATATATTCATCGCCGGACAGGATATAGGATGGGATATTATGAGCGGCGCTGACGGTTCAAATGGCACACCTATAACCCAGAATTTCTATACCAATTACCTGAAAGCCCAGTACTTAAATGATGGCTCATCTGCTAATAACCGCTTGAATGCAATTACCACCGATCCCTTGTTTGGTGCTGTACCTCAGAGTACTATTGTAGATGTTTATGGCGGAAATATGTATCCGGATGAAATCAATGCTCTAACTGGTGCTGACCTTATCTTCAAATATGTAGTTGCAACTGAATACGGCGCTATTAAGTATAATGCTCCTGATTACAGGTCGATCTATTTCGGAATAGGATTGGAAATGCTAGGCAATGCCGATGTTAAGAACCAGATTATTAATATCAGCCGCCAGTGGTTAACAGGTGAATTTATCGGTGTGGAATATATCGATGCAATGAATGCTTTGATGAGTGGACAAAATTATCCTAATCCTGCAAGCGGCTATACCTTTATTCCGGTTTCAAAGGAAGCACAGGGTGGGCTGATTGAAGTGTATAACATGCAGGGGATGCAGGTACTTGTAAGTCTGATTGGAACTGAAAGCCTTTGCAGGATAGATCTTTCAGAAGTACCTGCAGGTTTCTATACCTACCGGATTGTTAAAGGAAGTAATGTATCCGGAGTATACAAGATTTGTGTGGTTAAATAATCTTTTTCAGACAGGGATATCCTGTATTTGAAAATAAATGTGGCAGATAAGGATTTACCTTATCTGCCACATTTTTCCCGTTTAATCTATCAAATCAATCTTTGGAATTTTAATAATCCCTCTTATCGTGTCCTAACTGTTTAACCAGCTTGTTATAGATACCGAATAACAGGAATGACGGAGCCCACTGACCAATAAACAATGATGTTTCGTCCCTTCGCATCAGCTTAATTGTCAATGAAACGGCCATTGCACCCAGTGCTGCCCAGAGAAATGCATCTGAAGGTAATTTTGCAGTCTGCTCCTCAATATTTCTTGCTATAGGTCCTTCTCTCTTATCCGGATTTACCTGATCCATCTTATTCTTGATTTCTCTTACATTCGTTTCCATATCTCTTTTTAAAAGTTTAGTTAGTTATACAAGTTACTGATTACTAAACAAGTACGTAAAACCAATGTTTTTGACCGGATACAAAAAAAATCTTAAAATCTGATTCCTATTGACAAGCCACTTCTAACTCCGAGCCATGGACTCTTATTTGTAAGGGTAACCTTATCAGCAGTAACATCCAGATCGGTTCTCAGCATAGGCATGTTAATACTCTCGAACTCTTGTTCAAAATCACTCTGCTCAGCTGGAGTCAGGTCAATTGATGGGTCACCGGTAATAGTAGCCTTGCCTCTTCCGCCGTGAAAGCCCATAATCCACCAGTCAAGGCAGACATAATCACCCAGCAGCCATTGCGCTCCACACATTATACCTCCCGATGTGGTGGTGAATTTACCTGAGAGTGTGATATCATTTACCTTATTTTCTTCATTAGTGTACTTCACAACAAAGTCATGAACATTGAACTGAGAGTATTTAAAATACGGTGCTATATAAAACCCTTTGCCATAGCCTTCACCAAAATAAATCCTGAAGTCAGGTGTCATTGACCATGAACTGTACTTAAAAGTCCTGACATCCATATCCACATCCGGATTAGTTGTCATGGCTTCATTAATCATACCTGCAAATGGGATACCTTTTTTGGGCATCATATTCACTGTTAGTGATGCAGAAAGTTTTTCATTGAGGATTCTTTCATACTGTAACCCGTAATTTCCCGCGAGATCTGAAAAGATGTTTGTCTTGATAAAGTTCATTTCCTGACCGTAAGATGAGATGCCAGATACAAGCAATAACGCCGTTAGCAATAAGGATAATCTTGATTTCATGTTTGTTAGGTTAAGTTTTAATTGATTAAATATAGTTCATACAAAAAAAATGTGCTCCCAAATGTAAGGATAATTTATTATTCCTTTCAAAATTATCTTTCGGCTGAGGATATTCTGATTTTCCACTTGGCTGATTCTCATGCCTCGATTTTTCTTACTTTTGCACCTCAAAAAATAAACTCATGGAAATTCCTGCGAAGTACGATCCGAAAGGTATTGAGGATAAATGGTATAACTACTGGCTTGATAAAGGATTCTTCAAGTCAGTTCCTGATGGCCGTGAACCTTATGTTATTGTAATACCCCCGCCTAATGTTACCGGAGTATTGCACATGGGGCACATGCTTAACAATACCATTCAGGATGTACTGGTGCGCAGGGCACGAATGCAAGGTAAAAACGCCTGCTGGCTTCCTGGTACTGACCATGCTTCTATTGCCACAGAAGCAAAAGTTGTTGCAAAACTGAAAGAACAGGGCATCGAGAAAAGTCAGCTTACACGCGAAGAGTTCCTCAGCCATGCATGGGAATGGAAGGAAAAGCATGGCGGAATAATCCTTGAGCAGCTTAAGAAACTTGGTGCTTCATGCGACTGGGACCGTACAAAGTTTACTATGGACCCTGCCATGTATGAATCGGTAATTGACGTGTTCATTGACCTGTACAATAAAGGCCTGATATACCGTGGTGTAAGGATGGTTAACTGGGATCCTAAAGCACTTACAGCCTTATCGGATGAAGAAGTTATATACAAGGAAGTTAAGTCAAAGCTATACTACCTCCGTTACAAAGTTGAAGGTTCAGCTGATGAATGGGTTACTATTGCAACTACAAGGCCTGAGACTATCCTTGGTGATACTGCTGTATGCTTCCATCCTGAAGACGACAGGTTTAAGCACCTTTCCGGTAAAAGAGTCCTTGTGCCGCTGATTGAACGTTCTATACCTCTAATCCAGGATGAATATGTTGACCGTGAGTTTGGTACAGGATGTCTGAAGATTACTCCGGCGCATGATATCAACGACTACAATATTGGTTTAAAATATAATCTTGAGAGTATTGATATCTTTAACGATAATGGTACCCTGAATGAAAAGGCCATTCTTTATGTTGGTAAAGACAGGTTTGATGTACGTAAACTGATTGTTGAAGAGCTTGAGCAAAAGGGACATATTGTTAAGATAGAGGATTATGTAAATAATGTTGGTTTCTCTGAGAGGACTGACGAAGTGATCGAGCCGAAGCTGTCAGTACAGTGGTTTATGAAGATGGACCAGATGGCTCCACAGGCACTTGAGGTTGTAATGAATGATACCATCAGGTTCCACCCTGAGAAGTTCAAGAATACATACCGCCACTGGATGGAGAATGTACGTGACTGGTGTATCAGCAGGCAATTATGGTGGGGGCAGCGTATTCCGGCTTATTACCTGCCTGATGGTAAAGTTATTGTAGCCAAGTCAGCAGATGAGGCCCTTCAACAAGCTATTCAAACAACAGGCAAGGACTTGAAGCTGACTGACCTTAAGCAGGATGAGGATGTACTCGATACATGGTTTTCATCATGGCTCTGGCCTATTTCAGTATTCGATGGAATACGTAATCCTGACAATGAAGACATTAAATATTATTATCCTACTAACGACTTGATCACTGCTCCTGAGATTTTATTCTTTTGGGTTGCACGTATGATTATGGCCGGCCTGGAGTACAGGAACGACATACCGTTTAAGAATGTTTACCTCACAGGTATTGTAAGGGACAAACTTGGGCGTAAGATGTCGAAGTCACTTGGTAATTCTCCTGATCCTCTTGACCTGATTGCCAAATACGGTGCTGACGGTGTCAGGGTTGGTATGCTTCTTACGTCACCGGCAGGAAATGACTTACCTTTTGATGAAAGCTTATGTGAACAGGGAAGGAATTTCAGCAATAAAATATGGAATGCACTCAGGCTGGTAAAAGGCTGGGAGGTTGACCATAAATTAGCTCAGCCTGTTTATGCCCATACAGCAATAAAGTGGTTTGACTCAAGGTTGAACGAGGCAATAGGTGAGATAGAAGATAATTTCAGGAGGTATAAATTGTCAGAAGGCCTGATGAATGTTTATAAACTCATCTGGGACGACTTCTGTTCGTGGTACCTTGAGATGGTAAAACCTGCTTACCAGCAGCCAATTGATCCGGTTACACTTGAACATACAGTTAACTTCTTCGATAAGCTAATGCGTTTGCTGCATCCTTTCATGCCGTTTATCACAGAAGAGATCTGGCAAGCACTAAAGGAAAGGGGAGCAGGCGAAAGTATTATGGTAGCTCCTATGCCCGGGCATTCGCAGGTTAAATCAAAGATACTGGCGGAATTTGCCATTGCTTCTGAGATAATCCAGTCAATCCGGACTATCAGGAAAGATAAAGGCATCCCCCAACGCGACCAGATAGAACTAATGGTAGTACACCCGGAGACCAAGGCAAAGCATACCTTTGATGAGTTGATTACCAAATTGTGTAACATAAGTTCAATAACTTATGTTAAGGAAAAGCCTGACTCAGCTTTAGGTTTTATTGTACAGTCAGTTGAGTATTTTGTCCCGTTAGGAGGTAAAATAGATCTGGAAGCTGAAAGAGATAAACTGAATAAGGAACTCGAATATGCAGAAGGTTTCCTTGCATCCGTAATGAAAAAACTCGGTAATGAGCGTTTTATGGCTAATGCAAAACCTGAAGTTATAGAGATTGAGCAGAAAAAGCGTGCTGATGCTGAATCAACAATTACAGTGCTGAAACAGCGACTGGAATCATTGAACGAGGCATAAAAAAGGAAATATTAGCATTAACGAATGCAAAAATGGAAACGACTTATGAAAGATAAGTCGTTTTTTTTTAAACTTTTTCGCTCATATCGTGTTAACGAGTGAAATTTAAGTTACATTTGCGATTATTTTTTAATTTTTTAATTGATTATGAAAACAGGAAAAGTTAAATTCTTCAATGAATCAAAAGGTTACGGATTTATTCTTGACGACGAGACCGGAAAAGAGTATTTCGTTCATGCAACAGGTTTAATCGATCGTATTAACGAAGGCGATTCTGTGACTTATGAACTTCAGGAAGGAAAAAAAGGCTTAAATGCTGTAAAGGTAAAACTTGCATAACTAATCATATAGTTATTTCATTTTATCTTATTAACCCTGCTCCAAAGCAGGGTTTTTTTATTCCGGTAACTCAGATTGCTGAAAAAAAATGAAATAAATTGTATATTTTAGTAAAATAAATGAACAATTGGCCATCTTTTTACTTTTCTATGTTATTCGGCTTGCTTATAAGCCTACCTTTACACATTATTTATATTATTTAAAATGAAAACAGGAAAAGTAAAATTCTTTAACGAATCAAAAGGTTACGGTTTTATCTCAGATGATGAATCAACCAAAGAGTATTTTGTACACATCACTAATCTTATCGACAAAATTTACGAAGGAGACAGCGTTTCTTTTGATCTTGAAGAAGGACAAAAAGGCTTAACAGCCACTAAAGTAAAAGTGCTGTAATAACCACTTCGGACACAATACTTAAAACAGCCTCCTTTAGGAGGCTGTTTTTTTTTGATCTATTTCAGGAAAACGTACTGAATAATGTTTGCTCCCATTTGCAGGGCCTTGGTACGTGTCTGCTCTGAATCATTATGCACAGCCTGGTCTTCCCATCCGTCACCAAGGTCACATTCATAGGTGTAGAAACATAACAGCCTGCCGTCTTTTATCAATCCATAGCCTTGTGGTGGCTTATTATCATGTTCATGTATTTTAGGCAATCCGTTTGGGAAGTTGTATCGCTGATGGTAAATAGGATGACTGAAAGGTAGTTCCACAAACTCAAGTTCCGGAAAAACTTTTTTCATTTGTGGCCTTACAAATTCATTTAAACCATAGTTGTCATCAATATGAAGGAATCCACCGGCAAGCAAGTAGTTCCGGATATTCCTTGCCTCTGCATCATCAAATAAAAAGTTTCCATGGCCAGTCATATGCACAAAAGGGTAATTAAATATGGCGGGGTTACCAGCTTCAACGGTTGCATACTCAGTATTCAGATTTGTGCCAAGGTTCTTATTACAGAATGCAATTAGGTTAGTAAGGGATGTCGGATTGGCATACCAGTCGCCGCCGCCTCTGTATTTTAAGAGAGCTATCTGCACTGAACCGGGGCTATTCCCCAGAAGGAATACTGTCATCAGCAAGATAGAGCGAAATATAGTCTTTAACATAGTTTAGATCTGTTTCAATTTTTATAATCCATTATTCTCCGCTTAACGGATAATATACTTCATCCGGTTCATTGATGATGTTTATCATAAAACAAGCAGCCAGTGCGGCGGTTTCAGTCCTAAGTCTCGAACTTCCAAGGCTTACAGGGATAAAGCCTTTCTTCAATGCCTGGTTAACCTCTCCCTGTGTAAAGTCTCCTTCGGGGCCAATCAAAACTGTGGCCGGTTGTTTTGGTTTACACACCTTAATAAGATGATTCTGAGTATTATTTCTGTCGAGCCAGGCAATATAGTTGTTATCAGGCTGAGTATAGGTGTTTAAGAAATCACTATAAGAAACCGGTTCATTTATTCTTGGTAAGAATGCTTTAAGTGACTGCTTCATGGCTGAAACAAGAACTTTCTTCAGCCTGTCGGGCCTGATATTAGTCCTTTCAGAGTTCTCACTATAAAAGGGGGTTATTTCATCAATACCTGCTTCTGTAGCTTTTTCAAGGAACCATTCAAAGCGTGCTGTGTTTTTAGGAGGCGCAATAGCAATATGGATGCTGTGCAGGGGAGGATCCAGTTTTTTTAAGTCTTTTAAATATGCAAGCTGGTGTTTTGGCTCCGATGCTTCAAGAACAGCGGTGCAAATATTTCCCAAACCATCAGTTACAAGAAATTCATCTCCTTTGCGCAGTCGCATTACTCTTAAGTGTGCAGCTTCATCACCGGCTAATTTTACAAGGTTATTGCCTGAAGAAATTATGCCTGACAAATCCGACTCTCCATAGTAAAATAATTGCATCCCTTTCAACTTTAATGATTACAAAAATAACCAAAAAAAAAGGCTGTCCCGGTGAGGACAGCCTCTCAGTAAAATATTATGTTACTATTTCACGATGAGTTTCTCATCCCATACATTGTTTTCGCTGATTACACGGAGAACGTATAAGCCGGCCGGTAAAAGGCCAGTGTTAAGAGTCCATTCAGTTCCTGTAGTCATTTTAATTTTGAAAACCTGTTTGCCATTTGAGGATATCACCTGAACAGTCGGATTTTTTATCTCTGCACCTGATCTGAGCAGGAAGTAATTATTGCCTGGATTAGGATAGATACTGATACCATGTATTGCCTGGATATCAAGATCCTTTACACCGATTGTTGGTGAAACTGTAATATTATCGATAAAGAGGTTATTTCCTCGACGGTGAACGGTTTCAAACATAATCCTTACATTATCGTTACCTGTGAACTGAGAAATATTCAGCACATTACATACCGGATTTTCCGGTCCATTGCACCAGTCATCTGATGTTAGCGGCTCAGTTTCATAGACAGCTACAGGCATAGTTTCGAAACTTCCGTTTGTGTCATCACCAAAGTCAGCAACTTTAGTCCATGTTAAACCACAATCGGTTGACACATAAATAAGCAATGAATCGGTGATCTGAGGATAGCGCCTGATATAGGCATGTTCAAAGCTAAGGTATGCAGTTGTATAGTTTTCAAGATTCATTGGAGGACTAATGAGCTGATCACGTCTTCCAACGGCAACATTATAGTTATAGAAGTTCATCCTGGCTGCACTAGTTGCAACACTGTCAACTAATACTGAATGTATATCCCATGTTACCAGACCATCAGGATTGACAACTTCCCATCCTTTAGCCTGCATATCGCCGCTTTCCCAGTCTTCGCTGAATGGAATTGGCATGCCACCGATATAAACGTAATCTTCCTTAGTAAGAGTAGTACTGCCATTAACATTTGAAACACTTAATGATACAGTATAGCTTGATGTCCCGGTAAACCTAACTACCGGATTCTGTGAAGTGGCACTTGTGCCTTCAAGGAAAGTTACATCTGATGGCTCAAATGTCCACTGCCAGCCAACAGGACAATATTCTGAATTATCATAGAAGGAAACAGTTGCAGTATCACCTGTACAGAATGTGTGTAATGATGACGAGAAATCTGCTAATGGTAATAATGTATCACTGGCATTTATGTAGGCAACCTTGGTTATAGTATCAGTTCCGGCGGGATTCGATACAATAAGGGTTACATTAAATTGACCCGGTTGGTTCCATACAATACCTGACGGATTTTGTTCTGCAGACTGGGCAGGTGTTGCGCCTTCAAAAGTCCAGTTCCATGCAAATGGAACACCTACTGATTTATCCTGAAAATTAACCTGACATCCCAATGGAACATATACCTGGTCGGCTATAAAATTGGCAACAGGGAATGTATAATGGAGGTTTGACTCCCACAATCCACGGCCATAGGTACCTGCACGGATAATGTCATTCTGTGGCCCTGCAGGATCATAGTAAATTTCAAGTTCAGTAACCCTTGCTGCTTCCGGTAATCCGTCAGAATACTGGATCCATTCAGTGCTGAACTGATCACGGTAGAACACACCTATATCGGTACCAAGGTACAGGCCTTCAGGACTGTTACGGTAATAAACCAGTGAATGCATTGCAACATCAGGAAGATTGCCTGTTAGATCAGTCCATGAGGTTCCTTTATTAGTTGACTTAAATACTTTGTTTTGCTGAACAATGTATACTATATTCTCATCAACCGGACTTGTTTCAATATCACTGATACTGTTATTTGAAGGGAGAGTCCCTGTGAGGTTAGTCCATTGTGGGGTGGCTGACTTAACATCGTCAGACCTGTATAGCTGGTTGTTATTGGCTGTATAGAGTATATTCGTGTTTGCGTATGATTGTCTCATAGCATCAAGGTCGTTTACATTGATGTTGGAGATTTTTGTCCATGAAACATTTCCAGCGTTTGAAGCCTTAATATTAGTGCTGCGCCAAACATTATCATACCCTATGAACATTGTATTTCCATCAAAGTAGTCGATCACAAAAGGAGTAACCCATGCACCGCCTTCAGTAATGCCATTTACACCTTGTCCGGCAATGTTTCCATCATATCCATGATTCTGGTGACGGTCGATGCTTCCATAATAAACTGTTGAATAGCTGTACACTTCATTTGTTGGGTCATAAGCACATTCCATACCATCACCGCCACCAACGCTTACCCATTCAGGACCAACAAAACTTGAGGTTCCATTATCCTGGTAACCATTGATAACATAATCCCTGTAGGTAGCACTCTGTCCGATTTTATATGCCTGGCTTATAACCAATCCATTGCTGATCTCAGTCCAAGATGAACCTCCGTTGTCAGTCCAGTAAACACCACCATCGTTTCCTGCATACAGCCTGTTATTAATAGGGTTGTATTCCAAAACATGAAGATCGGCATGAACAGAAGGAACACCGCACCCGCCATACCAGTGGGAGTTAATTGCCCAGGTAGTTCCGCCATTGGAAGATTTGAAACAGTTAACACCTCCTGCGTAGATAACTTCTGCATTGGTTGGGTCGCATGCAATATCAAGATCGTACCATGCCTGGCCACCTGAACCACCGTTGCAATCCCAGCTCATAATATTGGGGGTGGTCGACCTGAGGCTGAAGGTTAAGCCACTGTTGGTAGACCGGTATAATCCTTTAAACGACTCACTGTTTGTAAGGATAAAGTAGACGTATGTGGGGTCGGCTGGTGAAACAGCTATTGCACCACGATATCCACCGGGCAGGCCGTTGGTTACTTCAGTAAAGGTAACGCCATTATTATCAGAACGGTAGAAGTCTCCACCTGAAGCAGCATATACGGTATTTGGATCTCCGGGTTTGAAAACGATGTCTTTGAAAGTGCCGGTTATTACCTTTGTCCATGAAGCACCTGCATCAGTAGTACGATAAACCCCACCACCAGTTGCTACGAGTAATATTGATGAATTGGCTGGATGCATCAGTATGCGGCTTATAGTGCTGTTTTCCATACTGACGTTTATAGGCTGGAAAGTAATTCCACCATCATAGCTTTTCCACATACCGGCACCGGGAGCATCACCTGCATCACGGTCACCTGTTCCGAGGTATACTACGTCAGGGTTACTATGGTCAACAATAACAGCTGAAACTCCAAGAGTTGGAAGTATATCAGTGTGGCTTTCCCAGGTTTGGCCTCCATCATTTGTCAGCCATAATCCGCCAGCAGGTGCACCTATGTAAAGTTTATTGGGGTCAGTAGGATGGAATCCTATCGCATTAACCCTTCCCAGTCCGCGGTATCCGTTATAACCTGAGGGTACAGTTGAGGGACCTAAAGAAATCCAGTTGCCTGCTGTTATATTATTACTGCTTTTCTGGTTCAACTGCCTTATAGCATTAAGATTACGGTAAGGCGAAGGTTTAGTTCCGTCGGGTGAAACCTGTTTACCCATCCAGTATTCCCATCTTTTGAATATCTTATAACCATTTCCGCGTGTTACTTCACGGCCATCCCAATATTCATAGAACGCTTTCTGTGTTTCAAAAAAGTTGGCATCGGGATCCTGCATCATGTCTATCCAGTAAGGATATGACTTATAGTCTTTATTCTTTGATTGAGCTGAGGTTGTTTGTGTAAAGGCTAATAGCGCAAGGAACAGCACTATACCGGTAAAATTTCTCATGTGGATTATTGTGTTATCTAATTAGCGGTCACAAAAATAGCATAATACTGATACTCTTTATAAAAAAAGAGGCTGCCTTTAAAAAAGCAGCCTCTTTTTATTTTTAACGCCAGTTACGGCATCGTTCCTTCCCCTGTTGGGTCGTTTTCAATCTGGTCTTTAAATTTTTTAAGAATGAAGACACCCAGGTAGTATGAAATCGCTATCATGGCAGGCCATGCAATAAACCAAATTATTTTATCCCAGTACATGGTGTTACGTTTTAAGATTAATAAACATGCGTATTATTTTCATTCAGGTCAGCTTCCGTCATCTGTTTTTTGTTAAGTGATTTCCAAACCCAGTAGATATAGGCAATAACAACAGGTACAAACAGTGATACATAACTCATGGCTGTGAGGGTATAATGACTTGAGGAGCTATTCTGGATAGTGAGTGAATGCTGGAGGTTATAAGTTGAAGGGTAATATGCCGTATTATTAAACCCTGCAACAAGGAAGAGAGAAAATACTGCCAGAATTGTCCCTGCACCGGTAAACCAGATACCTTTATTGCTACTCATGAATAAAAGTTTGATTATTCCGAAAAGCACGAGCACAACACCTGCAAGAAAGAATACTGCAACAAGCGGCATCTCGATAAAGTTGGTGAAGTATTTATAGTTAACCATACTTACTGTACCAGTTGCCGGATCATATGCAAAACCATCCTTTAAAAGCAGATTTACCACAAAAGCCAGAAAGAAAACAAGGAATGGCAGAGCATTATACCACATTTGTTTTACCGCCCTGTCAAAAATAGGTTTGCTGTTGATACTATTAACAATGAATAGAATACCTAAAATCCTTGCAAGGAAGAAGACGGCAAGTCCGAGTGCAACATTATGCCAGTTAAGTACAGCTTCCAATCCATGGAATGGAGTTTGCCAGCGTGAAATAGTTGAATCGTATACCTGTGCAAGGTTTCCTTTTTCAACTGAAAACATACTTCCGTTAAAGAATGTACCGACTGCTGTTCCTATCAGAATTGTACCCAGTGCACCATTGAGGAAAAGCATGATTTCAAATGTGCGTTTACCGTATACATTAGACGGTTTGCTTCTGTATTCATACGAAACAGCCTGAATCACGAAGGCAAGTAGAATGGCCATCCAAACCCAGTATGCTCCACCGAAGGAGGTGGAATAAAACAAGGGGAATGAGGCAAAGAAAGCACCGCCAAAAGTTACAAGGGTAGTAAATGTAAGTTCCCATTTATGGCCAAGTACATTAACAATCATTGATCTTTCATTCTCGGTTTTCCCAAGTGTGTAAATGAGTGTCTGTCCACCCTGGACAAACATAAGAAAGACGAGGGCGCTGGCCAGAATTGATATAATTACCCACCAATATTGCTGAAGGGCTAAGATTGATAAATTTTCAAACATCGTGATATCCTCCTATTGGTTAGCTGTTATGTAATTCTTCTGCTTCTGCATGTGCTTTTTCCATTACTTCTGCCTCAGTAACAGGTTTAGGACCATTTTTAATAGTCCTGAACATGATACTTAACTCAGCAATGAGTAAAGATGTGAAGATGATTGCAAACAGGATAAAGGTTGTAATAACTGCGTTTGCATCAAGTTTGGAGACTGCCGTCATAGTTGGCATAAGATCCTGTATAACCCACGGTTGCCGGCCCATTTCAGCGGTAATCCAGCCTGATTGTGAGGCAATATAAGCCAGTGGTATATTTATTATGGCGAATCTGAGCCAGAATTTTGAGGTTGAAATTTTGTTCTTGTATACCAATAATAGTATAATGCCAAAGAATACTATGAACCAGAAACCCAGAGCTACCATTATATGGAAGCTGTAAAACGTGGTCGCCATGTTCGGTACAAGAGAATTAGGATTATCGATAAAATACCCGTAACCGAAATATTGGATATTTTTATCAATAATAGCCCTTGCTTCAGCCATCTTTTCAACATTGTTGCTTTCTTTCGCAAGTTTATACTCAGCCAATGCATCAATTGCCAGTTTTCCCCTGCTTATCTTTTCTGCAGCTGACATAATATTATGCTCCGGATTGCCTTCCATCAGGTCTTTGATTCCCGGTATAAATGCATTGAAGTCGGAAAATGCCATATAAGAGAGAAAGTTGGGAATCTCGATCTTAAAAGCAAAGTCCTTCAGGTTTTCGTTATTTGGATCTTCAGGTGTTGATGATACTACACCCAGTGCAATAAGCGGAGCACCACGCTGACCAATGTTCAACCCTTCAAAGGCGGCAAATTTCATAGGTTGATGCTGTGCAATAACTTTAGCGCTGTAATCTCCGGTAAGTATTGTGAATAAAGCAGTTATAAGGCCAAAGACCGATGCAAGAACCATACTGCGCTTAGCAAACACCAGGTGACGCTTTTTAAGCAGGAACCAGGCGCTTATACCAATAACTACCAAGGCTGCAAGCATATAAGATGATGCAATGGTATGAGTAAACTTACTGACAGCCATTGGTGACAGTAGTACATCCCAGAAATTCTCCATCTCATTACGGGCAGTGTCAGGATTAAACTTCATACCAACAGGAAGTTGCATCCATGCATTTGCAACAAGGATCCATAAAGCTGAAAGGCTCGCACCGAATGCGGTTAACCAGGAAGCCAGGAGATGCATTTTCTTGCTAACCTTATTCCAGCCAAAGAACATAATGGCAATGAAAGTTGATTCAAGGAAAAATGCCATAATCCCTTCAATCGCCAATGGTGCACCAAAGATGTCTCCTACGAACCATGAGTAATTGGACCAGTTGGTGCCAAACTCAAATTCGAGGATAATACCGGTGGCTACTCCAATCGCGAAGTTAATACCGAATATCGTCATCCAGAATTTGGTGATCCTCTTCCATTCAGGATCTCCTGTTTTTACATAAATACTTTCCATGATTGCAACCAGAAATCCGAGACCCAGTGTAAGCGGGACGAAAATCCAGTGATACATGGCTGTCAGGGCAAACTGCCCCCTCGACCAGTCGATCAGCGAATAGTCAAATGTGTCTATCATACTTGGTTTATTTAGGTGATGTTAAACGTTCAATAACATAGTTACTTTTCTCCTCATCTGTTTTGAATTTAGAATTGAGAAAATTGGGAAAGAAGAAAAGCTTTAAAATAGCAAACATGACAAAGAGCTTAATGAGGATGATCGCCCACAATGTTTTACCAATTGTCATGCTTTTGAAACCTTCATAGTAAAAATGGAATATTCTTCTGGCAAGACGCATAACGAAACGAAAAAATTTCATCTCAAATATAGGAAGTAAATGCCTAAAAAAAGCACTGAAAATAATTTAAACAAAATATAACATGTTCAAGAAATGATTCATCATCCTAAACAAATGCTTTAACAATCAGAAGATGCTATAAACAGTTAATAACTTAGTAATGAATATTATAACAATTTATTTGTCTTCTAAAGGTAACTTTTATCGATTTTAAGCTTTTACAAAATGACTAATAAAAAACGTCAGAAAAGTGTAAAACCTTAAATAAAATTGCATTATTCTACAACCTTATAACCAAGGTTATTTATAGTTTCGGCCAGCACTTCGGGCTTCACTTTAGTGGTATCATAAGATATAGTTGTAAGTTCTTTAAGGTGTGAAGCTTCAGCGGCTACAACGCCTTCAACACCGGATAGTGCTTTTTCAACACTATTCTCACAACCTTCGCAGGTCATACCTGTCACATGAAGTTCAATACTTTTAAGTGCAGCAACTTCACTTTTTTTTGCGGGTTGATCTTTTGAATTAGTTGTTGAGTTACAAGAGAATAATAACACTGAAAATGCCAATAGGGCAATGATTGTTTTCATAATGAATTTTTAAAGATGATTGATTCTGTAAGACATGGTCATTAAGATTCAAATGATTGTTGTAAATTTAGAGAATAATTTTCACTAATTATAGTTGATGGAATTTATTAATACTGAAAGTCTGATACTGATAGGAGCAACAGTACTCTTTTTAAGTATTGTTGCCAGTAAAACAAGCGGAAGACTTGGAGTGCCGGCATTGGTTATCTTCCTCTTTATTGGAATGCTTGCCGGAGTTGAAGGTATACTTGGAATTCCTTTCCGGGATTTCGCTGCTGCTCAAAAACTTGGTACTGTAGCTTTAGTATTTATTTTATTTTCAGGTGGCCTGGATACAAAATTTGAAAGTATACGACCGGTAATTGGCCATGGATTAACTCTTGCAACTGTAGGTGTAGTTGTTACAGCTTTGGCAACTGGATTATTTGTCTGGAAGTTTACTGGTTTCAGTCTGATGGAAGGGTTACTCCTGGGGGCCATAATTTCATCAACAGATGCTGCAGCAGTTTTTTCTGTTCTCCGTTCAAAAAACATTGGTCTGAGAGGCAGACTCAGGCCTTTACTTGAATTTGAATCAGGCAGCAACGACCCAATGGCCTATTTTCTCACCATTTCAATGATTTCTCTGATTGAGTCCCAGGAAACTGGCTTCTGGCATATAACCATCCAATTCCTGATTCAAATGTCGCTGGGCCTTATTTACGGTGGAATATTTGGTAAGGTAAGTGTCTGGATAATAAATAAAATTAAACTTGATTATGATGGATTATATCCGGTACTGACTATGACCATGGTATTGCTAACCTATGCTATCAGTAGTCTGACCTATGGAAATGGATTTGTTGCCACCTATGTAATGGGTTTAGTACTTGGTAATAGTAGTTTCATCCATAAAAAGAGTTTAATGAAGTTCTATGATGGTCAGGCATGGCTTATGCAGATCATTATGTTTATTATGCTTGGCCTACTGGTTAATCCATCAGAAATAGTACCGGTCATAGGTACCGGTATGCTTGTATCTGCTTTTCTTATACTGATAGCCAGGCCGGTTGGTGTATTTTTATCTCTTATACCTTTCAGAATGCGCTTAAGGGATATGGCATTTATATCCTGGGTTGGGCTCAGGGGAGCCGTTCCTATAATATTTGCCACTTTTGCGGTTACTGCAGGGCTTGATAAATCTATTACCATATTTAATATTGTCTTCTTTATAGTCCTTACTTCAGTTGCTTTACAAGGAACTACTATTATGCCTGTCGCAAAATGGCTAAAGGTTAAAAGGAATGTTTCAGGAGAAAGGAAATATCCTTTGGAACTTGAGATTTCAGAAGGGATGAAGAATGAACTTATTGAAATAACTATTCCCGAGGATTGTACGCAAGCCAATAAGCGCATTGTTGAACTGGGATTTCCAAGGAATTCTCTTATCGTAATGATTGAGAGAAATAAACAATATATAACACCTAACGGAAATACCATCTTACGCCCTGGTGATAATTTGTTAGTAATGACTAATAATAGGAGGGACTTGCAGGCGATCAATGACTGTTTAGGCATAAAACCTATATCCGACGGGACTTCTGAGTAATTTAAGCATCATCTTACTGAAGGTTCAATACGTAAAAATACGTAGTGGTATTCAGCAACTACACATTGAAAAATAAGTAATTTAACGGATTGTGCAGGCTATTTTGTGGATATAAATTTGTTGCTTAACAACCCCCACAAAAAAAGCCATGAAAAAATTAACATTAACTTTCGCCCTGATAGCTGCGATGTCCTTCGCATTTGGTCAGTCATCTGTTAAGTCACCAGGATTAATGCTTGGACTTGACAGCACATTAATAGTAATGGAGTATTCCAGGTTCAATAATTTAAGTACAGATGAAACCTGGGTGAAGCATTCCACCCCTGGACGTATTATATATTATTGTACAAGCGCAAAAGACAAGAATAAAGCAAACGTTGCCCATATATACGATTTTGACGCAAATGGTGTCAATGTAAAATATACCACTGTTGCTACACAGGAAAAGATAAAATATGCAGTTGATTATTTTAATACCTTATCATTAGGCAGAAAGAATGTCTACAAGTTTGTTGGAGTGATTGATGATAATAAAGCTGTATGGGTGTCGAATGATGATGTAGCTGAAGTAGCTGATTGTAATTGCGGTAATGTTCAGGTAACAGTTATCAGTAATCTTAAAAAAGATAATGAATTAGCCGGAAACTCAGGTGTAAAGCCCGGCAGGTCGGGTGAACTGCTTGCTATTGTCTATACGCCTAACAAATGATACTAATATGGCCGGGGGGTTGTATTATTAAAGAAAGGAGCTTCGGCTCCTTTTTTTATTCTTAAACAACCATCAGGTCAGCAATCAGCACTATCATTACCACCAAATAATAAATGTTTATGCTCAGGAAAGCTTTATAGGAATGGTGGTTGTTCTTTAAACCCAGCCAGTAAATAAAGTAAATAATTAGCGAAGCAGAAAGTGCCTGGAGAAAGTAGAAAGCCGGATTGTGATTTATTATCAGGTAATAGGATAAAAGACTACCGCTGGCGGCTGTGGCAACCACCCATGAAAATACCAATCTTTTTATTTGTTTAACAGAGAATTTTTCTGCTATTGTTTTAATTCCGGCTTTCTTGTACTCTGAAGAATACTTCAGTATGAGAATCCAGAAATGAGGAATCTGGCCAATAAAGAAGAAAAGAGCAAGGGTAAGGGCTGATACATGCATAATATGCCCGCCTCCGGCAGTCCAACCGATTACAGGAGGAACCGCACCGACAATACCACCTGGAAAAGCAGCAAAGGCTGTCTTGTATTTTAAAGGAGTATAAACAAAGTTATACCATAGTAAATTTCCCAGACCAAGTAATGCAGGCAGAAGGCTGAAGTACACGTATAAGATCAAAAAACCTGATAAAGAAAATACTGTAATCATTAGTATGGCTAATCTGAAAGATGCATTACCATTTAACAGCGGACGCTTTTGTGTGCGAAGCATTTTATTATCAGCCTCTCTTTCCTGCACCTGGTTTAAAGCACTTGCAGCCATTGCAAGCAGAAGCACGCCGATGAATACAAAAAGAACATCAGGGTTGTAAACCCTGATGCTTAGAAGATATCCTGTGGCTGCGGTTAATGCAACACTGAATGAAATACCTGCTTTGCCAAGATTTAATACTGACCTCAGCAAAAGTAGCAATCTGTTTATCATTTAATAGTCTTCAGGTATTCTATTATCTGCATTACCTGATCATCCTTTAACTGGTTTTTGTACGATACCATCTGTCCTTTACTGAATCCTTCAACTATATCAGCATCCGGTTCATAGATTGACTTTATAATATAGGCATCATCTGCTGTTACTGTCCGTTTTTCCCCATCAGTAACAACTGTAACTTCATGCCCATAAACACCTTTGAAAGAAGGGCCAACCAATTTTGTCCCGTCGATCGAGTGACATGCAACACATCCGTTTGATTCTATGAGCCTTCTTCCGGCCAAAGCAGGGTCAGCTGCAATGGCAGCATTAGCTGTTGAATCAGTTTTTGATGCCAGCCATTGGTCATACTTCTCCGGATCAAGCACTTTTACTTCAGTGAACATATATGAATGGGAGAGACCACAATATTCAGCACAGAATAATTCATAATCGCCCGACTTTTGTCCTATAAACCACATTCTGTTTGTTCTTCCTGGCACCATATCTTCTTTGATCCTGAATGAAGGAATATATAAACTATGCACTACATCGACTGAGATAAGGTCGAGAACAACAGCTTTATCGCGTGGTACATATAAAGTATCAGTCTGTACGCCGTTCCCATAGTCAAAGTTCCACGACCACATACGGGCTGTCGCCTTAATATGAAGAGCATCTTCGGGTGCCTTTCGAGCCGGTGAATATCCTGCCCAACCGTAGAAGAACATAATCATTACAAGGATAAACGGAATTACTGTCCATATAATTTCCAGTGTATTATTACCATGTATCTGCGAGGCTACCGGATTTTTCTTATGGTGATATTTAACCATGAAGTAAATAATAGCTCCACTTATTCCTAGGAGAAAAAAGATTGAAATACCTATGATAAGTAAGAAGGCATTATCGGTTGCTGTTACTAAATTTGAAGCTCCTGAGTACATAATTTCCTTTATTGATCTAAGTAATCAAATAATGTTACACCTATAACTGCACCTAAAATCACGATTACGAATATTGTCATCAGTAAGTAGATCTTATTATCAAATTTCAGGTGCATGAAGTAAAGAAGCACGATTGCTGCCTTGCATGTTGCAATCAGCAGTGCGGCTACAGTGTTGAAGGCATTTAATTCAACACTGGTAATGGCTACGGTAATTACTGTAAAAGTTATCAGAATAGCCAAAACAAAAAGATGGTCCTTATAACCGGATATGTGGCTTGAATTGTCGTTGCTCATAACTCTGAAGGTTGTTTAATGGATTAAATAAAACAAAGGAAACAGGAATATCCAGATAAGGTCAACGAGGTGCCAGTAAAGTCCACTGTTTTCCAATAATGCATATTTATCACTCCTTACCAGGTCTTTCTTGATTTTCACAAGTGTAATTATGAGGAGCGTCATACCAACAACGATGTGAAGGCCATGCAATCCTGTCATAAAGAAATAGAGACTAAAAAATAACATATCTCCATTGCTCAGCATCTGCATTAAGTCAGAACCTGGGTACATACCGTGTTCGAATTTTGCTCCCCATTCAAAATACTTGTTGATAAGGAAAACAAGTGCCAGCAAAATGGTGGCAGCCACGAAGTACATGGCATGTTTCTTATTTCCTCTCTGGATAGCAGTAATTGACATAGCCACAGTAGCACTGCTCACAAGCAGGATAATTGTATTAATCAGCCCCATCGCTATGCTTAGTTCCTCATGTGCAAGGTGAAAAGCTACATGATGTTTTGTCCTGTAAACTGAATAGACAACGAAAAGACCTCCGAACAGAAGGATTTCAGTGAATATAAACAGCCACATTCCTAACTTGGAAGCATGATCATCACGATGAAGGTCATGATGCGTTTCTTGATGAGCGTTTATTGCTGTTTCCATAAGTGCCGATTATTTAAATTCATAAGGACCATGAGTCACTACAGGTATTTCTTCAAAGTTCTCAACGATAGGAGGAGATTGAGTAGTCCACTCAAGTGTAGGACCATTCCATGGATTGTCAACCTCTTTACCGGTTGCTTTCTTCGATCTGAACAGGTTAACAAGTATGATAATCAATCCTGTTATCATAATCCATGAGCCAACTGTAGAAATTACGTTTTCAGATGTGAATTGTGGGAGATAATCGTAATACCTGCGTGGCATTCCAAGTAGGCCAACAACGAACATTGGGAAGTACAATATATTGAACCCAATGAAGAAGATGAGTAATCCAATATTTGCAATTCTTTGGTTATAGATTTTGCCGAATATCTTTGGCCACCAATAGTGCATTGCAGCAAAGAAAGCAAAGCCTGTTCCACCAAATACTATATAATGGAAATGGCCTACAACAAAGTATGTATCATGAACATGGATATCGGTAGCTACTGAGCCGACTACTAATCCTGAGAAGCCACCAATCATAAACACGAAAATGAATCCCATGGCCCACCAGAAAGGTGTCTTCAGGTGAATTGACCCTTTATATAGGGTCGCAGTCCAGTTAAAGACCTTAACCGCAGAGGGTAATGCAACTAAAAATGTGAGAAATGAGAAAATCCATCTGGATGATGTAGCCATTCCTGAAGTAAACATATGGTGTCCCCATACAAAATAGCCTACAAAAGCAATCGCCATTGAAGATATTATAAGAGCATCGTATCCAAAAAGTGGTTTACGTGAAAACGTTGGTATAATCTCAGAGATTACACCCATTGCCGGCAGAATCATAATATAGACGGCAGGGTGTGAGTATATCCAGAATAGGTGCTGGTACAGGACAGGGTCGCCACCTATAGCAGGATCAAAAAATCCAATGCCTAACAGGCGCTCTGCAGCTATCATCGAAAGTGTGATACCGATGATTGGAGTTGCCAGCAACTGTATCCAACCAGTAGCATAAAGTGTCCATGCAAAAATTGGCATTCTTCTCCATCCCATACCGGGAGCCCTCAGGCGGTGCATAGTAGTAATAAAGTTGAGCCCGGTAAGAATTGATGAAAATCCCAGGACAAACGCTCCTAATACTGCAGCAACAACATTGGTTTGAGTCTTAAGACTGTATGGTGCATAAAAGGTCCATCCTGTGTCAGGTGGGCCGTCACCCATAAACTGTGAAGTCAATACAATTATAGCGCCCAGTATATACAGATACCAGCTAAACAGATTTAATCGCGGGAATGAAACGTCTTTAGCACCAAGCATTATAGGCAGTGCGAAATTTCCAAACACAGCCCCCACACCCGGAATAACAAAGAGGAAGATCATTGTTAAACCGTGTAATGTAAAGAATGCATTATAGGTTTGTGCTTCCACAAGTTGCTTGCCCGGCGCTATCAATTCTAACCTCATTAGCAGACCAATAACTGCACCTGCAAGGAAGAACGTCATCATGGCGTACATATACATAAGGCCTATCCTCTTATGGTCGGTCGTTGTTAGCCAGCCCAGCAAGCCTTTGTATTTACCCCTGTACTCGAGATAATTTGGTAAGTGATTGTTTTCCATTACTATATACTATGTTAGGATATTACTTTCTTTTTGGGTTTCAATGCAAGTCCAATGAAAAGAAGTACGGCAATTACTAATATAACTGTACCGGCCATCTTTGTCACGTTAAGCACATACTCCTGTCCTGAAGGGTCGTAGGTATAGCAAAACTGCAGAACTTTGTAAATGGTAGGTCCGCTTATTCCTTTTGATGCTTCTATAATAGCCATTTTAAATTCAAATGGCAGGAAGTAAGTGCCTTGTAAATACCTTGTAATTTTTGCTTCAGGGCTTACCATTGTAAGTAATCCAGGATGCATAAAGTCGTTACCGGCCTTCTTATATTTGAAACCTATTGTCTGAGTAAGTTTACTTATATTGGCGCTATCAGCGGTGAAGAATTTCCAGCCATCTTTATCGATGTCTTTCTTAACGAGGTTCAGGTAGTTCTCTCTTTTCTTGGTTGCAAGGTCAGTGCCTTCACGCGGATCAAAACTTATTGTCAGTATTTGGTAATCTTTATTTAATACAAGGTCCGTTTTCTCCACTATCTCTGCTACACTAGTCATAAGCGGACTGCAGATACCCGGACACCTGTAATACACCAGCATTATGACTGTAGGTTTGGTTATCAAACTTTTGAGGCTTTGAGTTTGATTATCAGTGTTTACAATCATGATGTCATCCGGAATATAGGTATTAAGGTTCTCAACCACACCTATTTCAGGTTCCGGAGTTTTAATCTCTTTCATTGCAGGAGGTGTTTGAGCATTCAACACGGTCCAGCATATTACAAACAGAATCACAAAATATTTCTTCATAACGTCAGATATTTTTAATGTACATGATGATACTGGCTTTCTTCGAGGTAAGGATGATTCATCGGAATCAATGGAGCTGAAGCTAATGCCCTGGTGATGATGAAGGTAAACAAACCTGCAAAACCAAGGAAGAACCCTATTTCAGTAATCCCGAAAACTGCATGATGAACTACTGCAGGGAAGATTTGCTCGTACAGATCCATATACTGTCCGATAATAAGTAGGATACATATAGCTTTTACGACCTTTATATTTTTATTAATAGCCTGAGAAAGCAAGAGTACAAAGGGAATAAACCAGTTAATAATGAAGTTAGCATAGAAGACAATTGTAAAACCATTCTCCCAACGGTGGGCATAGTATTCTGTCTCTTCAGGAATATTTCCGTACCATATCAGCATAAACTGCGCAAAGGTGAGATATCCCCAAATTATTGCCAGTATGAAAATATATCTTGAGAAATCAAGCAGATGACTTGAATTTAGTGCAGGGAAGTATCCTTTTTCATTGAGCAGGATTACTATCAATGCAATTACTACAGAACCATGATAAAACGCAGCACCAAAGTTCTTGAGTGAAAAAATCGTGCTGAACCAATGTACTTCAAGTGACATCAACCAGTCGAAAGTTGCAAGGCTAAAAGTTATGGCCAATATGAAGATATGTACTTTTGATAAGAACTCACTCTTCTCAAAGTGCTTCAATCCTCCATTCCTGTCTTCAGCCAAAGAAGCCCTGCGTAGCAACTGCGTCATAACTGTCCATACTACAAAAACCAGTACAAGCCTGATAAAGAAGAACGGTATATTGAGGTAAGGAGACTTATGCTGGATAAGCATATCAGTTTGTACAGCTTCCTCATGCGACCAATGGTATAAATAATGCATGCCAAAATAGAGCAAAAGCATAATAACACCTGCATAAGGGATGTATGACATCATAGCTTCGGGTACCCGCTTAAACATAGCAGACCATCCTGACTGAGTAATAAACTGAATTGCAAGAAAGAAACTTGCGCCAATAGCCAATGATAAAAACATATAGTTATTGAGAAGCAGGTTTGCCCATGCTCTTTCAGGATGTGTGATAAATGCATAAACCATAATCACTGCACCGATAATCATAAGGGCAAAAGAAGCAAGTTTGAGGTTCTTTGGTATGGTAAAATGATTTTCCATCTCAGCTTTCTATTATTGTTTTTGTAACTCGTTCTTTACATACATGGCAATCTTCCACCTGTCGGCCGGTAATATCATATGACCATGGGGGCCCATTGTCTGATATCCAACTGTTATTACATGGTAAATATCAGCTTCATTGGAAGCAATCATTTTTTCAGACACAAGTGAAGCCGGTTTTATTGCATAGCGGCCGCTGGTATAGAGAAAACCTTCTCCGTTACCGGCACTTCCATGACAATGCTGGCAGAAGATAGTGTATTGGTCTTTGCCTCTTTTAAGACCGTCTTCTGTAAGTTCTAGTGGATTCACAAGTTCTTGTGCTGCCAGTGTCCTGCTTTCAGGCGTAGCATTATACATATATGGTTCCATCTCCATGGGAACAGTATGGGCCGCAGGTATGGGCATCGATTCACCCGCCTTTAATACAGTATTTGGGGCGTAAGTTTCATATGCTAAAGAATGAGCCATATCAGGGAAATACTCATATCCTTTGTCATTTCGCGTCCTGTCGCATGACATGTTCATCAACATTACGCAAACTGCAGAAATCAGAAAATATACTTTCTTTCTCATTGGCACTTAAATTAAAGGTTGTAGTTCTTTATTATATACTTCAGTAGCGCCTTCTTCATTCAGGAGATTAGTAAGTTTTTCATTTTCTGTATCACTACCTGCGAAAAAGACAATTACGAACTTGTCATCCATTGAACGATGGTCGGGCATAACAAACTTCTTTCCAGGATAAACCTTTGCCCTGACAGAAAAAGTAAAGAGGCTGGCTAAGGTAATCGTAAGGATAGTAAGTACAATGGTAACTATAATGAATGAAGGGAAAGCATTAGTTGGCTTTCCGCCATAATTTATAGGCCAGTCCCATACAGCAGTATACATCAGGAAAAGTAAAACACCTGAAGCTCCGGCAAAACCAAACAGGAATGCTGCAAAAGAGAACCGCGATTTCTTTCCCATTGCTTCTATAGCCTCATGTATTGGATATGGAGTATAGATTTCAGCTATTTCAGTACCATTCTCTTTAACCCTGCGAATGGCAGAGAGAAGTTCATTTTCTTCATTAAAGACACCTATAATATGCTGCTTATTCATGGCTGTGAATTTTATGGTCATTACCCGGAGTTGTAGCTTTAAGAATACCCTTGACTTCAGAAATCGCAATCATTGGTATATACTTGAAGAACAGAAGTACACCTGCAACAAACATACCCAGCGTGCCTACATAAAATCCAATTTCTACCCATGTAGGATGGTATGTTGTCCAACTCGATGGCAGGTAGTCTTTTGAGAGAGAAGTCACAATAATGTTAAACCTTTCATACCACATACCAATATTGATAAATATTGAGATTATGAAAGCTGCAGTAAGATTGCTCCTGATTTTCTTCGACCAGAAGAGTTGCGGAATAAAGGCATTGCAAATAACCATTGCCCAGAATTCAAAAGCATAATCACCTGTTATCCTGTTATTGAAAAAGGTAAAGAATTCATATTGGGAGCCAGAATACCAGGCAATAAATATTTCAGTAGCATAGGCGGTACCCATGATCAGTGAAATGAATACTAAGATCTTGGCAATTGCATTCAAATGGGAATCTGTTACATAATCCTGGAATTTATAAAGTTTCCTTATGATGATCATAAGTGTCATAACCATGGCAAAACCAGAGAAAATAGCTCCAACTACAAAGTAAGGAGGGAAGATAGTGGTGTGCCATCCCGGAATTACAGACGAAGCAAAGTCAGTTGATACAATAGAGTGGACTGACACTACAAGCACGGCAGCTATACCTCCTAAAACATAGCTCAATGATTCATACCTTAACCATTCCTTGGTAGATCCGGTCCATCCAAAAGCAAAGAATCCATAAACAGCTTTCTTAACTTTAGATTTCGTTCTGTCGCGTATAGTAGCAAAATCAGGAACCATGCCAAAATACCAGAATGAAGCGGAGATCAGAAGGTAAGCACTGATAGCTATAAAGTCCCAGAATAATGGTGAATTATAGTTTACCCAAAGAGGACCTCTTGTATTTGGATAGGGGAAGATAAAGAACGCCAGCCAGATTCTCCCCATATGAATCGCAGGGAATAGAGCAGCGCAACCTACAGCAACAACTGTCATGGCTTCAGCAGCCCTGTTGATTGATGTTCTCCATTTCTGGCGTAATATTAAAAGGAAGATTGAAAATGCAGTACCGGCATGTCCAATACCAATCCACCAAACAAAATTGATGATCTCCCATCCCCAGGCCACCGAATTATTTACTCCCCATGTGCCTATACCAACGGTAACAGTCAGATAGATTGCAACTATCCCATACAAAAGGGCAAGCAGGCTAATACCCATTGCAGCTTTCCACCAAAGTGGGATAGGTTGATCAATAGGAGCTATTATATCTGTACTGATCTGGTGATAATTTTTATTACCATGTATCAGCGAGCCCCTGACTTCTGTTTTATACATAAAGTATCAGCTTAAATTTTACTTGTTTTACTTGTTATGCATTATTGTCGTTCTCTTCCTTATTCCTCACAAGAGTAAGGTAGCCTACTGATGGAAGTGTGTGAAGTTCCTCAAGCAGGTGATAGTTCCTGGGCTCTTTAAAGAGCTTGGAGATGCGGCTTTCAGGATCAGCAAGATCACCAAATACAAGAGCATCAGCAGGACATGATTGTACACAGGCCGGAAGTATCTCTCCGTCCATCAATGTCCTGTCTTCCATCTTAGCCTGGAGTTTTCCTGCCTGGATACGCTGAACACAGAAAGTACATTTCTCTACAACACCTCGTTCCCTGACTGTAACATCCGGATTTAATACCATCCTGCCAAGATCTGAGTTCATGTGATAATCAAACTTCTCATTGGTTGCATATCTGAACCAGTTGAATCTCCTGACCTTATACGGACAGTTATTTATACAGTACTTAGTTCCGATACACCTGTTGTATGCCATTTGATTCAGGCCTTCGTTACTGTGGTTAGTTGCTGAAACCGGACACACATTTTCGCATGGTGCATTATCACAGTGCTGGCAGGGCAGAGGCTGGAACACTACTTCAGGATTATCAGTCTCTCCGGTGTAATAGCGGTCAATGCGCATCCAATGCATAATCCTTGTCCTGCGCACTTCTTCTTTTCCTACAACAGGAATATTATTTTCAGCCTGGCATGCTATCACACAGGTGTTGCATCCAACACATTTATTGAGGTCAATACCCATTCCCCAGTGATGTCCCGGGAAAACATTTTCTTTGTAAAGGGTAACATGTTTCTCTTCAAATTCTGCATGAAGCTCATTGCCTGAATCAGGCTTCTCCTTGTATTTGCTAAGCACGGTTTCCCTGACAATAGGCCTTCCTTCAAGACTTCCATGTTTCTGGGAAAGAGCCAGGGGATACTCACCTTCAATTACAGCAACTGATGCTGAAGAAGTGTACAGTTGCCTGGTATCGTTCTTTAGTGTTACTATACTATAAGCATTGGTACCAATACCATTACCTACCTTGCCAATCTTCTCATGACCATAACCCAATGCAACTGAGATTGTATCATCAGCTTGCCCTGGTTGTACATTAACAGGAAATACCAGGTCGTTGATTTTAATAATACTACCTGTAGTTACCTTCAGTTTAGCGGCAGTTTTCTCTGAAACAGATGCAAAGTTGTCCCATGAGATTTTGGCAACAGGGTCAGGAAGTTCAAGGAGCCAAGGGTTATTTGTGTGGTTACCTTTTCCAAGGCTGACGCTCGGATAGGCAATTATTTCGAGGTTTTCACTGTTAACGGGTGCTGATGAAATGGCATTCATGGCATCAGCAGTCAGTGTGCCATTAAATGAGGCAACTGTTTGTTGAACAGGTATCTCAAATACTCCTTTCTGAAGAACTTTACTCCAGTCTTGTTCAGTGCCCCTGATTATATTAGCTAACCAGTAAGTTTTTAGATAAGTGTAATAATCCGATCCAAGGCCCATCCATTTTAAGAGACTGTCCTGTGGCTGACGGGTATCAAAAATATTTCTTATTGTTGGCTGTGCCAGACTGAAAATTCCGGTCCTTGGTTCTGCATCATCCCATGACTCTAGATAATGGTGTCCTGGCAACAAATAGCGGAAATGCTCATTTGATTCATTTTCGATTCCGTTCATTGAGACAGTGACCTTCATTTTCTTCAATCCATCAATGAACGCTGTCGGATTGTGGTAATCATACACAGGATTGGAATTCCATAAAATTACCCCGCCAACAGTATTGTTATTCATTTCAGTGACCAGTGTATCCATGTCACTGTCTATAGACTGCTGGGTCAGGATAAGCCTGTTTAAATCGAGAGTATTACCATAATTATCAAGCAGGTTGTTAATTGAGTTCACTAATAGCTGAACGTTAACATCGTTGCTTCCTGATACTATAATTGATTTACCTTTTGCGTTCCACAGTTCAGTGGCTAATCCTTTGATAGCAGGATGTTTTCCGGTAGTAACATTAACTGGCTGTCCTGCAAGTGCAGAAATCTCACTAAATAGCTGAAGAATTATTCCGGGTTCATCGGTCTGTCGAACAGGGTACCTCACATCCGCTTTACTGCCGGTGATGGTCATGCCGCTTTCAAACTGGTAATGTTTGATCATTTCAGTCCTGTTCTGCTGTAGATCTTTTGCCATTCCATAACGGTATGCAAATTCTAGAGGAGCTATCCAGGTGCCGAGAAAGTCAGCCGAAAATGATACAATAATATCTGCTTTATCAATCAATAAATCAGGTATTCCGTTGATCCCCAGGTTTGTTTTATTAGCAAGAAGCATCGCAGAAGCTGATACCGGCTCATACATAACATGCTTACCCGGATACATGGCAAGGAAATTATTTATGAGTGCCTTCGTGGAAGGACTGATTATGTTGGATGTTAACAAAACCACCTGCTGCCCTGCAGCTGATATATCTTTAAGTCGGGCAACAATATCATCGTCAGCAATATTCCAGGATGTTTCATTGCCGTCTTTTGTAGGTTTTTTTAACCTTGCACTACCATCATAAAGACTCAGTACAGAAGCCTGCACCCTGGCAGTTGTTCTTCCAAAGCTAAGAGGGGAGAAGGGGTTTCCTTCTATCTTAATTGGCCTGCCATCACGAACCTTGACAACTATGCTATTATACTCAAAGCCGTCGAAATAAGTTGAAGCATAATGAAGGGCAGAACCGGGGGTTACTTCCTCAGGTTTTATAAGGTATGGAATGGCTTTCTTTACAGGGTTCTCACAGCTTGATGCTATTGCTGCCGTTGCAAAACTGAAACCACAGAATTTAAGGAAATTTCGTCTTGATGATGGCTTAGAAGCAATCTCTTCATCAATCAGTTCAAGTAATGATTTACCTTCTGCATTCTGTTCTGTTTCCGGATCTTCATGTAATCCTCTCAAAACTTCAACATTGCTCCAGTATTTTTTTTCCATCTATTAGGGTATTAATATGGATAACTTGCTTTAAAATAAGTTTTTAGTAATGGCATTTCATACAGTCAAGACCTCCGATGTCTTCGACATGAACCGGTTGTTTCTTTCCGGTCTTATCAGCCCTGTCTAATCCTTTAAAAGTGGTGTAGTATTTATTGCCATCAAAGTTAACTTCTGTATCACGATGGCAGTTTATGCACCATCCCATGGAGAGGTCGTTTTCCTGTTTCAGAATATGCATTTCTTCTACTTTACCATGACAGGTTTGACAAGCTATTTTCCCGACATTAGCATGTTGTGCATGACTGAAGTATGTATAATCTGGCAGATTATGCACTCTTACCCATGCTATAGGAGTGCCTGATGCAGCAGCCCTGTGTATTTTATTAATTTCGAAATTACCTGAGTTCCGGCCTGACCGAACTACATTATGACAGTTAAGACATACATTATTTGAAGGAATGTTAGCTGATTTGCTATAGTCAGCAGTATGATGGCAGTAACGGCAATCAGTCTTGTTATCTCCTGCATGTATCTTGTGCGAGAATTTGATTGGCTGGTCAGGAGCATAACCCTGAGTGCGGCTTAATTTTGTAGCTTCTTCATAAGCAAGCCAGGAATGCACACCAATACCAACCAATAGTATTACAGCATGAATAATCCTGTATTTAATTCGTTTGGTAAAGAGAAGGTCAATAATTGCCAGGGTCATCAGGAAGCCAAAGGCAAGGAACAGCATAAGTTTCACAGGAAATATCTTATGCTCTGCAAGCTGTTTTGTGCTTAATTCCGATAAATAGGCGCTTACGTAATATATCTCCTGTTCAGTCATTTTTATTCCTGCATGGGCTTCGTCCATTCGTGCAGAAACAGGAGTTGACATCGACTCATAGATATTATTCCCTTTAGGATCAACAAATGACTTTGCAAGGTCAATTGCTGATGGGTTCCAGTTGAGTGTATCACTGGTAACTATGTTATGACAATTAGTGCAGTTAAAGCTGCCTCCGGCTTCAAGAGGAATAAGGCCATAAAATAATCTTTCACCTCTAAGCATTTCATCATGCTTAAAGCCGGTTTTCTTGTTTACATCAACAGTAAAAACAGCTTTTTCAGCAGGTTTCCAATTAGCAAGGTAATCTACAATAGAATTAATCTCTTCATCAGAAAACTGGGTGAAAGGAGGCATTATAGCTTTATTATACTCATTGTAGAGTTTAACGGCTACAGGATCGCCTGACTTAATAACCTCCTGGGAATTCTTTATAAATTTGACTATCCAATCATGTTCCCTCTTTTCAGTAACGCCCTGAAGATCAGGTCCTACAAGTTTACCCCCGCCAATCAGGTGGCAAACAGAGCAGTTCTTTTTGAATAGTTCCTCCCCGTTTTGGGAGAAAGTGGTTAAAGGGAAAAATATGGCCAGAAAAATAATGACCCTTGAGATTTTTACCATATAATGACATTTATTTACGCCCCTAAAAGCATTTATGTTGGCGAATTTATTCAAAAATGTCCGTATAAGCAATTTTGCGGCAATAATGTTGCGACATATATAGAATTTAAAATCATTCCAAATAATTGGGTGCTCAGGATAGGTGGTAAGTACTTAATAATAAAGCCCTTTAGACTTTAAAGGGCTTTGTGCGGAGGGAAAGGGATTCGAACCCTTGGTACCTTTGCAGGTACAACGGTTTTCGAGACCGCCCCGATCGACCACTCCGGCATCCCTCCGGGGACTGCAAAAATACTCATTCTTGTTCAGTAATCAAGACGTTAATAAAAAAGGATGGCACATGTATGTCAATATTCTGGTAGGCCAATATTTGATTTAGGATGGATTCATGGTTGCTCTACGGTTGGTCTACGGTTGGTCTACGGTTGCTCTACAGTTGGTCTATGGTAATCATAGAGAAATGGTAGGCCAACCGTAGAGCAACTATAGTGCAAGCATCAATAAAAGCGTATTATAAATCGCGAAGGGTATCGCGGATTTCACGGTCAGTCTTACCGAGTTTTTTTTGAAGACGTCCCAGCAGTTCATCTTCTCTGCCTTCTTCGTAAGTCAGATCATCATCAGTCAGTTCGGCATATTTTTGCTTTAACTTTCCTTTAAGTTCATTCCAGTTACCTCTTAATTCAAGATTTTCCATTTTCTTTTAGTTTAATATTATCTGATAACAAAAATGGGCATTAAAGCCCATTTTTGCATTATACCTTAAGGTTAAAAGTTTACATGAATCAGCATACTCTAATCTTCCTCAACAGGGAAGAACAAGGTGAATGTCGCTCCCTTGCCCGGAATACCTGAGGCGGTAATGTAGCCATTATGGTTCTGAACAACTTTTTTACATATAGTTAGTCCGATACCTGTACCGGAATACTCACTTTTTCCATGGAGTCGTTGGAATATCTGGAAAATCTTATCAGCATACTTTTGGTCAAAACCAATTCCATTATCAGTGAATGTAATGCAATGATAATGTGCTATAGTCTTTGTTAATAAACCATCAAGTGCTTCTCCGGGAACAATTTTTGAAGTGATTGTGATTTCAGCAGGAATGTCAGGTTTACTATATTTTAAGGCATTATCAATAAGATTATTGAAAAGCTGCTGTATCTGTACGGGGATTACATTTAACACTGGTAGTTTATCCGTATGAATCCTTGCTTTTTTATGTGTAATGTCTTCATTGAGATTATGCAGCGACTCTTTGAGCACTTTATTCAGGTCGGTCATTACCTTGTTTGCCAGAGGATTATTAGCCCGTGAATACTCAATTAAATCATCTATAAGCGACTGCATCCGGTTAACCGAATACATAATCCGATTAAAATATTGCACAGATGTCTCACTTAAATTGGTAGACTCATGCTCTAAGATCATTTTTGTTAGAACCTGAATTTTCCTCAATGGTTCCTGTAAATCATGGGATGCCATATGATTAAATGAGGCGAGTTCATCATTTTGCCTCTCAAGTTGCAGGTTTTTCTCTTCAAGCATTATCTCTTTATCAATAAGGCTTGTTATGTCCTGAGCTATTCCCACTACAAAACTTATTCTGTTAACCCTGATTTTATCTGAAGTGCCTTTAATATACCTTATCTTTCCATCCTTCCTGATCAATCGGAATACACTTATACTGGTACGATTCATCTGGTAATCTTTCAGGCTTGTCTCAATAAGGTTATGCCTGTCGTCAGGATGAATTAGTGCAAGAAGATTTTCAAATTTAAACTCTTCATCAGGAATATAGCCACTAATCTTTTTCAGGTTCTCAGAAAAAACAAATTCATTAGTTTCAAGGTTAACATGCCAATGCCCTAAACCTGCGTTAATCTCAGCATTTTCGATAACCTTAAGAGAAGTCTTTAATTCAATATTCGCAATCCTGAGTTCTTCTTGTCGCTTTTTAAGCTGATCTACTTTTTGGACATCTTTAGTGATGTCCTGAAGAGTGCCTACAAGAATATGATGATCATTTGAGTGAACGATTTTGGTAATAGCCCTCACATGTTTAATCTCGCCTTTTTTAGTAATTATTCTGTACTGCCATGAGTCAGCCTCACGGTTAACAAGAGTTGTCTTCCGGGCATGCTCTATTCTTTCCTTATCTTGAGGGTGAAGAAATGTTTTATTAAAATAATCAATGTCGGGTTTGAATTCGCCTGGTTCACAACCTAATAATCTGTAGAAATTGTCAGAATAAAAAAGATCATGATTATCGAGGTTCCAATAAAAAGTTCCAATGCCTGCATTGATCTCTGCCTGATCGAAGATGATCTTCCTCAGGTTTATTACAGTGTCGGAATGGAGACTTTCATTGAATAATAAGTTTTCCATAGAGTACTACCTTAAACGGTAAAAGAGGAGGTAAGTTTTCAAGACTGCCATCATATGCAATTCATTGTAAGTTAAAAACATGTAACTTAAAGGAATAGCTATATAATGTGCTCATATTCTGTATGATCTATTTTTACTTTCGGTTTTTAAAAATACTATTAAATAGCTTTATGTCAACAAGGCGCAGTAAAAAACTTTTCAGCAGAACGTGGATCATCATCTTAAGCATACTTGTAGTTCTTATTATTATCCGGTTGATTCTTCCAGGTGTATTGTTGCATTATGCTAATAAATCGCTCGCAGGACTTCAAGGTTATTACGGGCATATAGATGATATTGACCTATCAATATACAGGGGTGCTTACCAGGTTGACAACATCTATATTAACAAAGTTGATTCAACAACAGGTGATCAGACACCATTTATTAAAACTGATAAAATTGACCTTTCAGTTGAGTGGTCTGCCTTGTTCGATGGCAGGGTAGTGGGGGAACTTATATTCATAAACCCTGTTTTAATTTTTACTAAAGACAAAGCAGATCCTGAAGATGTTCAGAAAGATACTACCAATTTCAAAAAGGTATTGAAAGATCTGATGCCATTGAAGATCAACAGATTTGAAATCAGGAACGGTCAGATTCATTACAAGGATGAGAGCACTAAACCAGTGGTGGATTTAATGATTGATAGGTTTAATGTTATTGCAACCAACCTTTCAAGTGTTAAAGACACTGCTTTATTACCGGCTAAAATTGATGCTGCCGGACATGTATATAAAGGTTCGTTGGTTGTAAACGTTCGACTCGATCCATTAGCTGATGATCCAACATTTGACTTAAATGCTGAAATTAAAAACACCAGTTTGCCTGAGTTCAATAATTTCTTTAAAGCATACGGAAATATTGACGTTAACCAGGGAACGTTTGGCTTGTACACGGAAATTGCAGCCAAAGACAGGAAGTTTACCGGTTATGTAAAACCTGTTATTAAGAATCTTGATATTCTTGGACCGGAAGATAAAGAGGATAATTTTTTCAGAAAGGCCTGGGAGGGTGTTGCTGGTGCAGTTGGTGAAGTGCTTGAAAACCAAAAGAAAGACCAGGTTGCAACAAAAATTCCTATAGAAGGTAGCTTTGATGAAACAACGGTCGGCGTGTGGTATGCCGTTACAACCGTATTACGCAATGCTTTTATCCAGGCATTGTATCCTTCGCTTGATTACCAGATTTCAATTGGGAGTGTAGAAGCGACAAAACCAGAAGAGAAAAAAGGGTTCCTTGAAAAGATTTTTGGAGGGGATAAGGATAAATCAGATAAAAAAGAGGAGGGCGAGAAAGAGAAAGAGGCGGATAACAAGGAGGATAAGAAAGAAGAAAATAAATAATGCCAATTCTATGAAACAGAAGCTTCTTAATTTTTGGAAATTACTTAAAACAGCTTTTAAACAATGGAATGCCAAAGACCCATTCAGAGAAAGTGCAATAATTGCTTATTATGCCATTTTTTCACTTCCCGGTTTGCTTTTAGTAATTATTACCCTTGCAGGTTACTTTTTCGGAAACGACCAGGTTAGTACATATCTGTCAGACCAGATTGCCAGTGCAATGAGCAAGGATACAGCAAAACAGGTACAGATTGTTATAGATAAAGCATATGATGAAGACCAGTCAGTTTTTGCTACCATTATAGGTATTGGTACTATCCTGATGGGAGCTACCGGAGTATTTATTCAGTTTCAAAAATCACTCAACTATATATGGGGAGTAAAAGCTGATGCTTCACAATCAGGTATTTTGCAGATTTTAAAGGCCAGGCTTTTCTCTCTTGGACTCATTATTTCTATAGCTTTCTTGCTTCTTATTTCACTTGTGCTTACAACTGCATTATCTGCTTTAAGTGGTTTTATCAAGAGCCGGTTGCCCGATTATATGATGGTTATTTTCCATATTCTCAATTTTATTTTTTCGCTTGGTATTATTACACTGCTTTTTGCGATGATGTTCAGGTTTATGCCCGATGCAAAAATCAAATGGAATACTGTCTGGATAGGAGCGTTTCTAACTTCTTTGCTGTTTGTGCTTGGTAAATTCGGTTTAGGAGTTTACTTCGGACATGCTAATCCCGGCTCAGGATATGGAGCTGCGGGATATGTTATCCTGATTCTGTTATGGACATCATATTCTTCAATGATTGTGTTCTTCGGGGCTGAGTTCACAAGGGCCTATTCACTTCATAGGTACGGGGAGATTGAACCGTCAAATCATGCAGTTAAAGATGAAAAAGTAGAGTGTGATGATAAGATTAATGATAAGCTGGAAAAAGAAAAAGCCAGGAAGAAGCTTACCAAAAAACCCGACAAATAAGAAAAAATCGTAAACAAGACTTTTTATGCCAGAAGGCCCTTCCATTTATATCCTGAGGGAAGAACTCCAGCCATTTATAAGCAGGGAGATAATAAATGTGAGAGGCAACAGCAAAGAAGATATTGAAAAGTTAAGAGAAGCATCTGTGTCTCAAATAAGAAGTTGGGGAAAGCACCTGCTCATTACCTTGAGTAATGGAATAACTGTCAGGATTCATTTTATGCTTTTTGGTAGTTATTCAGTGAATGAGAAAAAGGAAAACAGGAAAGAACGACTAGGACTTGATTTTAGTAACGGTGAGATTAATTTTTACGCTTGTTCTGTAAAAATACTAACCGAAGATCCGGATGACATTTATGACTGGTCAGCTGATGTAATGAATAATATATGGAATAAGGAGAGAGCTAGGTCAAAGGTGCTTGATAACTCTGAAGAATTAATAACTGATGTTCTTCTTGATCAGGAAATCTTTGCAGGTGTTGGGAATATTATAAAGAACGAGGTTCTCTTCAGAACAAAAGTACAACCTGAAAGTATAGTTAAGAGCATTCCTTCAACGAAACTCGATGAAATAATTCAAGATGCAAGAAACTTTAGTTTCCAGTTTAATGAATGGAAGAAAGAGTATTTGCTTAGAAAGAACCTTCAGGTACACAATAAAGCTCTTTGTCCGCGATGTGAAATTAAGATTGTGAGGAAAGCTAATGTTGGTAAAAAAAAGCGAAGGGCATTTTATTGCACCAACTGTCAGCAATTGTACGAATGATTTCTATTATTATTGGGTTTCTCTGACTGTTTCAGTTTGTTTAGGAGGGCTGCTCTTCATTCTGTTTAATAATGAGTATACCACATCTTTTATCGTGTCGGCGTACCTTGAAACAAGAACTGTGAGTATATATCTGATGACCGATTTTGATATCTGCTTTGATTGTTTGGCTGCAGGACGCTCATATGCGTAGTTGTTCTTTTTTTCATGATGCCTGCGCCTTCTGGCCCTGACTTTCTTTATAGCTATAATTGATAAAATTGCAGCACCGGTTGCAATGAGGGTATTGCGTAAAGCTGTAGAGTGACGGATCCTGTTAAGGCCTTCATGCATTAAATTTTTAGGTTTTAATCTTTCTTTAACATCTGAAAACTCTTTTTTGAGGTTTTTAAGATCTTCCTTTTGCTTGCTTTCAAGCACATGGATAGCTTCCTGTAATTCAGCATATGAATCTATCTTGGCCATCGACCTTTATTTTAAGAGTTTAGAAATGATTGTGTTTGTGACAGGCGTCTTGATAATCTGCTTTTTAAATACTATAAACATAACGATCAAAAGAACATAGAAGCCGGCAACTGCGAAAAATCCTAAATATGTCTTACCAAGTAAGTCACCTACCCAGAAGGCAAGTGCCAGGTTTAGGATTAACAGGAAAAAAAATACCAGGAGTGCCATAATTACACCAAACACTACATTTGAGGCAATCACCGACAGCTTATCAACGGCCTTTAGTTTTACCAGGTCAATTGTAGTTTTGGCGTAATTCTCCACTTTTTCGAGGAGTACCCCGAAAAATGTTGCATTATCTTCCATGTTCTTTTGAGTTATTTTGTTA
>Ga0209066_10000572_pt1 | contig 53003 bp, 52 predicted proteins | sample All_14_2_FD_187198 | JGI IMG/M metagenome (GOLD analysis project Ga0209066, IMG submission 187198) | Freshwater microbial communities in response to fracking from Pennsylvania, USA - Allegheny Zone_MetaG_DW_15 (SPAdes) (version 2) ...
AAATTACCTGAAAGATGTCATAAAGTCAGCATCTCGAATTCTCAAGGCACCGGCTCGTCCTCAATCTGAGCGAAGCTGCCGTTCGAGTGACAACGCTACAGACAGGCCGATCGGCAGCAGTTGGCCGATAGTACCCCCTCGGCATCATCACCGTAAGCAGCCGCCCGCCGGCAAAAGGTGCTTGGCGGGCAGCCGCGCCGGGTTCAGATCTCAATCTGCTCGGAGATCTCCAAGGCATCATCGACCTCGATGCCCAAGTACCGCACCGTCGACTCGAGCTTGGAGTGACCCAGCAGGAGTTGCACCGCCCGCAGGTTCTTCGTGCGCTTGTAGATCAATGTCGCCTTCGTGCGTCGCATCGAGTGCGTACCGTAGGCGGACGGATCGAGGCCGGCGGCCACCACCCAGTGCTCGACGATCCTCGCGTACTGACGGGTAGAGACATGCGGTGAGTCGTGCAGGCGGCTCGGAGAGAGGAAGTCCTCCGCCCTCAGGCCGGCCTTCGCGATCCAGGCAGCCACAGCCGTACGCGTGGGCTCGGTCAGTTCGAACTGCACAGGCCGCTGCGTTTTCCGTTGCACGACCATGGCGCGTGAGAGCACCTGGTTTCCATGGGTCACGTCGCGCACCCGCAGGCTGACGAGGTCACACCCTCGGAGCTTGCTATCGATCGCGAGGTTGAACATGGCGAGGTCACGGACTTCGTGCGCGTTCTGCAGATGAATACGGATGGCCCAGATGTCCTTGGGTTTGAGCGGTGCCTTCTGGCCCACCAGCTTCCCCTTGTTCCAGGCTTCCCGATGCGGATGTTCTCGGGTTTCCATGACAGACTCCTTGTTGTTGATCGGAGTCTGATTCTTGAGCCCGTGGCGTGCGGCGGCTATCGGGGAAGATGCCCACAGCGTACTATCGGCCATCACCTGCCGTTCGGCTGCCTCATGAAGACGCCATGAAAATGACAGATCCAATCCGAAACCTGACGGACGGCCTACGGAAGAACCGCCCGGAATGCTGGCATCGGGACTGAGCTCTGCCCGTCTTGCTCAAATTTCGGTGATGAAGTTCGGGCTCGGGGCTGCGCCGTTCCAGGATGTGGTGGCTGGCCGTTAGCCAGGATGCTCGGTTTTACCCAATCATGCGTTCATGGACGTGCAGGCTGACGGTGTCGATCTCGAAGCTGGTGCGCTCGGCCTTGCCTGCCCAGTTCAGGTAGGGTGACTGCAGGCGCTTGAGCTCTTCCAAGGCCTCGCGCATGCGGTCGGTGTCGCCCGATTCCAGCGCGTCGTCGATCAGCTTCTCGATGTTGGCGCGCGGGGTCGAACTGTAGCGCCGGGTCGAGGTGCGGGTCGTAGGCCCAGCGTGTCTTGCCCGCTTCCGGGTCGGTGGCCGGCGTCACCATGCCGACCTCCGGGTTGTTCTTGCGCTTGTCGGCGTGGCGATAGGAGATGATCTGCGCGGCCTCTCCGGCCGCACTGCGCGCACTTGGCGCGGCCGGCCGCTTCGCCGAGGAAGAGCGCGACCTGCTGCCGCTGCTCGAGGCGCACGGCCACGCCGCGCTGGCGCAGCGCCTGAATGCCGAGCATGCGCAGCTGCGGACCCTGTTCGCGGCGGCGCTGCAGGGCGAGCGCGAGGCCGAGGCCGGGCAGGCCCTGATCGACCACGTGCGCTTCGAGGAGCGCGAGCTGTTCCCGGTGGTCGAGACCCTGTTCGAGCAGTCGTCCCCCGAAGCCAATTCGTGAGCGCGGCCTGCGTCCGCCGCAGACGCTCAGGCCGCCGCCTTCGCCGCCTCCACCAGCCACTCGCGGAAGCGCGTGAGCGCGGGGCGCTCGGCCTTGTGCTCGGGCACGATCAGGTAATAGGCGCGCGTGCTCGGGGAGCTGCGTGGGCAGGGGGTGATCAGCACGCCGGCGGCCAACTCCTGCTGGATCAGGAAGGGCGGGATCAGCGCCACGCCCATGCGCTCGATCGCCGCCTGGGCGAGCATCGAGAACAGCTCCAGGCGCATGCCGGCCATGTCGCGCGCCGCCTCAACCCCCGCGCCCTCGAACCATTGCCGCCATGCATAGGGGCGGGTGGACTGCTGCAGCAGGGGCAGGGTCGCGATCTCGTCCGCACTCATCTGCGCGCGCACGCCCGGCAGCGCGGGGCTGCACACCGGTACCGGGTATTCGCGCATCAGGAAGTGGGCCTCGGTGCCGGGCCAGCCGGCGTCGCCGAAGTAGATCGCGGCGTCGAACTCGGTCTGGTCGAACAGGAAGGGGCGGGTCTGCGTGCTCATGTTCACCACCACTTCCGGATTCTGCGCCTGGAAACCGGCCAGCCGCGGCAGCAGCCAGCGCGTCGCGAAGGTCGGCACCACCGCCAGTTCGAGCACGCTTGCGGCGCCGTGGTGCGCCATCACCGCCAGCGTGTCGCGTTCGATCGCATCCAGGCGCGGGCCGATCTGGCGGCCGTAGCTCACCCCCGCCTCGGTGAGCTGCACGCCACGCCGGGTGCGGCGGAACAGCGCCACGCCGAGGAAGTCCTCCAGCCCGGCGATCTGGCGGCAGATCGCGCTCTGCGTCAGCGCCAGTTCGTCGGCGGCGCGGGTGAAGCTCTGGTGGCGCGCGGCGGCCTCGAAGGCGAGCAGGGCGGCGGTGCTGGGGATCTTCTTGCGCATCGAGCGGAGCCTCGGAGTTCCGGAAGCGCACAGATTACTGCAGAAATATCGCTTGAGCGGCGGTCTCGGAGTTCATAGGATGCGATTCATGCGCAGGCCGTCGCCTGCGGAACCGATCGCGACAGGAGACACGACATGGCTTCGACGAAGGCTAGCTTCAACTGGGAAGATCCGCTGCTGCTCGACCTGCAGCTCACCGAGACCGAGCGCATGGTGCGCGACGCCGCGCGCGCCTACTGCCAGGACAAGCTGCTGCCGCGGGTGCAGGAAGCCTTCCGCCACGAGAAGACCGACCCCGCGATCTTCCGCGAGATGGGCGAACTCGGCCTGCTCGGCCCGACCATCCCCGAGCAGTATGGCGGTGCGGGGATGAACTACGTCTCCTACGGCCTGATCGCACGCGAGGTCGAGCGCGTCGATTCCGGCTACCGCTCGATGATGAGCGTGCAGAGCTCGCTGGTGATGGTGCCGATCAACGAATTCGGTACCGAAGAGCAGAAGAAGAAGTACCTGCCCAAGCTCGCCGCCGGCGAGTGGATCGGCTGCTTCGGCCTCACCGAGCCCAACCACGGCTCCGACCCGGGCTCGATGATCACCCGCGCACGCAAGGTGGCGGGCGGCTACAGCCTGTCGGGCAGCAAGATGTGGATCACCAACAGCCCGATCGCCGATGTGTTCGTGGTGTGGGCCAAGGATGACGAAGGCCAGATCCGCGGCTTCATCCTCGAAAAGGGCTGGAAGGGACTCACCGCCCCGGCGATCCACGGCAAGGTCGGCCTGCGCGCCTCGATCACCGGCGAGATCGTCATGGACGAGGTCTTCGTGCCGGAAGAGAACGCCTTCCCGACCGTGCGCGGCCTCAAGGGCCCCTTCACCTGCCTCAACTCGGCGCGCTTCGGCATCGCCTGGGGTGCGCTCGGCGCCGCGGAGTCCTGCTACGAAACCGCCCGCCAATACACGATGGACCGCAACCAGTTCGGCCGCCCGCTCGCCGCCAACCAGCTCGTCCAGAAGAAGCTCGCCGACATGCTGACCGAGATCACCCTCGGCCTGCAGGCGGTGCTGCGCGTGGGCCGCATGAAGGACGAGGGCATCGCCCCAGTCGAGATCACCTCGATCGTCAAGCGCAACTCCTGCGGCAAGGCGCTCGACATCGCCCGCATGGCGCGCGACATGCTCGGCGGCAACGGCATCTCGGACGAGTACCCGGTGGCCCGCCACCTGGTTAACCTCGAGGTGGTCAACACCTACGAGGGCACCCACGACGTCCATGCGCTGATCCTCGGCCGCGCCATCACCGGCCTCGCCGCGTTCAGCAACTGATTCGACGGAGACCCGCAATGCCCGGCGCCCTGTCGCACATCCGCGTCCTCGACCTCTCCCGCATCCTGGCCGGCCCCTGGGCCGGGCAGATGCTGGCCGACCTCGGCGCGGACGTCATCAAGGTCGAGCGCCCCGGCGCCGGCGACGACACCCGCGGCTGGGGGCCGCCCTGGCTCAAGGACGAGCAGGGCGCCGACACCGAGGTGGCGGCGTACTACCTGTGCGCCAACCGCAACAAGCGCTCGATCACCATCGACATCACCCAGGCCGAGGGCCAGGCGCTGGTGCGCCGGCTCGCCGCCGAGTCGGACGTGGTGCTGGAGAACTTCAAGGTCGGCGGCCTCAAGCAGTACGGCCTCGACTACGACAGCCTCAAGGCGGTGAATCCGCGCCTGGTGTATTGCTCGATCACCGGCTTCGGCCAGGACGGGCCGTACGCGCCGCGCGCCGGCTACGACTTCCTGATCCAGGGCCTGGGCGGGCTGATGAGCCTCACCGGCCGGCCCGACGGCGAGGAGGGCGGCGGGCCGATGAAGGTGGGCGTGGCGCTCACCGACATCCTCACCGGGCTGTACGCCACCAACGCGGTGCTCGCCGCGCTCGCCTGGCGCGAGCAGAGCGGCGAGGGCCAGTACATCGACATGGCGCTGCTCGACGTGCAGGTGGCCTGCCTCGCCAACCAGGCGGGCAACTACCTCGCCACTGGGCAGAGCCCGAAGCGGCTGGGCAATGCGCACCCCAACATCGTGCCCTATCAGGACTTCCCCACCGCCGACGGCTACATGATCCTCGCCATCGGCAACGACGGGCAGTTCGCGCGCTTCTGCGCGGCCGCCGGCGCACCGGAGCTCGCGAGCGACGAACGCTTCGCCACCAATCGCGCACGTGTCGTCAATCGCACGACGCTGATCCCGCTGCTGAAGAAGCTCACCATCGAGCGCAGCACCGCGGAGTGGATCGCGACCCTGGAGGCGCTCGCCGTGCCCTGCGGCCCGATCAACACCCTGGCCGACGTGTTCGCCGATCCGCAGGTGCAGGCGCGCGGGCTGAAGGTGACGATGCCGCATCCGGTCGCCGGCCAGGTGCCGCTGGTGGCCAGTCCGATGAAGCTGTCGGCCACCCCGGTCGACTACCGCCTGCCGCCGCCGATGCTGGGCGAGCACACCGACGACATCCTCGCTGCCACCCTCGGCCTCGACGCGGCGGCGATCGCCCGCCTGCGTGCGGACGGGGTGGTCTGAGCGGGCACACGAAAACACAAGACGAACACAAGGGAGCAGCATGAAGATCCTCGTACCCGTAAAGCGCGTGGTGGATTACAACGTCAAGGTTCGCGTGAAGGCCGACGGCAGCGGCGTGGATCTGGCCAACGTCAAGATGAGCATGAACCCCTTCGACGAGATCGCCGTGGAAGAAGCGGTGCGTCTGAAGGAAGCCGGCGTGGTCACCGAAGTCGTGGCGGTGAGCTGCGGCGTCACCGCCTGCCAGGAGACGCTGCGCGCGGCGATGGCCATCGGTGCCGACCGCGGCATCTTGGTCGAGACCGACGTGGAACTGCAGCCGCTGGCGGTGGCCAAGCTGCTCAAGGCGGTGTGCGACAAGGAACAGCCGAACCTGGTGATCTGCGGCAAGCAGGCGATCGACGACGACGCCAACCAGACCGGCCAGATGCTGGCCGCGCTGGCGGGCTGGCCGCAGGCGACCTTCGCCTCCAAGCTCGTGATCGCCGACGGCAAGGCCGCGGTCACCCGCGAGATCGACGGCGGCCTCGAGACCCTGGCGGTGAAGCTGCCGGCGGTGGTGACCACCGACCTGCGGCTGAACGAGCCGCGCTACGCCACGCTGCCCAACATCATGAAGGCCAAGAAGAAGCCGCTCGACACCGTCAAGCCGGCCGACCTGGGCGTCGATGTGGCGCCGCGCCTGACCACGCTGAAGGTCTCCGAGCCGCCCAAGCGCAGCGCCGGCGAGCGCGTGGCCGACGTGGCCCAGCTGGTCGACAAACTCAAGAACGTTGCGAAGGTGATCTGAACATGGCCATTCTCGTCATTGCTGAACACGACAACCAGGCGCTCAAGGCCGCCACGCTCAACACCGTGACCGCGGCGGCCAGGCGCGGGGGCGACATCCACGTGCTGGTGGCCGGTGCCGGCTGCGGCGCGGTGGCCGAGGCCGCGGCCAAGGTCGCGGGCGTGGCCAAGGTGCTGGTGTGCGATGCGCCCCAGTACGAGGCGCAGACCGCCGAGAACGTCGCCGAGCTGGTCAAGGGCCTGGCCGGCGGCTACAGCCACGTGCTCGCCCCGGCGACCCCGGCCGGCAAGAACATGCTGCCGCGCGTGGCCGCGCTGCTCGACGTGGCGCAGATCAGCGACATCGTCGCGGTCGACGCCGCGGACACCTTCGTGCGCCCGATCTACGCCGGCAACGCGCTGGCCACGGTCAAGAGCGCCGACGCGGTGAAGGTCATCACCGTGCGCACCACCGCGTTCGACGCCGCTGCCGCCGAAGGTAACGCCGCCGCCATCGAGGCGGTCGCTGCCGCCGCCGACCTGGGCGTGACCGCGCTGGTCTGTCGCGAGATCGTCAAGAGCGCGCGTCCCGAGCTCGGTGCCGCCAAGATCATCGTCTCCGGCGGTCGCGGCCTGGGCAGCGGCGACGCCTACCACCAGCTGCTCGAGCCGCTGGCCGACAAGCTCGGCGCCGCGCTGGGTGCCTCGCGCGCCGCGGTCGATGCGGGCTACGTGCCGAACGACTATCAGGTCGGCCAGACCGGCAAGATCGTCGCCCCGCAGCTCTACATCGCGGTGGGCATCTCGGGCGCGATCCAGCACCTGGCGGGCATGAAGGATTCCAAGGTGATCGTGGCGATCAACAAGGATTCGGAGGCGCCGATCTTCCAGGTCGCCGACTACGGTCTGGTGGGGGATCTGTTCGAGGTGGTGCCTGAACTCGCCGGCGCGGCCTGAACCCGCTTAACCCTTTCCTGTCCGGCGGGCGCAGCTTCCTCTCCCTCTCTCCGCTGCCCGCCGGCCTTTGCGCTCCGTTCCTGCTCCCCGGGCAGGAACGGAATTTTTTTGTCCACGCCCGCCACTGGAAGGACATGACAGTCCCCCGCCGAGCGGGCATCATCGCCCCCGCACCTGAGCAATGAAGAGCGCGGCCCCTACCTTGAAGATCGGCAACAGTATCGTCCGCAAATATTTCCTGGTCTCGCTGCTCGGCTCGGTCCTGCCCATGATCGTGGTCGCCGTGCTCTACGACCGCCACGCCAGTGTGCTGCTCGAGCAGATCACCGGCGAACGCATCAGCGCGCAGCTGACCGCCACCGCTAGCCGCATCAACGCCTTCTTCGACGTCCGCGTCTATCAGATCGAGACGCTGTCCAACCATCCGGCGGTGCCGCAGCTCGCGCTGCAGACGGCGCCCATCGCCGACCCGGAACTCGACGGCCTGCTCCGGCTGGAAGCCGACGTCCCCGACCTTTACGGCATCCTGCTGTTCGCCCCCGACGGCAGCCTCACCCGGATCACCGCCGGTCAGGCCGCATCCGGTGCGCCTTACTGGACGGGGGAGCACTTCGCGGTGGGCGGACTGGCGCTCACCCAGGCCGCTGGCGTCGACGTGGTCGGCCCGGTGCCGCCTCGGGAAGGCAGCTCGGGCTGGTTCCTGATCCGCCAGCCGCTACGCAACCTGCACAACGGCGACGAAGCCGGCAGCATCGCCCTGCACGTGCGGCTCGCCTCGGTCACCGAACTGCTCGGCGACGCCACCTACGCCGGCATCCTGCAGCCGGTGCTCAAGACCCCGCTGGGCTACTTCGACGTCGTCGGTCAGTCCGTGTCGCCGACCGGCAAGATGGTGGCCGGACCGGAGGTGCTGCCCGGCTGGCAGCCGATGCTGGTGATCGACCCGGACCAGCTCTTCCGCCCCTTCATGACCGCACGCCAGGGCCTGTACTTCGCCAGCCTGACCGCGGTGCTGGTCATCATCGTGCTGTTCTCGCGCTTCGCCCGCCGCCTGCGTCAGCGCCTGGAGCCGCTGACCCGCGGCGCGGCAGCCATCTCCAGCGGAGAACTCGACCATCGCATCGCCAGCACCAGCGAGGACGAGATCGGTCGCGTCGCCACCGCCTTCAACGCCATGGCGAGCAAGCTGCAGGCGCTGATTGAGCGCACCGTGCGGGTGGAGCGGCTGGCGGTGCTGGGCGAGTTCGCCACCGGTGTGGCCCACGAGATCCGCAATCCGCTCGCCACCATCAAGACCACGGTGCAGGCGCTGGCGCGCAGCGAGAAGGACGGCGAGCGGCTGGCGCTGCTCGAAGACGTCGGCGCCGAGATCGACCGCCTCAACCGGGTCATGGGCGATCTGCTGCAGTTCGGCCGTCCGCGCCCGCCGGAGTTCGAAGCGGTGCCCGCCCGCGAACTGCTGACCCGCATCGCGACACAGCTGGCACCGGCGGCGGAGGAGGCTGGGGTCGGACTCAACACCCAGGGCGACGCCGGCATCGTGTTCCTCGCCGACCGCGACCAGATGATCCAGATCTGCCTCAACTTGGTGCTCAACGCCATCCAGGCCACCCCGCCCGGCGGCGTGGTCACCCTGCGCTCGGCGCCGGCCGGCGTGGGGGAGGGCTTGATCGAAGTGCGCGACACCGGCTGCGGCATCCCCGCCGACATCTTGGCGCGCATCACCGACCCCTTTTTCACCACCAAACCCAAGGGCACCGGGCTCGGCCTCAGCATCGCCCGCCAGCTCGCCGAACTGCAGGGCGGACGCCTCGCCATCGCCAGCGTCGCGGGGCAGGGCACCACGGTGCAGGTCGCCATTCCGACCGCAAGGGAAGCCTCATGACCGACATCCTCATCATCGACGACGAACTGGCTCTGGTACGCTCGCTCAGCTTCGCGCTGAAGGGCGAAGGCTATGTCGCCCACGGCGCCCATACCGGCGCCGACGGGCTGGAGGCTGCGCGCTGCCTGCAACCGGCGGCGGTACTGCTCGATCTGCGGCTGCCGGACATGTCGGGACTGGACGTGCTCGACCGCCTGCGGCAGGAGCAGCCCGAACTGCCGGTGGTGATGATCTCGGCGCACGGCGACACCCGTGCCGCGGTGCAGGCGGTCAAGAAAGGCGCCGCCGACTACCTCAGCAAGCCCTTCGAACTGGAAGACCTGTTCCACCTCATCGCCTCCGTGCTCGACCGCCAGAAACTCAGCACCGAACTGAGCTTCCATCGCCAGGCGGCGGTGGGTTCGGGCGAGCTGGTGGGCGACAGCCCGGCGATGCGCGAGCTGGGGGATACCGTGCGCCGCATCGCCGCCAGCAGTTCCGCCCGGGTGCTGCTACTCGGCGAGTCGGGTACCGGCAAGGCCTTGGTGGCGCGCGCGGTACACAGCTGCAGCGCACGCGCGCAAGGGCCCTTCATCGAGGTCAACTGCGCCTCGCTGCCGGAACAGCTGATCGAGGCCGAGCTGTTCGGCGCGGAAAAGGGCGCCTATACCGGGGCGCACCAGAAGCGCGTCGGACTGGTCACGCTGGCCGACGGGGGCACCTTCTTCCTCGACGAGATCGGCGAGCTGCCGCTCGCACTGCAGGCCAAGTTCCTCCATTTCCTGGAAAACGGCAGCTATCGTCCGATCGGCTCGGGCAAGGCGCTGAGCTCCGACGCGCGCGTGGTTGCCGCCACCAACCGCGACCTCGCCGCCGAAGTGCGCGCCGGCCGTTTCCGCGAAGACCTCTACTACCGCCTCGACGTCATCCAGATCGCGATTCCGCCGCTGCGCGTGCGCGGCGCGGACATCGTCGCCCTCGCGGGTCATTTTGCTGAACGCTATGCGCGCGAGGAACATTGCGCGCCGATCCGTTTCGCGCCCGAAACCGAAGCGCTGCTGCTGCAGCACCGCTGGCCGGGCAATGTGCGCGAGCTCAAGAACCTGATCGAGCGCCTCACCATACTGCGGCCCGGCAGCCTGATCCTGCCCGCCGACCTGCCGCAGGACATGCACGTCATCGCGGCGGCAACCACGCCCACCGCCGCGCCGGCAGCCGGCGACGGCAGCGGTTCGATCGGCTATCGGCTCGCCGACACCGAGCGCCAGCTGCTCGAATCCGCCCTGCGTCAGGCCGGTGGCCAGAAGGGCCGGGCGGCCGACATCCTCGGCATCTCGCGCCACGCGCTCAAGCGCCGCCTGCAACGCCTCGGCCTCTGACGAGCGGTTTCCGCGCATCCGCGAGCGCACCGCCGAGCGGATTCCGCTCGCGGGCGCTCGCACGGCGCCCGCACGGCGCGGCACTGTACCGCCTTTTCTTTTTCCAATCATGGCCTTGTCCAAGCTCATCGTGGGATGGCACGGCCCTTGCTTTTATCGCAACCAAAGTCGTCGGCGCGAGCGCGCCCAAACGACACCTAGGAGGGGACCATGTTCAAGCAATGCCGCCGCTATGGCGCACGTTCGATCGCACGCGCCGCCACCATCGCCGCCATCGCGTGCGCCGCTGTGCCGACCGCGCAGGCGAGGGTGGAAATCGGTGCACCCGCCGCCTCCGCCGACGCCACCGTTGGCTGTATGTTCCCGATGACCGGCCGCGCCGCCATCTACGGCCGCGACAGCATCGCCGGCATGCGCCTCGCGCTCGCCGACATCGCTGCGCGCTCGCCGGGCGCGCCTCGGCTGCGCGTCATCATCGACGACACCCGCTCCAAGGCCTCCTACGCGGTCCGCATGGCGGAGGACTTCATCGCCCGCGACGGGGCCCGCTTCCTGTGCGGCATGGTCAGCTCCGGGGTCGCCCACGCGGTCAGTCAGATCGCGCAGCGCCATCGCGTCATCATGGTCGGCACCGATCATGCCTCGTCGCGGTTGACCGTCGAGGCCTTGCACAAGTACTACTTCCGCGTCAGCAACGACTCCTACGCCTCGATGGCGGCCGGCGGGCGCTACCTCGCCGAGCTGCAGAAGAAGACCGGCTGGACGCGGCTGGCCTATATCGCGCCGGACTACGACTACGGCCACGTGTCTTGGCTAGACCTGAAGGACAGCCTCGACCGCCTCGGCGTGCGCTACGAGCTGGTCGGCATGTTCTGGCCCAAGCTCTACGAACCCGATTACTCGTCCTATCTCGCCGCGCTGCAGAAGGTCGAGCCGGAGATTGTGGTGACCGCGCTGTGGGGCGGCGACTTCGTCGCCTTCCTCAAGCAGGCCGGCAGCACCGATTTCTTCAAGCACACACGGTTGGCCAACTTTGACACCGGCGCCAACTACGAGGTAATGCTGGCGCTCGGCGACTACGCGCCGCCCGGGCTGATCGTCTCGGCCCGCCATCACAACAACTGGCCGGACACCGAGCGCAACCGTCGCTTCGTCGCCGACTTCCACCGCGCCGAGAACCGCTACCCGACCTATGCGGCCGAAGGCGCCTACAGCGGAATCATGGCGATCGCGGCCGCCATCGAGCAGGCCGGCGGCGTCGCCGACATCGACGCGGTTGTGCGCGCCATGGAAGGGTTGCGCCTGCAACTGCCCGAAGACCCCGACGGCTTCACCTCCTACATCGACCCCGACACCCATCAGATCGTCCAGATGCAGGCGGTCGGCGAGGTGGTGCCCGACACCCGCTTTCCGCCGGCCCGCGTGATGCCCGGCAACTGGACAGTGTATGCGGCCGAAGACCTCAAACCACCGCCCGAACTCGTCCGCGAGCGCCGTGCACGCGCAGCGGGTGCGGCGACGCTGCAACCCTGAAAACAAGGCTTTACCAAGGAGGAAACACCTGATGAGACGCACCACTTCCCGCATCGTACCAACCGCCGTCGCACTTGCTGCGAGCCTGGCCTTCGCCGCCCCGGCGCTGGCCGCCGACAACGGCAAGTTCCGTATCGGCGTGGTCACCTTCCTGTCGGGCGGTGCCGCCGGCCCCTTCGGCGTGCCTTCGCTCAACGGCGCCAAGGTGCTGGTCGATGCGCTCAACGAAGGAAAGCTGCCGGCGCCCTACAACCTCAAGGGCATCAACGGGGTTGAGATCGAGACCGTGATCGTCGACGAGAACGGCGGTGCGACCAAGCAGGTGGAAGAGTTCCGCAACCTCGCCGAGCGCCACAAGGTGGATGCGGTGATCGGCTACATCTCCTCCGGCGACTGCCTGGCGATCGCGCCGGTGGCCGAAGAGCTCAAGATGCCGACGGTGTTCTTCGACTGCGGCACCTCGCGCCTGTTCGAGGAGAACAAGGCGCCCACCTATGTCTTCCGCACCGGCCTGGACGCCGCAATCGACAACATCGGCGCCGCCCGCTACCTGGTCGATAGCGGCCGCAAGCTCGACTCGGTGGCCAGCATCCAGCAGAACTACGCCTGGGGTCACGACTCCTGGGCCGACTTCTCGGCCGCCATCCAGCAGCTCAAGCCCGGCGTCAAGGTGGCCACTGAGCAGCTGCCCAAGCTCTTCCAGGGCCAGTACGGCGCCGAGATCTCGGCGATCAGCGTGAGCCGGCCCGACGTCATACACAGCAGCTTCTGGGGCGGCGACATGGAAGCGCTGGTGCTGCAGGGCGCCGCGCGCGGCCTGTTCGACAAGCGTGCCGCGGTGCTGACCTGCGGCGAATCCGCGCTCGACCGCTTCAAGGGCCAGGCCCCCAACGGCCTCATCCTCGGCGCCCGCGGCCCCTTCGGCGCCTTCGCGCCGCAGAACCCGCTGAGCGACTGGTTCCGCACCGCCTATCGCGGCAAGAACGAGATCGAACCGACCTATCCGGCCTTCAAGATGGCCCAGGCCATCCTCGGTCTCAAGGCCGCGGTGGAGAAGACCGGCGCCAAGCCCGGCACCATCCCGGCCAAGGAGGCCGTCGCCAAGAGCTTCAAGGGCCTCAACTTCGAGTCGGTATCCGGCACTGTGCAGATGGCCCGCGCCGGCGGCCACCAGGCGCTGCAGGGCATCGCCTACGGCGAGTACAGCTTCGACGCCAAGTCGGGCAAGGCGACCCTCGCCAATGTCCGCCACTACAGCGGCGAGTGCGTGACCCCGCCGGACGGCACCACCGCCGCCGTGTGGATCAAGGCCGGCTTCCCCGGCGCCCAGTGCAAGTAAGCCACTGAGTCCGAGCGCGCCGGCGGCCCGCCCGCCGGCGCCCCCCTTGTTTCCACCGGAGCAAAGCGCATGACGACGCTCTACGCCATCCTGATCGACGGGATGATCTACGCTTCCTGGCTGTTCCTGGTCGCCGCCGGCCTTACCGTGATCTACGGGGTGATGCGGATCCTGAACATGGCCCACGGCAGCTTCTATTCCATCGGCGCCTACAGCGGCGCCTCGCTGGTGGGCTGGTACTTCGCCGGCGGCGACGGCGCCCCCTACTGGAGCTACCTGCTGCTGCTGGGCGCCGCGCTGGCCGCCGGCCTCTTCATCGGCCTGCTGGTCGAGCAGGGCCTGCTGCAGTTCATGTACAAGCGCGACGAAATCCTGATGGTGATTATCACCTACGCGCTGCTGCTGATCCTGGAGGACGCCACCAAGCTCATCTTCGGCGTCGATCCCTATTTCACCTACCAGCCTTACAGCTTGCTCGGCCGCAGCAGTTTCGGCGAACTCACCTTCGCCAACTACGACCTCGCGCTGATCGCGGTCTCCGTGCTGATCGGCGCCGCCTGCTGGCTGGTGCTCAACCGCACCAACCGCGGCAAGGTGCTGCGCGCCGTCATCCAGGACCGCGAGATCGCGGTGGCGATGGGGGTGAACGTGAAGCTGATGTTCGCCGCCACCTTCGTCGTCGGCACCACGCTGGGCGCGCTCGCCGGCGCGCTGACCGCACCGGCCATCTCGGTGTCGCCCGGCATCGGCGTGGAAGTGATCGTGCTGGCCTTCGCGGTGGTGGTGGTCGGCGGTCTGGGCAGCATCGAAGGCGCCATCGTCGGCGCGCTGCTGGTGGGCCTGACCCGCTCGGTGGCGGTGCATCTGGCGCCGCAGATCGAGCTGTTCGTCATCTACGGCGTCATGTCGCTGGTCCTCGCGGTGCGTCCGCAGGGCCTGTTCGGACGCAATCTCGCGAGGAAGATCTGATGTTGAGACTGGACAAGACGGAAACCTGGCTGCTCGCAGCCACGGTGATCCTGCTGACAGCGGGTTTCCTGCTGCCGAGCTGGCTCACCTTCATCCTGACCCTGGCCTTCGCCAAGGCGCTGGTGGTGCAGGGCGTGGTGATCCAGATGCGCGCCGGGCTGGTGTCCTTCGGCCAGGGCTTGTTCTTCTGCATCGGCGGCTACGCCGTCGGCATGGGCGGCGCATTCCTCGACGTGCATGACGTGTTCGCGCTGATCGGCCTCGGCGTGGCCGTCGCAGTGGGGGTGGCGGCCATCATCGGCCTGCTGATGACGCGCTACCGCGACATCTTCTTCGCGATGCTGTCGCTGGCGCTGTCGATGATCCTGTTCGGCGTCATCGTCAAGAACCCGACCCTGGGCTCGACCGACGGCTTCAACGTGCATGCGCCGACGCTGCTGGGCTGGGCGCCGCAGGGCCAGGAGCAGAAGCTGGCGATCTTCGTGCTGACGGTGCTGATCGCCGGCGGGCTGGCGCTGGCGCTCAACCGCTACATGAAGTCCGGCCTGGGCGGGGTGAACGAGGCGATCAAGGAGAACGAGATCCGCGTCGAGTTCCTCGGCCTGTCGCCGCGCTGGATCCTCTACGCCAACTATCTGTTCGCCGCCGGCATCTCGGCGGTCGGCGGGGCGCTCACCGCGCTCGCCACCGGCCATGTGGACCCGGAGATGGCGTTCTGGACGACCTCGGGCGAATTCGTCTTCATCGCGCTGCTGGGCGGCACCACCCATGTGGCGGCGCCCTTCGTCGCCGCGGTGCTGTTCGCCCTGGTGCGCACCTACGCGCTGGAGCTGGCGCCGCACTCATGGCAGATGATCCTCGGCTTCGTGCTGCTCGCCATCATCATTTTCCTGCCCAAGGGTTTGTGGAGCCTGGTTGCCGGCAAGCGGAGGGCCGCAGCATGAGCACCGCCATCCTCGAAACCCGCGGCCTCAACCGCAGCTTCGGCGCCGTCACCGCGGCACGCGACCTCAACGTGCGCATCGACACCGGCGAGGTGGTCGGCGTGATCGGCTCCAACGGCGCCGGCAAGACCACCTTCATCAACATGGTCACCGGCTACCTGCCGCCGTCCTCGGGCGAGATCCTGTTCGAGGGCCGCTCCATCGTCGGCCAGAAGCCGCGCCAGATCATCCGCAGCGGCATGACGCGCTCCTTCCAGGTCGCCCAGCTGTTCCCGGAACTCACCGTGCTGGACAACCTCCTGATCGCGCTGGTTGCCGCCGAAGGGCCGCGGCCGTCCTTCTTCGGCGGCCTGCGCAGCCGCGAGCGCATCCGCCGCGCCGACGAGATCCTCGACGAGTTCGGGGTCGTTCGTTATCGCGACACCGTGGTGCGCACCGTGCCGCAGGGCGCGCGCAAGCTGGTCGACATCGCCATGGCGCTGATCGGCAAGCCGCGCATGCTGCTGCTGGACGAACCCACCAGCGGCGTCAGCGTGGAGGAGAAATTCCCGCTGATGGACACGGTGATGGCGGCGGTGCGCCAGCACGGCGTCACCGTCCTCTTCGTCGAGCACGACATGGAGATCGTCGAACGCTACGTCTCGCGCGTGCTCGCCTTCTACAGCGGCGAAATCATCAGCGACGGCCAGCCCGCCGCGGTGTTCGCCGATTCCCGCGTGCAGGAGCTGGTGATCGGCCACGGCCACGGCCACGTCACGCCCGCCAGCCAAAGGAGCGCGGCATGACCCTCAAGATCGAAGCATTGAACGTCTCCATCGACCGCACGCCCATCCTGCGCGATGTCGTCATGGAAGTGCCGGAGGGCGCGATGGTGGGCCTGATCGGCCGCAACGGCGCCGGCAAGACCACGCTGATGCGCAGCATCATGGGCCTGTTGCCGGTCGATTCCGGTGCGGTGCGCATCCACGGCGAGGACATGACCGCGGTGCCGGGCTACCGCCGCGCCGGCCTCGGCGTGAGCTACCTGCCGGAAGACCGCCGCCTGATTCCCGAGCTGACCGTCGAGGAGAACATCCTGATGCCGGCCTGGGCCAACGGCCTCAAGGACGCCGCCCAGCGCCTGCAGTGGATCTACGGCCTGATGCCCGAGGTGCGCGACTTCCGCGACCGTCGCGCGCTGCAGCTGAGCGGCGGCCAGCAGAAGCTGGTGGCGCTGGCGCGCGCGCTGATGCCGGGCCGCCGCCTGCTGCTGCTCGACGAGCCTTTCGAGGGCGTCGCCCCGGTGCTGTCGCGCCGGCTCACCCAGGTCATCGGCGAACTGCGGCAGGAAGGGCTGTCCGTGGTGCTGTCCGAATCCGATGACGTCCATTCCGCCGATCTGGTCGACCGCAGCTACCGCATCGAACGCGGCGTGGTCCAGGCCGCCTGACCCGCCGCAAGGAGAACATTCATGAGCAACTTCACCTTCGAAACCACCCCGCGCATCGTCTGCGAACTGGGTGCCGCCGCCAGGCTCGGCGCGCTCGCCGCCGAACTCAGCATGCGCCACGCGATGATCGTCACCGACAAGGGCCTGGTGCAGGCCGGCATGCTGGAGCGCGCGCTGGCCGGCTTCGCCGCCGCCGGCGTCGCCACCACGGTGTTCACCGACGTGCTCGCCGACCCGCCCGAAGCCTCGGTGCTGGCGGCGGCCGAGGCCGCGCGCGCGGCCGGCGCCGACGGCATCGTCGGCTTCGGCGGCGGCAGCTCGATGGACACCGCCAAGCTGGTGGCACTGCTCGCCGGCACGCCGCAGGCGCTCCCCGAGATCTACGGCATCGGCCTGGCGCGCGGCCCGCGCCTGCCGCTGATCCAGGTGCCGACCACCGCCGGCACCGGCTCCGAAGTCACCGCCATCGCCATCGTCACCACGCCCAGCCAGGAGAAGAAGGGCGTGGTGTCGCCGGTGCTGTACCCGGACATCGCGCTGCTCGACGGCGAACTCACCGTCGGCCTGCCGCCGGCGGTGACCGCGATGACCGGCATCGACGCGATGGTGCACGCCATCGAGGCCTACACCTCGCGCCACAAGAAGAACCCGCTGTCGGACAGCCTCGCGATCAAGGCACTCGAATTGCTGTACGCCAACATCCGCCGCGTGATCGCCGACGGCCGCGACCTCGAGGCGCGCGCCGCGATGCTGCAGGGTTCGCTGCTGGCCGGCATGGCCTTCGCCAACGCGCCGGTGGCCGCCGTCCATGCGCTCGCCTATCCGCTCGGCGGCCACTACCACGTGCCCCACGGCCTCAGCAATGCGCTGGTGCTGGCGCCGGTGCTGGCCTTCAACCTGGAGGCGGCGGCCGGTCTCTACGCCGAGCTGGCGGAGGTGATCCTGCCCGGGCGCCGTTTCGGGTCGGCGGAGGAGGGCGCGCGCGCCTTCCTCGACGCGATCGCCACCCTGGTCGCCGACATGCCCTTCGCCCAGCGCCTGTCCGAAGTCGGCGTGAGCGAGGCCGACCTGCCGATGCTGGCGCGCGACGCGATGAACGTGCAGCGTCTGCTGATCAACAACCCGCGCGAGGTGAGCGAGGCCGACGCCCACGCCATCTACGCCGCGGTGCTGTGAGGAGGGCAGGCCATGGCTGACAAGCACGAAACCCGCAGCGCCTATCCGCACTTCCAGACCATCCCGACGCGCTGGATGGACAACGACGTCTATGGACACGTGAACAACGTCCAGTACTACAGCTACTTCGACACGGTGGTGAACCAGTGGCTGATCGAGCGCGGCCTGCTCGACTACCTCCACAGCGAGGTCATCGGGCTGGTGATCGAGACCTCGTGCTCGTACTTCAAGTCCATCGCCTTCCCAGACGCGGTGCAGGCCGGGCTGCGCGTGGCCCACCTGGGCAACAGCAGCGTACGCTACGAGGTCGGCCTCTTCTGCAACGACGACGACACCGTGGCCGCCGCCGGCCACTTCGTCCATGTGTATGTGGACCGCGCCAGCAACCGCCCGGTGCGCGTACCCGATACCATGCGCGCGGCCTTCGCCGCACTGATGACCCGAGCCTGAATGGACAACCAACGAGGAACACGCCATGCAACTTAAAGATCAAGCCCTGCTGCGCGAAGCCGCCTACATCGACGGCGCCTGGGTTGGCGCCGACGACGGCGCCCGTTTCGACGTCACCAACCCCGCCGACGGTAGCCGCATCGCCGCGGTACCGAACATGGGCGCGGCCGAAACCCGCCGCGCCATCGCCGCGGCCGACGCCGCGCTGCCCGCCTGGCGCGCCAGGACCGCCAAGGAACGCGCGGTGATCCTGCGCAAGTGGTTCGAGCTGATCATGGCCGCGCAGGAAGACCTCGCGGTGCTGATGACCAGCGAGCAGGGCAAGCCGCTCGCCGAATCGCGCGGCGAGGTGGCCTACGGCGCCTCCTTCATCGAGTGGTTCGCGGAGGAGGGCAAGCGCGTCTACGGCGACGTGATTCCCGCCCACGGCGCCGACAAGCGCATCGTGGTGCTCAAGGAGCCGATCGGCGTGGTCGCCGCGGTCACGCCGTGGAACTTCCCGATCGCGATGATCACCCGCAAGTGCGGCCCGGCGCTCGCCGCCGGCTGCACCATCGTCATCAAGCCGGCCGAAGACACGCCGCTGTGCGCGCTCGCGCTGGCCGAACTGGCTGAGCGCGCCGGCGTGCCGCGCGGCGTGTTCAACATCGTCACCACCATGAAGGCGCCGGAAGTCGGCGGCGAACTCACCGCCAACCCGACGGTGCGCAAGCTGTCCTTCACCGGCTCCACCGCGGTCGGCAAGCTGCTGATGTCGCAGTGCTCCGCGACCGTGAAGAAGGTGTCGCTGGAGCTCGGCGGCAACGCACCCTTCATCGTCTTCGACGATGCCGACCTCGACGCCGCGGTGGCCGGCGCCATCGCCTCCAAGTACCGAAACGCCGGTCAGACCTGCGTCTGCGCCAACCGCCTGCTGGTGCAGGACGGCATCTACGACGCCTTTGCCGCCAGGCTGGCCGAGGCGGTCGCCCAGCTCAAGGTCGGCCCCGGCCTCACCGGCGAGACCCAGCAGGGCCCGCTGATCAACCAGGACGCGGTCGCCAAGGTCGAGGAACTGCTCGTCGACGCCACCGCCAAGGGTGCCCGCGTGGTGCTGGGCGGCAAGCGCCACAGCCTCGGCCACGGCTTCTTCGAGCCGACCATCGTCACCGACGTCACCCCGGCGATGCGGGTGGCGCGCGAGGAGATCTTCGGCCCGGTGGCGCCGCTGTTCCGCTTCCACACCGAGGAAGAAGCGGTGCAGATGGCCAACCACACCGAGTTCGGCCTGGCCGCCTACTTCTACGCCCGCGACATCGCCCGCGTGTGGCGGGTGGCGGAGAAGCTGGAATACGGCATCGTCGGCATCAACGAAGGGATCATCTCCACCGAGGTGGCGCCTTTCGGCGGCGTCAAGGAATCCGGCATCGGCCGCGAAGGCTCGAAGTACGGCATCGAGGACTACCTCGAGGTGAAATACCTGTGCCTGGGCGGCATCCGCTGAGGGACGGGCTCACGATGACGACCAACTTCAATTTCCGCGCGCCGCCGCGCATTGTCGCCGAGGTCGGCGGCGTCGCCCGGCTCGGCGAACTCGCGCGCGAACTCGGCTGCAAGCGCCCGCTGGTGGTGTGCGACCCCGGCATCGTCGCCTGCGGCATCGCCGCGCGCGCGCTCGATGCGCTGGAGAGCGCCGGCCTCGCGCCGCAGTTCTTCGACGGCGTCGCCGCCGATCCACCGGTGGCCACGGTGCATGCCGGCGTCGAGGTCGCCCGCCGTGCGGACGCCGACGGCGTGATCGGCCTGGGCGGCGGCTCCTCGCTCGACACCGCCAAGGTGATCGCGCTGCTGGCGCGCTCCAGCCAGTCCATCGACGAGCTTTACGGGGTGGATCTCGCCGTCGGCGGCAGGCTGCCGCTGATCCAGGTGCCGACCACCGCTGGTACCGGCTCCGAGGTCACCTGGGTGTCGGTGATCACTAACGAGCGCAACGAGAAGAAGGCGGTCTACACGCCGCAGCTGCTGCCCGACGTGGCGCTGCTGGACGCCGAACTCACGCTCGGCATGCCGCCCAGGGTGACCGCGGCGACTGCGCTTGACGCGATGGTGCATGCGATCGAGGGGTATACCAGCCGGACGAAGAAGAGCCCGGTGGCCGACGCGCTCGCGCGCAAGGCGCTGGAACTGCTCGCCGGCAACCTGCCGCGGGTGCTGGCCGACGGCCGCGACGTCGAGGCACGCGCGGCCATGCTGCAGGGTGCGATGCTGGGCGGCATGGCCTTCGTCAACGCCTCGGTGGCGGCGATCCACGGCCTGGCCTATCCGCTCGGCGCACGCTTCCACGTGCCGCATGGACACGCCAATGCGCTGGTGATGGGGCCGGTGCTGCGCTTCAACCTGCGCGCAGCGACGGCGCTGTATGCGGAGCTCGCACCCTGCGTGCTGCCGGGCCGACGCTTCGACTCGGTGGCGGAAGCCGCCGAAGCCTTCGTCGCCACGATGGAGGGGTTGGCAGGCAGCGGCGGATTGGAGACCCGCCTGGGTGCGTTCGGAGTGAGCGGCGACGACATCCCGGCGATGGCCGACGAGGTGATCACCCAGATCCAGCGCCTGATCGCCACCAATCCCTGCGACCTCGACCGGGACGACGTGAGTGCGATCTACCGCAGCATCCTCTGAGAAGGCGTGAATAAATTTCAGACGATCGAGGCGTGCGCCATGACCGAAGCGCTCAGATCGAGGATGGTTTTGCTGGCGAAGACGGCCGAGTGCGCGAAGGCGCTGGCCGAGCGCATGGCCTTCGGTGGTGAAGTGGCGCGCAGCGCGGCGCCGTTGGCGCAGTGCAGTGCGCGCTGCTCAGCGGGCCGGCGCGGCCTCCAGAGCGGCCGCCCGCATCAGGTTGTGTGCGAGCGCGTGCCGGAGTAGGGTCGCGCGGGCCTTGAGGGTGCCGCAGACATTGAATCGGTGCAGACCACGGCGGCGCAGTTGCGCGTTGGCGCACTCGACGCTGGCCGCGCGGGCCTTGTAGATGTCGGCGGCCTCGGCGGTCCCCATGCGGGTACGCCACTGTGCGACGGCCGCACTGTCGCGCTTCTTGGGCGGGTGCGGATCGATGGCCGGGTTGCGGCTGGCGGGCACGGGCACGGGTACGTAAGGTTCGGTGCCGGCGGCAGTGAGCGCCTCAAGGTGCTCAAGCTTGGCAAAGCCGCCGTTGGCCAGCCACTGGGCGGGGGTGCGACCGTAGCGCCGGCGCAGTTGGGCGTGCATCGGCGCCAATTGCTGCATGTCGGTGCCGGCTTTAGTGAGCGCGACCGCAGCGATGATCTCAACACCCTGGCCGACGTGTTCGCCGATCCGCAGGTGCAGGCGCGCGGGCTGAAGGTGACGATGCCGCATCCGGTCGCCGGCCAGGTGCCGCTGGTGGCCAGTCCGATGAAGCTGTCGGCCACCCCGGTCGACTACCGCCTGCCGCCGCCGATGCTGGGCGAGCACACCGACGACATCCTCGCCGCCACCCTCGGTCTCGACGCGGCGGCGATCGCCCGCCTGCGTGCGGACGGGGTGGTCTGAGCCTGCGCCGATGCGCGTTCCCCCCACCCGGTTCGCATGCCGATTTGCGGCCGGCGGGCCTGGCGACGTAGTCTGAGCGACGCGAGAGGACGGCGGGGCGTATCCTCCCGGCTCGACGGGAGGACAACGGATGGAATTCGCAAAAATCTTCATCACCCTGGTTGCGCTGATCAACCCCTTCGGCGCGATCCCGGCCTTCATCGGCCTGACTCAGGGCCAGTCGGCGCTCGAGCGCCGGCGCACCGCGCGCACCGCGGCGGTGGCGAGTTTCATCGTGATCGCGGTCACCGCGATCGCCGGCCAGTACCTGCTGGCCGGCTTCGGCATCACCGTGCCCTCGCTGCAGGTCGGCGGCGGCGTGCTGCTGTTCATCGTCGCGATCTCGATGTTCAACGCCCAGCCGCAGCACGCCGGAGGAAGCCGACGAGGCCGCGGAGCGCGCCAACATCACGGTGGTGCCGCTGACCATCCCGCTGCTCACCGGTCCGGGGGCGGTGAGTACGGTGATCATCTACGCCGACCAAGGCACGGGCACGGTGCTGATGCTGCTCGGCGCCGGCGTGCTGATGGGCGGCGTGGTGTGGCTGGCCTTCAGCCTGGCCGGGCCGATCAGCCGGCTCGCCGGGCGCACCGGGCTGAACATCATGACCCGGCTGATGGGCCTGGTGGTCGCGGCGCTGGCGGTGGAGTTCATCGCTGCCGGCATCCGCGCCTACGTGACGGCCTGAGCGGGGCAGGACGCGGCCGAGGCCTTGCCGGCGGCCGCCCCGCATCGCGGCGGCTGCCTGTTCAGCGCGCGCCGTCGGCGACGATCGCCGCCACCTGCTCGCCGATCGCCAGCGCCGCGGTGAGGCCGGGCGACTCGATGCCGTACAGGTGCACCAGCCCCGGCGTGCCGTGCGCGGCCGGGCCGTCGATGCGGAAGTCGGCGTCGGCCTCGCCCGGGCCGACGATCTTCGGGCGCACGCCGGCATAGCCGGGCTGCAGCCGGGTGGCGTCGAGTTCCGGCCACCAGCGGCGGATCGCGCGGGCGAAGCCCTGCGCGCGCGCTGCATCCACCGTGTAGTCGGGGGCGGCGATCCACTCCACGTCGGGGCCGAACTTGGCCTGGCCGCCCAGGTCCAGGGTCAGGTGCACGCCCAGGCCGCCGGGTTCCGGGATCGGGTAGATCAGGCGCGAGAACGGCGCCCGGCCCGCATAGCCGAAATACACCCCGCGCGCGTAATGCGCCTGCGGCGCCTGCGCCGCGGCCGGGGCGCGGATCGCGCGGCCGAGCCCCGGGGCGTCCAGGCCGGCGGCGTTGATCACCCATTTCGCCTTGAGCTCGGCCGCGGCCTCGCCGCCGGTGCGCAGCACGATGCCGTCGGCCTCCGCCCGTCCATCCAGCACCGGGCTGGCGAGCGCGAGCATGGCGCCGTGGCGCTCGGCCTCGCCCAGCAGCGACAGCATCAGGCCGTGGCTGTCGACGATGCCGGTCGAGGGCGACAGCAGCGCGCTGTGGGCGGCGAGCGCCGGTTCGAGTGCGGCGAGTTCGTCGGCCTCGATCAGGCGCAGGTCATGCACGCCGTTGGCACGCGCGCGTTCGGCGATCGCCTGCAGCGCCGGCGCCTGCGCCGCGGAACTGGCGACGACCAGCTTGCCGCAGCGCGCATGGCTCACGCCGTGTTCGGCGCACCACGCGTACAGGCGCTGGCGGCCGTCCACGCACAGCCGTGCCTTGAGCGAACCGGGCGGGTAGTACAGCCCGGCGTGGATGACCTCGCTGTTGCGCGCGCTGATGCCGGTGCCGAAGGCGGTCTCGCGCTCGACGATCACGACCTCATGCCCGGCGCGGGCGAGGCTGTGCGCGCAGGCTAGGCCGACCACGCCGGCGCCGATCACCATGGTATCGACTGTTTCCATCTTTGCGAGCCGGCCCGGCGCGTGAGGGTACGCGGCTGCCGGCGGGAGTGAGGGGTTCCGGTTGTAGCAGATCGCCGGGCCGTCCGGGAAGGGGGGGCGGCCGCGCACGCAGGGACCTGCGCGAGCCAGCGCGGACGGGCTGTCGGACAGCGTGCGGATTTCCGGACGAGGGTGGGCGACGCGTTCCGGGATGTCGCGCCGACGGTGCTTGCCAGTCGCCGGCATGTGCCCGGGAAGGCCCGCAGGATCAGGGAAAACGCTGAGCACCAGGGTGGTGCGCAGGTGGCACGGCAGTTGCTAAAGTTCGTTGGTCCGCTGATGGGCAAATAATCAAGACTTATTAAGTGGAGGAGCGTTCGATGAAATCCCTGATCCGCAAATGCGCACTCGGCACCGCCTTCGTGGCGATGACCGGCGCGGCATCCGCCGCCACCTTCGTCAACGTGCTGACCGGCGGCACCAGCGGGGTGTATTACCCGCTCGGCGTCACCCTGTCGCAGGTCTATGGCGAGATCATCCCCGACAGCAAGGTCCAGGTGCAGGCCACCAAGGCCTCGGCGGAGAACCTCAACCTGCTGCAGGCCGGCCGTGGCGAGATCGGCTTCTCGCTCGCCGACTCCGTCTCCGACGCCTGGAAGGGCAACGCCGACGCCGGCTTCACCAAGCCGCTCGACAAGCTGCGCGCGATCGCCTCGGTGTATCCGAACTACATCCAGATCGTCGCCCTGGCCGACGCCAACGTGAAGACGCTCGCCGACCTCAAGGGCAAGCGCATCTCGGTGGGCGCGCCGCGCTCGGGCACCGAGATCAACGCGCGCGCGATCCTCAAGGCCGCCGGCCTGTCGTACGAGGATTTCGCCAAGGTCGAGTACCTGCCCTTCGGCGAGTCGGTCGAGCTGATGAAGAACCGCCAGATCGACGTCACGCTGCAGTCGGCCGGCCTCGGCGTGGCGGCGCTGCGCGACCTGTCGGCCGCGGTCAAGGTGAACTTCGTTCCGGTGCCGGCCGAGGTCGTGGCCAAGGTCGGTGATCCGGCCTACCGTCCGGCGGTGGTGCCGGCCAGCACCTACGAGGGCCAGAGCGCCGAGGTGCCGACGGTGGCGATCAACAACCTGCTGGTGACCCACGCGAAGGTGTCCGACGAGGTCGCCTACCAGATGACCAAGGGCATCTTCGAGAACCTCGAGCGTCTGGGCAATTCGCACTCCGCCGGCCGCCAGATCAAGCTCGAGAAGGCCACCGACGGCCTGCCGATCCCGCTCCATCCGGGCGCGGAGAAGTTCTACCGCGAGAAGGGCCTGGTCAAGTAAGCCCTTCACCCCCTCGCCCGGGCGCGCCTTCGTCCGCCCGGGCGGCCCAGCCGCCGTCCCCGTTCCGGAACCGCCATGAGCTCCTCCGTCCATTCGCCTGCCGCCGAAGCCGGCAAGGGCATGCTGCGCGTCGTCTTCTACAGCGCGATCCTGTTCTCGGTCTTCCAACTCGTCACTTCGGCCTTCAGCCCGCTGTCGAGCACCGTCGTGCGCGCGCTGCACGTCGGCTTCCTGCTGCTGCTGACCTTCCTGCTCCATCCCTGGCAGGGCGGGCAGGGGCGCACCAGCGTGCTGACCAAGGCGATCGGTTTCGGCGCGCTGCTGCTGTCGGGCTACCACTGGATCTACGAGGCCGACCTGGTGCAGCGCGCCGGCGAGCTGACGCAGGCCGACATGGCGGTCGGCGTCATCACGCTGGTGCTGGTGTTCGAGGCCGCGCGCCGCATCATGGGGCTGGCGCTGCCGATGATCTGCCTCGGCTTCCTCGCCTACGCCCTGTTCGGCGAGTACCTCCCGGGCGACCTCGCCCACCGTGGCTACGGCCTCGACCAGGTGGTGGGTCAGCTCGCCTTCGGCACCGAGGGCATCTACGGCACGCCGACCTATGTGTCCTCGTCCTACATCTTCCTGTTCATCCTGTTCGGCGCCTTCCTCGAGCAGGCGGGCATGATCGACCTGTTCACCAACTTCGCGCTCGGCACCGTCGGCCACACCAAGGGCGGCCCGGCCAAGGTGTCGGTGGTGTCGTCCGGCCTGATGGGCACGATCAACGGCTCGGGCGTGGCCAACGTGGTCACCACCGGGCAGTTCACCATCCCGCTGATGAAGAAGTTCGGCTACAAGCCGGCCTTCGCCGGCGCGGTCGAGGCCACCAGCTCGATGGGCGGGCAGATCATGCCGCCGGTGATGGGCGCGGTGGCCTTCATCATGGCCGAGACGATCAACGTGCCCTACGTCGAGATCGCCAAGGCCGCGGCCATCCCGGCCCTGCTGTACTTCTTCACCGTGTTCTGGATGGTGCATCTGGAGGCCGGGCGTGCCGGCCTGAAGGGGCTGCCGAAGTCCGAGTGCCCCGACCCGTGGGTGGCGATCCGCGAACGCTGGTACCTGTTGCTGCCGCTGGCCGGGCTGGTGTACCTGCTGTTCGCCGGCTTCACGCCGATGTTCGCCGGCATGGTCGGCCTCGCGCTGACCGTGGTGCTGCTGTTCGGCAGCGCGCTCGCGCGCCATCTCAACGGCACCTCGCTGCGCCTGCTGTTCTGGATCGCGCTCGGCCTGGCGTGCTCGGCCTTCGCCAAGGTCGGCATCATCGCGGTGGTGGCGGTCGTTGCCGTGCTCGCGGTGCTGCTGGCGCCGCGCGCCGACGGCCGCAGCACGCTGCGCCTGGCGGTGAAGGCGCTGGTCGAGGGCGCGCTGCACGCGCTGCCGGTGGGCGTGGCGTGCGCGCTGGTGGGCGTCATCATCGGCTCGCTGACCCTGACCGGCGGTGCCACCGCCTTCGCCGGCTACATCATCCAGATCGGCGACGACAGCCTGTTCGTGTCGCTGCTGCTGACCATGCTCACCTGCCTGGTGCTCGGCATGGGCATCCCGACCATCCCCAACTACATCATCACCAGCTCGATCGCCGCACCCGCGCTGCTCGAGCTCGGCGTGCCGCTGATCGTCTCGCACATGTTCGTGTTCTATTTCGGGATCATGGCCGACCTCACCCCGCCGGTCGCGCTCGCCGCCTTCGCCGCGGCGCCGATCGCCAAGGAGAGCGGGCTCAAGATCGGCGTGCGCGCGGTGCAGATCGCCATCGCCGGCTTCGTCGTGCCCTACATGGCGGTGTATGCGCCCGAGCTGATGCTGCAGGGGGACAAGGGCGTGGCCGCGACCCTGTACGTGGTGTTCAAGGCCCTGCTCGCGGTGACGCTGTGGGGCACCGCGGTGGTCGGCCACTTCCGCTCGCCGATGAACCCGCTCGAGCGCGTGCTCGCCTTCGTCGCCGCGTCGATGCTGGTGATCGCGCTGCCGATCACCGACGAGATCGGCTTCGGCCTCGCCGCGCTGGTCATGGGCTGGCACATCTGGCGCTCGCGCAACGTGCAGGCGCTCACCGTCTGATGGCGCTCTGCCTCGCCACCGCCCTCGCCACGGCGACCGTCGCCGCCAGCAGCTTCACGCTGGCGTGGACGCATTCGATCGAGCGTGTGCGCTGGGAGGAGGCGTGGCGGGTGGAGGGCCGGGAGCTGGTGCTCGACACCGTGCGCGTGCGCGGCCACGGCGCCGGCATGGAGCCGGCCGCGGGCGCGGTGCTGCGCGACGGGGCGTGGACCTGGCATCCGCGCACCCGCCATGCGCTGCTGCGCCTGACGCGCTCGGAGCACACCGCCGACTACGAGTGGTGCGAGGCCGGCCGGCCATGCGTGCCGCTGTCCGCGCTGCTGCCTTCCGACGGCGGCGTCACCGAGCTGCGCGTGTGTCTCACGGCGGTGGCGCACTGAGCGCGACACGATGAACCGCGAATCGCGCCGTCCCGTGCTTCGCGCCCTGCGCGTGCTGGTGCCGCTCGCGCTAGCCGTCGCCCTGCTGTGGGCGGTGCACGCGTGGCGGCTCGCCGCCGGCGTCGACGACATCGCGCGTCACGCCGGCCAGCGCCTCGCCCTGCTGTCGGCCAGCCTCGATGCCGAGCTGCTGCGCTTCGAGAGCCTGCCCGCGGTGCTCGCCCGCCATCCGGTGCTGCCGGCGCTGCTCGCCGATCCCGACGATGCCGGCCTGCGCGCGCAGGCCAATGCCCTGCTCGAGGACGTCAATGCGCGCACCGGCGCGGCCATGCTGTACCTGATCGGCCCCGACGGCGACACGCTGGCGGCGAGCAACTGGCGGCGCGCGGATTCCTTCGTCGGCGAGAACTACGCCTTCCGCCCTTATTTCCGCGCCGCGCTCGCAGGCGGCGCGGGCAAGTTCTTCGCCGTCGGCGCCACCACCCGCGTGCCCGGCTTCTTCATCGCCCATCCGGTGCGCAATGCGGCAGCGGTGGCCGGGGTGCTCGCGGTCAAGGTCGAGCTCACCCAGCTCGAACGCACCTGGGCCGAGAGCGGCGAATCGGTGATGGTGGTGGATCGCCACGGCGTGGTGGCGCTGTCCTCGAATCCGGCGTGGAAGTTCGGGGCGCTGTCGGCGCTTTCCGCCGCCTCGCGTGCCGAACTGGTCCAGACGCGGCAGTACGACACCGAGGCCCTGGCCCCATTGCCGCTGGTCTGGCACGAGGCGGGGCGGGCGACGATCGGCGACCGCGAGTTCGTGGTCGGCAGCCGCGCCCTCGACTGGCTGGACTGGCGCATGCTGATGCTGCTCGACACCACGCCGGCCCGTGCCGCCGCGGTGTGGTCCGCCACCGGCGCCGGCCTGCTGCTGTGCGTGGTCGCCGCGGTGGCGCTGTACTGGGCGCAGCGCGCGCGCCGGCTGCGCGAGCGCCTCGGCGCCCAGGCCGCGCTCGAGCGTACGGTGGCCGAGCGCACCGCCGATCTCGCGGCGAGCAACCGCCGCCTGCAGCAGGAGGTCGTCGAGCGCGTGGCCGCCGAGCACAAGCTGCGCGGCGCCCAGCGCGCGCTGATCGAGGCCAACCGCCTCGCCGCGCTCGGCCAGATGGCGGCCGGCGTGGCCCACGAGATCAACCAGCCGCTGGCGGCGATGCGCAGCTTCGCCGGCAACGCGCTGACCTTCCTCGAGCGCGGCCGGCTGGAGCCGCTCAAGGACAATCTCGGCCAGATCATCGGCCTGGTCGAGCGCATGGCGCGGCTCACCGCCCAGCTCAAGGTCTTCGCCTCGCGCCGCCGCGGCGCGGGCGGGCAGGCGCCGGCGGCGCAGTCGATGCAGGTGGTGGCGGGCTGGTTCCGCGAGCGCCTGGCGGCGGCCGGCGTCGAGCTGACGTTCGACGACGCCGGGCTCAGCCTGCCGCTGCCCCCCGAGGCCCTCGAGCAGGTGCTGTCCAACCTCGTCGGCAATGCGCTCGATGCGCTCGCCGGCGGCGGCGCGGGACGCATCGAGCTGCGCACCTGCGCACGCGACGGCCTGCTCTGCCTCGAGGTCGCCGACGACGGCCCGGGCATCGCGCCCGAGCTGCGCGCGCGTATCCTGCAGCCCTTCTACTCGACCAAGCCGCTCGGCCACGGGCTGGGCCTGGGCCTGTCGATCGTCGCCGACCTCGTCGAATCCGCCGGCGGGCGGCTGGAGATCACCGAGCGCCCGGGCGGCGGCGCGCTGGTGCGCGCGTGCTGGCCGGCGGCATCCTAATCCGAAGAAGCGCAGGAAACATGAGCCACGACACCATCCACGTCCTCTACGTCGAGGACGACGACGCGGTCCGCGCCGCGGGCTGCCAGACCTTCGCGCTCGCCGACATCGGCGTGCGCGACTTCGATCGCGCCGAGCCGGTGCTCGCCGAACTCGGCACGGAGCGGCCGGTGGTGCTGGTCACCGACGTGCGCCTGCCCGGGCTCGACGGCATCGGCCTGCTGCGCCGCGCGCGCGAGATCGACCCCGACCTGCCGGTGATCCTGGTCACCGGCCACGGCGACGTGGCGATGGCGGTGGAGGCGATGCGCGCCGGCGCCTACGACTTCATCGAAAAGCCCTTCGCCCCCGAGCACCTGGTCGAGGTCGTCGGGCGCGCGATCGAGAAGCGCCGCCTGGTGCTGGAGAACCGCGCGCTGCGCGCGCGCCTGGCGCGGGCCGACGGTGGCGACGGCCTGATCGGCGACAGCGCGGCGATGGCCGGGGTGCGGCGGCTCATCGCCGAGCTCGCCGACACCGACGTCGACGTGCTGATCGAGGGCGAGACCGGCACCGGCAAGGAATGCGTGGCGCGCGCGCTGCACGCCGGCGGGCGGCGGCGCGGCGGCCATTTCGTCGCCATCAACTGCGCCGCGCTGCCCGAGAGCGTGTTTGAGAGCGAGATGTTCGGCGTCGAGCCCGGCGCCTACACCGGCGCCACCCGCAGCCGCGCGGGCAAGATCGAGCACGCCGACGGCGGCACCCTGTTCCTCGACGAGATCGAGGGCATGGCCCTGCCGCTGCAGGCCAAGCTGCTGCGCGTGCTGCAGGAGCGGGTGGTCGAGCGTCTGGGCTCCAACCGCCTGCTGCCGGTGGACTGCCGGGTGGTGGCCGCCACCAAGCTCGACCTCAAGGCCGAGGCGGAGGCCGGGCGCTTCCGTGCCGACCTCTACTGGCGGCTCAACGTGGTGACGATCCCGCTGCCGCCGCTGCGCGCGCGCCGCGAGGACATCCCGCTGCTGTTCAACGCCTTCTGCCTGCAGGCCGCGGAGCGCTTCCGCCGTCCGTTGCCCGAGCGTACCCCGGCGCTGTTCGAGTGGCTAATGGCGCAGGACTGGCCGGGCAACGTGCGCGAGCTGCAGCACGTCGCCGACCGCTTCGTGCTCGGGGTGTGGCGGCCGGGGGCGGAGATCGCCGCCGAGGCCGGCGCCGGCATGGCGCAGCGCGTCGCCGCCTTCGAGCAGGTGCTGATCGACAACGCCCTGCGCGAATGCGGCGGCGACGTCGGTGCGGCTGCCGAGCGCCTGCAAGTGCCGCGCAAGACCTTGTACGACAAGATCGCCCGTTTCGGCATCGCCATCGGCGCCTACCGCGCGTCCTAGGGTCGCGGCGGGAGGGTCGCGGTCTACACGAACCCGGCCGCGCCCAGCGCTGCGCCGACCGCGATCATCCACATCGGCGCCAGCTTCGTCTTCAGCGTCACCAGCGCGGTCAGCGCGATCAGCAGCAGCGCGCCGCCGCGCCGCGCCGGGTCGGCGAGGAAGGGCAGCGCGAGCAGCCAGCCGGTGGCGAAGGTCAGGCCGACGGTGACCGGCGCCAGGCCGGCGGTGAAGGCGCGCACCAGCGGCGTGTCGCGGCGCGTGGCGCCCCAGCGGCTGACGCCGAGCGAGAGCAGCGTCGACGGCAGCAGGATGCCGAGCAGGGCGGCGGCGGCGCCCGCCAGGCCCGCGACCTGGAAGCCGAGCACCGGCACGAACAGCACGTTGGGCCCGGGCGCGGCCTGGGCGAGGGCGATCGCGGTGGTGAAGTCGGCCTCGCCCAGCCAGCCGCGCTCGACCACCAGGTAGCGGTGCATCTCGGGCGCGGTGGACATCGCGCCACCGATCGACAGCAGCGACAGCATCAGGAAGCGCAGGAAGAGCTCGAGCAGGTCGGCCGCGGGCAGCGTGCTCAGCATGACTCGTCCTCCTTGCGTATTCGGGCCTGGCGCGCATGGAGCAGCGCGATGCGCCAGCGCGCCAGGCCCCAGCCGCCGAGGCCGAGGCCGATCACCACCCAGGCCAGCGGTACGCGGAACACCGCGATCGCGGCCAGCGTCAGCAGCCCGAGCGCGGTGCACAGCGCGGGACCGAGCACGTTGCCGCGCAGGGTGGCGAGCATCTTCAGCGCCATCGCCAGGATCAGCCCGGCGGCGACCGCACCCATGCCGCGCAGCGCGCCGGCCACCGCAGGATATTGCGCGAGCTGCTGATAGCTCGCCGCCAGCGCCAGCACCACGAGCAGCGGCGCCAGCAACATGCCCGAGATCGCCGCGAGCGCGCCGCGCAGGCCGAAATAGCGGTCGCCGATCATCAGCGACAGGTTCACCACGTTGGGGCCGGGCAGCAGCTGCGCCACTGCGTAAAGCTCGACGAACTCGAGCCGGGTGAGCCAGCCGCGACGGTCGACCAGCTCGCGCTGCGCCACTGCCAGCACGCCGCCGAAACCCTGCAGCGCGAGCAGGCTGAAGGCGATGAAGAGCGCGAGCGACGATGCGGGGTGCGCGCGTGACGCGCCGGTTTCGAGTGTGGGGGGCGTTGCACTCATGGCCTCATCCCGTCCGTGTCGGCGCCGAGTGTGATCGTAGCAGGCTCGACCGCTGCATTCGCGGGCACGCCCGCTCCCACGGTGAGCTTGCAGGCGCGGACGCCGTCGTGGCGATCAACGTGGCCTGGCGGCTCAGCTCGCGCCTCCCGCCATTGCAGCCGGCGCTCGGCGAGGTGGTAGTCGGCGAGCGTGAACAGTTCGCCACCGATGTCGGCGGCCACGTAGCCCATCAGGCTCAGGCGGGTGATGGGACAGCGCAGCGGCGGCGCGCCGTCGAACGCCCGGAAGCGCGGGGCGACCTCGGTGGTGGGCCAGGCGTCCGCATACAGGCCGACGGTGACGTGCGGCACGTAAGCGCCCTGCGGGTGCGCGCCATCGATGTGCAGGCAGCGTCTGAGCGTGGCGAGCGTGCCGCCTGCATCCTCCACGCTCAGGAAGGGCGCCGACGAGAAACTCTCCAGCCCGCCGATGCCGAGCTCGAACGCGGGCGGCGCCGTCGCCTGCAGCGCTGCGAGCTGGGTGGCGATCAGCGCGTCGTCGAACTCGTCTTCCGCCCGCTGTGGTCCGCGCGCCGGAAATCCGCACAGCGCCAGCGTGATGTGGGGCTGGCGCACGTAGGCATCGAGCAGCAGACCGTCCAGCGCCCGCTGCGCGGCATGCATGCGTGCGCGTATCGCGGGTGTGTCGACGTCCAGCGCCCACAGCAGATAGTGCGGCCGGCCGCGGTGCCATTCGCGAAAGTCGCGGCGCTCGTTGCGCAGGGTGAGTCCCTCGGCGAGAAAGTGGCGGCGCAGGATTGCGGGATCGGTCATCGGTCGGGGGCGGGCGATGTGGAAGTGTGCGCCGGGCGGCTAGAATCGGCGCATGAACACGAACCCGATTGTCCCGGAAAAAGACCCGTGCCGCATGGGCCCGGCGCACGCTGCGACCTGCGTGCAAAAGCCATCCACGGTGGAGAAGATCGCCGTGCGCGGCCTGGCGTATGCCGTTCGGCGCTGGGGGCCGCAGGACGCGCCGCAGCTCTTCCTGCTCCACGGCTGGATGGATTCCTCGCCCACCTTCCAGTTCGTGGTCGATGCGCTGCAGCGCGACTGGCAGATCATCGCACCCGACTGGCGCGGATTCGGGGGCAGCACCTGGTTCGGCCATCCGTACTGGTTCCCCGACTACCACGCCGATCTCGAGGTGCTGCTCGACCACTACGCGCCGCACGGCCCGGTGCGCCTGGTCGGTCACAGCATGGGCGCGGCGGTGGCCGGGGTCTATGCGGGCCTGCTGCTCGTGTTCACGGCGCTGGGTGCGTGGACGCTGACCGAGCGTGTGCTGCTGCGGGAGGAAGTGCACCGGGATCGCGGCGGCCTGATGCAGGAGACTACCGAGGGTCGGATCGAGAACAGCTACACCCTCAAGCTGATCAACATGGAAGAGGCGACTCGTCAGTTCCGCATCGGCGTGAGCGGCCTGCCGGGGCTGCAGATCGAGGGCGCCAACGAGTTCGTGGTCGAGCCGGGGCGCGTCCACACCGTCACGCTCACCCTGTCATCCCCGCTCGAAGGCATGCCCTCCGGCGTGCAGCCGATCGCGTTCGAGACGGTCGCGCTGCACGCCCCCTGTCTTGCCGTGCGCGAGAAGAGCACCTTCATCCTGCCTACCCACTGAGCAGTTAACCAACATGTAGCGCCACAAGGAGAACGATCACCGCCTGGTCGATGACCGGGTCCGCCAGTTCCGCCACGAGATGCAGCGTCACCCCCACAGACGGTTCGGCCAGGAGGGCTTCCGACCCCTTCGACAGCAGAGCCCCGATGTACTAAAGCGCATGACATCTCCGCTCCGCTGCCCGTCGAGGGGGCCGACCGGCGCACTGGGAAGCGGGCGGGCGTTTGCCAGCGGTGCAAAGTCGCTGGCGAACGGCGGGTTCGCTCAGGAATGAGCCACCCGACTGTCGCATCAGCGACCGTCGGGTCTGGGTCGGTAGTTCCAATTGGCGCGATGGAGTAGCCGCCGTTCACCGTCGCCTGACGCTCAAACGGCAGGTGACAGACACATTACTGCCTGACGGCGCCATCAAGCCTCCGGCAGCTGATGCTCAGTTACGGTCCTTTGACGGCCCTGTAACAAGTGCTCGGCCCAAACATCTACCCGAGTGGAACAATTTGCCGCATCCTCCTGCCGTGGGTCGGCAGTGGTGCCCCCGCGAAATAGGGAGGATTGATGATGCGTACGCTGTGGATGGGTTTGGCTGTGGTGCTCGGGATCGCGCTGGCACCGATGGGGGCGGCACAGGCCGACGAGGGTAGCTGCAGTGCGCGCGCCGCAGAGAAGAAGCTCGCTGGAGCCGCGAAGGCGAGCTTTTTGAAGAAGTGCGAGAAGGACGCGGTCGCGAATTGCGATGCAAAAGCCGGAGAGAAGAAGCTTGCCGGTGCTGCGCGGACGAGTTTCACCAAGAAGTGCGTGAAGGATGCACTGGGCGGCTGAGTCTCAGCTGCGGACCGATCACATCAGATGATGCATCATCCATGAGAAGTCGCCTCATGACGGGTAAGCGGGCCGTCAGGCTTGAGGTCACCGCCAAGACGGCATTCGTCGGGGTAACGCTCCCTCGATGACAAACTGACTCGGAATCTGGAAACGACGACTCGATCCGAACCGATTATGGCCGGATCACGCACTGGCGCCCGCATCCGAAGTGGCCGCGCTGAATACCGTGGATTGCACAATCCAGAGCGTCGCGTTCATAACGATGCAATCACTCGCGATGCGTGCCCGCCGTGCGCTCGCCATGCCGCCCGGGTTTGATGTGCGCCAACGCGCCTTGTTCGTGTTCCAGCATCCGGGCACGGGCCGTTTCGTGCGGGTCGGCTTGCGTCCCTTGCTTGCCGCAACGCGAGAAGCCGAGCGCATGCTGGCCAAACGTGCCTTCGAGCGGGCGGCGCACACCTGGCAGACCAAATACGGCGAGCCGTTTCCGGAAACGGCCTTCATCATTGATCGGGCCGAGTGTGTGCTGGCCCACGAGATCGATCACGAGGGCACGAACATGCTTAGCGCGAACGAGTCGGCCTGGGTGGGCCAGATGGCGGGGCCGACCGTGATGACGCTCGACATCTTCTAGTTGCTGCTCGAAGGCCCAGACCGCAAGGCGACCTTCGCAATCCAGGTAGCCTCAGCCGTGCGCGTCGGCTCTGTCAGTTCGAACTGCACAGGCCGCTGCGTTTTCCGCTGCACGACCATGGCGCGTGAGAGCACCTGGTTTCCATGCGTCACGTCGCGCACCCGCAGACTGACGAGGTCACATCCTCGGAGCTTGCTGTCGATCGCGAGGTTGAACATGGCGAGGTCGCGCACCTCGTGCGCGTTCTGCAGATGAATACGGATGGCCCAGATGTCCTTGGGTTTGAGCGGTGCATTCTGGCCCACCAGCTTCCCCTTGTTCCAGGCTTCCCGATGCGGATGTTCTCGGGTTTCCATGACAGACTCCTTGTTGTCGATCGGAGTCTGATTCTTTAGCTCGTGGCGTGCGGCGGCTATCGGGGAAGATGCCCACAGCGTACTATCGGCCACAACCCGTCGATCACCTATCCTCCAGACCTGACATCCGAGGGGCCGCTCCACCCTGTTAGCGGATTATCAGCCGAATCTGGTGGTGCTCGAGACTGGGACCAGGGAAGCGATCCGTGTCATGGCCGTGCATGCCTCGGCCTCAAGGCGCTTGACGATCGTGGCCAGGGGCTCGATGCGATCGGCGAAGGCCACGGACTGGCCCACCGATAGCACGCCAAAGCGGGCGTCGCCGGATTCATAGGCGCGGCGTCCGGCCCGGCCGGCGATGTGGGGCATCAGCGCGTCGAGGTTGCCGCCGAGTTCGCGCTCGATCTGCTGCACGGTTTCGGTCGTCTCGTTACGCAGGGCGCGGACGCTGTTGCGCAGCGAGGCCATGACGAGTGTCGTGTCGGTCTCCTGCGCTGCGACGAGACGGGCCTTGTAGTCGGGGTGGGCCCAGATTTCCTCGGCGACGAGGAAACGCGTGCCGATTGCGACGCCGTCGGCGCCGAGCGCCAGTGCGGCGACGAGCTGGGCGCCGGTCGCGATGCCGCCCGCGGCGATCAGCGGGATCGTGATGTCGCGTGCGGCGAGCGCGGCCTGGACCATCGTGCCGATCAGCTCGGTGCCGGGGTGACCGCCGCATTCGGCGCCGACGACGGTGATCGCATCGACCCCAGCCGCCTGCGCGGAGCGGGCGTGGCGCACGGTCGGCACCTTGTGCAGCACCTTGATGCCGGCCGCGTGGAGGCGGGGCAGATAGGATTCCGGATTGCGCCCGGCGGTTTCGACAAAGCGCACGCCTTCCTCGCACACCAGGTCGACGACGGCGTCGACGCGGTCGCCCTTCGCGAGCTTGGGCAGCATCGAGATGTTGACGCCGAAGGGCTTGCCGTCGGTCAATTCGCGGCAGCGCCTGATCTCGGCGCGCAGGTCGTCGAGTTCAGGGAAGCTCGCCGCGGTGATGAAGCCGATGATGCCGGCGTGGGCCGCCGCGACGACGTAGTCGGCGGTCGACAGCCATTGCAGGCCGCTCGCGACGACGGGCAGTCGGATGCCGAAGAGCTCGGTGACGCGGGTGTGGAAGGGGCTGGTCACGTCGGGCTCCGGGGGAAATCGGGGGTGCGCTTGGCGCGGAAGGCGTCGATGCCTTCGGCCGCTTCGGGGCCGAAGAGGCTGTCGACGAAGTTGTCGGCTTCGAGGTCGAGCTGGCGCTCGAGCGGTTGCTGCCCGGCCGCGTCGAGCAGGCCCTTGATGCGGCCGTGCGCGGCCCGCGGTCCGCGTGCGAGCGACTGCGCCAGGGCGAGGGCTTCGTCGAGCGCGGTACCGTCTGCGGCGATGCGATTGACGACGCCGAGCGCGTGCAGGCGCCGGCTGTCGACCGGCGCGCCGGTGAGCAGCAGTTCGGCGGCGAGCTGGCGCGGCAGCAGGCGCCCGGTGAAGGCCGATCCGCCGCCGTCCGGGCTGAGGCCGACTTTCACATAGGCCATCGTGAACTTCGCGCTTTCGGCGGCGACGATGAAGTCGCAGGCGAGCGCGAGCGAGAAGCCGGCGCCGGCCGCGTTCCCCTCTACCGCTGCGATGACCGGCAGCGGGCAGCGGCGCAGCACAAGCACCCAGCGATGGAAGCGCTCGATGCTGTCGCGCTGCAGCGCGGGGGGCTGGCTGCGGTTGGCGGCGAGGCGGTTCAGGTTGCCGCCGGCGCAAAAGTGCTCGCCGGCGCCGGTGAGCACGATCGCGCCGAGCGTCGGGTCGTCCGCGGCGGCCAGGAGGGCCTCCGTGCCGGTCGCGTAGATGTCGGGATGCAGGGCGTTCCGCATCGCGGGGTTGCTGAGGGTTAGCAGCAGGAGGTCGTCGCGCCGTTCGACGATCAGGCGTGCGTCGGTGTGGGCAGCAGTCGTCATCAGATCACTCCTCGTTGCGCCAGTGCGTCGATCTCGGCCGAGTTGCGGCCCAGCCGTCGCACGAGGATTTCGCGCGTGTGCTCGCCGAGAAGCGGCGGCGCCTGCCGGTAGGTGACCGGCGTTTGGGAGAATTTCATCGGGCTCCCCACGAGCGGCACGCTGCCGGCCTGCGGGTGGGGCAGGTCGATGCGCATGCCGCGGTGCTTGACCTGCGGATGGTCGAGGGCCTGCGCGAGATCGTTGATCGCACCGCAGGGCACGCCGGCGCGTTCGAGCGGCGTGATCCAGTCCTGCGCGTCGCGTTCGCGGAAGATCGCTTCGAGCAGCGGGATCAGCGTCTCGCGGTTGCGCACGCGGCCGGCATTGGTCGCGAAGCGCTCGTCGAGCGCGAGTTCGGGGCGGCCGGCGACGTTGCACAGCTTCGCGAACTGTCCGTCGTTGCCGACGGCGAGCACGAAGGCCCGGTCGCGCGCGTCGAACACCTGGTAGGGCACGATGTTCGCGTGGGCGTTGCCGTGGCGCACCGGCACGCGGCCGCTCGTCAGGTAGTTCATGTTCATGTTGGCGATGCTCGCGACCTGCACGTCAAGCAGCGCCATGTCGATATGTTGGCCGACGCCGCTGACGTCGCGGTGCGCGAGCGCGGCGAGCATCGCAACGGTCGAATACATGCCGGTCATCAGGTCGGCGAAGGCGATGCCGACCTTCTGCGGCCCGCCGCCGGGCAGGTCGTCGCGCTCGCCCGTGATGCTCATCAGCCCGCCGAGCGCCTGGATGATGAAGTCGTAGCCGGGAAGCGGCGCGAGCGGACCGTCCTGACCGAAGCCGGTGATCGAGCAGTAGATGACCCGTGGGTTGATTGCGCGGATGTCCTCGTATCCGAGGCGGTAGCGCGCCAGCGCGCCGACCTTGTAGTTCTCGATGACGATGTCCGCTTCGGCAGCCAGCGCGCGCACCAGCTCCTGGCCGTCGGGGTGGGTGATGTCGATCGTGACCGACTTCTTGCCGCGGTTGGCGGCGAGATAGTAGGCCGCCTCGCGCGTGTCCTCGCCGTCGCGGTCCTTGAGGTAGGGCGGGCCCCAGCCGCGGGTGTCGTCGCCGCTGCCCGGGCGTTCGACCTTGATGACGTCGGCGCCCAGGTCGGCGAGCGTCTGCCCGGCCCAGGGGCCGGCGAGCACGCGCGACAGGTCGAGCACGCGCAGGTGGGACAGGGCGCCTTCGGTCACCTTCGTCTCCTGTCCCGTTCTCAGACGCGCTCGATGATGATCGCGAGGCCCTGGCCGACGCCGATGCACAGGCTGATGGCGGCGTAGCGGGCCTGACGGCGCTGCAGTTCGCGGGCGACGGTCAGCGCGAGGCGTGCGCCGGAGGCGCCCAGCGGGTGGCCGATCGCGATCGCGCCGCCGTTGGGATTGACGCGCGGATCGTCGAAGGCGACGTTCATCAGCTTCAGGCAGCCCAGCACCTGCGACGCGAAAGCCTCGTTGATCTCGATGATGTCCATGTCAGCGAGCGTGAGGCCGGCGCGTTCGAGCGCCTTCGGGATCGCGTAGGCCGGGCCTACCCCCATGATGCGCGGCTCGACGCCGGCCGCGGCGCCCGCGAGGATGCGCGCGATCGGTTTTGCGCCGGCGCGTTCGCCGACCGCGGCGTTGCCGATCAGCAGCGCCGCCGCACCGTCATTGAGGCCGGAGGCGTTGCCGGCGGTGACGACGCCGCCTTCGAAGAGGGGTTTCAGTTTCGCAAGGGTGTCGTAGGTCGTGTCGGGGCGGGGGTGCTCGTCTTCGGCGACGTTGAGCGGCGGGGTCTTGCGCCCCGTTGGCACGCTGATCGGCAGGATCTCGCCGGCGAAGAAGCCCGCTTCCTTCGCCGCAGCGTATTTCGCCTGTGACGCGGCGGCGAAGCGGTCGGCCTGGTCGCGCGTGATGCCGAACTCGGCCGCGACGTTGTCGCCGGTCTCGGGCATCGAGTCGCCGCCGTACTGCTCGACGACCTTGGGGTTCGGGAAGCGGGCGCCGATCGTCGAATCGTAGACCTTGAAGTCGCGGCTGTAGGCGGCTTCCGCCTTCGCGACGACGAAGGGGGCGCGGCTCATGCTCTCGACGCCGCCGGCGAGATAGAGCTCGCCTTCGCCGGTCGTGATTGCGCGGGCGCTGTCGAGCACCGCGGCGAGGCCGCTCGCGCACAGGCGGTTGACGGTCTGGCCGGGCACCGTCGGCGGCAGGCCCGCGGCGAGCAGCGCGTTGCGTGCGACGTTGCGGCTGTCTTCGCCGGCCTGCGAGGTGCAGCCGAGGATCACGTCCTCGATCTGTTCGGGGCGGAAGGGCGAACGGGCGAGGAGTTCACGCATCACGGTCGCGACGAGGTCGTCGGGGCGCACCGGGGCGAGCTTGCCGGCATGGCGGCCGAACGGCGAGCGCAAGCCGTCGTAGATGTAGGCGTCGAGCATGGGGATTCCTTATATCTAATGGGTCAGTCTTCGGGGGTCAGCAAGGAGACGTTCAGCCGCGCGCGGCGCACGAGCCAGGGGCTCGGGCGGTAGCGCGGATCACGGTAGATCGCGTGCATCGCGTCGAGGATCGCGAGTACGGTCGCGGCGCCCAGGGCGTCGCCCAGCGCAAGCGGACCCTTCGGATAGCCGAGGCCCAGCGTCACGGCGCGGTCGATGTCCTCGGGGGTGGCGATGCGCTGCTGCGCGATGTCGCAGCCGATGTTGACGATCGTCGCGAGCACGCGCTGCGCGACGAAGCCGGGGCTGTCGTGGATCACCGTGACCGGTGTGCCGTCGGCGGCGAGGAGGCCGCGCGCGGCGTCCGCGATGTCGCGGCGCGTGAGCGGCGTGCGCATCAGCGTGCGGCGGCCGTCGAGGGCGAGGGGGTCGAGCGCGAGCGTGCGCGCGGGGTCCAGCCCTTCGGCGAGCGCGGCCGCGGTCGCGTCCTCGCCGAGCGGCAGCACGAGGCACAGCGCGTCGACGCTCGGGCGCGCGCCGGTCTCGAGCGGCGCACCGAGCCTGTCGAGCAGCGCCGCGACGCGTTCGGCCGCGGCGGCGTTGCGGCGGCTCAGCCACACCGGGGTGTCGGTGCACGGCGGCGGCGCGTCCTCGGCCGGCACCTCGGCCTTGCCGTCGCGATAGACGTAGAAGCCGCGTCCGCTCTTGCGGCCCAGCAGGCCCGCGGCGAGGCGCTGGCGCGTGATCGGCGACGGGCGGTAGCGCGGCTCCTGGTAGTACTGGTCGTAGATCGATTCCATCACCGGATGCGAGACGTCGAGCCCCGTGAGGTCGAGCAGTTCGAACGGCCCCATGCGGAATCCGGCGGCTTCGCGCAGGATGCGGTCGATGTCGGCGACGCCGGCGATGCCTTCGCCAAGGATGCGTAGCGCCTCGGTGCCGAAGGCGCGGCCGGCGTGATTGACGATGAAGCCCGGCGTGTCCTGCGCGCGCACCGGCTGGTGGCCCATGCGCCGCGCGAGTGCGGTGAGCGCGTCGCCGACCCACGCTTCGGTCATCGCGCCGTCGATGACCTCGACGATCTTCATCAGCGGCACCGGGCTGAAGAAGTGGAAGCCGCCGACGCGCCCGGGCACGCGGCAGCCGGCGGCGATGGCGGTCACCGACAGCGAAGAAGTGTTGGTCGCAAGCACGCACGCATCGCCGACGATGCCTTCGAGGCGGGCGAAGAGCTCGCGCTTGGCGTCGAGCCGTTCGAGGATCGCCTCGACGACGACGTGGCAGTCGGCGAGTGCGTCGAGCGAGTCGGCAATACCGAGGCGTGCCGTGGCGGCGGCCGCGTCGTCGGCGGAGATCCTGCCCTTGCCGGCGAGGTTCGACAGCGTCTGCGCGATCGCCTCGCGCGCTTCGGCCGCGGCTTCCGGGCGGGCGTCGTGCAACAGCACGCGCACGCCGCCTTGGGCGGCGATCTGGGCAATGCCGCGGCCCATCAGGCCGGTGCCGACGACGCCGAGCAGGAGGTCGTTGCGGGTGGAATCGAGCATGGTTCAGCGTCCTTGGTATTCGGGTTTGCGTTTGTCGAGGAAGGCGCGCATGCCTTCCTTCTGGTCCTCGCTCGCGAAGAGGAGCTGGAAGGCCTTGCGTTCGAGCGCGAGTGCGGCGTCGAGCGAGACGTCCTGGCCGGCGAGCACGACCTCCTTGATCTGCATCACCGCGAGCGGCGGCAGGGCGGCGATCTCGGCGGCGAGCGCGAGCGCGCGCGAAAGCACTTCGGCATCGGCGACGACCTCGCTCGCGAGGCCCATCTCGAGCGCTTCACGCGCGGCGACCGGCTGGCCGGTGAGTACCATCTTCATCGCGCGGAACTTGCCGATCGCGCGCGTCAGCCGCTGCGTGCCGCCGGCCCCGGGCATGATGCCCACGCGCACCTCGGGCTGGCCGAAGGAGGCGCCTTCGCCCGCGACGATGATGTCGGCGTGCATCGCGAGCTCGCAGCCGCCGCCGAGCGCGAGCCCGTTGACCGCCGCGATGACCGGTTTCGGGCAGGCGGCGATGGTTTGCCACAGGCGATGGGTGTTACGCAGCATCATCTCGACCGTGCTGCGTTCGGCGAGATCGCGGAGATCGGCACCGGCTGCGAAAATCCGCTCGGAGCCGGTCAGCACGATGCAGCGCACCTCGGGATCGTTGCCCAGTACTGTGAAGTTATCCGCCAGCGCGACGCGCACCGACTGGTTCAGCGCATTGCGGGCTTCGGGGCGATTGATCCGAATCACGGCAACGCCCGGGGCGGGGCGTTCGACCAGGACTTCTGTGCTCATCACTGCTCCTGTGTTGTTTGCTTTTGAATCGTTCGCACAGCGAAACAGTGGTTCGCAAAACGATCTGTGCGAAACGTTACAGCGGAATTCTAACGATGTAAACGGTCGATTAAGTTTCATGGTGTGTGGATCGGGCGCCAGAAAGTCGTTTGGGAATAGTGGCTTGAAGGAATTTTGAGGAAATAGGACGATGGGTAGCTGAATTTCGCTGTGCGAACGAGTGTTTCGAAAAAAGGTTGACGCACGGCTTTCACGTGTGCAACGATGGCGTCGCCTTCACCGGCGACCGACGAAGAACCGATGAAGTGGAGGCATGAGGAAATGGTTATGGACAGTGAAATCCGGGTGTTCGGCGACGACGAGGAAAGCAAGGATCGTCAGTTCGTCAATGCGCTGGCGCGGGGGCTGGAGATCCTGCGCTGCTTCCGGCCGGGCGAGGCCTATCTCGCCAACGCCGAGCTGGCGGCGCGCACCGGGATTCCGAAGCCGACGGTGTCGCGGCTGACCCATACGCTGACGAAGCTGGGCTATCTCGCGTATTCGGAGAGCCAGGGGCAGTACCGCCTGGCCTCGGGCGTGCTGGCGCTGGGCTATTCGATGCTCGCGAACCTGGACGTGCGCGACATCGCGCGGCCCGCGATGCAGGAGCTCGCGGAGTACTCGCGTGCCTCGGTTTCGCTTGGCGTGCGCGACCGTCTGAGCATGGTTTACGTCGAAAGCTGCCGCAGCAGCGCGCGTGTGACGCTGCAACTCACCGTGGGTTCGCGCATCCCGATCGCGACGACAGCGATGGGCAAGGCGCTGTTGTGCAGTCTGCCCGAGCGCGAATTCGATTACCTGATGGACCACATCCGCCTCGCCGACGAAGAGAACTGGCCGCGCATCAAGCTCGGCATCGAGCAGGCGCAGCGCGACTACGCCGAGCGCGGGTTCTGCATGTCGGTCGGCGAGTGGCACCAGGACGTCCACTCCGTCGGCGTGCCGCTGCTCGGCATCGAGCGCGAAAAGTCGATGGCCTTCAACTGCGGCGGCCCGGGTTTCCTGCTGCCGCGCGAAAAGCTCGAGAACGATCTCGGCCCCCGTCTGGTTCAGCTTGTGCGCAAGGTGGAAACAGACATGGGCCGGGTGTGAACAACCCCCCACTCCGATTGAGGAAGACATGATTCGAGATCCCGAAACCCTTAACCTGTTGCTGGATGGCGTTTCGCGCTTCGTGCGCGAGCGTCTCGTGCCGAACGAGGCGCTCGTCGCGGAAACCGACGAGATCCCCGCGGACATCGTCGCCGAGATGCGCGAGCTGGGCCTGTTCGGGCTCTCGATTCCCGAGCAGTACGGCGGCCTGAACCTGACGATGGAGGAGGAGGTGCGCGTCGCCTTCGAGATCGCCAAGACGTCGCCGGCCTTCCGCTCGCTGATCGGCACCAATAACGGCATCGGCTCCCAGGGCATCGTCATCGACGGCACCGAGGAGCAGAAGCAGCGCTATCTGCCCCGGCTCGCCGCGGGCGAGATCATCGGATCCTTCGCACTGACCGAACCGGGCTCGGGTTCGGACGCAGCCTCGCTGAAAACCACGGCCGTGCGCGACGGCGACTTCTATGTGCTGAACGGCACCAAGCGCTACATCACGAATGCGCCGGAGGCGAGCATCTTCACCGTGATGGCGCGCACCGACCCTGAGAAGAAGGGTGCCGACGCGATCTCCGCCTTCATCGTCGAGGCCGGCACGCCGGGGCTGTCGCTCGGCAAGATCGACAAGAAGATGGGGCAGAAGGGCGCGCACACCTGCGACGTGATCTTCGAGAACTGCCGGGTGCCGGCCGCGAACGTCATCGGCGGGCGCGAAGGTGTCGGCTTCAAGACCGCGATGAAGGTGCTCGACAAGGGGCGGTTGCACATCGCCGCGGTGTGCGTCGGCGCGGCCGAGCGCATGCTCGACGACGCGCTGCGCTATGCCATGGAGCGCGTGCAGTTCGGCAAGCCGATCGCCGAATTCCAGCTGATCCAGGCGATGCTCGCCGACAGCAAGGCCGAAATCTACGCCGCGCGCTCGATGGTGCTCGACGCGGCGCGCCGTCGCGACGCGGGCGAGGACGTGTCGACCGAGGCCTCGTGCTGCAAGCTTTTCGCGTCCGAGATGTGCGGGCGCGTGGCCGACCGCAGCGTGCAGATCCACGGCGGCGCGGGCTACATCGCGGAGTACGCGGCCGAGCGCTTCTACCGGGACGTGCGGCTGTTCCGCATCTACGAGGGCACGAGCCAGATCCAGCAGCTCGTGATCGCGCGCAACATGATCAGGGCGGCCGCGTGATGGGTGCGCAGGACGACGCGCTGTTGGCCGAATTGCCGCAGCGTCTGAACGCGATCCCGCGCCGCTGGGCTGCCGAGACGCCCGACGCGCTCGCGTTGTCGGAAGGCAGCGCCACATGGACCTGGCGGCAGCTGGCGGAGGCGGTCGACGAAGCGGTTGCGCTGCTGCGTGCGAGCGCGGTGCGTGCGGGCGACCGCGTGATGATCGTCGGCGAGAACTGCGCCGCGCAGATCGCGCTGATCTTCGCGGCGGCCGAACTCGATGCGTGGTCGGTGAACGTCAACGCGCGGCTGTCGCCGGCCGAAATCGACGCGATCCGCACGCACTGCGGCGCGCGTCGCGTGCTCTACACGGTTGCGGTGTCGCCGGACGCCGCGGCGCATGGCGAGCGGCACGGCGCCGCGCCGATCGAGCGTGCGCGCCTCGGCCGCCTCTCGCTCGGCGCGCTGAACGAGGCGTGCACGCCCGAGCCGGTCGAGATGGGCGGAGCGCAGCAGGTCGCCGCGCTGGTCTATACGACCGGCACGACGGGTCACCCGAAGGGGGTGATGCTGACGCACCGTAACCTGCTGTTCATTGCTGCAACCTCGAGCCGCCTGCGCCAGCTCACGCCCGCGGACCGCGTGTATGGCGTGTTGCCGATCTCGCATGTGTACGGGCTCGCCTCCGTGATGCTCGGCACGCTTTACGCCGGCGCGGCGCTGCAGGTCGTGCCGCGCTATGCGCCGCAGGCGCTGATCGACGCGCTGGAGCACGACGGTGTCACCGTGCTGCAGGGTGTGCCGGCGATGTACGCGCGTCTGCTCGAATTCACCGGCGGCGGTTGGTCGCCGGCGAAGACGCGGCTGCGCTTCATCTACGCCGGCGGATCTCCGCTCGATCCGACGCTGAAGCGCGAGGTCGAGCGTGTCTTCGGCCAGACGCTGCACAACGGCTACGGCATGACCGAGAGCTCGCCGACGATCAGCCAGACCCGCGTCGACGCGCCACGCGCGGACACCTCGGTCGGGCCGGCGATTCCCGGCATCGAGCTGCGTATCGTCGATCTTGACGGTCAGGACGTTGCCGAGGGTGAGCCGGGCGAGCTGTGGGTGCGCGGGCCGAACGTGATGAAGGGCTATTACCGCGAGCCGGAGCTGACCGCCGACACGATGCGGCCGGGCGGCTGGCTCAACACCGGCGACGTCGCGCGGCGCGACGCGGACGGGGCGCTCTTCATCGTCGGCCGCACCAAGGAGCTGATTATCCGCTCGGGCTTCAACGTGTATCCGGTCGAGGTCGAGGCCGCGCTGAACTCGCATCCGGCGGTGACGCAGTCGGCGGTGGTCGGGCGCGAGGTTGCCGACGGCAACGAGGAGGTCGTCGCCTTCGTCGAGCTCGACCCGGCGCGTGCGGTCGGCATCGAGGAACTGCAGCGCTATCTCGCCGAGCGGCTGTCGCCGTACAAGTGCCCGTCCGAGATCGTAGTGATGCCGGCGATGCCCGCGGCGGCCACCGGCAAGATCCTCAAGGGGCAGCTCAAGGAGCGGGCGCAACAGATGTACCGGTCGTCGCAGCACGCCGCGGCCGGGAGATGAGGCAGGGACGGCGGCCGGCGGGAGGCGCCGGCCGTCGGAAAAAGGGGTTTCCGTGTGGAACCCGTGACAAGACAGGAGGATTGAGACAATGAAGCGAATCTACAGCAAGATCGGACTCATCGCGGCAGCGCTGTCGCTGCACACGGGCGGCGCGCTTGCCGAGGAATTCCTCGTCGGCGCGGAAATCCCGCTGACCGGCGCGATGGCGCGTGTGGGCGCCGGCATGCAGGAAGGCATCTCGGTCGCGGTCGACGTATTCAACAGGACCAACGGCAAGCACACCGTCAAGGTCATCACCGCCGACGACGAGTCGGCGCCGGCGAAGGCGATTGCCGCGGTCGAGAAGCTCGCCGGCCAGGGGGTCGTCGCGATCACCGGCGGCTACGGCTCGAACAACATCAGCCCCGCCTCCGACGCGGCCAACAAGCTGGGGCTGCCCTACATCACCTCGGGCGGCGTCGACGACAACTTGACCGCGCGCGGCTACAAAACCTTCTTCCGCATCAACAACACCGCCGGCTATCAGAAGGCGGTGATGGGGCTGCTCGACGAGATGAAGGTGAAGTCGGTCTCGGTCATCTTTTCGACCAAGGAAGCGACCGCCGACCTTGCGAAGGACGTGCAGAAGGAGCTCGCCGCCAAGGGCGCCGCGGTCGGCATGCACGCCTTCGACCCTGCGATCACTGATTTCAAGCCGATTCTCAACAAGGTGCGGCTGCAGGACAAGCCCGAGGCGATCCTGATGGTCGGCTACGAGAACGACTACGTCGGCATCCTGCGCGCGGCCAAGGTCCTCAAGCCCGACGTCAAGGCGGTGATCGGCGTGTGGTCGCTCGCGACGCCCAAAATGGCCGCCGATTTCCCCGACCTCATGCCCTCGGTGTACGGCACGGCCCTGCTGCCGTTCCCGGCCGAGTTCCGCACCGAGGACGGCAAGCTCTTCGCCGAGACCTATAAGCGCCTCTTCAACAAGGAGCCCGACTACCTCGGCCAGTTCGGCTACGTGCAGTCGATGATCCTGTTCGAGGCGATCGCGCGTGCCGCCGACAAGGGCACGCTGAAGAAGGGCGGCGTCGCCGAGGAGCTCGCGAAGACCGACCGCGACACGCTGATCGGGCGCGTGCGCTTCAACGACAAGGGCGACAACATCAACTTCGTGCACCGCATGGGGCAGCACCAGGACGGCAAGATCGCGATCGTGTGGCCGAGCGACGCGGCCACCGGGAAGATGAATTTCCCGGGCGTGCCCTGGTAAACGCATCCGTCTTATCGCGCGGGCGTCGGTCGCGGCACTGTGTCGCGGCCCGCTCGCGGCCACCGCATCACTCGGAGCAACTCCCAATGTCGGAACTCATTCTGCAGGCGCTCTATTCCGGGGTGCTCCAGGGCGGATCGTACGCCCTGGTCGCCTTGGGGCTCGCGCTGGTCTTCGGCACCATGAAGGGGTCGCCTCAGAAAACGGAAAATAAAGCACGCTAAGCCGGTTGCAGCGGTCGTAGCGGCCTGAACTTGCCCGCGCCGATCTTGGCGCTGCTGCGCCAGAGGTAATCGCCGGTGAGGTTGATGTGCTCCCAACCGAGCGGCGACAGGTACTGCAACAGCGCGTCATCAACGGCATGGCCGTTGCCACGCAGCGCGTGCGCAGCCCGTTCCAGATAGACCGTGTTCCACAACACGACGGCAGCCGTTACCAGATTGAGGCCGCTAGCCCGGTAGCGCTGCTGCTCGAAACTGCGGTCGCGGATTTCACCCAGGCGGTTGAAAAACACTGCCCTGGCCAGCGCATTGCGCGCCTCGCCCTTGTTCAGGCCGGCATGCACGCGGCGGCGCAGTTCCACGCTTTGCAGCCAGTCCAGGATGAACAGCGTGCGCTCGATGCGGCCCAGCTCGCGGAGCGCCACGGCCAGGCCGTTCTGGCGTGGGTAGCTGCCGAGCTTTCGGAGCATCAGGGAGGCCGTCACCGTGCCCTGCTTGATCGAGGTGGCCAGCCGCAGGATTTCGTCCCAATGGGCGCGGACGTGCTTGATGTTGAGCGTGCCGCCGATCATGGGTTTCAGCGCGTCATAGGCGGCGTCGCCCTTCGGGATGTAGAGCTTGGTGTCGCCCAGGTCGCGGATGCGCGGCGCGAAGCGGAAGCCCAGGAGGTGCATCAGGGCGAAGACGTGATCGGTGAAGCCCGCCGTGTCGGTGTAATGCTCCTCGATCCGCAAGTCGGACTCGTGGTACAGCAGGCCGTCGAGTACGTAGGTCGAATCGCGCACGCCGACGTTCACGACCTTGGTGTGAAATGGCGCGTACTGGTCAGAAATGTGGGTGTAGAACGTCCGCCCTGGGCTGCTCCCGTATTTCGGGTTGATGTGGCCGGTGCTCTCGGCCTTGCTGCCGGTGCGGAAGTTCTGGCCGTCCGACGATGAGGTGGTGCCGTCGCCCCAGTGCTCGGCGAAGGGATGGCGGAACTGTGCGTTGACCAGATCGGCCAGCGCCGCCCCGTAGGTTTCGTCGCGGATGTGCCAGGCTTGCAGCCAAGCCAGCTTGGCGTAGGTCGTGCCGGGGCAAGACTCCGCCATCTTGGTCAGGCCCAGGTTGATCGCGTCGGCGAGGATCGTGGTCAGCAACAGGTTCTTGTCTTTGGCCGGGTCGCCCGATTTCAGATGCGCGAAATGCCGAGTGAAGCCCGTCCATTCGTCCACCTCCAGCAGCAGTTCGGTGATCTTGACGTGCGGCAGGATCATTGCCGTCTGGTCGATCAGCGCTTGGGCGGTGTCGGGTACCGCCGCGTCGAGCGGCGTGATCTTCAAGCCTGACTCGGTGATGATGGCGTCCGGCAGCTCGTTGGCCGTCGCCATACGGTTGACGGTGGCAAGCTGTGTTTCCAGCAGCGTCAGCCGGTCGTTCAGGTACCGGTTGCAGTCGGTGGCCACGGCCAGCGGCAATTCGCTGGCCTGCTTGAGGCTGGCGAATTTCGCGGGCGGCACCAGGTAGTCCTCGAAGTCCTTGAACTGGCGCGACCCCTGCACCCAGATGTCGCCGGAACGCAACGCGTTCTTCATCTCCGACAGCGCGCACAGTTCGTAGTAGCGCCGGTCGATGCCGGTGTCGGTCATGACCAGCTTCTGCCAGCGCGGCTTGATGAACTCGGTCGGCGCGTCGGCGGGCACCTTGCGGGCGTTGTCGCTGTTCATGCCGCGCAGCACCTCGATGGCGTCGAGTACGTCCTTGGCGGCAGGCGCGGCCCGCAGCTTGAGCACGCCGAGAAATTCCGGCGCGTAGCGGCGCAGCGTGGCGTAGCTCTCGCCGATGCGGTGCAAGAAATCGAAGTCCTCGGGCTGCGCGAGCTTCTGCGCTTCGGTGACGCTCTCGGCGAAGGCATCCCAGGACATGACGGCCTCGATGGCGGCGAACGGATCGCGGCCTGCTTGCTTGGCCTCGATCAGCGCCTGACCGATGCGCCCGAACAGCCGCACCTTGGCGTTGATCGCCTTGCCGGACGCCTGGAACTGCTGCTGATGCTTGTTCTTGGCGGCGTTGAACAGCTTGCCCAGGATGCGGTCATGCAGGTCGATGATTTCGTCGGTGACGGTGGCCATGCCCTCGATGGCGAGCGCCACCAGGGTCGCGTAGCGGCGCTGCGCCTCGAACTTGGCCAGGTCCGCGGGCGTCATCTGACCGCCCTCGCGGGCGATCTTGAGCAGGCGGTTCTGGTGTACCGACCGCTCGATGCCGGAAGGCAGGTCGAGCGCCTGCCATGCCTTGAGGCGTTCGATGTGTTCCAGCATGTGCCGCGAGTTCGGCTTGACGGGCGACTGACGCAGCCAGGCCAGCCAGGTCGTTTTGCCGTTGTCGCGACGCTTGAGCAAATCGTCGAGGCGGCGGCGATGCGCGTCCGACAGTGGTTCGGCCAAGGCCTCGTAGATGCGCCGGTTGGCGCGGGTGATCGCTTCGGCGCTCGCCCGCTCAACGGCGTTGAGGGAGGGCAGAATGACCGACTGCCGCCGCAGGTGCTCGATCAAGGCGCTGGCCAGCACGACGCCCTTGTCGGTCTGCATGGCCAGCTCGGTCAGCAACTGAACGGCCTGCCGATAGTGGCTCATGGTGAAGGGCTGGAAGCCGAACACTGTTTGAAGCTCCACCAGGTGCTCGCGCCGTGTCTGTTCCCGCTGGCCGTACTCGTCCCAGCTTTCGATGCTGACCTTGAGCTGGTCGGCGACCAGCTTCAACAAGGGCGAAAACGGTGGCTCATCGACGCCAAGGATGACACCAGGAAAGCGCAGGTAGCAGAGCTGCACGGCGAAGCCCAGCCGGTTGGCCGGACCGCGCCTCTGCCGGATGATGGACAGGTCGGTGTCGCTGAACGTGTAGTGACGGATCAGTTCTTCCTTGGCGTCCGGCAATGCCAGCAGGTTGTCACGCTCGGCGGCGGACAGGATTGAACGGCGTGGCATGGATGCTCTTTTTCTTTCTATGGCCGAGTAAATCCAGTTCCGCTAAAAAAGGCGATATAGAGCGGTATCCCGATGACCGCACTCAAGAGAATAGCCATACGCCAAGCCGCTCACCCTTCTTCACTCCAATACTGTATGTCTGCAAACAGCGCTCCGCGCGCATCAAGTGAGACTCAGGCGCAGTGCCAGCGCTGCCAGGGTCGCCGCGAGTACGGGGACGGTTAGCACAATGCCCACCTTGAAGTAATACCCCCATGTGATTGTCATTCCTTTGCGCGCCAGCACATGCAGCCAAAGCAACGTCGCCAGCGAGCCGATCGGGGTGACCTTTGGCCCCAGGTCACTACCGATCACATTGGCGTAGATCATCGCGTCCTTCACCACGCCCGTTGCGCTTGTGGCATCAATGGACAGGGCGCCCACCAGTACCGTCGGCATGTTGTTCATGGCAGAGGACAGAAGCGCTGTGAGGAAGCCAGTGCCAAAGGCGGCGCCCCATACACCGCCTTGTGCGAAGTAATCCAGCAGCCTTGCGATATGTTCCGTCAGTCCTTGGTTACGCAGCCCATAAACCACGAGATACATTCCCAGCGAGAAAATGACGATTTGCCAAGGCGCTTCACGGATCACTTTGCGGGTGCTGATGACATGCCCGCGCGCAGCGACTACGAGCAACAGCAGGGCGCCTGCGGCAGCCACGGCGCTAACCGGCACGCCTAGCGGCTCAAGGCCGAAGAATCCGACCAGCAGCAGGGCCAGAACCACCCAGCCGAAACGAAACGTAGCCACATCGCGAATGGCCTCTTTCGGCTGTTTCAATTGATTCACGTCGTAGCGTGCGGGGATGCTGCGGCGGAAATAGATCGACAGCACGGCCAGAGAGGCAATGATGGCGACAATATTCACTGGAACCATCACCGCAGCGTAGTCATTGAACCCGATATTGAAAAAGTCGGCAGAGACGATGTTAACCAGGTTGGATACGACAAGCGGCAAGCTGGCGGCATCTGCGATGAACCCTGCCGCCATGACGAACGCGAGCGTTGCCGCCGGACTGAACCCCAGTGCCAACAACATGGCCATGACGATTGGCGTGAGAATCAGCGCTGCGCCATCGTTGGCAAAAAGCGCGGCGACGGCTGCACCAAGCAGGATGATCAGCGCAAACAGCAGACGTCCTTTCCCTCCGCCCCAGCGTGCGACGTGCAAGGCTGCCCATTCGAAAAACCCGGCCTCATCGAGTAACAGGCTAATGATGATGATGGCAATGAATGCGGCTGTGGCGTTCCAGACGATCTGCCAGACGACAGGAATGTCACCGAAGTGAACGACACCGGACAGTAACGCCACGACAGCGCCAAGCGTCGCACTCCAGCCAATGCCCAGCCCGCGCGGTTGCCAGATCACCAGAACGATAGTGGCAAGAAAAATCAGTAGGGCAGCAATCACGTCAATTCTCTCTTTTCAGAGGGTTTTCGAGTTCTTTAAGAAGGCTTAAGAGGTCAATCCGGGAGATGACGCCGATCACTTTCCCATCCTCCACGACAGGAAGGGACGTTAAGTGATGGTCCACCATCAGCCGGGCTGCAACGGAGGGATGCATGGCAGGCGCGACGCTGTGCACATCCGTGGTCATTACCTCTGCGGCAGTACGCCCCTCGGCCTTGTCGTGGTGCGACCCCTTTGGACCAAGGAAGGAAACCCAGAAATTCTCCTTCCAGATTGATTCACGGGGTTCAAGCCGTTCGTCCGCTCCCCGGTGAATCAAGTCCTCCGCAGTCACAACGCCGATCAGCCGACCAGCACCTTCGACCACTGGAACACCATTGATACGATGGGCAAGCAGCAGCCTCGCAATGTCCTCAACCGGTGTGTCAGGTTGAACGGTTACCGGATCGGGCGTCATGAAATTTCGGATCAACATGGTCGATCTCCTATGCTTGAGGATGGATGAGCGCACGCAGTCGTTCTGCACCGATCGGTTCTTCCTTCAGCAGCGGGACAACCGCGTAACGGTCCGCGTGCTGATTCGCCACGGCGCTGATTTCGCGTAGCTCGTTGGCCGCACGCTGACGCAGTAACGGCGACTTGGCCGAAGCTGCCGCCACGCTGGTGTTGATGATCCAGGCCCAGGGCTCGATCCCGGCACGGCGCAAATCAGCTTGCAGGTTGGCGGCCTCCAGTACCGGCGTCGTCTCCGCCAGCGTGACGACGAGTACCTTCGTTTGTTTCGGATCCTGCAATTGCATCATCGGCGTCGTGAAGTGCATGCCGGTCTTGCCCATTTGTCGTGACACTTCGCGGTGATACGCACCCGTCGCGTCGAGCAGGAGCAAGGTGTGCCCGGTCGGGGCCGTGTCCATGACGACGAACTTTTTCCCGGCCTCGCGAATGATGCGGGAGAACGCCTGGAAGACCGCAATCTCTTCCGTGCAGGGCGAACGCAGATCTTCTTCCAACAGCGCACGGCCTTCGGCATCGAGTTGAGCGCCCTTGGTTTCCAGGACGTGCTGGCGATAGCGCTCGGTCTCGGCACGCGGATCGATTCGGCTTACGGTCAGATTATCGAGCGAGGACTCCAGGGTGTCGGTCAAGTGGGCAGCAGGATCGGAGGTCGTCAGATGCACCGGCAAGCCGCGATGCGCCAATTCGACCGCGATGGCGGCCGCCAGGGTCGTCTTGCCTACACCACTGTCACCGACCGGCACATTGGAGCCACTTGATGATCGGCACAATGGAGCCACCGCGTGATCGGCACATTGAGGCCAGTCCGTGATCGGCATATAGAAGCCAGTCGCGGATCGGCACATAGAGGCCA
>Ga0209066_10000573_pt1 | contig 52993 bp, 52 predicted proteins | sample All_14_2_FD_187198 | JGI IMG/M metagenome (GOLD analysis project Ga0209066, IMG submission 187198) | Freshwater microbial communities in response to fracking from Pennsylvania, USA - Allegheny Zone_MetaG_DW_15 (SPAdes) (version 2) ...
GCTCGCGCAGGAACTCCACCAGCAGCTCGTTCGCGCGATAGGTCGGGTGGCCGGGGACCTCGGCCGAGGCATCCGTCAGTACGGAGTGCGCGTTCGCGGGGATGCCGTCGGGATTGCCCGGCGACGAGTCGATCTCGAAGGCGCGCCAGCCGTCGCCGAGCAGACGCTCGAAGGCGGCGAAGCGCTCCGGCGGCACGCTGCGGTCCTGCGTGAATCGAAGCCCGAGAGCACACAGGCCGTCGGAGGCGCGGCGGGTGACTGCCGCCTCCTCGATGAGGCTCAGCCCGGTGGCGGCCCGGCCTGCTCCGATGGGAGGCGGCATCGCCGGCTGCGAAAGCACCGGGGCCAGCACGCTCTCGTCGGCGGCAGCGGCAAGCGCGAAGCCGCCCGAGAAGCACATGCCAATCACACCCACGCCGGGTCCGCCGCATTCGCTGTGCAACTGACGGGCCAGTGCCCGCAGATAGCGGGCGATCGGCCGGTCAGCGCGGCGCGCGAAGGCTGCGAACTCTCGGGAGACGCACATGCGAAGGGCCGACCCCGCGATGTATCCGCCGCTCATGGGACGTCCCGGCGTGCCGATGACCGAGGGCATCGCGACGCGGAAACCTGCCGCAACGAGGCGCTCACCGAGGGCTATCACCTCGGGGGTCGCGCCGGGCAGCTCGGGAACCAGGATCACTCCCGGCCCGTCGCCGCGGTAATAGACGTCGTGACGCACCCCCTCGTGCTCGAAGGGGATCATCTGCCACTGCGCGAGAAGCTCGCTCACGCGCTTAGTCAACCACCCGGCGGCACCGGACGGTCGCAACGGCGCATCATCCGGTGCGACCCGGACCGTCGCAACGGCGCACCCTTTCGCCGACACGCCGCGCCGCGGCATCCATCACCCGGCGAGTCGCATCTCCCATGCGCCGTTGCGACCGGCGACGAGACGGATGCCGGATGCCGGATGCCGCGCGGGTCGGATGCCTGATCGCTTCAGCTCACAGCGGCCTGAACTCCAGGCCAGACGGCACCGGGCGCTCGCAATGGCGCCTTATCCGGAACGATCCAGCCGTCGCAACGGCGCACCCTTTCGCTGACACGCCGCGGCCCTGCATCCATCACCCGGCGAGTCGCACGCCCCATGCGCCGTTGCGACCGGTGGCAGGCCCGCATGCCGGATGACGGATGCGGTCAGTCGGCGGCGGCGAAGAACTCCAGGCCCGCGGCGCGGAAGTCGCGGGAACCAGGCGTATTGAAGTGGTGCCGGTCGGGGATCTCGACGAAGGTACCGTTCGGGGTCGCGTCGGCGAGGCGTTGGGATCGCGGGAGGATCGCGTCCTCGCTGCCGGTGGCGAACAGCACCGGCTGCTGGGGTGGCCGGGCAGGATCGGGGTCGCCCGCCTCGCCGAACCGCATCCCCTCGGCGAGCGCCACGAGTGCCGACAGATCGTTGCCCGGCACCCGCTCGGCGAGGGTCACGTAGTTGTTGGTCACCTTGTCGGTGACCGGCGTGCCGTCGGCGACATACGCCTTCGCCTGGTCGAGCTGGAGGCGGGCCAGCGGCGTACCGTCGGGGATGCCGCCGAGGACAGCACGGGTCACCAGCTGGGGGCGGTCGACGGCAAGCTGCCATCCGACTCGCGCACCGAGGGAGTAACCGAGGTACCGCGCGGAGTCGATCAGGTACGTGTCAAGCACTGTCGCGAGATCGTCGATGAACGCCCGCATCTCGTAGGCGCGACGGTCGTGCGGCTTGTCGCTCGCCCCGTGACCCCGCTGGTCGACACCGAGAACGCGGAAGCCAGCGCGGGTGAGGTCGCGCACCCAGCCCGTGTTCACCCAGTTGTCGCGGCAGCTCGACGAAAACCCATGGACAGCGAGGACAGTCTCGGCGTCAGGGTCTCCCCACGAGTAGGTGGCGATGCGGTACCCCTCGCCCACCATCACGTACTGCGGGTCGGGCATCTCGGTCAGGGGGCGCGGTGCGGCATCCATGCGCCCATTCTTCCGCCGCCCGGGCACGGTGCGGGGCGGATGCCGAAAGTCAGTGCGCGTCGAGTGCCTGTGCTGCCCGCTGAATCGCGGCGAGCGCTGCTCCGACTGACGGCACTGACCGGGCACTGCGCCGGGTGATCGCCGAGACCCGGCGCGGGGCGTGGTCGGCGAGGGGATGGACAGTCACGTCGGGGTTCCGGCTCGCACGCAGCGCGAGGGAGGGCAGCACGGCAACTGCCATGCGCGTCGCAACCAGCGCCTGCACGACGACGTAGTCATCGGTGCTGTGACGGATGTCAGGAGTGAACCCTGCGGCTGAGGTGGAGGTCAGCAGGTGTCGACGGCAGCTGATGCATCCGGTGACCCACTGCTCGTCGGCAAGGTCGTCGAGACGGATTTCTGCTCGTGCCGTCAGCGGATGCCCGGGGGGAAGGACGATCTGCAGCGGATCGACGGCCAGCGGCGTGCGGTCAGCGTCAGCTGGCACCGATACGTGCCCATCGTCGTACTCGAACACGATCGCGATGTCGCACGCCCCCTCCTCGAGCGCGCGAAGCGCCTCGGGGGGTTCGAGTTGCTCCAGCCGCAGGTCGATCCCCGGGAATCTCTCGGCCAGGTCGCTGACGGCACGCGCCGCGATCGTCGCGCTGGCCGACGGGAAGGATGCGATCCGCACGCGGCCTGCGCGCAGGTGCGCGTGGTCGGCAAGCTCGTGCTCGGCGTCGTGTAGAGCTGCAGCGAGCGCGTCGGCATGGCGCAACAGGGCGCGCCCGGCATCCGTCACCACGACCCCGCGCCCCTCGCGCGCCAAGAGCGGAACGCCGGCCGCAGCCTCGAGGCGCCTCACGTGTTGGCTCACCGCGGGCTGGGTCCAGCCGAGCACCTGTGCAGCGCCGGTGAGCGATCCGGTGCGTCCGACCTCGCGGAAGATCAGAATGCTGCGAGGGTCGAGGGCCGGCAGTGCCCGCGGCGCGTCGAGGTCTGCGTGCGTCTCGTGCGGCTCCATCGATCCCCATTCATTAGCACTGCTTTGGTTTCTCCATACAAGTATGTCGTTGTGCTGAGGTATCACGCAGTGGTCTCGTTGAGGCATGAGAACGATCGGGCTGCTGGGCGGCATGAGCTGGGAATCCACGGCGGAGTATTACCGCATCGCGAACCAGACTGTGCGCGACCGGATGGGCGGGCTGCACTCGGCGAAGATCCTGCTCGACTCGGTCGACTTCGCCGAGATCGGGCTCATGCAGCGCGAGGATCGGTGGGGCGACGCCGCCGATCTTCTCGCGACCCACGCCCGCGGGTTGCAGGATGCCGGTGCCGACATGGTGCTCATCTGCACCAACACGATGCACAAGGTCGCGCCCGAGGTCTCGGCGGCGATCGATGTTCCGCTGCTGCACATCGCGGATGCCGCTGCCGCGGCCGTCCAAGCGGCTGGGTTGACCCGCGTCGGGCTCCTCGGGACGGCGTTCACCATGGAGCAGCCCTTCTACCGGGAGCGCCTCGCCGAACACGGCCTGGACGTCGTGGTCCCCGGCGACGAAGACCGCGAGCTCGTGCACCGCGTGATCTTCGACGAGCTCGCGATGGGCATCGTCAGCGATGAGTCCCGCGCCGCGTACCGCCGGATCATCGAAGACCTGGTCGCCGAGGGCGCGGAGGGAATCATCCTGGGCTGCACCGAGATCGAACTGCTCGTGACAGGGGAGGACTGCCCCGTACCGGTCTTCCCGACAGCCCGCCTGCACATCGAGGCAGCTGTTGAGGCAGCCTTCGCGTGAGCCGCGCGGGATCCGGACGCGTCAGTCGGTGAGCTGCTGAATGCGGATGAGGTTGCCGGCGGGATCACGCACTGCGCAGTCCCGCACGCCGTAGGCCTGGTCGATCGGCTCCTGCACGATCTCGGCGCCGGCAGCCTCGAGTGCCACGAAGGTCTCGTCGAGGTCGCGGGTTGCGAGGTTGATGCCGAAGTACGAGCCCTTCGTGATCAGTTCGAGCAGCGTCGTGCGCTCCTGGTCGGTCAGACCCGGGGTAGCGGCCGGTGGATGCAGCACGATCGCGGTGTCGGGCTGGCCGGCCGGGCCCACCGTGATCCAGCGCATGTCCTCGTACCCGACATCCAGCCGCACCTCATATCCGAGAACGTCCCGGTAGAAGGCGAGCGACTCCTCGGGGTCGAGGTGGGGAAGAAAGCTCGAGTGGATCGTGGTCTGCATACCGGTCACGGTAGTCGCCGCATCCGGTCTGCGCTTCTCGATTTCTGATCAACCTGTCTCCTCGCGACCCCTGTCGCGTGTCGGCGACCTGCCCTAACCTTCGGGCATGAACCGTGACGAACTCGAGCAGTGGCTGCTGGATTCCGACCCGACACTGCGGTGGCAGGTGCAGCGCGATCTGATCGGAGCGCCCGAAGATGCGTGGCAGGCGACGCGGGCGAGCATGGCACACGAGGGCGATGCTGCTCGGCTGCTCGCGGTGCAGGATGCCGATGGCCAGTGGGCGGGAGGAGCTTACTTTCCGGCGGGGTATCGGGGGGAGGGACCCGGTCAGCCGTGGACCGCGACGACCTGGACCCTCACGACGCTTCGCGAGTGGGGACTGGATGCCGCAGCCCTGGCCGGCACTGCCGAGAAGCTGCACGAGAACGCCCGGTGGGAGTACGACGATCTGCCGTACTGGGATGGTGAGACCGATGTCTGCATCAACGCGATGACCCTCGTCAACGGCGCCTGGCTCGGGGCCGACGTGTCACCGATCGTGGAGTTCTTCGTGACGAAGTCGCTCCCTGACGGTGGGTGGAACTGCGAGTGGGTCGAGGGGTCGACGCGGTCGTCGTTTCACTCCACGATCAACGCGGTGCGCGGCATCCTGGCGTATGAGCAGCTCACGGGCGATGACGCCCTGACGGCGGTCCGTCATCGGGGCGAGGAGTATCTGCTCGAGCGGCGCCTGCGCTACCGGCTGTCGACCGGCGAGCCGGTGGGACCGTGGGCGGATCTGCTGATGTACCCGTACCGCCACCCGCATACGGCGCTGAAGGCCGTCGACTACTTCACCGAGGCGGCGGCGCACGACGACATTCGCCCCGACCCCCGCATCGCCGAGACCATTGACCGGATCCGCGGCGCACGCCAGCCCGACGGTAGATGGCTCCAGGGCGAGAAGCTCGACGGTGCTGTGTGGTTCCCGCTGGATGTCGATCCGGGCGAACCGTCGAAGTGGGTGACATTTCTCGCGCTGCGTGCGCTGCAGCGCTGGGATGCCGCGGTCAGCGGCGAATCGGCCGCGTGACCTGCTTCGCGACACAGGGAAGCAGGCCCGCGGCGTCGTGTTCGGCGCGCGCCCGGTAGACGCTCGGCGGCATTCCGACGAGCTCAGTGAACCGGGTGCTGAAGGTGCCGAGCGACGCGCACCCCACGGCGAGGGACACCTCGGTGACGCTCAGGTCACCCCGTCGCAGCAGTGTCATGGCGCGCTCGATCCGGCGGGTCATGAGGTAGGAATACGGACTCTCACCGAAGGCTGCCTTGAACTTTCGGCTCAGGTGCCCCGCTGACATGTGGGCGCCGCGTGCGAGTTCCTCGACGTCCAGGGGCGCGGCGTACTCGCGGTCGATGCGGTCGCGGACGCGGCGCAGGAGCACGAGATCGCGAAGCTCGTCGGGAGTCGGAGGCATGGTGCTCAGAGTTTCACACGACGCAGCGCCCACTGTCGACGCGGGTGAGGCAGGATCGAGGGCATGACCACGGCTCTCACCCCCGACGGGCTGCGCTTCGTCACGGACTACCACCTGGCGACGCTGTCAACGCTCGCACCCTCCGGGCTCCTCCACGTCGTCGCCGTCGGCTTCACGTACGTGGACGGCCTGGTGCGCATCATCACGATGGACGGCAGCCAGAAGGTGCGCAACATCGAGCGGGATGGCCGCGCGACAGTCGCGCAGATCGCGGGCCCGCAATGGCTGAGCATCGCGGGGCACGCGACGGTGTCCCGCGATCCGGATGCCGTCGCGCGCGCCGTGGACCTCTATGCGGCGCGATACCGGCAGCCCCAGCCCAATCCCCGCCGAGTCGTCATCGAGTTGCGGCCCGAGAAGATCATGGGCTCGGCGGGACTCGTCGCGCCGTAGCGTCGTAGCACTGAGCCCGGAGGACAGTCATGGCACACGCTCCCCACCACGATGTGGTCGTGATCGGTGCCGGGCTGGCGGGTCTTCGGGCAGCGATCACGCTCGGGCACGCCGGCCGTGACGTTCTCGTTCTGGAGGCTGCAGACGCTGTCGGCGGACGGCAGCGCACTGACGCCGTTGACGGCTTTCTTCTCGACCGCGGCTTCCAGGTGCTCAATCCGGCCTACCCCGCCGTGCGTCGGTGGGTCGATGTTCAGGCCCTGCGCCTGAAACCTTTCCCCGTCGGGGTGAAGGTGCGGCGCGAGGGCGGCCTCGCGATGCTTGCGGATCCGCGCCGGCATCCTTCGCTGCTCGCCGCGACACTTCGCAGTGGCCTTCTCGCGCCGCGGGATGCTGCGGCCCTCGCGCACTGGGTGGCGCCGGCTCTCGTCGCGCCCCGGAGGGTGATCCGCCGAGCGGCTGCCGGGCGCGATTTGCCGGTGCGGGAAGCGTGGGATCGTGTCGGGCTCACCGGCACGCTGCGGCGTGAGGTGCTCGAGCCGTTCCTCTCCGGTGTCATCGCTGACGGGAGCTTCGAGACCTCCGACGCTTTCGTCCGGCTGTTGATTCGCATGTTCGCGCTGGGGCGACCGGGATTGCCCGAGCGCGGCATCCAGGCTCTTCCCGAGCAGCTTGCCGCCTACGCGCGGACGCTTGGGGTGCGCATCGAGGTGAGCCATCGCGTAACCGGTCTCCGAGAGAGCGGCTCGGGTCTCGAGGTCAATGTTGCCGGGGCAGACCCGGTGATGGCTGGCGCGGTGATCGTCGCCGTCGGGCCGGATGCGGCACACGAACTCGCGCCGATTCCCGTGCCGCCGACCCGCGGCCTGCAGACCTGGTGGTTCGCGACGGATGCCGCGCCGTCGGCATCCGGGATGATCGCCATCGACGGCACGCGCAGCGGACCGGTCGTCAACTCGGCGGTGATGTCACACGTGGCTCCCTCGTATGCACCGAAGGGCATGCACCTCGTTCAGGCGACGTGTTTGCTGCCGCGAACGACCCGCGAGGCGCCAACGGAGGCGCAGGTTCGACAGCATGTCACGGCGATCTGGGGCTCGGATGCCACAGACTGGCGCCTGCTGCGACGCGATGACATCCCGCACGCGCTGCCCGCGCAGTCAGCACCGCTGCGCACCCTCACGCGGGCGCGACTCTCGGAACGGGTCTACATCACGGGAGACCACCGCGACACCGCCTCGATTCAGGGCGCGCTGGTTTCGGGCGAGCGTGTCGCCCAGACTCTTCTCGCCGGCGAGACCGGCTGAGCTGCCGTCGGCGCGCTACGGCGCCGGCGGCGGCGCGAAGTGGTGCGAGCGCGCGATGTCCTGGGCGGCGTCGGTGCGGAGGAAGGCGAGGATTGCGGCAGCGGCCGCCGGGTCCGGCGACGTCGCGGCGACCGCTCCCGAAAAGACGGTGTCGATCGCGCAGTCCTGCGGCATGACGCCCAGCACCGTGACACCCGGGCTACCGACGAGTTCACTCAGTTGCTGAAAGCCGAGATCGACCTCGCCGTCGGCCAGAAGGCGAGCCACCGGGATGCCAGGCCGTGCCTGGACGAGCCGATCACCGACCTCCGCGCTCAGACCCCACTCCTCGATCATCGACACCAGCGCGGTGCCGCTCGGACCGGTCGAATAGCCGATCGTGGTCGCTGCTCGGATCGCCTCGCGGACGCCCTCGGCATCCGGGAATGCGGCTTCGGAGACGGCGGCTGCCGGAGCGCCAGAACGCGACGGTACGCCGACTGCGACCTGCGACAACACGAGGGGAGCGACGGATTCCGCCATGACGTGCCCGCCGGCCGCGAGCTTCGCGAGAGCACCGTCGGCAAGGAAGACGAGGTCAAACTCTTCGCCGGACGCGACCCGATCAGCAGCATCGACTCCTCCGACCGACTCGATCTCGACGTGTCCGAGCCCAGCGTCAGCAGCGGCGGCCATGAGGTCGGCGAGCAGCAGCCGCGTCGCCATCGACGAGATCGCCTTCACGCGGCATCCTCGAAGGTCTCAGCATCCACCTCGGCAGCGGTGTGCTCCGGATACCGCGGACCCGACACCGTCGCGGTATCGATGAGCTCACCCGCGCGCTCCAGGATGTCGGCCGCGACCTCGAGGTACGCGGCGGCGATGATCTCGCGCAGGTGGTCGATGTTCGTCGTTCCGGGAATCGGCACGACGTGCTCGCCTCGCGACGACAGCCACGCGAGGGCGAGCTGGGCAGGGCTCACCCCTGCCTCGGCAGCGAGAGCGCGCCATGCCGGCAGCAACGCGGCGTTGGCCTCCCAGTGCGGCGACTGGAACCGCGGCATCCCGCGACGGATGTCTTTCGCCACGAGCTCGTCGGGATCATGGATGGCGTCGGCAAGGAACCCTCGCGCGACCGGCGAGAACGCGACGAGCGCGACGCCGTCGGCCTTCGTCGCCTCGAGCATGCCGAGCTCCGCGTTGCGGCTCCACAGGGAGTACTCGTTCTGCACCGCGGCGATAGGCGCTACCTGCTGCGCTTCCCGAAGTCTGGCCACCGAGACCTCTGACAGTCCGATCGCTCCGATCTTGCCGGCATCCCTGGCTTCCGCGAGCGCGGCGACGCTATCGGCAATCGGTACCGACTTGTCCCAGCGGTGCAGGTAGTAGAGATCGATGTGGTCGACGCCGAGTCGGCGAAGCGAGGCATCCACCTGCGCCCGGAGCGTCTCCGGGCGTCCGTCGATCACCCGCGCACCCTCGACGATCGCCATCCCGCCCTTACTGGCAAGGATGATCTCATCCCGTCGACCCGCAATGGCCTTGCCGACCAACTCCTCGTTGCGGCCGCCTCCGTACAGGGTCGCGGTGTCGAAGAACGTGACGCCTTCGTCGAGCGCGGTCTGCAACAACCGCAGCCCCTCTTCAGGCGACGGCGCCACCCCGTACGCGTGGCTGAGCGACATGCATCCGAGCCCGTACCGGGGCAGATTCATGCGAGCTGCTCCTCCAGCATCCCGAGCACGCGGTAGCAGTCGAAGACCTGCCGCACCGACGAGTTGGGTTCGCGGCCCTCACGGATCGCAGCCACGAACTCGCGGTCTTGCAGCTCGATGCCGTTCATGCTGACCGCGACCTGCGACACGTCGATCGGCTCTTCCTTGCCGTTGACGAGGTCGTCGTAGCGGGCGATGTAGGTGCCGGTGTCGCCGATGTAGCGGAAGAACGTGCCGAAGGGTCCCTCGTTGTTGAACGAGAGCGAAAGGGTGCAGATCGCACCGGTCTCAGCCTTGAGCTGGATCGACATGTCCATCGCGATCCCGAGTTCCGGGTGGATCGGGCCCTGGATGGCATTGGCCTGCACGATCCGCCCCGCCTGGTAGGCGAACAGGTCGACCGTGTGGGCGGCGTGGTGCCACAGCAAGTGGTCGGTCCACGACCGCGGCTCGCCCTTCGCGTTCGTGTTGGTGCGACGGAAGAAGTAGGTCTGCACATCCATCTGCTGGATGTGGAACTGGTCGCTCTGGATGCGCTGGTGGATCCACTGGTGCGACGGGTTGAAACGGCGCGTGTGACCCACCATGGTGACGCGATCGGATGCCTCGGCAGCGGCGAGCGTGGCTTCGGCATCCGCAAGCGAGTCGGCCAGCGGGATCTCGACCTGCACGTGCTTGCCTGCGGCAAGCGCGGCCTGCGTCTGCGACGCGTGCATCCCGGTGGGGGTGGCGAGAATGATGGCATCCACATCGTCGCGCTCGAGAACGGCGTCGTAACCGACGACGGCGTTCGCAACCCCGTACTTTTCGGCGACGGCCTGCGTGGCCTCGGGCTTGGTGCCGCTGACGACCGTCACCTCTGCGTCGGGGATATTAGCCAGGCCGTCGAGGTGCTTCATGCCGAAGGCGCCTGCCGCGCCCACGACGGCGATTCGGACCTTGTCACTGCTCATTCGGTGTCTCTTCCTTCGAACGTGGTGCGCTCCGTGGGGATCGCGCGATCGATCCCCACGGAGCGGGTCTAGTGTCAGCCTGTCAGGCCGTTGCGCCGACGGGAACCTTCTCTTCCTCGACATCGGCGGCCGCGGTGGAGGCTGCGACGGGGTTCGTGATCACGAGGTGACCGACCGCCGTGTTGGAGGCGGGCACGTGGTAGAACCGGTGGTTCACCTCGGGAGCGCCGCCACCGAACTGGTCGTCCATCGCGCCGCGGGCGATGAGCCACATGACCAGCTCGATACCTTCCGAACCGGCTTCATCGACGTAGTCGATGTGCGGCCACTCGGTCAGGCCCAGCGGGTCGGAGATCAACATGTCGAGGAACGCGTTGTCCCATTCCTGGTTGATGAGGCCCGCGCGGGGGCCCTGCAGCTGGTGGCTCATGCCGCCCGTGCCCCAGATCTGCACATTCAGCTCGGGGCCGTCCCACTTGTCGATGGCGCGGCGCAGCGCCTTGCCGAGCTCGTAGCAGCGGCGCCCCGAGGGCACCGGGTACTGCACGACGTTGACCGCGAGCGGGATGACCTTGACCGGCCACTCCTCGACCTGGCCGTATACGAGCGAGAGCGGCACCGTGAGTCCGTGGTCGACGACCATCTCGTTCACGAGGGTCAGATCGAAGTCATCCTGGATGACCGACTGTGCCAGGTGAGCAGCGAACTCGGGGTACCCCTTGACGTCCGGCACCGGGCGCGGGCCGTAGCCCTCGTCGGCAACCGCGTACTCAGCGCCGGTACCGAGCACGAAGGTCGGAATCAGGGATGAGTCGAAAGCCGTCGCGTGGTCGTTGTAGACCAGGATGACGACATCCGGGGTGTTCTCCTTGGCCCACTTCCGCGTCCAGGTGTAGCCGTCGAAGACCTTCTTCCAGTACGGCTCTTCGGTCTTGCCGAGGTCCATCGCCGCGCCGATTGCCGGCACGTGCGAGGTGTACAGCGCCGAGGTCAGCTTGGCGGGAGCATCCGGCCGCATCGTCTCGGCCTTCTCGCCGGGCTGCGGCGGCGTCCAGCCGTCGAGGTCCTTCATGCGGTTGCCCTCGGGGCGGCGGCCACCCGAGATCATCATGTCGCGGTATGCGGCCTCGCTCATGCCGGTCATCGAACCGGCCATCTGCTGGAAGCTCAGACCGTGGGTGGCTCCGAGCTTGGCGAGGAAGTAGATGTTGCCACCCTCTTCCATGGCGGAGTTCAGGTCGAGGTCGAGGATCGCCTGCCGCGCCTTGGGGGTCAGCTGCCATTCGTCGAGGTAGGCCTCACGGTCGGCGAGGTACCGCTCGCGGTTCTCCGGCTTCATGAACGACATGCAGAGCTGGTTGATCTGGTAGCCCTTACGGGCTTGCTCGGCGTCGAAAATGATCGTGCCGGGAACGTTCTTGTACGGCTTGTCCAGTGCCATGGTCAGTCTCCTTCTGGCCAGTACAGTCGCCGCGGGTTCTCGACCAGCAGCTTGTGCTGCAGTTCGGGGGTCGTGGCGATCTGAGGGATGTAGTCGACCAGCAACCCGTCATCGGGCATGTGGTCCTTGAGGTTGGGGTGGGGCCAATCGGTTCCCCACAGCACGCGGTCGGGGAACTCCTCGACCACGCGTCGGGCAAACGGCACGACATCGGTGTAGGCGTGCTGTTCACCGTCGAGAGCCCGGGGCCCGGTAATGCTCAGGCGCTCGGGGCACGACACCTTCGTCCACACGTTCGGGTTCTCGCGCATGAAGCGCAGGAACAGTCCGAACTCGGGACCGTCCGGATCCTTGCTGACGTCGGGGCGGCCCATGTGGTCCACGACGACGTCGGTGGGGATGGCGGAGAAGAAGTCGTAGAGGTCAGGAAGGTCCTCGGCCTCGAAGTAGATCACCACGTGCCAGCCCAGGGGGGCGATCTTCGCGACGATCTCGTCCAGCGAGTCGGTCGGTACACGATCGACCAGTCGCTTGACGAAGTTGAAGCGCACTCCGCGGACCCCCGCCTCGTGCAGCTCGGCGAGCTGCTCGGCGGTGACATCGCGGCGCACGGTGGCCACGCCCCGAGCGCGTCCCGCACTGCGCTCAAGCGCATCGACGAGGGCTCGGTTGTCGGCTCCGTGGCAGGTGGCTTGCACGATGACGTTCCGGTCGAAGCCGAGCTGGTCGCGCAGGGCGAAGAGCTGGTCGGCTGAGGCGTCGCACGGCGTGTACTTGCGCTCGGGGGCGTACGGGAACTGCTCTCCGGGACCGAACACGTGGCAGTGCGCGTCGACCGCACCGGCCGGTACCTGGAAGCTGGGCGTGGAAGGACCGTCGTACCAGTCCAGCCAGCCGGGGGTCTTCTCGAACCCCCCACTCGTGTCGCCGTGAGCCATCGTCAGTCCTCCACGTACTCGAGGCCGGCGGCGGCAAGCGGCTCGCGCATGCCGTAGATGTCGAGGCCCAGCACGCCCTCGCGGAACTTCTGGCGCTTGGCCTCTTCGTTGTCTTCGCGCTTCTGGCTTGCGTCAGCCACAGCGCCGACGAGCTCGCGCGGTACGACCACGACACCGTCGACATCCGCGACGACGACATCGCCGGGGTGAACCAGCGCGTTCGCGACGACGACATCGACGTTGACGGAGCCGAGGGTCGCCTTGACCGTGCCCTTCGAGTTGATCGCGCGGGAGAAGACGGGGAAGTTCATCTTCTCGAGGTCGGCGACATCGCGCACGCCCCCGTCGATGACCAGTCCCTTGCATCCGCGGGCCGTCAGCGAAGTGGCGAGCAGTTCGCCGAAGAAGCCGTCTTCGGACTCGGTGGTGCACCCGGCGACGATCACGTCACCCTCCTGCACCTGCTCGGCAGCAACGTGGAACATCCAGTTGTCGCCCGGCTGCAGCAGCACGGTCACCGCCGGCCCGCAGAGCTTCGCGCCGGTGTAGGCGGGACGGATGTAGGGACGCAGCAGTCCGACGCGACCCATCGCCTCGTGGATCGTCGCGACGCCGAACTGCGAGAGGCGCGCAACATCGGCGGGGTCGGGGCGCTCGATCTTCGTGCGGACGATACCCAAATTGTTCAGTCGCATGATGGTCCTCTCACTTCCCCTGCTTCGCGAGCGCCCGGTCCAGCCGCGGGTAGACCCGGCGGGCATTGCCCTCGAAGACGAGTTCGCGTTCGGCATCCGTCAGGTTCGGAGTCGCGTCGACGTAGCGCTTGGTGTCGTCGAAGTAGTGGCCGGTGCGCGGGTCGATGTCGCGCACCGCGCCGATCATTTCGCTGGCGAAGAGGATGTTCTCGGTCGGAATGACTTCGGTCAGCAGGTTGATGCCGGGCTGGTGGTAGACGCAGGTATCGAAGAAGACGTTGTTCAGCAGGTGCTCTTCGAGTTCGGGCTTACCGAGAGCCATCGCCAGGCCCCGGAAGCGACCCCAGTGATATGGGACAGCTCCGCCGCCGTGGGGGATGACGAACTTCAGGTCAGGGAAGTCGCGGAACAGATCGCCCTTGAGCAGCTGCATGAAGGCAGTCGTATCGGCGCCGAGGTAGTGATCGCCGGTCGTGTGGAACTGCGGCTTACACGAGGTGCTCACGTGGATCATCGCGGGGATCTCATACTCGACGAGCTTCTCGTAGATCGGGTACCACGAACGGTCGGTGAGCGCCGGGGCTGTCCACAGCCCGCCGGAGGGGTCGGGGTTGAGGTTGATCTCGACGGCGCCGAGCTCCTCGACCGCACGGACGAGCTCGGGCACCGACGTCGCCGGATCTTCGCCTGGCGACTGGGGGAGCATCGCGCCCATGATGAAGCGGTCGGGGAAGAGCTCACTGACCCGCGCGACGAGGTCGTTGCAGATGCGCGCCCAGGTCTGGCTGACCGCGAGGTCGCCGATGTGGTGGGCCATGAAGGACGCCCGCGGGCTGAAGACCGTGAGGTCTGAGCCACGCTCATTCATGAGCTTCAGCTGGTTGGCTTCGATGGTCTCGCGGATGTCGTCGTCGCTGATGTGCAACGCGGCGGGATCGGGGGCTTCGCCCTGGCCGTTCGCGAAGGCGATCTGCAGGTCACGCCACGCTCCGAGCTGGGCCGGTGCGGTGGTGTAGTGGCCGTGAATGTCGATGATCACCGAGTGTCGTCCTTGTCACTGGATTGGCGCTGTCGCGAGGGGTGCTTGTTTCGAGGGTAAGTCGGGGTCCCAGTGTGGTCCAATAGATTCCGGAGTCCCTCTCCATAGATGGAGTCAATGCGTGGCCATCCCGGATCTCAACCAACTGCGCACGTTCGTCGTGCTCTACGAACTGCGGAGCCTCACAGCCACAGCTGAGTTCCTCCATGTCACCCAACCCACAGTGAGCTACACGCTCGCGCGTCTGAGAGAACGTTTCGGCGACGACCTGTTCCGCCGCGAGGGTCATGTCATGGTGCCGACGACCCGCGCGACCCAGCTGTTCGGTCCCCTGCACGAGGCGCTCGCGCAGATCGAGTCGACGGTGAGCGACACTGCCACCTTCGACCCGTCAGCCTTCACCGGCGAGCTTTCCCTCGGGCTGACCTCCATCGGTGAGCAGACGTTCTTGCCGCCGATCATGGCGGCGCTTGCCCGGGAGCGATCGACCGCGCGCCTCGCCGTAAAACGGCTGGATGCCGACGAGGTGGAGGAAGAGCTCGTGCGCGGGCACCTCGACCTCGCCATCACCGTCGCACTCATGGATGCCGCGCGCCTCTGGCGCACGCCGGTGCGCGCTGTGGAGTACGTGGCACTCACGTCGCGGCGGCATCCGTTACCCCCGCCGGGGCCAGACATGTTCGCCGGGCGCGGGTTCGTGCGCGTGTCATCGCGAGGCGGGCACACCTACCCGCTGCAGCTGTTGCTCGAACACGGACTCATGCCGCAGGTCGCGTTGATTGTCGAGGAGTACGGCACACTCCCGGCGGTGCTGCAAGACACCGATCTCGTCACGTTCCTCCCGCGCCATGTTGCCGAGGTCTTCTGCGGCTGGTTCCCGGCGCTCCGCATCGCGGACCTGCCCTGGCCCGGCCAGAGCACTCCGGTGGCGATCTTCACCCGACGCGAGTCGAGCCTCACGCCGGCACAGCGCTGGTTCCGCCGGCTCGTCCACGGCGCGGTGGTCGAGCCCGGCACCGAGGTCTAGCCCGGCACCGAGGTCTAGCTGCGGCGGGTGCGGTTCCAGCTCGCCTTGGCCGGGGCGAAGGGACTGCGGACGTGGATCGACCACGTCGAGTGCGGATGGATCGACAGGATCGCCTTCTCCCACCAGATCCGCGCTTCCTCGGGAAGTTCAGGGAGCACGACGTCCTTGTCGGCTTCGTCGTCGGGGTAGGGACGCAGCGCCTTCCAGACCAGCTGCACCTCGGGTGCGCCGGTCGGAATGTCGTCGATCTCGAGGACCGCCTTCTCCCACGGCAGCTGCAGGCGCGGATCGCGCCGGTAGACCCAGCGGTCGGCGGTGCCGTCTTCGAGGTTGATCTGCAGAACCCAGGCATCCATCGCCTCGTCGAAGATCCAGGCCGACGGGATGTCGGCGCCGTCGGGCAGGTCGGACCACCGAACGAGGTCGTCACCGATCCGCGCCCAGCAGCTCATCCCGTCGGGGAGCGATCCGACGAGATCGTCGAGCTGGGTGTAGACGGTGCTGATCGTGGTGCGGTCGCGCGCGCGCAGGGGCTCGCCGCGCCACTGGTCGTAGGCGCTGCCGCCCGAGAGCCACCAGCGCGCCTCGGTGTCGGCGAGCAAGTCAGCGACGGATGCCGCGTCAAGCCGCGTCCATGGAGTGTCGAGGCTCGGCAGTGAGTCGGTCATGGTTCTATTGTGCTCCGCCCGCTCAGGAGGGCAGCGACTGCCGGTCAGGAGCGCAAGGACTCAGCGAACCCGCGCACGTGAGCGATGAGTTCGGTCGGCGTCGTAACCATTGGGAAGTGACCCGTCGCTATCTCGACGACCTGCCATCCCGGCTCCTCGCGCACGAGGCGCCGCACCGGCTCGATCGTCGGGTAGGCAGGATCCGTGCAGTCGATGAACAGGCGTGGGACCTCCTCGAGCAGGGCTGCGTCGTAGTCCAGCGGCTGCCGGTACATCCCGAACGGATGCGGCACGTGCCGGCGGTTCAGCCACGCGGCATCTTCGGGACTGAGGTCGAAACCTGCTTCGGCGTTCGGAGCCGGCAGCGCGTTGTCGTTCTCGGCAGCGGCAGCCAGGCGCGTGGCAGCAACCTCGGGCGAATGCGAGACGCCCCACCCATCACCGGGTCGCGGGAACATCGCGTCAACGTAAACCAGGCCCGAAAGCACTCCCGGATGCCGCTGCTGGAGTTCAACGGCGGCGCCCGTGATGACCATGCCGCCGTAGCTGTGCCCGACCAGCACGACGTTCTCCAGCTCTTCCATCTCGACCAGGCCGATGACGTCCGCGATGTGCGTGTGCAGATCGATGTCGGGTCGGCGCAGGTGAGCCCGCTCACCGTCGCCGGTCAGGGTCACGGTGTGCACCTCGAATCCGGCCTCGCGCAGCGGCGTCAGCACGCGGCGCCAGACCCAGCCGCCTCCCCAGGCACCGTGAACCAGAACGAGGGTAGGGGCGGATGACGACATGGGCGAACCTCTCGAGACAGTGTCAGCGCATCGATGCGGATGACGGGAGTCAGGGTATCGGGAACAGCACTGCCTTGCCGCCCGGCACAGCGGCTGTCACGAGGCGGGTGTCGAAGGTGGCCAGCAGCGCGTCATGCGACGCAGCGAGGTGCAGCAGGTAGGTATCCGTGACCTGTGAGCTGGCGAGCAGTCGCTCGGTATGAATCGACGTGTCGAGCAGGCTCACCGAATCAGCGAGGAAGACGTGGTCGTTTCGCGCGGTCAGGCTCGCGAGACTCGCGAGGACGACAGGAACCGGCTGAGTGTTCGGATACTTCGGGTGACTGACCACCCGCACGACGCCGTTCTGCACGATCGGGCACGTGTGCCACGCGCCGGCCCTGTCCCGCTCCTCTCGCGCGGCGAACCAGGCGTGCGCGCGTTCGTGATGGACGTGCAACGGGTCGATCAGAGCGATGATCGCGTTGACATCCAGCAGATGGCGCGTCACTGGTTGTCGTCTCGCAGTGCGTTGACATCGTCAAGGGTCGCGCGACCTGCCGCCGGCGTGGTCGGCAGCAGAACGATGCCGTTGCGCTTGTCGAAGCGCCTGCGCTCAGTCAGAGTGGCACGCGCCAGCTGCGAAACCGCCTCTCCGAGCGTGATGCCCCGGGCGTCGGCGAACTGCTTTGCTGCCGCAAGGACGTCATCGTCGATCGTCAGAGTCGTGCGCATGCATCAAGCATCACGCATCACGCATCCCCCGTCAACGCACTTACCCAGCTTCATCCTCCGCGCGAGCGACGAGGCGCACCGTCGCGATGCGGCGCCGATCCAGCGCGGTGACCCGCAGCGTCGCGCCGGGGATGTCTACGGTGTCGCCCACGACGGCGAGGCGGCCCAGCTTCTCGATGACATATCCGGCGATCGTGTCTGAGCTTCCGCGAGGCAACTCGATGCCGGTGCGCTCCTCGAACTCCTGAAGGTTCAACCGGCCGTCGATCGTGTCGCTTCCGACCACCACGGTCTCGGCCGTGTCGTACTCGTCAAAGATCTCGCCCACGACCTCCTCGACGAGGTCCTCCAGCGTCACGATGCCGTCGGTCCCGCCGTACTCGTCGACGACGACCGCGATGTGGTGACCGTGCGCGCGAAGGCTCGTGAGTGTCGGTAGCACCCGCGCCGTCGCAGGCACGTACGGGATGTCACGCACGAGCCCCGCAACCGGCTTGCTCGCTTCGTCGCTGGCGGCGTCGAAGAGGTCGCGAACGTGCACGAATCCGACGATGTCGTCAATGGAGGTGTCGGCGACGGGGTACCGGGAGTACGGCAGGTCGCGGGTGCGCTCAAGAGCGTCCGCGACAGTGGTGCCGTCATCCAGGGCCACGACTTCAGGTCGCGGCCGCATGACCTCGCTCACCTGCCGGCCACGCAACGACAGCACGTCGTCGAGGATCCGGCGCTCGTCCTCGGGCAGGCCCTGGTGGGACGTGACGATGTCGCGAATCTCCTCGTCGCTGAGCTCATCGGCTGTCTTGTTCGGATCGCCACCGAGCATCCGCACGAGCGCGTTTGTCGACACCGAGAGCAGCCAGATGACGGGTCGCATCAGCACAGCGAATCCGTCGAGCACCGGCGCAACGGCGTACGCGAACTGCGCATTTCGCTGAATCGCGAGGCGCTTGGGGACGAGTTCCCCGAGCACCAGCGAGAGGTATGCGATCACGAGCGTCAGCCCGATGGTCGCCATAGTCGCAGCGACCGGCTCCGCCAGTCCCATCCCCACGAGCAGCGGGGTCACCGAGGGGGCGATGGATGCCGCGCCATACGCGGCCGAGGCGAAGCCGGCGACGGTGACGCCGATCTGCACCGCGGAGAGGAAGGTGTTCGGATTCCGTGCGAGCGCGGCGACCTTCGCGCCGCGGCGCCCGCGCGCGGCGATCGCGTTGAGCTGGCTTTCGCGCAGCGTCACGAGCGCCATCTCGGTGGCGGCGAACACTCCGCCGATGAGGACGAACACGATGACGAGCGCGATGTTCCACCACAGGTCGCCCATCAGCGGTTCTCGACGGATGCGTCACTGTCGGCATCCGTCTCGGCGACAATGGCGGCTCTAGCGTCCTTGCGGGTCTTCGCGAGACTGAGCGCCGTCGCGACGCCGATCGTGCCGGCGATGAACAGGAGCGACACCCAGATAGGAATTTCCGGGATCACCGTTATCGGCTCACCGCCGTTCAAGAACGGCAACTCGTTCTTGTGGAGCGCGTGGATCAGGAGCTTGACCCCGATGAAGGCGAGGATGACCGCGAGCCCCTGGGCGAGGTAGACCAGGCGCTCGAGCAGGCCGCCGATGAGGAAGTAGAGCTGGCGCAGACCCATCAGCGCAAAGGCGTTGGCGGTGAAGACGATGTAGGCCTCTTGCGTGAGCCCATAGATCGCGGGAATCGAGTCGACGGCGAAGATGAGGTCGACGAACCCGATGGCGATGATGACGAGCAGCATCGGGGTGACGAAGCGTCGTCCGTCTTTCTTCACCGTCAGCTTGTCGCCGTTGTATTCGTTGCTGACGGGCAGGATGCGTCGCATAAAGCGCATGAACCGGCCGTTGGCTGGGTCGGACTCACCGTGGGTGAAAGCTTGGCGGTAGGCGAGGTAGAGGAGCAGGGCGCCGAAGACCCAGAAGATCCACGAGAAGTTCTCGATCAGGGCGGCGCCCACCGCGATGAAGATCCCGCGCATGATGAGGGCGATGACGATGCCGATCATCAGCACTTTCTGCTGGTAGATCTTCGGCACCGCGAAGCCGGTCATGACTATGAGGAAGACGAACAGGTTGTCGACAGAGAGGGCCTTCTCGGTGAGGTAGCCGGCGAAGTACTCGCCGCCGAAGTCCCAGCCCGAGACCATCCCAATGCCGACACCGAACAGCAGAGCGAGGCCGATGTAGAAGGCCGACCAGCGGGCGGATTCGCCCAGGGTCGGCTCGTGGGGCTTTCGCACGTGCGCGTAGAACTCGTACACGAAGAACGCGATAGTGACCGCGATCGTGATGAGCCAGACCGTCAGGGTGACGTTCAAAGGGGACTCCTGCCTTGGCGTTGATGATCAGATCTACGCCAAGGTCTTCTCCATCCCCGTTGCCGAGAACCGGTGACCCGGGACGCGAGAGCGTCCGTAATGACGAGCCGACCGTGGTGGAGTACTCCCCTTGGTTACGCGCGACGTTACCGGAATCGCAGTTCCTGTTTCTGGGAAGGCGCTGGGAGCTGCGGTTATCAGCGCGTCGACGCTACTGGCCGGCGATTTCTCCGTCACCCCGGCAGCTCGGGTCAAGGCGCTCACCGAGGATGCGGGTGATTCGCGCGAGATCGGCGAGGTCGGCGTCCGAAAGCACGTCGATCACCAGTCGACGCACCGTCTCGATGTGACCCGGCGTTGCCCGCACGAGCTCGCGGCGGCCCGCCGATGTGAGGGTCACCTCGGTCACGCGCGCATCCGACGCTGACGCGCTCTTCTCCACGAGACCGCGCTTGCGCAAACGCGTGCACACGTGCGAAAGCCGCGAGAGCGAGGAGTTCGTGGCCTCCGCGATCGCCGTCATCGAGGCTCTTGACTCCGGCATCCACCGCACGAAGGTCAGCACGGCGAACTCGAAGTGCGTCATCGAGGAGTCGCGTTGGAGCTGCGAGTCGAGCTCTGCAGGAAGAAGCATGCAGACGCGGATCAGGCCGGTCCACGCCTCGGCCTCGCTCGGGCTCATCCGCGGAACAGCGAAGGTCATGGTCCACCTATCCTCGCTGCCGACGCCGGGCGTCAGCGCATCTCACGCGCCCAGTGCCTCCGGTGCGACAGTCAGCACCGTTCCCCAGGGATCGCGCAGGCGGACGGCGTGCCCGTCATCCTCCACCGCGACGCCAGCATGGCGGGCCCGGTCAGCCAGGGAGAGGATGTCGTCGCGGACGGGCATCCGCAGGCGGATGTCGCCAAGGCCCAGCGATGCCGCGCGCGGCCCGGTACCCGCGCTGTGCCAGGTGTTCAGCCCGATGTGGTGGTGGTAGCCGCCGGCGGAGACGAACAGCGCGCTCCCGAGATCGAACGTGATGTCCAGCCCGAGGGTGTCGACATAGAAGCGGCGCGCGGTGGGGATGTCCCCCACCTGCAGGTGGACGTGCCCGACCGTGGCGTCTTCCGGTTCCGGGCGCTCGGTATCGAAATGTGTGCGCAGGAACGCGTTGGGATCGATCGCGGTGTTGCGAGGCATCCACCCCGCGGGCATGTTCTGCCACTGCTCAGCGGGACGGTCCCAATAGAGCTCGATACCGTTACCCTCCGGGTCTTGGAAGTAGAAGGCGTTGCTGAAGGTGTGGTCGGTGGCGCCCTGATAGACGTGAGACGGATGCTGCGCCATCTTCATGACGGCAGCTGAGAGGCTCACTCGGTCGGGGAATGCGATAGCGGTGTGGTAGAGCCCGGCACCCGATCGGTCGAACGGCGGCAGATCCGGCGTGTGCGTGAGCGTCACGACCGGCGTTCCCGAGCGCCCGAGTGTCGCCTGCGTTCCCGACTCGTTCAGCAGCTCGAGTGCAACCGCATCCCGATAGAACGCTGTCTGAGCATCCAGGTCGCCCACGAGAAGCTCGACGGTGTCCATGCGCGTCTCATCGGCTGCAGCTCCCGCGGTGCGGAGGGGCTTGGGGCGCCACTCGAACAGCGAGCCGGTCACGACCAGACCACGAATCCGAGGATCGCGGCAGCCACCGCCAGCGCCGCCAGCGCGATGTTCTCCGGGATCGCTTTGGCCTCGCCGCGACGACCGTGCGTGATCATCGCGCCGAGTTGGACCAGGACGAGCCCGATGGCGGCGATCGGCGCCAGGACCGGCGCGATTCCGGTGATGGGCGGCAGGATCAGTCCGACAGCACCGAGCACCTCGACAGCGCCGATGAGCTTGACGACGCCAGCGGGAAAGTCTGCGGCCCAACCCATGCCCGATGAGGCAAGTGCTTCCTGCGGGCGAATGAGCTTCGTCCCGCCGGCGAACAGATAGATGAGCGCTAGCAGTCCGGCGATGATCCAGTAGGCGATGAGCATGATGGTCCTTTCGTGGATGCCAGCGCGGGACCCCGCATCGGCCATTAGTTGACGCAACAACTTTCAGAGTGCGCCTATTCCGCAGTCTGGTGACGCTGCCGCGCACCGTGCGGACAGGCGAACTGTTCGAGCTTCGACGCCGCAGGAACGCCGGCCGCGCCTAGCGTTTCGGTCTGAATCCGAGCGGATGTCAGCGATGCAGCCGACGGCGACGCAGGCGCATCGATGAAAGCCGCCCGAGCAGCCGCCGTGACCCCGCGGGGACGACCACCCGCACAGGGGCAGTCACGATCGCGTCCACAGCCATCGATCCGTTTGTCGGTCCCACGATCGGGATGGGCGTGGTCGGGGTCGGTGCGAGCGGCGCGACCGGCATCCGCAGGAGTCCGCGCCATGCGTGAAGGTACGCGGGCACGAGGACGAGGGTGGCACCGATCCAGGCGAGCGGATTGCTCCAGACGATCCCGATGAACCCGAACATCGCGCCCAGCACGAGCGCGGCCCCTACGCGCATGACCAGTTCGACGACGCCGGTGATCGTCGGGATCAGGGCATGCCCCAGCCCCTGCAGGGCGCCGCGGAGCACGAACAGGATGCCGAGTGCGATGTAGCTGAAAGCGTTGATGACGAGCATCGCGGCCGCCATCGAGACGACATCCTCGGACCCGCCACCAACGAACAGCTCGACGATCTGGCTGCCGAAGGCGACGAGAACGAGACCGATCACGAGAGCGGCGATCGTCGAGATCAGCAGGGATTGCCTGACGCCGCGCAGGATGCGATCGGGTCGCCGCGCGCCGAAGTTCTGGGCGACGTACATCGACACCGCAAGCCCCAGCGACTGGAGGAGGGCTACAGCAAGCCCGTCGACCCGAGAAGCCGCGGTATAGGCGGCGACCTCGGCGGTGCCAAGCTCGTTCAGCCGCACCTGCACCGTCAGGGTGCCGATCGCGATGATCGACGCCTGGAAGCCCATCGGCAAACCGAGCCGCAGGTGGTCGATCACCTCCGCGCGTCGAAGTCGCCAGTCGGCGCGGTGCACATGGAGGGCAGGAACCCGCCGACGCACGTAGTCCAGGCACCAGATCACCGAGAGAGCCTGGGCGATGACGGTGGATGCCGCGGCTCCGGCGACACCCCACTGGAGGGGTCCGACCGTGACGATGACGAAGGCGACGTTGAGCGCACAAGCGATGCTCAAGAACACCAAGGGAGTGCGCGAATCGCCGATCGCCCGGATGATCGCCGAGAGGTAGTTGAAGAACATGATCGCGCCCGAGCCCAGGAAGCTCACCTGCGCGAACACCGCCGCTTGGGGAATCAGAGCTGGGGGCGTCTGCATCAGCACGAGGAGCGGTTCGGCGACCAGCGGCGCGATAACGGTCAGGACCACGGATGCTGCGGCCGTGAGCACCGTCCCGACAGCTACCGACCGGCGCACCCCTGCGGCGTCATGCGCGCCGAAGGCCTGCGCCGTCGGGATCGCGAAGCCCGTCGTCATTCCCCAGGCAAAGCCGAGCAAGAGGAACAGCAGGCTGCCCGTCGCGCCAACCGCCGCGAGCGCATCCACGCCGAGCTGGCGACCGACAACGATCGCGTCCACAAACTGGTAGAGCTGCTGCACGACGTTGCCGATCAGCAACGGTACGGAGAACAGAAGGATCACCCGCCAGGGGTGTCCGGTGATCAGGCTGCGCGCCATTCGTGCCCTCGAGTCGTGCGTCGAAGATGGGAAGACGGTGTCGTTGAGGGCACCACGATCCAGTGTATCGAATCGATTCGACACACTGGAAGGGAGGTCCGGCGGTTCGCACGGCGGCGAACTCCTGCAACCGGAGGCCAGGCCTTCCTAGGTCTCAGTCACGTCCCTGACGCTCTCTCATCCTCAATCGCCTCGTCTGGAACCCTGACACGGCACCGAGAACGAGACACACCGCGGCAAGCGGAACTGCGACCTGCCACCAGGAGTTTCCTGCGAGCAGGTTCGAGAACAAGATCAGCAGACAAAGGCCGTTCAATCCCAAGGCCACGTAGGCGTATTCAGCAGATGTCCACTTCCGCCGGTCGGATCGACGTGAACCGCTCGCGCTCACCGGGTTCCTTTCCATGTCGTGCCACTGATAGCCAATCCGGCCGTTGCCTATGCACGGATTCTGAACCCGCCCCGCTAACCCCGTTTGGATTCGGAGGCGAGGTGAGACAAATGGCCCACGGCCTCATCCAGAAGTTCTGCAACATGCTCGTCGTACAACACGTAGTGCACGTGGCGTCCGTCCCGGCTTCCCTCCACGAGGCTGAGGTGTCGCAGCAGCCGCAGGTGGTTGGATACGGTGGTCTGTCCCGACCCCAGTTCTTCGCTGAGCTCGGTGACTGTGCTCGGCCGGGCGCGCAGCACGCTCAGGATACGCAATCGCACGGGTGAGGCGAGAGCCTGCATGATCTCCGAAAGTCGCTCGGCGTCCGCAACTGATAGCACGCCATCCGCTTCGTGCAGGATCTCATCAGTCATGGACACCATTCTGCCCCCGCCGAATACGATAATCATACACATTTACAACATATCATGATGTTGTGATGTATGGTGAACGCATGACAGGCACCTCTCGAACTGCAGCACCTTCCACAGACGCACATGAGCATGCGCATGGCTCGACACGGTGGGAGCTGTGGTTTGCGATCGCGTCCGGCGTGACGTACACGGCCGGGATGATCACGGAGTTCGCGTTGGGGATGCCCTTGCTCGGGATGCCGCTGGCGTTCTTCCTCGCCACCTACTTCTTCGGCGGGTTCTTCACCTTCCGGTCGGCGATCACCTCGACGTTGCGAGGCAAGTTCGAGGTCGATTTCCTCATGCTCGTGGCCGCGATCGGCGCCGCACTGATCGGAAAATGGGCCGAGGGAGCGGTGCTGCTGTTCCTGTTCAGCCTGGGACACGCCCTGGAAGAGTACGCCCTGAGCCGGGCGAGCAAGTCCATCGAGGCCCTCGCGGAGCTCGCTCCTCGCACGGCGCTGGTCCGCCGCGACGGCGGGGAGCCGGTGGAGGTGCCGGTCGAGCAGATCGCGGTCGCGGACATCATCGTGATTCGCCCGAACTCACGAATCCCCTCGGACGGCTTCGTGATCTCGGGCGTCTCTGCCGTCGACCAGTCGGCGGTCACCGGCGAGTCCATCCCCGTGGAGAAGGAACCCGTCACCGATCCCGAGCGTGCGATGCGCACCATAGACACCCTGCCGGCCGCAAACCGAGTCTTCGCAGGAACCGTCAACGGATCAGGAGTGCTCGAGGTCGAGGTCACCGCCACGGCGGCCGACTCGACCCTGAGCAAAGTCGTCGAGCTCGTCCGGACCGCCGACCAGGCCACATCCCCGACCCAGCAGTTCATCGACCGGTTCCAGCGCTGGTACGTGCCCGCCGTGATCATCGGCGTCGCGGCCACCTTGCTGGTGGCGATGTTCGGGTTCGGGCAGCAGTTCAGCGACGCGTTCTATCTCTCGATGACCGTGCTCGTCGCCGCAAGTCCCTGCGCTCTCGCGATCGCCACCCCCGCAGCCGTACTCGCGGGGGTTGCCCGCGCCGCTCGCGCGGGCGTGCTCGTCAAGGGAGGCGCGCCCCTGGAGACCCTCGGCCGGGTCAAGGCGATGGCATTCGACAAGACCGGCACGCTCACCTGGGGCCTTCCCCGCGTCACCTCCGTCATCCCGGTCGACGGCGACGACGGAGCGCTGCTGATCCCGACACTGGTCGCGGTCGAAGCCCTCAGCGATCACCCTCTTGCCACAGCGATCGTCCGCGATCTCGCCGACCGCGTCTCCGAGTCCGAGCGGGTCGACGCCACAGATCTGAACGCGGTGATCGGCCGCGGTGTGCGCGCCACAATCGACGGTGAGACGGTGGAGGTCGGCAACCTCCGCATGTTCGACGAGCAGCAGATCACCCTCCCTCCTGCGCTCGACGCGGCGTACGGACATGCCCGCGACTCCGGGCAGACGCTGATGATCGTGCGGCGCGGCGACCGGTTCCTCGGTCTCGTCGGCGTCATGGACGCCTCCCGCGCGGAGTCGGCCCAGGTGCTCGCCGCGCTGCGCGGCACGAACGTCGGGCGGCTCGTGATGATCTCGGGCGACAATCAGCGGGTCGCTGACGCCGTCGGGCGTGAAGTCGGAGTCGACACGGCCATCGGAGAGCTGCTGCCCGAGGACAAGGTCGCCGAGATCACCCGCCTCGCCCAGTCCCACCGCCCGATCGCCATGGTCGGCGACGGGGTGAACGACGCCCCAGCGATGGCGCGCGCCGATATCGGCATCGCGATGGGCGCCGCCGGCTCCACCGTCGCGCTCGAGACCTGCGACATCGCCCTGATGAGCGACGACCTCGGGCGCGTGCCGTTCGCCGTGCGGCTCAGCCGTGCCACCAGCCGGATCATCCGCCAGAACCTGATCGCCAGCCTCGCCGTCGTCGTCTTCCTCATCATCGCCACCTTCGTCGGCCTGAACATCGGCGCCGTCGTCCTCATCCACGAGGGATCCACCCTGATCGTGGTCGGCAACGCCCTCCGGCTCCTCGCCTTCGAGCGCGGTAAGGAACACCACGGCATCGACCACGAGGACAAGCCCGCCCTGTGACCTGCGGGTCGAGCGCTCGACCCGTGCGGTGCGCCTGGGGTCAGCTCAGGCCGGAGTAGGCGTGAAGTCCTTTGAAGAACATGTTGACGACCGTGAAGTTGAAGAGCACCGCGAGGAAACCGACGATGCACAGCCACGCGGAGCGGGCACCTCGCCACCCCCGTGTGGCGCGGGCATGGATGTAGCCGGCATAGAGCACCCAGATCACGAAGGTCCAGACCTCCTTGGTGTCGAACCCCCAGTACCTTCCCCAGGAGTCATTGGCCCAGATCGCGCCGGCAACCAGTGTGAAAGTCCAGAACACGAAACCGACGATCACGAACCGGTACGCGAGAGACTCGAGCGCTCCCGAGGGCGGCAGCGTGGCCAGGACCCGCGGTCCGCTGTGTGGCGCGCCATCCGCAGGGGCGGCTGCCGTGAGGCGTTCGCGGCGGGCTTGCAGGAGCTGGGTGACCGACAGGCCGCAGGCGATCGCGAACAGTGCGGTGGCAAGGGATGCGACGAAGACGTGGATGACCAGCCACACACTTTTGAGCGGGTCCATGAGTGGGACGACGTCGACGTAGAAGGTGATGGTGGCGCCACCCAGCAGCAGCACCACCATCCCGATGAGGAACGCGCCGAGGAAGCGGAGGTCGTAGCGGCGCAACACAAGCAGGTACACCGCGACGATCAGGACGGTTCCGGTGAGCGCGAACTCGTACATGTTGGCCCACGGCACCCGTCCGGCCGCGATCCCTCGCAGGACTGTGCCGGCCAGGTGGAACAGGAAACCGAGCATTGTCAGCGCCGTTCCGAGCCGTGCCCACAGCGGCCTCGGTTGAGAACGTGCCGGCTCCGGGCTCACCGGGCGCCGTTCCTGCCAGGCATCTGTGACCGCGGGTGCCGTCGCTGCTCCGACCAGCGCCGAGTCCCTCAGCGGCACGGCAAAGTCCCTCAGCGGCACGGCAACGGGAACGGAGCGACGAGCGAGGTCGATGGTGTACGCGATGAACGCGAGGACGTAGGTGGCGATCGCGGTCCAGACCAGCAACAGTGAGATGCCATCGAGCGTGAGCGCAGATGATCCGGTCATGATGTGGGGGCCTTCTTTGTCAGGGGTTTGGGCCTCAGCCGGCGTTCGCTTGCAGCCAGATCAGTGAGTCGACGGCGGTTTCGTCGATGTACACCTCGAAGTGCAGATGGTTGCCGGTGGAGCGTCCCGTGGTTCCGACCAGTCCGACCGTCTGACCGGCAGTGACGGTCTGGCCGACAGAGACCAGTCGGCTCCCGGTCTGCATATGTGGGTAGACGGTGCGGACGCGCTGACCGTTCAGGACGGACTCGATCATGACGGTGACGCCGTAGGCGCCATAGCCATCCTGCGAGACGCTGACGACACCGCCTAGGGACGCGTAGACCGGGGTGCCACCGGCGGCGGCCATGTCGGTGCCCATATGCGCACCGCCGCGGTCGCCGAACCGGTCGGTCACGGTGAACGGGCCGCCTACCGGCCACCGCACGATGCCGCTGCCGGGGGTGACCATGCTGTAGTCGAACGGCACCAACGCCACGCGCTCCGAAGCGCGAGCACGAGACGCGGCGGCCTCCGCCGCCTCCCTCCGGTCGATCTCCTCCGGGGTCGTAGCCGAGTAGCTGTCGCGCGTGAGCTGTGTCTGCGTCGCGTCGGACGCCACGATGAGAGACTGCGCGTCTTCCGAGGCGACCCGCTGCATTGTCGGTGGCAGGGGGTCTGTAGACCGCCAGGCGCCGTATGCGGGCAACGCCACGGTCGTGATCAGTCCGCTGACAATAGCGAGCGCAGTCAGTCTCCGCACCGGATGGATCGTCCGGGGACCGCGCGATGGCGCTGCCGCGACGGCCGGCCGCGGGGTGGGGTCCACGATCGTGCGCGACGGGGAGCCTTCTTGCCGGAGACTGCGACGTGTGGGGAACGCGCGAGGCTGGTCGCTCGACGGTTCTCCACCTGGCGGGCTGGACCAGGCCTCCGCGACGGGTCTTGGTGCTCTCATAGCGGTGTCGACCTCCGTGGTTCGGCGTGCTTACGCGGGATGAGGGGCCGGACGCGGTCCTGGATCCCGAGCCCGATGAGGGTGATGGCCGCGAGGACGGGGACCAACCCGGTCAGCCACGGCCCGATGAACACGGCTGCGGTGAGCCCGGTGCGCAATGGAATCGTGCTGATCTCCGCGGCCGTGGTGTCGACGCCGACGCTGTCGGTCGTGCCGCCGCCGGGCGCGATGACTTCGCTGGTGCCCACGGTGGAGACGTTGACCACAGTCCGGCCGGTTTCGATGGCGCGCATTCTCGCGAAGGCGAGCTGTTGCAGGTTCTCGTCGGTCCCTCGGAAGTCGGCGTTGTTGGTCTGGAACACGTAGAGTTCCGCGCCGGCGCGGGCACCGTCCCAGATCACCTGGTCGTAGATGACGTCAAAGCAGATCGCCAGCCCGACGCCGACGTCGTTCACGGTGACGATCGGCGGGTTGCTGCCGGGGGTGTACTCCCGCTGGATCAGCCCGACGAGGTCCGGGGCGATGCGTTCATACAGCCAACGGTCGGGTACGTATTCGCCGAACGGAACCGGGTTCACCTTGTCGTGCCACTGGCGGGCATCGACATCGGCTGTCCACAGCAGCGACGTGTTGAACACGTCCGCACCGCGGGTGGTGGCCGCGTTCATCAGCAGTGGCGCCCCCGCCTCGGCCACGACACGGTCCAGCCGAGTCGCGACCGTGGGTGTCCGCAGGGGGTCAGCATCCACGCTGCCTTCCGGCCACACCAGCAGGTCCATCTGCTGTCCGAGCAGCGGTCGGGAGGCGGCTGCCTGCACGTCGAGCATTTCGCCGGGCGCCTTGGTGTCGAAGTAGCCGGCGGGGCCATTGCCCTGAACCCACCCGACCCGAAGCGTCCCAGCGTCAGTGGTGGGAAATTGCGGGGTTCCGACGAGGACGAGTGTAAGGATCGCGGCGGGGATGATCCCGCGCAAGAACCGAATGCCGCCCGCGCGAACCCATTGCAGAATGCCCGCGCACAGGGCCACGATCAGCAGACTCAGTCCCGTCACTCCGGTCCATGAGACGGCCTGAACCAGGGGGCCATCGACCTGTGTCATACCAATCCGCAGCCAGGGGAATCCACCGTAGGGCCACGACCCCATCACGACTTCACGCGTGGCCCAGAGCCCGCCGATCAGCAGCGGCACGGCGATCAGCTGCACAGCCCCACGCGATCGATACCGCTCCGTCCACCGGTAGGCGAGGGTGATCGGGATGGCCCCGGCACCGAACAGCACGGCCTGCAGGCTGGCGAGAGCCACCCAGGGCACCGGGCCAAGGAACTGCCCGACCCAGACCAGATGGGTGAAGAAGAACACGACGCCGAAAACCGTGCCGACGAGGAATGCGGTGAGGGCGCTGCGGCCGATCAGGCTAACCAGCGACATCGTGACTGCCACCAGCGCCAACGGCCACCACCCGATCGCCGGAGTGGCCAGATCCAGCACGAACCCGCCAGCGCCAGCCACCGCAATCGCTGCCCACAATGGCAGCCGTGCCGTGCGACCCAGAGGGGGCGCGGTGGTCGTTTCCGGCGGAAACGCGGTGGCGAGAGTGGTCGTGGCCATCAGCTGCTGTCCTTTTGACGAAGCGTGTCGAGGTAGGCGTTGTAGGCGTCGAGTTCGGGGTCGCCATGGGTGTCGGCGTAGCGGGCGGCAGCGGCATCCCGGGCGGTGTCATCGCGGAACCAGCGGTGCATGACGAAGATCAGCATCAGCAGGGTCGGCGCTTCTCCGTATGACCAGGCCAGGCCGCCGGCGAGACGCTGGTCCTCGATCGGATCGATGCCCAGCGCCAGCGTGGGCGCGGCGAACGCGTCGACGAGCAGAGTGGTCGCCACCATCAGGAACACCCCGAAGAACGCATGCAGGGCGGCCTCGGCGAACACGTCCAGCGCGCGACCGCCATGGCTGAGTCGCACCGGCAGTGGGTCGGCGGAGAGCACCGGGATGGTGAACAGGATCCCGGCCACCAGGAACCCGACCTCGAGGCCCACGTGTCCCCCGGGTGCTTGGAGGATGCGGTCGGCGGCATCGGCGAGGTACAGCCCGTAGAACGCGAACAGGTACAGCGGAAGCGCCACCCAGGGGCTCAGTGCCCACCGCGCGACGCGGCTGCGCAGTCCCGCGTGTGCTATGCGGAGCATGAGCCGGCCGAGCCCGTGGTGGGGTGTGGCTCGAAGCAGGAGTGTGCCCGGGGATCCGAGCACCAGCAGCGGGGGGATGGCCATCATGAGGGTCAGCTGCTGAAACATGAACACCGAGAACAGTGCGTACCCATATGCCTCCACACCCAGACCGGTGACCGCAGCCAGAGCAACGCAACCGAGCAAGAAGCTGACCGTGCGCCACACCGGCCACCGCCGCCGGCCGATCCACAGTCGGATCGCGCCGGCGAGGTAGGCGGCAGCAAGCACGGCGGCGACCAGCGGCAGCAGCGGGAACGGCAACGGCGCGGGGCTGAGCAAGCTGAGCAAAGTCGGCGGCGTGCCAGGGATCCAGTCGTTCACGATGTCATGTCTGGTCAGGCGATCAGAAGTCGAACAGCTCTCCCAGGAGCCCGTCGCGGCGACGACGCCCGTTCCGGCCCTGGTGCGAGTCGCCCCTGTCGTGGCGGATATCACGGGTACCGGGTTCCGGATATCGCGGGGCACGAGTGTCGGTGGCCCGGTCGAGGATCTTGTCCAGTTCGCCGCGGTCCAGCCAGACGCCGCGACACCCGGGGCAGTAGTCGATCTCGACGCCGGCGCGCTCGCTCACCAGCAGCAGAGTGTCATCAACGGGGCATTTCATCGGGTCTCTCCTTCGGGGTTCGCGCCGCGCGCGCGGTTCAGAGCGGCGGCGTGGTCGTTCGCGATATCACGGACGGCCGTGTGGAGCGTGGGGTCTTCGCCGCGGGCGAGGCCCGCGTATTCGAGGTGTACGCCCGCGGGGACGGTTCGGGCTTTGACCCAGATGCGTCGGCGGGGCACGAACAGAGCGGCGAACAGTCCCGCCATGGCGAGAATCGCAAAGGCGAGCACCCATCCGCTGGTGGGATCGTGCTGGATCTGCAGGGACGCGAACCGTTTCACCGGCTCCTGCTCGGACGCTGCCTCCCAGGTGATCGTGCCCCACCCGTTGGGCAGGTTGACGGTGGCGCCGGGGGTGAGCTCGAGGGAGTCCAGCCCCGTGTCGCCGCCGGTGTGCTGGGTGAGTCCGTCGACCTCGAGGGTGTACACCGACCGGGGTGTGCCGTCATCGATGCCGAGGTCTCCGCTGAACACGTTGAGAGTGAGCACCGGGTTGACCACGTCCGGGTAAACGGAAGTGAACGCTCCGGAGGGAAGCACACCCTGAGTGGGGTAGAAGAAGCCGACCAGCCCAAGCTGCTCGGGAAGCCCGTCCGGAATCTTGATGATCCCGAGCGATGTCATGTTCGAGTCCTGCGGCAGGAACGGCTGCGATTCGCTCCACACGACCTCTCCTGCGGCGTCACGGACGGTGAGGGTGGGGGCGTAGCCGTTGCCGAGCAGGTAGATGCGGTCACCGGCGACGGTGATCGGATAGTTCACGATCACGCTCTCGGTCCGGTCGTCCCGACCGGAGCTGCGGATCGTGACGTCGGCGGAGAAGTCACCCGCTTGCCCGGCACCGGGCATGCCGGGCAGCTGATAAGAGACCCGGAAGTCGTCGAGGGTGATCGAGTACGGGGCCAAGCGGGTGCCGTCGATGAAGCGGCCGGGGTTGAAGGAGGAATAGTCGCTGAGCGCGTTGACGAACGTCGTGCCCTCCACCACGACCCGCTGGCCGGTGTAGGCGAACCCGCCGCCGATCGCGACCGAGACGAGCACCCCGACCAGAGCGATGTGGAAGACCAGATTGCCGGTCTCCCGCAGATACCCCCTCTCGGCCGAGACCGAAGCCCACCCCGGCTCGTCGTAACGGTGGACTCGGTAACCGGCTCGACGCAGCTGGTGCTGCGCTAGCCGTACCGCATCCCCGGCCGGATCCGCAGTGGCTTCGTCGGTCGCGATCATCGTCTCCTGATAGTCGACCAGGCGGGACAGTCGTGCGGGAGTGCGCGGCGGCACGGACCGGAGCGCCTTGTAGTGGTGCTTGGCCCGGGGGATGACGCAGCCGATGAGGGATGCGAACAGCAGCAGGTAGATCGCGGAGAACCAGGGGGACGAGTACACATCGAACAGGCCGACCGCGTCGGCAAGGGGGAACACGTCAGGGTTGTCGCGCTGCCACTGGGTGACCCCGTTGGGGTCGGCGGTGCGCTGCGGGAACAGCGACCCGGGGACGGCGGCGATCGCGAGGAACAGCAGCAGCACCAGGGCGGTGCGCATGCTGGTCAGCTGCCTCCACGCCCACCGGGCCCAGCCGCCCACACCGAGGGCAGGACCGTTGATCTCGGACGGGGCGTCGGAGTCGCGGTGATCAGCGGGGCGCAGCGGGTCGACAACCGTGCCGGTCTCAGAGCGGGACGGGGACATTGATCACCACCTGCTGCAGAGCGGACATCAGCATGGTCCACAACCCGGTCACCATGAGAACCCCGAGCAACACCAGCAGGACGCCACCGATGATGTTCAGGGCGCGGATGTGGCGACGCAGAAGCGACACCGAGCGCGAAGCCCACCCCCAGCCCATAGCGAGCAGGAGGAACGGGAGACCCAGCCCGAGCGAGTAGGCAAGACCAAGCAGGCCGGCTCGGGTGGGATCGCCGAGGTTCCATGACATCGACAGGATCGCCGCGAGCGTCGGACCGATACAGGGGGTCCACCCCACTCCGAGCGCAAACCCGAGAAGCGGGGCGCCGATCAGGCCGGCGCGGCTCTGGATCCGAGGACGGAGGCTACGTTGGGCGATACCGAAGAACCCGATGAACACCAGGCCGAGGACGATCACAACCGCCCCCAGGAGTCGGGTGAGGATGTTGGCGTACTGCAGCAGCAGGAGCCCGAACGTGCCGCCCAGGATCGTCACGGTGACGAAGACCACCGTGAACCCGGCGATGAACAGGCCCACGCCGAGCAGCAGGCGGGTGCGCTCCGCCCTTACCGTCGACCCGGTCCCGGCGGCACCCGGGTTGCTGCCGGCGGCGCCGCCGAGGTAGCCGAGGTAGCCGGGCACCAGAGGCAGCACGCAAGGGGAGATGAACGAGACCAGGCCTGCGAGGGCCGCGATCGGGATCGCGATCCACAGAGCACCGTCGACGACCAGAGGCCCGGGGTTGATCACGGATTCTCCTCGGCGAGGGTGTCGGCGACCAGGGTGGCCAGGATGGAGGCGCTGGCCAGCTGGCCGATGACCCGGGCAGCGACTCTCCCGTCCCGGTCGAGCACCAGCGTGGTGGGGGTGGCCTGGATCGGGGTGACCTGCGCGAACGCTAGCTTGACCTTGCCGTCGTTGACGTCGATCACGCTCGGGTACGTGACGTTGTTGTCGCGAGCGAAAGACAGGGCGGTGGCGGGCTGGTCGTAGGTGTTGACGCCGAGGAATGCGACGCCTTGGTCCTGGTACCTCTGCCAGACCTCTTCGAGCAGCGGCGCCTCGACGATGCACGGACCGCACGCGGCATACCAGAAGTTCACCACCAGCACCCCGCCGCGGTAGTCGTCGCTGGTCACTCTCTCGCCGGTCTCGGTGAGCCCCTCGAAAGCGACCGGTTCACCGCGGTCGGACTCCAGGATCTGCACCACTTGGAAGTCGCCGGCGATGTAGCCCTTCTCGTTCCCGTCCCGATACTGCTGGGCGAGCGAATCGTTGCTCGCACAGCCAGTCACCACGCTGACCGCGAGCAGCGCGAAGACGGCGGCGAAGACGCGGCGGCGAGTCACGAGCGACGCACCTTGATCATCGCTCCGGCGACCAGGAAGATCACCGCGGCAGCCGGTTGCGCGAACGACCAGAGTGGCCCGGAGAACGGAAACGGGAATAGCGGGTTCCACAGCACCGCTATCGCGGCGAACGCCGGAAGCCACCACCACTGCCTGGCCTGTACGGCGAACCAGCCGACGATGACAGCGAGGATCGCGGTGACGAACAGCACCAGGAGGAACCAGTCTCCGCTCATCAGCGCCGGGGCCAGGAACAGGACGACGGCTGCGAGCAGCCCCGGGGCGAAAGCATTGCGCTGATAGACGGACGGCATGCGTTGCTTGGCCATCATGGTCTCCGCGCCTCCGCGACAGGCTCGGGCTCGTTCGTCGCCGCTTCGGCGCGGCGCCCGGTGGCTGCTCCCCGGTGTGCCCAGAGAACGCTGGCGAGGAGGATCACGCCAGCGCCGAGCGCGACGTCGGCGAGGTTGCCGATGAACCAGGTGCCGTAGGCGAGGAAATCGGTGACGTGCCCGACGCCGAACCCGGGTGGAGAGAACAGCCGGTCGATGAGGTTCCCGATCGCACCGCCGAGGATCAACCCGAGTCCCACAGCCCACCACACGGTGCGAGCTCGGACGACGGCGATCACCAGCAGCACCACGGCAGCCACCCCGACGAGCGTCAGCAGCCCGGTGAAGCCAGCGCCCAGGGAGAGGATCGCACCGGGGTTGAACGCGAGCTGCAGTCCGAGCAGATCACCCAGCAGGGGGATGCGCTGCTGGGTGCTCAGCCCCGACACCGCCGCCGCCTTGGTGGCCTGGTCGATCACCACGACCACCGCGGCGATCATGCAGGCGACCGCGAGTCGGGTGCCGCTGTTACGAGCCATCGGTCTTCTCCTCCGTCGAGGGCTGTGCCCGGGTCGCTTCTGTCGCGGCGCGGTCGCGGCGGCGGCGTTCCCAGGCCACCATGAGCACCACGATCAGTGCGCCGCCGATGATGACCACGCCGCTGATGACAGCAAGCACGGGAAAGAGCTCTCCCCCGCCGGAGGCCTGACCGCCGTAGCCGTCGTCCGTGGATTCGGCGGTGGAACGGATAGGAGATGGCTCAAGCGCCTGCTTCGTGGCGGTGAGCTCGGGAGTGGGGGCACTCTCGGGAACCGCGGCCGATTCGAGGGTGAGCGAGATCTCCTGCGGCGCCACGCCGATGGTCGCGTCAGCATCGGGGGTGGCCGAGACGATGCTGTCATGTGCGGCCGCGGATGATGCGGTCGAGAGCACCATGCCAGCTGCCAGCAGCAGGCTCACCCCCAGGGCGACGAATGCGGCAGGACGACATCTGAGCAGCATCGGGGTGGCCTCGGTGGGCGGGGAGGATGACATGGCGTGGCTTTCAGGGACGGTTGATGATGTGATGGGCGATTGTGGTGGCGTCTCGCCAGACCCCGGTGATGGTGTCCGCACCGCGGCCGCTGTACTGCGGCATACCGGCGACGAACAGTCCCGGGATCCCGGTCCGGGTACGGGCTCCCCGCTCGGCGTGCGCGGCATCCGGCAGCCAGTCATCACCCGGTGCGTAGCCGGTGGCGAAGATCACGGAGTCCGGTGAGAGCTCACTGCCATCAGCGAGCGTCACCACGCCGCCGTCTGCGGCAGTCGCCGCGGGAACGATGGAGACCCCGGCGCGGCGCAGCCGCTCGTAGCTGTCGCCGAACACCGGTTCGGGATGCCGCCTGCGGGTGAGCCACGAGACTGCCTGTCCGGCAGCTGACGGGTAGCTGCCGCTCGGCCGGTGCCCCCGCGGGGTGCGTATAGACAAGGTGATCGTGTGAGAAGTGGTCAGCTCACGTGCCAGCTGCACCCCGCTGTTGCCGCCTCCGACGACGAGCACATGTCCCGGCTCGATCTGGTTTGGGTACAGGTAGTCGCTGCTGTGCATCACGACGCCTGGAACGCTCAGGGTCGCAGCCCACTCCGGCACACGCGGATACGCTGCCGCGGCGGTCGCGCACACGACGTTGCGGGTCTGTACGTCCCCTGCGGTCGTGGACAGCAGCAGAGTGGTTCCGGTGCCGGGACGCTCTATTCCGGTGGCGCGGACCCCCCAGACCGTCTCGACACGAAGTCCCCCCTCGACGAAGGCCAGATAATCGACGATCTCGTCAGCGCGGGGACGCCGACGCTGATCGCCGGGGAGCCCTCGAGGCGGGATCACGCTATGCCGGGCGTCGCTGAGCAGCTCCATCGAATGCCATCGAGATGCCCAGCTGCGCTGCCCCTTGCGAGCCGCGTCGATCACGACGAAATCCTGCTGCGGGCGCAGGCCCTTGGCATTCAACGCTGCGGCAACTGCCAGTCCGGACTGCCCGGCTCCGACGATGATCACTCGTCGGTGCGACAGGCTCGTCTGCATCACCGACCACCGGAGAGGGCAGCCGCGATTGCGTCTTCGAGGTCGTTCAGCGTCTGCAGCTCGAGCTTCTCCCCGCCGACGAAGAACGTCGGCGTGCTGCCGACCCCCAGAGCGCGTCCCTCGTTGAAATCGAGCTCCACGCGTTCGGTGGTGGCGGGATCGGCAACGGCCGCATCATAGGCGGTCATGTCCAATCCGAGCTGTTCGGCGAAGCCGCGGAACAGCTCGGCACGAGACTCCTGCGCCTCACCCCACTCCGCCTGTGTCTCGAACAGTCGGTGATACATGTCCTCGAATCGGTCCTGCTGTGCGGCAGCCTCCGCGGCGATCGCCGCGTTCTTCGAGTTGAAATGACCGGGCAGCGGGAAGTATCGCACCACGTAGGTGATCTGGCCGGCGTACCTCTCCCGGATATCCTCGACGATCGGGTAGAACGCGCCGCACGCCTCACACTCGAAGTCCAGGAACTCCACCACCGTCACCGCATCCGGACCACCGTCATCCAGAACGTGCGAGCTCTCTCCCACCACGGAGGTGCCGGTGCTGCTTCCTTCGCCGGGAGGCGGGGTGGGGTTCTGATTGACCAGCGCATAGATGATCGCGACCAGCACCATCACGACGACCACAGCCAGAGTGACCAACGTCGCCTTCACAGGGGTTTTCATTCGAGTACTCCAAACCAAGACACGACACATGACAGAACCCGGGCGTGAGCCCGGGGCGAATCGCCGTCCCGGAAGGACGGCACGCCGAATGTCAGGTTCGGGAGATGCTCAACTGCGTCAGCGAAAGGATGCTCACCCGCGAAATCGTCGACGGGTGGGGAAAGAGCGAGAGTACCCGCGGCCAGATCCCACGATCAGGGAGGACGCGGCTGCGCCACAGCCGGTAAGTCAGCACCGCGAGCACCAGCCCGCACAGCATTCCCAGAACACACAGCGCTGCCCCCATCAGCGCGCTGGCCCCCGAGGATTCGCCAACCACCGTCTGCTGTTCTCTGCCGTCGCGTGCATCGGTGGCGCCGCCACTCAGCGGCTCGACGTGCGGGTCCACGAGTGCGGACATTCCCAGCGGCACCGGCGTGGTGCCATCGGTCTCGAGGTGTCCAGCAGCGGCGATGCCCAACATCAGCAGGAGCGCCAGGCCGAGAGCAGTAACGATCCTCGTTATCAGAAGACGCTCGCTCAGCACGGCTGCGCGCTGAGTTCGAGTCGTCGGGGTCATCACCAAAAGCCTACCGTGGGCACCCATTCTAGGCTATGAACAGGCTCAGACACCGACCAGCTGACGCTCCTTCACCGCCGCGAGCTCCTGCCCCCGGCCACGCCGTGCCGAAAGGTCCTGCTCGTGTCGGACGATTGGGCTGCCCGGCGCATCGTCGGCGCGACATGCCGGATCCGACTCGGGAGTGGTCGGCCTGGCAACTACTACTGTAGGAACCGCTGGAAGATGTCCATGTGGCCCGTGTCGGGGATGGATTTACAGCGACAGATGGCCGCCGATTCGCCTCCACTCTCCGGCTTGAGTTGTCCATGAGACGACCGCGTGCCTCACTGACGCGGTGAGGGCAGCAGGCTGAGTCCGCTGTCGTCGACGACGAGCACGTCGCCCTCGTCGGTGATCGTGATGGCTTGGGCAGTGCCGTGTACGGTGCCGACCTCCTGCCATGACCCAGCCCCCGTGACGGTCCAGATCGTGTCGTTGGCATCAACGCCGACCAACCGCTGGCGGTCCGGGGAGGCTGCCATGAGGAACAGGTTGGGTGCGTCGGTGAGAGCCGCGAAGCTCTCACCGCGGTCCGTGCTGACCTGCGGGCCGTCAGGAGTGACCGCGATGATCCGACCGACTGCATCCACCTCCAGACCGAAGGCGAGCAGGGTGCTACCGGTGGGCGACCACGAGACACCGCCGTCCGTGCTGATGAGCACGGCGCCGTCTCCGGCGTCTTGCCCATAAAGGGTGCCGTCCGGGCCGGCGGTGAGGGCGTGGAAGTCTTTCTCTCCGGTGAACGCGACCGGCTCCCAGGTCTCGCCGCCGTCTTGGCTGCGGATGATGCCGAGGTTCCTCTCCCCCAGCTCGGCGGGTGTGTTGCGGCCGGGGTGGCCGGAAGCGATCAGATCCCCATTCAGCGCGGTGAGCCCCATCGCGTCGAAGTCGTTACCGCCGACACGAGGACCGATCTCGCCGTCCGCGGTGGCAGTGAAGATGCCTTCGTGGGTGCCGAGGAGGAACCCGTCCCCGTCAGGTGCGGGAACGATGGCGTGCACGTGGGCAACAACCTGGGCGTGTTCGGCACCGGTGGAGGGCGGTGCAGCAGCTGCACAGCCGGTGAGAGTCAGAGCAGAAAGCGCGACAAGACTCGTTGTCGCGCGAAGGGGCATGCGCATACGCACCCTTTCGAGTCCAGGGTGAGGACGCCCTCGGGTGGGGCGTCCTCACCGGGTGCGGTCAGAGCTGCGCGAGCAGCTCCTGCATGGTGGCGATCTCCGCGGTCTGCGTGTCGATGATGGTCTGCGCCATCGCGATCGCGTCCGGATTCTGCCCGTTATCGACTTCATCCTGCGCCATAGTGATGGCGCCTTCGTGGTGCATCGTCATCTGTTCGAGGAACAGCCGCGACGCCTCCGCTCCGGTAGCCGCTTCCAGCGCCGCCATGTCGTCGCCGCTCATCATGCCGCCGCCGTGGTCCATGCCTTCCATGGAGCCGGTGTCGCTATCGGCACCCCACTCTTCCAGCCATGATTGCAGCTGGTCGATCTCGGGCTGCTGGGCGGCTTTAATATCGGAGGCCAGGGTGAGGACACCCGGGTCGATGCCTTCCTTGTCCAGGACCACGTCCGACATCTCGACGGCCTGTTCGTGGTGCGGGATCATCATCTGCGCGAACATCACATCCGCGTCATTGAAGTCCGCCGTCGCGGCAGACGAGGAGGACGACGGGGCCGAGCTGCCGTGGTCCATGCCAGGCATGGACTCTGAGCCGGAGTCGCCGGCGCAGCCCGCGAGAGTGAGCGCAGCGGCGAGGGTGAGTGCGGCGGTTGCCGCGGTACGAATCTTCATCAGAGTTCTCCAATACAGGGGTACGTGAAGCAGCGCCGGTCAGGATGACGGGCGTGCGGGTGCAAGAGCCAGCACAAAGGTCCGGCCCCGGACGCATCACGTACGGCTGATGCAGAGAACGGTGAGTGAAGGAGGCCGCAGGGCCGGCCCGGTAAACAGCGCCGACGCGACCGAGGATCTTGGTCGAGGGAGGATCGACAACCATCGCATGGCCGCGCCGGGCCGCACCAGCAACAGCACGGTCACCAGCAATGCCAGCACGCACGCCATCGCGAGCATGGTGGAGTGTCCGTTGCCGCAATCCGCGCACGGCTCATCAGTTGCGGTGGTGCCGGCGTGGTGATCGCCGGCACCTGTCGTGGCAGAAGCGGTGGCGGTGGTCTGATGACTGGTGTCGGTGGCGGTGTGGGTGTTGAGGGAATGCATGGCCAGCAGGCCCACGATGATCGCGCCGGTGACTGCGACGAGCAGCAGGAGGGTGCGAGCCATGGAGCGGCCGGTGTGGACCCGGTCCGTCAGTGCGATCAGCGACATGTCACCTCCCTCCCTTACACGCTACGTCAGACCGGTCAGCGACGGATGACCGCGTCGGGGCTGAGATCCAACCGGCGCAGCAGCTGAGCGTTGAGAGCGACGACGATCGTGGACAGCGACATGAGGATCGCGCCCACCGACATCGGCAGCACGAACCCGATCGGGGCGAGGATGCCGGCGGCCAGCGGCACCGAAATGAGGTTGTACCCGGCAGCCCACCACAAGTTCTGCTTCATCTTCCGGTAGCTCGCGCGGGACAGCTCGATCACCGACAGCACCGAGCGGGGGTCATCGCTCGCGAGGATGACGCCGGCCGACGCGATCGCCACGTCCGTGCCGGCACCGATGGCGATACCGACATCCGCCTGCGCGAGAGCGGGCGCGTCATTCACACCGTCGCCGACCATCGCGACCTTCCGGCCCTCATCCTGCAGCTGCTTCACCTTGGACGCCTTGTCCTCCGGCCGCACACCCGCGAAGAACCGGTCGATGCCAAGTTCAGCGGCCACGGACGCGGCGACGGCCTCGGCGTCGCCGGTGATCATCACGACCTGCACGTTTCGGGCGTGCAGTGCGTCGATCGCCTGCCGGGACTCGGGACGGATCTCATCGGCCAATCGGAGCGCGCCGGCGACCTTCCCATCAACGAGGACGTGCAGGATGATCGCACCCTCCTCCCGCCAGGCGTCCGCGATCGGCAGCTCCTGGCCACCGGTCTGCTCGAGCAGGTACGGTCCGCCCACCTGCACCACCTGGCCGTCGACGGTCGCGCGGACACCGACCGCGGGTGAGGACTCGAAGTCCGTCGACCTGGGCACGGACAGGTCCTTCTCCCGCGCGGCGGTGACGATGGCACGGGCCAGCGGATGCTCGGAATCAGACTCCGCAGCGGCCGCGAGAGCCATCAGCCGGTCCGCATCCATCCCGTCGACCGGTTCCACCGCGGTGACGGCGGGAGCGCCCTTGGTGAGAGTGCCGGTCTTGTCGAACAGCACCGTGTTCACGGTGCGCATACTCTCCAACGCCAGACGGTCCTTGATCAACACCCCGCCCCGGGCAGCGCGCTCGGTGGCGATGGACACCACCAGCGGGATCGCCAGACCCAGGGCGTGCGGGCAGGCGATCACCAGAACCGTGATAGTGCGAATCACCGCGTCATCGGGGAGCCCGACTACCGTCCACACGACCGCGGTGATGGCCGCGGCGATCAGCGCGAACCAGAACAGCCACCCGGCGGCACGGTCGGCGAGACGCTGCGCTTTCGAGGACGAGTTCTGCGCCTCGGTAACCAGGCGTTGGATGCCGGCGAGGGCAGTGTCCTCCCCCACCGCGCTGATCTCGACACGGATTCCGGAGTCGGTGGCGACGGTGCCGGCCACGACCGCGTCCCCATCGCTGCGGCGGACCGGCTTGGATTCGCCGGTGATCATCGACTCGTCCATGCTCGCCGAACCCTGCACCACCCGACCGTCAGCCGGAACCCGCCCACCAGGGCGGACCACTACAACGTCACCGACCTGCAGATCCGCGGGCGCGACGGTGACAGTGGTGTCCCCGTCGACCTTCTCCGCCTCGTCGGGGAGGAGCGCGGCGAGGGAGTCCAGTGCCGAGGTGGTCTGCGCGAGCGACCGCATCTCGATCCAGTGCCCAAGGAGCATGATGACGATCAGCAGCGCCAGCTCCCACCAGAAGTCCAGCTCGTGATCCAGCAGCCCGAGACTCGCCCCCCATGACGCGACGAACGCGACGGTGATCGCCAGCCCGATCAGCAGCATCATGCCGGGCTTACGGGCACGCAGTTCGCTGACCGCGCCGGTCAGGAACGGGGCACCACCCCACACATACATGACGGTGCCGAGAACCGGGGAGATCCACCCCACCAACGCTGCGTCGGGGAGGGAATAGCCGAGCAGCATCGAGAACATGCCCGAGAACGCCACCACCGGGACGGCGAGGATCAGGTTGATCCAGAACAATCGACGGAACCGTGCGACATGGTCCGCGCCGTGCCCGGCATGCCCACCATGAGCACCGTGCTGCATCCCCGCGTGCGCGCCGCCGTGTCCCTCATCAGGGCTGTTCTGCGTGGTGTGGTGTGCGTGCGGGTTGTCGACGGTGTCGGATTCGGCGACGGTCTCGCGCAGCTCCTGCGCAGTGTCATCACCGCCGGCGCCGGTAGCCGTGGGGTGGTGGTGTGCGTGGTGATCGTGCTGGCTCATGATGAGCGTCCTTCCACTGTTCACATCCAGCAGATGCAGGTCAGACCCGGGCGGAAACGCGGGCCGGTTCAGGGGTAGCGGTCGTCGAGCTCGCCGGGATGGTGCGGAACCCGCGCAGGCGCAGACTGTTCGTGACGACGAACACCGAGGACAAGGCCATCGCGGCCGCGGCAACCAGCGGGTTCAGCAACCCGGCCATCGCGACCGGGATCGCGGCGACGTTGTACGCGAACGCCCAAAACAGGTTGCCCTTGATCGTCCCCAGGGTGCGGCGTGCCAACCGGATCGCGTCAGCGACGACCAGCAGGTCACCCGAGACCACGGTGATATCGCTCGCAGCGATCGCGGCATCCGTTCCCCCGCCCATCGCGAGACCGAGGTCAGCGGCAGCGAGAGCAGCGGCGTCGTTGACCCCGTCACCGACCATCGCCACCACACGCCCGTCGCCCTGTAGCTGGCGGACCACGTCGAGCTTCCCGGCCGGGGTTACCCCGGCGTGCACCTGGTCGATGCCGACCTGTCGAGCGATCTCCCGTGCAGCGCCATCGTTGTCGCCGGTGAGCAGCACCGGTGTCATACCCAACGCCCGGAACCGGGCGACCGCCTCCGCGCTGGTGGGTTTGACTGTGTCGGCGACCGCGATGATGCCCAGGTGGGTGCCGTCACGACCGATGGCGACGACGGTCGCTCCCGCGGTTTGCAGCTCGTCGGCGTCGTGCTGCAGCTGCGCGGTGGGCTGGATGCCCCACTGTTCCTGCAGCCAGGACGGACGGCCGGCGACGACGAGAGAGCCTGCGACGATGCCCTGCACCCCGAATCCGGCGTGGGAATCGAACGTCTCCGCCGGCGGGACGGGGACGCTTTCGGCGACGATCGCGCGGGCAACGGGATGCTCCGACCCGAACTCCACCGCCGCGGCCGCGGCCAGCAGCTGCTCCCGGGTGACTCCGGGTGCGGGGTGGACGGCTGTGACGGCCATGGTGCCGGTGGTGACGGTGCCGGTCTTGTCCAGCACGATCGTGTCGACCGTGCGGGTTTGCTCCAGTACCTGCGGTCCCCGGATGAGGATTCCCATCTGAGAGCCGCGACCGGTGCCCACCAACAGAGCGGTCGGCGTGGCCAGCCCGAGCGCGCACGGGCACGCGATGATGAGCGTCGCGATCGCGGCGGTGAACGCCAGCTCCACAGACCCGCCGACCAGCAGCCAGCCCGCGAACGCGGCGATAGCCAGCATCATCACGATGGGCACGAAGATCCCGGACACCCGGTCCGCGAGACGCTGCACGCGGGCTTTGCCGGTCTGCGCCTCCTCCATCAGCCGCCGCATCCGCGACAGTTCGGTGTCCACGCCCACGCGGGTGATCTCCACCGTAAGCCGGCCGCCGACGTTGACCGTCGCACCCACCACACGGGAACCCGCACCGACCTCAACCGGGGCCGATTCGCCCGTGAGCATGCTCGCATCAATCGCCGAGGACCCGTCGACGACGAGTCCATCGGAGGGGATCTTCTCCCCCGGCCGCACCAGAACGGCATCCCCCACCATCAGCTGGCTGACCGGGACTCGCTGTTCCACACCATCGACGAGCTTGACGGCGTCTTTCGCTCCCAGCTCCAGCAAAGCGCGCAGCGCCTCAGAGGACGACTTGCGGGCGCGGGCCTCGGCGTACCGGCCCGCGAGGATGAACACCGTCACCAACGCGGCGACCTCGAGGTAGATCTCATGCCCGCCCGCCCGCGGGGTGCCGATGAGAGTAGACGTCATCGTCATCCCGGGCATACCGGCGCCACCAAAGAACAGGGCATACAGCGACCAGCCGAACGCGGCAATCACCCCGACGCTAATGAGCGTGTCCATCGTGGCGGCACCGTGACGGGCGTTAACCGCCGCAGCACGGTGAAACGGCCACGCGCCCCACACCGCCACCGGGGCGGTGAGGGTGAGCGCCAGCCACTGCCAGAACTCGAACTGCAGCGCGGGAATCATCGACAGCACCGCGACCGGCACCGACAAAGCGGCGCTGATCAGCAGACGCTGCCGCAGCGAAACCAGATCGCGGTCCACCGGCGCACCGGGTTCACCCGCAGCCTCGACGACCGTCGGCGCAGGAAGCGCCGCTTGGTAGCCGGCGGATTCGACCGCCGCGATCAATGTGGCCGAATCGACGTCCTCACCGCGCACGCGAGCCTTCTCGGTGGCGTAGTTGACGGTCGCTTCCACACCCGGCAGCTTGTTGAGCTTCCGCTCGATCCGCGTCGCACACGACGCGCAGGTCATCCCGGCGATGTCGAGCTCGACATCGACCATGCTCATGACGGGCTGCCGGCCACGGCGTAGCCAGCCTCCTGCACCGCCGCCTCCACGGCAGCAGCAGGGATCGCCGTCGAGCTGCGGATCGTCACCCGCGACGCGCCGCCCGCGTTCAGGTCCACCGACACACCCTCGACCCCGTCGATCGCGGACAACTCCTCGGTGACGCTCGACACGCAGTGCGAGCAGGTCATCCCCGTCACCAGCACGTCAGCCGTCACGGCCGCCGTGGCCGCATCCGCGGTCTCGGGGGTTGATGCGGTCGCGCAGCAGGCGCAACCAGCGCCGGTGTCCTTCAAGCCCAGGTCGTTGCGGTTCTCGGTGTTCATCATCGTCTCCTCGTCGTGAGTGGGCAGGTGGGTCAGGAACGGACCAGACGGGCAATCGCCTCGTTGGCTTCGCGGATCTTCTCGTCCGCAACGGCACCACCCTCGGCGCTGGCTTCGGCAACACAGTGCGAAAGATGGTCACCCAACAAAGACAGCGCGACGGACTCAAGGGCCTTCGTGGCCGCCGAGACCTGCGTGAGGATGTCGATGCAGTACTTGTCCTCCTCGACCATCCGCGCGATCCCACGAACCTGACCCTCCACGCGACGCAGCCGCTTCAGAAGGTCATCCTTGCTCGCCGTGTAACCATTCATGGCAAGTACCATACCCCCCTACCGTATGTAGAGCAAGCGATTCGATTCACGGACTCACCCAGAAACCTTCAGTGACTTGGGGGACGGAGATCGCCGGGCAAATGCGGTGAAGCGACAGCAGGCAGCACCGCACGGATTGGTCAGTGGCCCTTGGTGCTGCTTGCCGCCATCAATCTCCGCGGAGGACGAGGATGCGCGACTGACCAAAGTTTGCTCATCGCCGAAATGTCCGAATGGACACACCGTGGACACTTCATCTGCGAAATGGACAAGTTCAAGAAAGACCTACACCTATCCGATGTTGGGCTACTCCCTAGATTGTCCCCCAGAAGGCGGTCTTGAGCCTTCCCGCCAGCAGTTTGTCTCGCAACTCCGCCAACTAGATTGTCCATCCCGCATGGTGGCTCGGTCGGAGCCGCGCGACCCTCGATCTCGGCCCGATAGCCACGGCGCACATGCCGTCCGCGACGTCGACGCGCTCCACGACCGCACCGAGCGGGCGTCTACGATCGCTCTTCCTTCGGTGAGCGTGCGGTCGACGGTGGATTCGGATAGTCCAACAGCAGGGGGGTTCGCTGACACGGGTGGTGAGGTCCCGACGCTCCCGCGATGCACTGCGTGCCCGCCTACGCCGGTGGTGTCGACATCATCCAGCTGAGGGACAGTCCCTGGAGGGCGGCGAGGAGCTCGAGGTCCTGAGCGTCCTCTCCGAGGTCGCCGTCAGTCATGAGGCACTGTGGTCGGTCAACGACCGGGCCGACATCGTCCGCGTCACCGCCGCGCCCGTGCTGCACCTCGGGCAGAAGGACCTTCCCGCGCCGGTCGCACGTTCGATCGTCGGGAAGCGGACGAGCATTGGCCTCTCCACTCATTCCACCGAACAGGTAGATGCCGCCATCGACGCGGAAGACCTGGACTACTTCTGCGTCGGACCGGTCTGGGCGACCCCGACCAAACCCGGCCGCGCCGCCGTCGGTACCGAGCTCATCCGCTTCGCCGCCGGCCGGGAGACCACCAGGCCTCAACGCCCAGGTGGGTGCGCAGCGCCTCGATGTCGGCGAGCAGACTCTGAGTGTTGTTCGCGTCGAGGTGCTCTAGATCGTCGATTGCCCAAGGGGTGCTCTTGCCGCAACCGCGCTGGTCGAAACCGACGATCAAGTACTTGGCCGGGTCGAAGCGGCGGCGATAGCCGCCGCGCCCCAATCCGCTGCCCGGGCCACCGTGCAAGTACAGCGCGGGTCGTCCGCGCGGGTTCCCGGATGTCTCCCAGTACATCTCGATTCCATCCGGACGACGAAGAAAGCCCGACGCGAACGGTTCAAGCGGAGGGTGCACCGTCGAAGACTACTCGCACGCTCCGGCGCCCTCCCCGCCCGTCCGGTCGGTCGAAATGTCCAAACGGACACGCCGTGGACATTTCACCCGCCAAATGGACGACTCAGAAAAGTCCCTACAACACCTGTAGGTTCCCGGTCAAGGTGGCGGAGAACTCGGGGATTCCACGCTAATTGGCAGCAGTTTCGTCAGCAGGATTCCGCGCGAAATGGCAGACGTCCGCCGCCGCCGTCCGATCGCCCGCGCGATCATCCTCCCGTGCTGGGGATGAACGCGCCGATCATGACCGGTACCCGAGCACCGTGGTCATGCCGACCTCGGCGTGGTAGATGTTGTGGCAGTGCGCGACCCACAGACCGGGGTTGTCCGCATCGAAGTCGACCGTCAAGGTCTGCCCCGGGAGGATGATCGAGGTGTCCTTCCGGGGGCCGCCGCCCGTGTGCTGGTAGGTGTGGCCGTGCAGGTGGAACGGATGCCACATCTCGGTGTCGTTGCGGATCCGCAGCTGCACCCGCTCCCCCTCGCCGATCGCGTGCGCGTCCCGCAACGGGTCGGTCATGTCGAACCGGCGCCCGTCGATCCCCCAGTCGTACGCCTCCATCCCCCCGGTCAGCGCGAGGTGCACGACCCGGTCGGGGGATGCCTCGTGCAAGGCGACGTCGACGGTCGCGCTCAGCCCGGCAGCGGTGCCGACCCTGCCGGTGCCGAGCTCGGCGACGGCGACGTCGCTGGCCGGCGCCGTGCCGGCGCCGGTGCGCAGCAGCGCGAACGCACGATCCTGCTTGCCTTCCGCATCGGCCACGATCGGGAACACCCCGTCGCCCAGCGTGACCAGCACGTCGTAGCGTTCGCCCATCCCGATCAGGACACTGTCGACCTCGACCGGATCCACCGGGAACCCGTCGGTGTGGGTGATCGTCAGGGTGTGGCCGCCGATCGCGAACCGGAACGCTGTGTCGCTGCCGGCGTTGATGACACGGATCCGCACCCGGGCACCAGGAGTGCCGGTGAATTGGGCGGGGTCGGCTTTGGGTTTGCCGTTGATGAGGTAGTGCGGGTAGTAGACGTCGCCGGCGTCGCCGCCGAGCAGGTCGGAGGTGGCACCCATCAGCAGGTTCCCCATCCGCATGAACATGTCGCCCATCCCGCCCATGTCTCCCATGCCCTTCGAGAGGTCGGTGAGGACCTGGTCCGGGGTGGCGGTGACGCCGTCGAGCCAGTCGTCGAGGATCAGCACCCATTCGTCGTCCCACGTCACCTTCTCGTCCGGGTCGTCGATGATGAGCGCACCGTAGAGGCCGTGGTCCAGTTGCGGGCCGACGTGGGGGTGGAACCAGTAGGTGCCCGGATGCGGGGTGACGAACTCGTATGCGAACTGTCCGCCCGGGGCGATGGGGGCTTGGGTGACCGGAGGGACCCCATCCATGTCGTTGCGGAGGGCGAGTCCGTGCCAGTGCACGGAGGTGTCCGCGTCGAGCTGGTTGCGGACGGTCGCTTTCAGCGTGTCGCCTGCGGTGAGCCGGATTACCGGGGCCGGGATACCTCCGAACGCCCAGGTGGCGGCGGCGGTACCGGCCAGGTCGAGCGTGGTGGGGGCGGCGGTGAGGTCGACGGTGGTGACTCGGCCGGTGCCGCCGCGGTTCTTCTCCGTGCCGGACACCGCTGCGCCGGTGGGTGTCACCCATTGCGGCGCGGGGGTGCAGGAGGCGAGCACGGCTGCCGCGACGGCGCCCAGTCCGAGTCCGAGCACACCTCGTCGGGTCAGCAGCATCGGGGAGGACGGTGTGGGAGAGAGCGGACGGTCAGGCATGTTCGGGCTCCTTCTGCATGGTCGTCGCAGCGGGCGCCTGGGCGGGCAGGCGGAGCCGCTTGAGGAGGAGGGCGTTGACGGCGACGATCACGGAGGAACCGGACATCGACAGGGCGGCGATCTCCGGGGACAGCATGATCCCGAACGCCGGGTAGAACACGCCGGCGGCGATGGGGAGGGCGGCGGCGTTGTATCCGATGGCCCAGGCCAGGTTCTGCCGCATCTTTCGCAGTGTGCCCTTGCCGATCTTGAGTGCGATCGCAACATCGAGCGGGTCCGAGCGCATCAGGACCACGTCGGCGGTCTCGATGGCGACGTCGGTGCCGGCGCCGATCGCGATGCCGAGGTCGGCCTGGGCGAGGGCGGGGGCGTCGTTGACGCCGTCGCCGACCATCGCGACCTTCTTGCCCGTCTTCTGCAGCTCGGCGACCTTCGCGGACTTGTCCTCGGGGAGCACATCCGCGATCACGGTGTCGATGCCGAGGAGAGCGGCGATCCGGTCGGCGGTGGGCTTGTTGTCCCCGGTGAGCATCGCGACCTCGACGCCCTGCTCGTGGAGAGCGTCGATCGCGGTCTTCGCTGTGTCCCGGGGTGCGTCGGCGAGACCGATGATCCCGGCGACTTGCCCGTCCACGGCGAACAGGATCGCGGTGCGGCCGGACCCAGCCAGGTCCTGCTGAGCGGCCTGCACCCCGCTGATGTCGATCCCCTCCCCGGTGAGAAGGCGCGGGTTGCCGAGGACGACCTGTCGACCGTCGACGGTGGCGATCGCGCCCTGCCCGGTGACGTTTCGGAACGCGGTCGCGGTGCGACGGGGGATGTCGCGGGCGTCGGCGTAATTCACGATCGCTTTCGCCAGAGGATGCTCGGATTCCCGCTCCAACGCGACCGCGAGGGAGAGAGTCTCGAGGTCGTCGCCGCCGACGGGGATGTAGTCGGTGACCTCCGGCTCCCCCTTGGTGAGGGTGCCGGTCTTGTCGAACACGACCGTGTCGATGCGGGCGGCGGTTTCGATCCCGGATGCGTTCTTGAACAACACGCCCCGTTTCGCGCCGAGCCCGGTGCCGACCATGATCGCGGTCGGCGTCGCCAATCCGAGGGCGTCGGGGCAGGTGATGACGACGACGGTGATGGCGAACAGGATCGCCATCGGGATTGCAGCGCCGGCGAGCAGCCACACCAGGAAGGTGAGGGTGCCGCCGATCAGGGCGACCAGGACCAGCCAGAACGCTGCCCGGTCGGCGAGGCGCTGCCCGGGGGCTTTGGAGTTCTGCGCCTCTTGCACGAGCTTCACGATCTGCGCCAACGCCGTGTCCGAGCCGACTTTGGTGGCTGTGACGCGGAGGGTGCCGACGGTGTTCACGGTCGCTCCGATCACCTCCGACCCGGGCGCTTTGTCCACCGGCATGGACTCGCCGGTGACCATCGACTCGTCCACCTCGGACTCCCCGGATTCCACGACACCGTCGGTGGGGATCTTCGCCCCCGGCCGCACCAGCATCAGATCCCCCGGGACGACCTCGCTGGTGGGGATCTCGACCTCCTGCCCGTCACGGATCACGACCGCCTGCGAGGGTGCGAGCTCCAGGAGGGTGCGGATCGCGTCGTTCGCGCCGCCGCGGGCGCGCATCTCCACCCAATGCCCCAGCAGCACGAACGTGGCAAGCACCGTGGCGGCTTCGTAGAACACTTCACCGCCGCCGGTGAGGGTGACCGCGAGGGAGTACAGCCAGCCGGCGCCGACACCGACTGCGACGAGCACCATCATGTCGAGGGTCTTCGCGCGCAGCGCCCGGTAGGCGCCGTCGAAGAAGATCCACGCCGAGTAGAAGATCACCGGCAGCGACAGGATCAGCATGAACACGTCATCGCGCAGCCCGAACGGTGCCGGCACCTCGAATCCGATCACCTCCCGCCCGATCGGAGACCACAGGGTGATCGGGATCGACAGGATCAGCGCGACCAGGAACCGGTTGCGCATGTCGCGGATCATCGCGTCCATCGACATCCCGCCGTGATGCCCACCGTGGCCCATCATCTCCTGCGCACTGTGACCCGACGCCGCGCCGTGGTCGTGTCCGCCCGGAGCCGCGGCGTGATCGGCGTGCTCGCCGGCGTGCTCGGCGGCGTCCGCCGTCGCCGAGGAGGCGTGCGTGTGGTCGTGGCTAGCGGCGTGATCGTGGACGGGGTCGTCGGGATGGTCTGCATGACCCTCGTGGCTCGCGTGACTTGCGTGACCGTGGTGCGCGTCGTGGTCCGCATGCGGTTCTTGTGCGCCCTCAGCGGCGTGGCCGTGGTGGGCGCCGTGGCCGTGCGGGTCGTGCGTGGGGTCGCAGAGGTGGTCCGGCACGGACTGTCCGGCGCAGTGGTAGCCGCATTCGATCACCCACTGCTGCAGATGAGCGACGGACGTGGTCTGCGGGTCGTAGGTGACGGTCGCGGTCTGCGAGACGGGGTTCGCGTCGACGCTGATCACGCCGGGTTGTCGGCCCAGGTGGGCTTCGGTGACGTTCTTGGAGGTCGCGCGGATCATGCCGCTGACCTGCAGGGTCACGGTTCTGGTGTCACTCATTTCGGTTCCTTCCGGATGGCGGGGTCGGTGGTGTCGGGGTGGGGCCAGTGCCAGTCGGCGACGGCGGGGATGTCGGTGCCGTGCTCACGGGTGTGGGCGCGGGCATGCAGGCGGGCGTCCTGCAGCTCCTGCCGCAGCTCCGCGTGGCGGGCGGCGAGGCCCGGGACGTGGTCGAGGACGTCGATCGCCAGCCGGTACCGGTCGAGGTCGTTGAGCATGACCATGTCGAACGGGGTCGTGGTGGTGCCGCGCTCCTGGAAGCCGTGCACGTGCAGGTTCTGGTGTCCGGCGCGGTTGTAGGTGAGCCGGTGGATCAGCCACGGGTAGCCGTGGTAGGCGAAGATCACCGGCTTGTCGGGGGTGAAGATCGCATCGAACTCCCGGTCCGGCAGCCCGTGCGGGTGCTGATCCTCCGACTGCAGCCGGGTCAGGTCGACCACGTTCACCACCCGCACCTTCAGGTCGGGGACGTGCTCGCGCAGCAGCGCCGCCGCGGCGAGGGTCTCGAGGGTGGGGACGTCGCCGGCGGCGGCGAGCACCACATCCGGCTCCGTGCCCTCGGTTTCCGTGCCCGCCCACGGCAGGATGCCCAGCCCGCGGGTGCAGTGCTCGATCGCCTCGTCCATCGTGAGCCACTGCGGGGCGGGCTGTTTCCCGGCGACGACGACGTTGATGTACCCGACCGAGCGCAGGCAGTGGTCGTAGGTGGACAGCAGCGTGTTCGCGTCGAACGGCAGATAGACGCGCACGATGTCGGGGCTCTTGTTCAGGGCGAGGTCGATGAACCCGGGGTCCTGGTGAGAGAACCCGTTGTGGTCCTGCCGCCAGACGTGGCTGGAGAGAAGGTAGTTGAAGCTCGGGATCGGCTCCCGCCACGGAACCTCCCGGGCCGCTTCGAGCCATTTGGCGTGCTGGTTGAACATCGAGTCGACGATGTGGGTGAACGCCTCGTAGCAGTTGAACAGGCCATGCCGGCCGGTCAGCACGTAGCCCTCGAGCCAGCCCTGGCACTGGTGCTCGCTGAGCACCTCCATCACCCGCCCGGTCGGGGCCAGGTGCTCGTCGACGGGATCCACGGCCGCGTTCCACTGCTTGCCCGTAGCCTGGTAGACGGGTGGGGCGAGTCGGTTGGAGGCGGTCTCGTCCGGGCCGAAGATGCGGAAGTTGTCCGGATTGTCCCGGATCACCCCCGCCAGCCACTCGCCCAGCACCCGGGTCGCTTCGCCGGTCGACGCCCCGCGCGCGGCGGGGTCGACGGGGTGGGCGTGCTCGCGGAAGTCCGGCAGCCGCAGCGGGATCGTGAGTTGTCCGCCGTTGCCGGCCGGGTTCGCGCTCATCCGCCGATCCCCCTCCGGCGCGATCGCGACCGTGGCCGGGCGGGGGGCGCCGATCACGTCGAACAGCCCGTGCGGGCGGTAGGACGCCAGCCAGTCCTCGAGGATCCGCAGGTGCTCGGGATTGTCGCGGACCTCGGCGAGCGGCACCTGGTGGGCCCGCCAGGTGCCCTCCACCGGCAGACCGTCGATGATCTTCGGGCAGGTCCACCCCTTCGGGCTGCGCAGCACGATCGCCGGCCACGCCGGCCGCCCCGCCAGCGTCCCGGCCGCCGCGGCGGCCTTGATGTCCGCGATCTCATCCAGCACCGCATCCAGCACCGCCGCGAACGTCGCGTGGGACTCACGCGGGGTTTCCCCATCGAAGCCGACAGTGACGACGTGGGGGTGATGACCGTAGCCGCGCAGCAGCGCGACAAGCTCCTCCTCGGGGATGCGCGACAGCACGGTCGGGTTGGCGATCTTGTACCCGTTCAGATGCAGGATCGGCAGCACCACCCCGTCATGGGCGGGGTTGAGGAACTTGTTGCCGTGCCACGCGG
>Ga0209066_10000574_pt1 | contig 52984 bp, 31 predicted proteins | sample All_14_2_FD_187198 | JGI IMG/M metagenome (GOLD analysis project Ga0209066, IMG submission 187198) | Freshwater microbial communities in response to fracking from Pennsylvania, USA - Allegheny Zone_MetaG_DW_15 (SPAdes) (version 2) ...
AAATATCCATTTTGACAAATAGCACATAACAATTAAAATGCTCATATAGGTACATTTGTAATCTTTTTAAAAACAATTGACCTTTTGAAAAAAAGAATCACACAATCGATAAAAAACCAAACTTTTTAGAAACAAAAAATGTAAATTTGACTGCTCAATGAATTAGATTTTGCTCTTAACAAGTTTCGGAATTCATTCTGGTTTTTTTAGACAACACAAAATGCATCAAATTGAAATTATTACCGTTTCTGATAGTTCTAAATCCATACATAACAAAACAGAAGCATCTCAAAATAATAGAACATCCAGAATTTACGCAGCAGAAAAGTTAACAACAACAATCATCTCAAATAATCATCACATAGCACATCAGACAAAAAGATAGCCTTCAGAACAATCTCATTCAGAAGAACTGGTCTACTTTAGCCATAAATTGGATGTTAACACTCACTGGGGTGTTTACATCGTGATAATAGCTAAGTTAAAGATTTACCTCATTTATTTTACGATTAGGATTTAACACGACTCTTTATAGATGACACACAACATACTGAAATCAATTTTCGAAACCTCTCAATTCGGATTTGCTCAACTAGAGGTTATAAAGGATAAAGACAATAAAACTATAGATTACTATTTTCTGGACGCAAATCCTGGCTTCGAAAAAATTATTGGGATCAATCAAGAAAAGATTTCAGAAAAAAAACTTAGTCAGCTATTTGCAAAAGAAGATCCATTGACCATTGCTTGGATTAACCTTTTAAAGCAGGCCGAGTTAACAGAAAACGATCGAAGCTTTGAGTTTCACTTTGAGTCCCTGTTACGGTGGGTTCAGGTTCATGTCTTTTCTAATGATAGACAAAACCTCACCCTTATGTTTACAGACATTAGTTCTCTGATTAAAACGAACAAAGAGCATAAACGAAATGAGGAGAAACTCTCGGCGACGCTCCATTCAATTGCCGATGGCGTCATCACTTGCGATAAAAGGGGAAAAGTCACGATTTTAAATCCAGTTGCAGAAAAGCTCACGGGATGGACATCAGGAGAGGCCGAAGGTGTTTTGATTGAAGATGTTTTTAGAATTTATAATAGTCAAACTAGGGCTAAAGCAGAGAATCCAGTCTTCCGAAGTTTAAAAGAGGGAGTCATTGTTGGGTTAGCTAACCATACTATCCTAGTCTCAAAAGAGGGAAAAGAGTATCAAATCGCAGATTCTTGCGCCCCCATTCACAATCTTGATGGGAAAGTAAACGGGGCTGTACTTGTCTTTCGAGATGTAACAGAAGAGTACAAACAACATGAAAATCTTCTTGCTAGTGAAGCAAGATTCAGAGAAATATTCGCCAACAATCCTCAATCGATGCAGTTGATTGATAAGGATGGTTATACAATTCAAGTAAACACTGCACATACCGCCCTCTTCGGTGCATTACCTCCCTCAAATTATTCGGTCTTTAATGATCCATTGATTGAAATACAAGGACTCTCCCACCTTTGGGAAGATGTGAAAAAAAGCAATATTGTCAACTTCCCTGATTTTAAATACAATACCTTCGAATTAGATCCTTCATTACCCAATAAGACTATTTGGCTTCAAATGACCGTATTTTCTATCCCAGGCACAGTAGATGACAAACCAAAATACGTACTCATTCACACCGATATAACCGATCGAAAAAACTATGAAATAAAACTCTTAGAAAGTGAAAAACTTTTTAGAAGTTTCTTTGACCTCTCAGGGGTCGGATTTGCGATATCATCTACGGAAGGAAAACTAAACCATTTTAACGAAAAATTCAAAGATATCTTAGGATATACAAGGGAAGAACTGTCAAACATGACTTGGATGGAGCTTACTCCATCAAGCGAACTTGAGGCAGAAAGAGAGATATTTGAAAAAGTTATAAATGACTCAACGAAACCAATAAGCATCGAAAAGCACTATATAACAAAAAGTGGCAAATCGATAGATGTCTTAGTTTCAACTCAGATAGTCAAAAATGAAAATGGCAAAATCGCATACTTAGCCTCCATCATTGAGGATATTACCGAAAGAAAAGCAGCAGAAAAAGCATTAATAGAAAGTGAAAGAAAATACCGATTACTGGCAGAAAACAGCACAGATGTAATTTTTACTTTAGATAACAACTTCCAATTCACCTTTATTAGTCCATCCATCTCTACCATTCGTGGATTTACACCAGATGAAGCCATTAAAGAACCTTTGCATCTAACAATGCCGCCTCATTCTTTAGAGGTCGTACATCAAGCTATTGAGGAAGGGAAAAAAATGGAAGCCTCAGGTGTATTCTATCCATTGGAAGTTGAAATAGAACAATACCACAAAAGCGGTGCATTAATATGGGTTGCTATTCTCGCAAAGGGACTCTTCAACGAAGAGGGTGAAAAAATCGGGTATGTCGGTAGTTCTCGTGATATAACTAAACGAAAGCTAATGGAAGAAAGACTGCGTGAAAGCGAGAAAGTCTTCTCCGAAATTAATGAATGTCTGATTAACTTAGGACCTGATTACCAAGAAAACATTAATGTTTTAACCGCATTATGTGGAAGATTACTAGGGGCTACCTGTGCATTATATAATCGAATGGATGGCGACATGCTATGTTCCTATGGACAGTGGTGTACGCCTCCTGATTACAATGCAGTAGACAAACCAGACGGACATATTTGCTATGATGTAATCAGGAATGGACAGCGTCAAATCTATCTGGTCAGAGAACTTTCAAAAACGCCTTACTTCGAGACTGATCCAAATGTAAAACTTTATAGCCTAGAAACCTACGCAGGACATGTGGTCTACTCTGGTGATGAGCCAGTAGGATCGCTTTGCGTAGTATACCAACAGGATATAGACCTTAGTGCCAGAGATAGAGGCGTTTTAAGTATAATTGCATCGGCTTTAGCCAGTGAGGAACAGCGATTTAAAAGTCATAAGATCACAGAGGAGAACAACAAAAAGTTCCGAGAATTATCAACCCTATTACGCCTTATGGCAGATAATATGCCCGATATGCTCTGGGCAAAAAACCTTAATAAAGAGTTTATCTTTGCCAATAAAGCTGTTTGTAGTAAACTTCTTGGAGCAATTGACACCAATGAACCCATTGGGAAAAATGATATGTTCTTTGCAACACGTCACCGTAACTCCCATCCAAATGATCCACAATGGCACACCTTCGACGAAATTTGTATAGACTCAGATGTCGCTACACTCAAGGAGATGAAACCCATGCAATTTGATGAATTTGGTAATGTCTATGGCAAATTCCTATTCCTGGATGTTCATAAAGCCCCATTATTTGACGAACATGGGCAACTCATTGGAATCGTAGGTTCAGCAAGGGATGTAACAGCTGCAAAAGAGGCAGAAAATCAATTACGAAAATTATCGCAGGCGGTTGAACAAAGCCCATCAATTGTAATTATAACGGATAACACAGGCCGAATTGAATATGTTAATCCGAAATACATCGAAGTTACCGGATATACGCTTAATGAAGTCAAAGACCAAATACTAAGAATTTTCCAAAACGAGGAGCAAACCAACTATAAAAACTCTTCAATTTTCAGCAGCCTCTGTTCCGGCAAAGACTGGAGCGGGGAATACGAAAATTGCAAAAAGAACGGTCAACTATTTTGGGAGTCAGTTCACATTTCACCCATCAAAAACGAACAAGGTGAAATACTCCATTTCTTATCGATTAATGAAGACATCACCGAAAGGAAAATATTGGAACAGAATCTGTCTCAACAGACCAAATTACGAGAACTCCTAATGGAGATCTCTTCTGGATTTATCAACATCCCACTAGAAAATGTAGATCAATCGATCAAGGAAGCACTGAAAAAGATGGGACTGTTTGTAAACGCTGACAGAGCTTACACCTTTGATTATAATTGGGAAGACTCAGTATGTAACAACACCTTCGAATGGTGTAATACTGGGATAAGCACTCAAATAAATAATCTTCAAAACATCCCCCTTTCTGTTATGCATGAGGCTGTTGAAGAACACAAAAAAGGCAAATCCACCTATATCACCAATGTCTTCGACCTTCCCGATGGCCCGGCAAAAGAGCTGATTATGATGCAGGATGTAGCGAGCTTTATTATGGTTCCCATGATGGATCGCAATAATTGTGTAGGTTTCGTTGGCTTTGACTCCGCAAAAAAACAACGTATTTACACTCAATCAGAGATTCAACTTCTTGAAGTTTTCGCTCAATTAATAACTAATGTTAAACTTCGCAAAGAAATTGAAGCTCAACTTATGACCGCCAAAGCTCAAGCCGAAGAGAGCGACCGACTCAAATCAGCTTTCTTAGCTAACATGAGCCATGAAATCAGAACACCTATGAATGGAATCTTAGGCTTTGCGGATTTACTTAAAGAACCTGGACTTGATGGAGAAGAGCAGCAGAGATACATCGCCATTATCGAAAAAAGCGGAAAACGAATGCTCAACATTATCAATGAAATAATTGATATCTCAAAGATTGAAGCGGGTCTGATGAAGATCAACATCACCGAAACGAACCTCAATGATCAAATCCAGTATATCTACAACTTCTTTAAACCTGAAGCCGAAGCTAAAGGACTAAAACTAATGATCCATTGTTCGCTTTCAGAATCCGAAGCGAAACAACGAACAGACCGAGAAAAACTCTATGCTATCCTAACCAATCTAGTTAAAAACGCAATCAAATACACAGAAAAAGGTAAAATTGAACTTTCTTGTTCTATAAAAAATGGTTCTATCGAGTTCTCTGTCAAAGATACTGGAATTGGAATTCAACAAGACAGGCAAAAAGCAGTATTTGAACGATTCATTCAAGCAGACATTGAAGATAAGATGGCACGAGAGGGAGCAGGGTTAGGCCTCACTATCACGAAGGCTTTTGTTGAGATGCTGGGCGGAAAAATTTGGCTAAAGAGCAAAGAGGGTGAAGGAAGCACTTTCTTCTTTACGTTACCTCATAATTCTAATTATCGCGCAAACAAGGAGGGGCAACATTCAACCTCAATTATTAAAACCGATAGCTCACAATCGCAGGCTAAAGTTCTTATTGTTGAAGACGACATTACATCTGAGATTCTACTTGAAACCGTATTAAAAAAAGTTACCAGTAAGATTCTTAAAGCGAGAACAGGTATAGATGCAGTAGAAATAGCCCGTAACCATCCTGAAATTGATATCATCTTCATGGATATTAGATTACCGATTATGGGTGGCTATGAAGCAACGAAAGCAATTAGAGAGTTCAATCAAGAGGTGATTATCATTGCTCAAACGGCCTTTGGATTAGCAGGTGATAGGGAAAAAGTGATCCTCTCCGGTTGTAATGATTACCTTGCTAAACCTTATAAAATAGAAGATATACTTCTATTAATAAAAAAGTACACCAAGAAATCGTAAAGTACTCTGTTGCTTAACAGTTTTAACACCTCCATGGGTGGTAACTATACTAAACCTAAAACTGAAAGTGAGCATTATGAATACAAATGGTAGCCATCAGTTTTAGGGTCGTAATGGGTTAGAACGCCTATCTTTTTATCTGAAAAGACTCTAACAGACTATTTTTATAAGAACTCCCAATAGATGACATTTAACATCACTTTGGCTTCCTCACTCTCTTATGGACTAACTCCAGCCAAAACATGGCCATTAACAATCAATTTACTACCTTTATCGCTGATTACAATCTAATTATGCAATCCTTCAGATGCGAATAAAACTCATAATCATCTTTCTTATCGGGTTGTCGCTTATTTCTCAAGCTCAAGACAATCCAAACAATACCCCTCTCCTAAATGGGAATAATAGCCAAAGAACCCATCTCCTGATTCCAAACATAACCGGATTTATAACCCTCACAGGCGACTTTCACACCCATACGGTATTCTCCGATGGTGAAGTGTGGCCTACAGTAAGGATTCAGGAGGCATGGGAAGAAGGTATTGATATAATTGCGATTACTGACCATATCGAGTATAGACCTCACAAGGCATACCTTCAAGGCGATCACAATACCTCTTTCGATATAGCTCAGATTGAGGCTAAAAAAAAGAACATCCTTCTTATTAAGGGTTCAGAGATTACAAGAGGAATGCCTCCCGGCCATCTCAATGCCCTCTTTATCAACAATGCAAACCCCCTCGATAAAACAGATTGGAAAGATGCCCTTAATGAAGCTTCTCAACAGAATGCTCTACTAATATGGAACCACCCCGGTTGGAGAGTTCAACAACCCGACTCAACAAAGCTCTTTGATATTCATAAAGAACTGATTGCAAAAAAAAGAATTTCCGGTATTGAAGTCGCCAACTACACCGAATGGTATCCAATAGCTTTAGATTGGTGCATTACAAACCATCTGGCTGTCTTTGCCAATTCTGATATTCATGAACCAATCCAACAAGTATTTGACCGATCGGTCACCCATAGACCAATGACACTCGTCTTTGTCAGAGAAAACTCACTAGATGGTGTCAAAGAAGCGATTACTGCTGCTCGTACGATAGCCTGGTTCGATAAACAACTGGCTGGCCCTACCGATCTCTTATCAAAACTGATAAAAGCATCCATAAAAGTAGGCGTCCCTTTCTTTCGCACCGGCAATGAAGAAACAGATGTAAAATACTTTGAAATCACAAACAAAAGCGACTTTTACTTTGAATTCTTCAATGACTCTAAAACGAATGGAGCTCCCCAGAAATTCTCACTTCAGCCCAGAAAAAGCATCATTGTTAAAGTATTTAGAAACGAGAGATCACTCAAATGTACTTTAACAAATATCCACACTGGAATGAATCAAAATCTTACGATTGACCTTCTGAAAAGATAGTAGGAAACATTAGATCCTAACCAACACCTCTCCGTAGCCTCTCCATATCTTCTCCATTCAAACCTTACAAAATCTATTGCCAACCTTTAAAAATAAAAGGGTGGCATTTTTGTTTTGTGACCTACCTTGAAATGCTACCAAAAACATAGAGTCTTCTTCCTCTCTATACCCTTAACATCTTTATCCATTCAAATTATTCGGAAAGCACGAAGAATGTATGGAGAGGCAATGGTATCTCACAGATTTACAGTGACTAAAAATTTTAATCGTAGAAAAATTGTCATAACCTGACATGAAATGCTTTTTGCTAGAAAACTGACAAACTTTTCACAAAACATGACAAGCTTTTCATTTTTCAAAGATTTTGTCATGAACTTTTCATCCTATTTCATTATCCGGGAAGTTTGAAACAAAAAGAGGATTCCTGCTCACGATTTGGACTAACAGGGTCATCAGCCACAAAGAAGGCTGAAGAAATAAACAGATTTTTCAAACCCTAAAAACAAACAAATCATGGGTAAAATTGAATCAGGAATCCTAGGTGGATTCAGAGGAAAAGTCGGCACCGTAGTCGGCTACATCCAAAACGGAGAATGCATCATCCGGATGTACAGAAGAACCATCAACGCTTCGAGGAGCATTGCGGCTTTAACCGTTAGAAGCAAATTCAAGATGGCGAATGATCTAATCAAACCATTAGCCCAATTGTTCAAAGCGGGCTTTTCAGGGACAAAGAATCCTTCGCAATGGCATCCTAATGCATTGGGAGCCATTCTTAAGCGGGCAACCGAAGGAATTTACCCCACGGTATCTATCAACTTTGAGAAAGTCGCTTTTAGCGATGGCCCGGGCACACAACTGACTGGTTTCGCAGGAAGTGTTACTCCTAACTCTCGCGAAGTTACCCTTAATTGGGACTCTGAAAATGATTACCCTGACAACGCTCAAAACGACAACTTGGTTGTTATTGCGCTCAACACCTCCTCAAAAAAGTATTGGAGCCAGGTTCTCCCCGAGAAACGTAGCATTAAGACCTCCTCCCTTTTACTTCCGGAATTTCTTGGTACCGGTACAATCCACCTCTTTGCTTACACCATCTCTCCAACCATCGATAGTAAGTTGGGCAAATACCGAATATCACCATCTGTATGTGGCGGTACTATAACACTCACTTAACCCCATCGATTTCAATGGCACTCTATAAGCGAATTACTTGCTCCCAACAAGCCTAAATAAAGTGCCATAAACATTCAAACCAGTGTGCCGAAGGTTGCTTATGAGAAATCAAAAGTTCCCTTCGGCACTTCTCATTGAAGACACTACCCGCAGGCATCACAATCCTTAAGATTCAGTTTAATTGATTTATCTTTGAGTCAATTTTAAGAATTATGTATCTAAACGAAAACACCAGAATACAAAAGTTTATTGTCCATTCAGTGGGCAACTCAGGGTTAGAAGAGGGAATCTACCTCTCTGATCAATTGATAAATCTCAGTGATGAGGTGGAAGAGCAATTCAATCGATTTTTTAATTCTTCATTCAAATCCGACGATCAGTATCGTTTCTTTCACGAATCCGAGCTTACTTTAAACGCAGTATTTAGCTTTGTGCGCCAGATATTTGAATACCCTGAAACATTTGTAGAACAATCCAGACACCTTGCCCGGCACTTATATGAGCAATCATCCCACCCTAGAATTAAAGGTGGAGAATTCTATATTGCCGTATTGAACGATTGTCAGATCAATGATCAGCGCTGCAATGCAATAGCTCTGTTTAAATCTGAAAACAAAGAGACCTATTTAAAAGTTAGACCTACTGCCGGTAGTTTCGATATCAATACTGATGATGGTATTAATCTTCGGAAACTTGACAAGGGCTGTCTCATCTTTGACACAGATGTTGAGAATGGCTATATTGTAACGGTGGTAGACAATCTAAACAGAGGGAACGATGCGGTTTATTGGAAAGATGGTTTTCTTAAGGTGTTGCAAAGAGGAACCAGTTATAGTCATACTTCAGAGATGATGCGAGTCTGCCAGAACTATATAAATGCAGAGCTTCCTCAAACTTTTGAGGTAAACAAAGCTGATCAAGCAGATCTGATGAACCGATCTCTCAGTTTTTTTAAAGAGAATGAGTCTTTTAGCCTTGAGGAGTTCACTGATCAGGTCATCACTCAACCAGAGTTAATTGAGTCATTTACCAGTTACCGGGAGAGGTTCGAGGACGAGAATCAAATTGAGCTTCCTGATCAGTTCGAGATATCTGACCAAGCTGTTAAGAAACAGGCCAGAGGTTTAAAGACGGTCATCAAACTAGATAAAAATTTCCATATCTACATTCACGGCGATCGTCACCTCATCACCAAAGGTTATGATGAGGTTACCCAGAAACACTACTATCAACTCTTCTTTGATGAAGAACAATAGAGTGATAAAACCTCAATCAACGCACTTTAATCACCCCGATTTAAGCTATAACTGACAGCTTTTTTGAATCAAACAGAGCATAACGACATTCTATAGCTTATCTTAGTAAAAACAATAGAAATATGGCTTTTTTTACCCGATTACGAGATCACCTGCCTCTCTATACGCGCATCATCATGTACCTTTCGCTAATGGCATTAATTGTCATGATGTTTCCGAGAGAAGGCAAGTTTAAATATGAATTCCGAAAGGGTAAGCCATGGATGCATGAGGATATGGTCGCTCCATATGATTTTGGAATTTACAAAGATGATGATCAGATTCAAAAGGAGAAACAATCTATCCTACTCGGTTCTACCCCATATTTTCAGCGTGACACGATTGCAGAAGGAAAAAAACGTGGGTCATTTCTGAATGAATTAGACAAATTCTTCCCTGATAACACAAGACTCACCAGTTCAGAACAGATCTTTAACAAGATTGCCCGCGAAGAAGCTATAGCCATCTATGACACACTTTTCACTCGAGGCATTATTGAAAATCCCTCGGGACAAGAGAAAGAAAAAGGAGGGCGAACGGTAAATCTTATTATTGGCAATACAGTAGTCGTTTACCCCATCTCTCATTTCTTTACCCTTCAATCAGCTTATCAATATATAAAAAATCAAGCATCCAAGAGCTCCCTTGATGGCTCTATACAGTTCATGAAATTCATGGAAGGGTCTCTGGAACGCAACATCCGTTTTAATGAAAACCTGACTAAGATAGATCTCGACGAGAAGATAAATGCCATCCCCAAGACGAACGGAATGGTTCAGCAAGGGGAGAGAATTATCTCACGTGGCGAGCTTATCACCGATGAAAAATTCAGAATACTTGAGTCACTAAAGAAGGACTATGAAGAGAAATTAGGACTATCTGCCAGATTTGCCGGAGTATTAATAGGTCAAATTATCTTAGCGGGTATCTCAACCTTAGTATTGGTCTTTTTTCTTTACTTCTTTCGTAGGGAGGTTTTTAAAGATCATAAACGATCCTCTCTTATTCTAATTCTTATTCTTCTGGCAGTAGGATTAACCTCGTTACTACTTCGCACTCGTCCTGATTTGCTCTATATTGTTCCAATCTGTCTCATTCCCATCATCATGAGAGTCTTTTTTGACTCTAGGTTGGCACTTTATGTACACATTATTACTATTATTTTAATTGGGTTTATGGCTCCTAATGGCTTTGAGTTCATCTTTCAGCAATTCATTGCAGGTATAATAACCATATTCAGTGTAGTAAACTTCCAGAGAAGAAGTCAGTTTGTTTTTTCTGCCTTTATGATCTTTGTTGTTTACAACCTTATCTATATAGGAAATCTATTAGTTCAGGATGGGAATCTAAGCCATTTTGAAATCTTCAGAGTTAGTCTTTATGGAGGTAATGCTTTTTTAATGTTACTCGCTTATCCTCTGATCTATTTATTCGAGAAGACCTTTGGCTATATAACAGAAGTAACCCTATTAGAGATCTCTGACACCAATATGCCTTTATTAAGGGAGTTAGCCAAGAAGGCACCTGGCACCTTTCAACACTCTTTACAAGTTGCCAATCTCGCAGAGGAAGTGATTAGAGAAATTGGAGGAAATCCTTTACTAGTAAGAGCCGGAGCTCTCTATCATGACATCGGCAAGATTGAGATGCCCCAATACTTCGTTGAGAATCAAGTAACCGGTTTTAATCCTCACAGTGAACTCACCAATGAAGAGAGTGCGGCTATTATTGTAAGCCATGTTGTAAGAGGAGTTGAAAAGGCGAAAAAACATAGCATTCCCGAACAAGTCATCGACTTTATTCGAACACATCATGGGACAAGAAGAGCTGAATACTTCTATAAAAAATCTATAGATGAAGCAGGGGGAGGCCCCGTTGATGCCGATGTTTTTACTTATCGAGGACCCATTCCCTTTTCCAGAGAGACCGCTGTATTAATGATGTGTGACTCCGTTGAGGCTGCTTCAAGAAGCATAAATAAACCTGATGTTGAATCGATATCCAACCTTGTTGATAAGATCTTTGAAAGCCAGGTTCGCGATGGTCAATTCAACAACTCACCTATTACACTTCGTGATATCGCCAAAGCAAATCGGATACTTAAAAACCAGCTTTTGCATATCTACCATCTAAGAATTGAATATCCACGCTAAAGGCTATTTAAATTCTAATCCTTTTAACTTGTCCCATGCACCACGGGTAAAGTCCGGTATTTGAACCGGAACACCTCCATTACGCACACTCTTTTCAGAGAGTTCCACAATACAAGACCATTCCGCAGCATCGTATACATCCTCATCCAAAGGTAGACCATTACGAAGACAATAAATCAAACGGTAATCCATAATAAAATCCATCCCACCGTGGCCACCAACCTTCCTTGCCAATTCACCAATCTCTTTTGAAAAGGGATGTTCATAAACCTTAAGCAATGAATCCATGGCAACTTTGCCCAAGAAATGATGTGCATTAGGTTCAAGAGCTATTGCCTGAATCGGGTATTTCTGAGCAAATCCTTCGGTACCACTTACCATATGAATTCTGCTATAAGGTCTTGGGCTAGTAACGTCGTGTTGCAGCATGATTGTTTTACCCTTATGAGTCTTAATCAATGTGGTATTCATATCACCTAGAGCAAAGTCTGTCTTACCATACTGAGAATTTTCACCAAACTTCTCTTTAGCATAAGCAGACATCCCAAATTGATCAGAAGAGACGCTAACCAAGTAATCCATCTTATCACCCCTGTGAATATTCAGGATCTGAGCTACAGGACCTAAGCCATGAGTAGGATATGGATTACCAGTATGGTTTGTATTATACTTTAAACGCCACATATCCCAATACCCACTCTTCTCATCAAAATTCAACCACCTAAGATCATGTATATAGGCGGCTTCACAATGAACAACCTCACCAAACAGTCCCTTCTGAGCCATATTTAAGGTAGCCATCTCAAAGAAATCATAACAACAATTCTCGAGCATCATACAATGACGACGTGTTTTTTCAACCGTGTTAACCAATTGCCAACACTCATCAATAGTTAGAGCCGCCGGTACCTCTATAGCCGCATGCTTCCCATGCTCCATCGCATAGACCGCTATCGGAGTATGCAACTGCCAATGAGTACATACATAAACCAAATCCACATTCTGGCTCTCACACAGTTTTTTCCAACCTTCTTCTCCTGTATATTCAGAAGCAGCAGCTCGTCCATTCTCAGCTAATACCTTCTGACTCTCCGTAACCCTATCCGGAACAATATCGCACAGAGCGGTAACCTCAACCCCTTCTAAATACATAAAACGCCTTACAGCATCTGCACCTCTCATTCCTAAACCAACGAAACCTACCCGAACCGTGGGAATTGGCTCACATGCCAATTCAAGAGCATCTGTTTGGCCTTGCGGCCTGGGTGGTTCAGGAGTCATTATCATTTTGGAAGACTGAGCTAATCCAAAAACAGAAACAAAAAGACTCACAATCACTAAAAACGATCTAGTTAGTAACCTTATAATATCCATGGTGTGTAAATTTATTTGGTATAAAGCTAGTTCTTAAATTTTTTCAAAAATAACAAAATATAGAACTCCTAAAAAGCATTTAGGAAGATAAAAAGAGAGAGACAAGACCTTATCGTACTAAGAAGATGATTTAGCAGCCAACAAGCCGCAAGCAGCCTCAATATCAGCACCTCGACTCTTTCGAATGGTAGTCATAATTCCACGATAATCCAATCTGTTACGGAAATGCATCATTGAAGCCGGATCAGATGTCACGAAGGGACTCTCTGGGAAGCTATTCCAAGGAATAAGATTTACATGGCACTTTAGGCCAGAGAGAAGCTGAGCTATAGCCTCTACATGTTTATCAGAATCATTGACCCCCTTAAGGACTATATATTCAAATGATAGGCGACGGTTCTTTTCAAACCCGACTTGTTTCAGATAGGCTACTACATCCAATATGTTGGAACGGTTCTCGACAGGCATAAGCTTTGCTCTCTCCTCAGGAAAAGGAGAATGCAGACTAATTGCGATATTACACTTAGTTTCATTGATTAGCCTGCTTAGTTCAGGAAGAATTCCCACTGTACTAACCGTGATATTTCGGCGGCCAAGTGCATAACCCCAATCAGAAACAAAAACATTAATTGCTTTAATCACCTCATCGATATTATCACAAGGTTCTCCCATGCCCATAATAACGATGTGGGTCACTAATCTTGATTCAGGAATAGCTGAATATTGGTTAATTATCTCATGAACAGTCAGATTGCTTTTAAAACCGACAGAGGCCGTATTACAAAAGCGACAGCCCATTCTACAACCACTTTGACTAGAAATACAAAGAGTATTTCTCTTGTTATCGGGAATAAACGCCGTCTCTATTAACCTCTCCCCAGGATATTCAAACAGATACTTCTTTGTTCCATCAGCCGAGATAGATTCCTTTACAGGAGGAAAAAGGCCAACTTCTGCAACACCATCAATCGAACATCTATCTTTTAACTTAATTCTTTCTATTTCAAAAGGAGTCTTTACTCTTTGCCTATAAATACCATAAGACAAAAGAATCGCAGAATGGTTATCGCAACCCTGAAGCTTACAGAGTTGCGACAACTCATCCAAATCCATACCGAGTAAAGTCGTTTTATTCTCCCAATTAGTCATCTTTAAAAGAGGTCATGAAGACTATCTGCACAAAGATAACCAATCCGGACGTTTTGTAAATCGAGTACAAAGGCTATAGTTCGAACTTCATTTGTTGGACGTCAATTCCCTCCAACGCTCTAAGTTTATCTTCCAATTCAATTTGTCGTTCAGTAGCTCCATCCAGTTGAATAAGCATTATACCCACACGAGAACAGGTAGCTGAAGTTACCTCATGAAAGCCGAGCCGCATTGATACAATATCAGCATAATCGGATAGGAGTTGCTGTGTTCTTCCAGCCTCTTTAATTCTGTCAGTTATCAAAAGGCCCAAAACCCGAATTTCCTTCATCTCAATAATTTTATAATTCCATTCGCATTATAGTAAGGGAGGCTAATAGCTTTCTACAAGATCCATTATCCCCTAGCCCACCTCTGGACTAGTAATAAAGGTCACGTTCACCCTTCTTTATTCTTTCAATTCGACTTCTCATCTCATCAACATCTTGATAGCCCTTAAGCGATTCAATCTGTTCATCGATTACCTTCCAACCCTTTTCTGCCGTAGCAGCAGGAGCATAGTCTATCAGATACTCTGCAAGAGTTAATATAGCATTTGCGCTGCAATATCTTTTAATAAAGCCAGGCACTGAAAACTCCATGAAATGTTCACCCGTACGTCCAAGTCGATAACAAGCGGTACAGAATGATGGGAGGTAATCCTTTCCGACTAATTCTTCAATAATTTCATTTAAAGAACGGCTATCATTAATGAGGAATTGTTCTCTATTGAGATCTTGCATCTCATTTTCCGATTCTGAGTAGCCGCCCAATTCGAGTTTAGTTCCACCATCGATCTGAGAGACCCCATACTGCATTACCTCTCGTCTTACAGAAGGATTTTCTCTAGCAGTCAGGATCATACCTGTATATGGGACAGCAAGACGCAGTATTGCCACTAGCTTAACGAACTCCTCATCAGATACTCGATATCTCCCTTCGAAGTCGAGCATTGAAGCGTCTTGAATACGAGGGAAGCTTATAGTGTGAGGACCTACATTATAACAAGCCTCCAAATGGTTTGTATGCCTAACCAAGCCTAGTACCTCAAAACGCCAATCATATAATCCAAAGAGAGCACCTAAGCCAACATCATCGATACCTGCTTCTTGGGCTCTGTCAAAGGCAGTTAAACGCCAGTTGAAATCAGCTTTTTTCCCTCCTAAGTGATACAATTTATAAGCCTCTGGATTATAAGTCTCCTGGAAGATCTGATAGGTACCGATACCAGCCTCTTTAACCGTTCTAAAACCATCAATATCTAATGGGGCTGCATTAATATTTACTCTTCTGATCTCACCATTTCCCTTTTTCACTCCATAAACCAAGCGAGTGGTGTGGGCGATATATTCAGCATTGTATTCTCTATGTTCACCATACACAAGGACAAGCCTTTTATGGCCGTTATCTTCTAAAGCCTCAACCTCTTTGATGATTTCTAAATCATCGAGCGTCTTTCTAACTGCATCCTTATTTGAAGCCCTAAAACCACAATAGCGACAATTGTTGGTGCATTTATTACCAATATATAACGGGGCAAAAAGTACAATTCGATTACCATAAATTCGTTTCTTTAGCTCTTTTGCGCCGTTTTTTATCTCCTCGACCAATTCAGGATCAGTCGCATTAATAAGAACAGCCGTCTCCTCTAGAGTCAGGCGTTGCTTATTAAGTGATTTTTCAATAACCTCTCTAACTCTAGCCTTATCTGATTTGGTATTATTGATTAAATCCCAGATTTCGTCAGGGTCAATGAAAGGAACATTTCTTTCATCTTTTATCTTGCATTGCTCCGGATAGAACTTCATGTGATGTTAATTTATATGTTGACCGTTAATAGGAATAGTCAATAATGAACACTATTGAAAACTAAATTAAAGTCTTAGAAATGACAATTCTCAATAACGGACAATCTATGGTATGATTTTATACAAAGGTACAGTTAAATGGGTAGTGTCATGCCTGAATAAGCCTCTTTTTTAACATTATTCTGAATTTCCATTTCTTTTAACGAAATAGGCCACTTTTTCAAGAGAGGTAATCATGTCATATTCTTCAAGGTAGACATGCGGAGCTACATTCACCGACTTAGGAGTATAATTCAGGATTCCCTTTATTCCAGCAATAACTAGCTTCTCGGCTACATCGGGAGCCTGTTCAGCTGGGACTGTTATGATAGCTATGGTGATTCCATCGCGCCTAATGATCTCATTGAGACGATCAACATGATGACAATGAACTCCGGCATAAACTTTGTCAATCTTATCTGGATTAACATCAAAACCAGCAACGATAGAGAGTTTAGAACGTCGCCCATTAAAGTAGCCGATTAAGGATCGCCCCAAGTTACCAATTCCAACTACACAGACCTTAAGACCATCTTTAGTATCTAAAATACGACCTATTAGATCAATCAATTCTTTTACATCATATCCTTTTCTAAGAGTACCGCTATGTCCGATAAGCATAAGATCCCGTCTTACCTGGACAGGAGTGATATTATGGATTTGAGCAATCTCGTGAGAAAAGATATGCTGCTTACCTTTCGACAAACATATGAGCAAGTTACGACGGTACTGGCTCAACCTCTCAATTGTTTTATCAGGTAAGGCTTTTAAGTTCGCAATCATTTTTGGAATATTTCTTTAATTATTGAGCCTTGATAGGCAAAGTTACAGTAAAGACAGAACCTACATCAGGAGTGCTAGAAACCTCTACCTTCCCATTGTAAGTTTCGACCACTTTTTTCATAATACTCAGGCCTAAGCCTGTACCAGAAATCTCTCTGGTTTTTTCGTTTTTGATTCTGACAAAATCCTGAAAGAGTCTAGCCAGATCCTCTTGTGCCATTCCAATACCGGAATCAGAGACCTTAATGGTGACCGCATCATTTTGTTTATCTATCAGGACTTCAACCGCTCCACCGTCTTTATTGTATTTAACTGCATTTGATATAAGATTATTAAAGACGATCTCCATCTCGCTACTATCGGCAAAGAAGGTTACATCAGAGGAGGCTCTTAGAGAGATCTTAACATCTTTTTGAATGGCAATAGGTTTAGCGGTATCAATAGCATTAGAGGCAATGGATGCAAGATTAAGTTCTTGAATATTTTTCTCTTTTTGGCCTGACTCAATACGAGTCATATCAAGAAGGTCAAGGATCAGGGTTCTCATTCCTTTAATGCGCTGCATACTACGTTCAATGGCTTGTTCGTAATCATCTAGTTGGTTTCCCAGCTGTCTCTCCTGCATCATACGAAGGTATCCCTCAATGGCATTAAGTGGAGCTTTAAGTTCATGCGATAAAACAGAGAGAAACTGAAAGCGAATCTGTTTTCCAGTTGCTTGCAACTCTTTGGTCATACGCACAAGAAAGACATGTTTAGTGATGCTTTCGATGGCAGATTTGAGTTCCTGAGGGGTAAAGGGTTTTGGGATAAAGTCATAAGCCCCATCGGCAGTAGCTTTGACTGCTAAATCCAGTGAAGCATAGGAAGTGATCATTACAACGACGATGTCGTGCTTTTTTTTCTTAACATACTCCAGAACCTCTACGCCTTGAATACCGGGTAGTTTATTATCAAGTAATATGATATCCGGTTTATTTGATTCAATTTGATCAATACCCTCCTCCCCTGTTGCAGCTTCGACAATTTCAAATTCAAATGGTTCAGCCATAAAGGGATAATCCACTCTGAAGTTCCGTAAGATTCTTTCTATTCCGGCTCTAATAAAAGGCTCATCGTCGACCACCAGTATTCTCAGCTTTGCCATTACTATTTTGTTTTAGATTCTTTGCTTTTGAGCAGTCGCTCAATCTCAACCTGTAACTGATCGGCTCGTAATCCCTTTTCAAGAAACAGATCCGCTTTAATCCACTTATGTTCAAGCTCATCAGTGCTATCGAACATGATTCCTGTTTCAGCAGTTACGGCGGTAGCAATGATGATGGGTACTTCCGGATACTTTCTTTTCATTTTATAACTAAGGATGAACCCACTATCTTCATTCTCCATCATTAGGTCAAAAATTGCTAATGAAGGTCTGAATTTCTCAATGATCTTTTCAGCCTCCCTTTGGCTTTCAGCAGCCACTACATCAAATCCGATTTTCTCGAGGATCAGTTTTTGCTGAAATAGATAATCAGGATCATCATCAGCAATCAATATTGTTCTTTTCTTTGACTCCATCATTTCAAGTATATCGTCAGACACTCTTTTTCCTAGGCAACATAAGCGTAAAGGTGGTTCCAGTAGGTCCTTCAGCCGGGTCGGCATTAGATTCTACATTTATTTTTCCTTTATGCATCTTGACAATTCCATAAATCAGAGGCAATCCTAAACCAGTGCCCTTACCTAACTCTTTCGTAGTAAAGAAAGGGGTAAATATCTTGTCCATATTTTCCTTAGATATACCCGATCCGGTATCTGAAATATGGATAATAATTTCATCATCTGTATCAGACATTGAAAGGGTAATGGTTCCTCCAGAGGGAGGCATAGCTTCGACGGCATTTTTCTCAAGGTTTGTCAAGACCTGAAGCATTTGATCTTTATCCAGGTCGGCTCTTGGATTCTGAACCGTTGTTTCAAAGCACAGATTAACATGTTCAGGCTTTATTACAGAGTCTAGGCTTCTTTTAGCTAATTCTACCACATCCAATTCTTGCAAGTTGACCTGGTTTTTTCGGGCAAAATTAAGCAACCCGCCTACAATCTTTTTACAACGCCCCGCTTGATCAACGATTAGCTGAAGATCCTGGAACATTGGATCATATTCGCCAACCTCCTCCATAAGGATATTACTATACATGGTAATAACCCCTAAAGGATTATTTAACTCATGCGCTATACCCGCTGAAAGTTGCCCCATATGGGCTAATTTTTCAGTCTGTTTAAGGGCATCTTTAGCTTTTGCGAGTTTCTCTTTCGAGATGTTTAGGTCATTTAAAGATCTATGTAGTTTTTCGATAGCAAAAGGCAAGCACATCTCGGTCTCAGCGAAACCATTTAAAATAGCGACTGCGTGTTCCTCACAAGTGTTATAGCCGCAAGCCCCACAATTAAGTTGATCTTTCGGTTCGGTCTTACCCATGCTAAACATCACCTGAGCAATCTCATCGTGGGTTGGTTGTGGGATTCTTCGATCTTCAGGAGAAAACGACTGAGTGATATCTAGTTCTTTAAACTCCCTCATATCAAGTTCCCATTGCTTCTGATCAAAAGTTCGAAGTTTCTCTCTAACATAATTAGTAACCAAGACACTTCTGGTATATCGTTTTCCACCCGGTGAGGTACCGGGGCCCATGATGCATCCGTTGCAACAGAGCAACTCAAGGTGTTGAGCCCCAATATAACCAGCTTCAAACTCCTTCAATGCGTTGCGAAAGTTTTCTGGTCCTTCCGCAATTATTATATCACGTTCAGAGAGATCCTCTCTAATATTAGTCGTCTGAAGCAATCCTCTACTAATAGGGAAGATGGCTCCCTTACCTGCTCTAGGAGGGTCAAATTCTGATCCTTCAACATTATCCTGGCGAATACCCGCATCCTCAAACATCTGTCTTAGTTCCTTAAAAGTGAGCACCTCTGAAACCTCAGATGACTCGGCCTTCTTGGCAATGCAGGGACCAATAAATACAACCTTGAGATCTTCACCATGACGTTTAATCAGAGCTCTAGTCATAGCCACCATTGGAGAAGCTATCTTAGCGAGTTGAGGAACCAGATCAGGATGATAATGTCTGACATAATAGACAACGGCAGGACAATCACTCGAGATCATGCCTTGAATCTCATGAGAATTGAAGTTTTTCTCATACTCACGAGCCACCAAATCAGCACCAAATGCGACCTCACAAACATAGTCAAAACCCAAAGCGCGAACCATTCCCACAAACTGTTGTACCTCTTTAATATCACCAAACTCTGCTGCAAAGCTTGGGGCTATAATGGCGGCCTTCTTTTGTGATGAATGGAGAAGATTTTGCACCTCTGAGGTCGTCTGTAGATAAACTTTAGCGTTCTGACTACAGACAGTGGTACATCTACCGCAGCCAATACACCTAAGGTTAACTACCGCAGCCTGCCCATTAATAATCTGAATTGCCTTTACAGGGCACTCTCTGACACAGGTGTAACAGACCCTACAACGGTCTTTTATTGTAAACACCAACTGATTTCGATATGACCTGCTCATAGTCATCTTTATTGGTCTTTATGTATATATCCCGTGTGCAGATTTTCAATAGAGAAATCAGACATGGGCTTTTCCAAGAACTTTTGATATAAGTCACGGATACCCGGGTTCTTATGAGCCACTCGAATGGTCTCTCGTTCATCAATATCATACAAGCTTTTAACCCGTAGTTTTAAATCTTTTTCATCTGAACCTAACGGCTGACCTCCACCATTAACACAGCCTCCAGGGCAGGCCATGACCTCAATAAAGTGAAGATCTCTTCTGCCACCCTTAACCTCATCAATCAGTTTTAAAGCATTATTCATGCCGCTTACTGCAGCAAAACCAAGCTTAAATCGTCCGGCTTGAATAAAAAACTCTTTACGACTCGTATTCTGTCTGAGATCAGAAATTTTCAATTCAGCGAGTTCGGCACCAGTGATCATAAAGTAGACCGTTCGAGCCAATGCTTCGGCCACACCTCCAGATACTCCAACGAGTTTAGATGCAGAACTTCTGATTTGGAAAGGCTCATCTGATAGGTCACTGCCCACATTCTGCATATCTATACCATGAAGTTTAATAAAACCAGCAAGCTCTCGAGTAGTTAAGACATGGTCAACATGAGTGATGGCCGCAACCGTCATTTCCTGACGTTGAGCTTCAAATTTCTTAGCTGTACAGGGCATTACTGAAACACAACAGATATCCTTTGGATCCTTGTGGATTACCTCGCTATAATACTTCTTCACCACGGTTCCCATAATTTGTTGGGGAGACTTTGTCGTAGAAAGATGAGGTATCAATCCCGGATGGAAGGTTTCAGCATAGTAGACCCAAGACGGACAGCAAGAGGAGAACATCGGCAATCTTTTTCCTTCATTAAGTCGATTCACCATCTCGGTAGCTAACTCCATAATAGCCACATCAGTAAAAAAACTAACATCAAAAACCTTATCAAAACCCATCTTTCGAAGCGAAGCAGTGACTATACCATTAACGTCCTTTCCACTCCTATGACCAAAAGAATCTCCTAAAGAAACCGGGACTGTTGGGCTTAATGCCGCTACCATGAATTTCTGATGATTATGAAGCCCCTCCATAAGATCTATTGTTCTGCTCTTTTCATAGAGAGCTCCCGTCGGACAGATGATAATACATTGTCCACAATGGTGACAACTTCTGGAATTAAGACCTTTGTTATAAGTAGTACCAATTACCATACTACTACCTCTTTTAATAAAGTCTATAGCACTAACGGCTTCAACCTCCTCACAAATCCTAACACACCTTCCACATAGGATACACTTGGCTGGGTCACGAACGATACTAGGACTTCCTGTATCTCTTTTATGAGCTTGTTTTCTTCCAGAGAAACGTCGTTCTCTGACATTCATATCAACTGAAAGATCTTGCAACTCACAATTTCCGTTTCTTTCGCAATAGAGACAATCATCAGGATGGTTACTCAACAGCAGTTCAACGATCGTTTTTCTTGCTTTAATAACCCTTGGGGAGTGGGTTTTAATCTTCATCCACTCTTCAACTGGATGAGAGCAAGCTGGAATGAGCTCTTGTCGACCCTCTACCTCCACCACACAAATACGACATGCTCCGGTAGGAGAATGACCATTGATGTGACACAACGTTGGAACCCGAATTCCATTCTGTTCAAGAGTCTCTAGAATCGTATCCCCTTTGCGTGCCTTAATGACCTGATTATTAACTTCGATAGTAAAGATCATAGCAGAGGTTTTATTTGGAACTAATCGCATTAAACTTACATGAATCATAGCAGATTCCGCATCCGATACACTTATCCTGAACGATGAAGTGCGGACTACGTTGGCTACCTATAATTGCATTAGCGGGGCATTTTCTAAGACACACGGTACAACCGGTGCACTTATCAATATCTATTAAAAAGGTTCTAAGCCCTTTGCAGACATTCGCTCGACACACTCTATCGAAGATATGCTCTTCATACTCCTCCCTAAAATACTTAAGGGTGGACAATACCGGATTTGGAGCTGTTTGGCCAAGCCCACATAACGAGGTATCTCTAATGACCTCCGCTAACTCCTCCAACATCATTACCCCTTTAAAGCGTTCAAGCGTTTCATGTCGTCCATCATCACTAGGACGACGAGTTATAGCCTGTAAGATCTCAAGCATTCTACGAGTTCCCTCCCTACAAGGGATACACTTTCCACAACTCTCATTCTGTAGAAAATACATAAAGAACTTGGCTACATCAACCATGCAAGTCTCTTCATCCATGATAACCAACCCGCCCGAACCCATCATGGCTCCATGCTCGGCTATCGCTTCATAATCAACCAGCACATCCAAACAAGTGTGATCCAGGCAGGCCCCTGAAGGGCCTCCAATCTGAAGAGCCTTAAACTGCTTATAATCCCTAATCCCTCCGGCAACCGTAAAAATAATATCCCTGAAACTGGTCCCCATAGAAACCTCAACAAGTCCAGTACGTCTTACCTTTCCCGAGATAGCAAAGACCTTGGTTCCATTACTTGTAGCAGTACCAATGTTTTTGAACCAACCAGGACCAAGGCGAATGATTGCAGGGACATTGGCTAAAGTCTCTACATTATTTACCACTGTTGGTTTACCAAAAAGGCCACGTTGAGCAGGATAAGGTGGTTTAGGCTGTGGTGTTCCTCTTTTACCTTCAATACTATTAATTAATGCGGTTTCTTCTCCACAAACAAAAGCACCTGCACCTACCCTTACCGTCAAATAGAGACTATAGCCACTGTCAAAGATATTCTGCCCTAAGATTCCATAGTCTTTCGCTTGCTGTATAGCCTTCTCAAGCCGTTTAACAGCAAGGGGATACTCAGCTCTTATATAAATATATGCTTGACTTGCACCAATAGCATAGGCTGATATAGCAATCCCCTCAATAAGTCGATGAGGATCTCCTTCAATCAAGGCTCTGTCCATAAAAGCCCCTGGATCACTCTCATCAGCATTACATATGATGTATTTCTGATCAGATTGAGTATTATACGCAATCTTCCACTTTTTCCCTGTTTCAAAACCAGCACCGCCTCTTCCTCGTAAACCACTCTCTTGAACCATATCACAAACCTCGCCTGAAGAGTAATTACGAATCACTTTAACAAAAGCCTTATAGCCCTCACGTGCTAAATATTCATCAATAGAAGAAGGATCAATTATACCGCAGTTCTCTAACACCAATCGAGTCTGCTTCTTAAAAAAGTCCAGTTCAGTCCACACTGGTACTCCCTCCCATAAAAGAAAGTTCGACGCTGGAAACTGGCACAAGACATCCTCTTCAGGGATCGTATTATTAAACACCGCATCTAGAACATTATAGACCTTTTCTGGTGTAACATTAGAAAACGATACCCTATTCTTTCCCGGCAACTGTACATCAACAATTGGTTCCGCTGAGCATAAACCAATACAGCCAGTCTCAACAATAGAAGCATTTATCTGATGATCAAACAACCAATTCTTCACCATCTGAATCGTTCCAGAAGCACCTGCTACTAAACCACATGTTCCTGCCCCTACAAATATCACCGGCTTATCTATCTTCTCTCGCCTTAACGCTCGAACTTGATCTTCAGTCTGACGCGATATCGAACTTTGATCATTTAACAGCAATTGCTGAACTAAACCATTCTTGATTTTTCTAGTCTCTACCATTTTCACCCTCCTCTCTATTTCTATATAACAGTAAAATATCTCTGATCTTTGCTAAGGTTACGTGGTCATAAAAAGTTCCATTTATCGAAATAACAGGGGATAAACTACATGCACCCATACAACTAACAACCTCCAGACTGAACATACCACCTCGCGTGGTATTGCCCGCCGTTATCCCTAATTGCTTCTCTAACTCAGAAAGTATCGTTGAGGATCCTAATACATGGCAAGCCGTTCCTCTACAAATTCGAATATGGTACCTCCCTTGGGGTGTAAATCTAAACTGATCATAAAACGTCGCTATGGAATAGATACGACTTGCCGGTATGGAAAGATATTCACTAACCTTTCGTATCGATGGGTCGCTTAAATAACCCTCCAACTCTTGTACCTCTTGTAATACTTGGATAAGACACTCCTTTCCCTTGCTGGGAAACCGCTCTAGTAACCGATCAATTGAATCATGCATCATGGTTGATTCGTTTTATGGTGCAGAAATATAAGCCAACCTATCATTGTTACAAATTTAACAATGTTACCCTCATAACAAACAAAATTTGAAAAAAAACTTCCTCCTCAAATCACTTATATCTCACTCAATATCCGTTCCTTTCGATTGCCTATTGCCTCTACCTCTTCCCTTCCTCTCCCTATATACTCCCTATAAACCTTATGCAATTAGCATATTCAGATGATATTCCCGAATTTTTAGAGTTATCATGTAGAGACACCACACATGTAGAGACGTGGCATGCCGCGTCTCTACATGTTGCGTCTATTTAAATCAAAGCCTCTATGATCAGTTTTGTTTCTATTATCAGTGCAAATCCGCCTAATCTGTGTCATCTGTGTTCCAATTGCCAGCTAATTGCCTAATCTACTTCACAACCACCAACCTTCCAACACCCTTCTCATGGCCACTAACGATACTACACATATACACTCCACCCTTTAAGTTGCCTGTTGGGATTATATGCGTACCCCCATGTTGCCTTAACTCTGCCGAGTAGACCATTTGCCCACTCAGATCATAGAGATCGAGTCTTGCTCTATTCTCTGAGACCGGTAGCCTGTAATGAAGCACACTACTCTCATTGGCAGGATTAGGCTGAAAATAGAGTTTTATTGCCTGCATAGCCAGGTCTTCCACTCCGGTGCAGTCGCGGTGGACTTCAACCTCCAGAGTATCGCTAGGTTGAATGATACCACACTCCGTATCCAGTCTGACGATGAGCTTTGCGGTACCTTCGAAGTTAGGATTCCAGGTAATGGTAGTGATAGAGTCAGTGTTAGAGGCTACACCAGCCTCGGCAGGGTCTATTACCCAAAGGTAACCATTGGCATCAAAGAAAGGGTGGGTAACATACTCACTCGTTGGTTGAAGGTTAACACAAATCCGGGTGTCGCCTTCGGGGCTGCTGGTTTTATAGTATTCACATTCGCGGAGTTCTATAAGCCAGATATCAAAACTTCCGTACCCCTTGACAGTTGCATCACAAAGGGCATTGAGATACGCTTGACTAGCAATGACCCATCTACCTTTCCCAATATTTATTGTACTACCTGTATAATTATCATGCTCATCACCTAGAAGTTGTTGCCACTTAATATAACCAAGACTATCAGTTCTTGTAATAGATAAACCAGACGGATTAAATGGCAGCTGAAGACCTGCCACACATCTTGGATTGGGTGATGAGGCAAAAACCATAAAGCCACCATCTTCCATTGGAAAAATACTTTTAAAGTCAGATGGGAGATTCCAAGTTTGAAAGAGACTTGGTTCCTCTTTTATGTCAGGAAGGCCTATACACCTCCCCCACTTAAAATCTCCAAGTAAATCAACCTTAAAAAGCCACAAATCTCTAAATATATCCTCACCCATACAACTTCCATCCATCATTTGTCCATTAACTGACTGGGACTTTGTTATCATTACGTATCCATCTTCAATTTGAAGAATATCACGAACAAACCTATCCTCATTTTCACCTCCATATAGGCCTTGCCACTCAATGTTATAATCTTTATCGATCTTTGCTAACCAAATATCATCTAAGCCATGTGAAGAGCCTTGAACCATGCCTTCGACTCCTGAGCTAACGGAGGCTAATAAGAAGCCATCATCGGCGGTAGTTAAGCCATTATAATCTTGTTGCGTATATATGTTCCCAAATACACTATTATGCACTATTTCACCCTCAGGTGAAAACTCAACTATCCAATTATCAGAATCACCATAATTTACAGGAATATCAAAGTCCTTAGAAAATGTTTTCCCTCCAGTTAGGATATTACCATTACTCTTAATTTTTACCCATTGTCCCTCGTCGCGTGAAGTCCCTCCAATTCGTTTCTGCCAGATTAATTTGCCATCTGGATCGGTCTTAAACAACCAACGATCTGCTAAACCCCTTTTATCCGGCAATAAATCCCCATCTTCACTGAAAGTTGTTGAACAAACATATATATTTCCTTCCTGATCAATCGCCGCATCCGGATACTCATCATTTGAAGATCCACCATAAAACTTAGTCCAAATCTTATTCCCTTGTGTGTCAAGCTTCATCAGAAACACATCAGTACCACCATGATTCCCAACACAATCATAGTCTCTTGATTTCGATCCAAAGACTAACAATAAGTTTCCGTCAGGTGTTTTTTGGATATTTGGACTCTCATCAATACCTGTTCCGCCAATATGTTTCTGCCATTTTATACCTATTTGGGCATAGCTGAAACAAGACACAAATACAAGAAAATAGGCACTTATTATAAACCGAATTATTCTTGAGGTTTTCATAGCACTCTCTTCCTTTTAACTTTATAGAGTGTTGTCAATGCCTTCTTTACAGTATTTTCCATTGAATAGGTTTTAGTTGGATTTCACATGTTAGTTATAACTCAAAGACCTCTTTATAGATTCTTATATTGCAAACTTATATTAATTTCTATTATTAAGCAATAAATAGTTGGAGATTTTGGGTAACTAATAAGAATTCTATTACCACAAACCATTCGGAGTATTTATTTCGGTGCGCTGAACCTTACGTGAGATCTTGGGGGGTGCCTTACCTGACGGCTACAAATATTTCCGGTGCTAGCGCACCTGGGGTCTACCAAAAGTGATATTTGATTCTCTGTAGGTTGGTTTCTAGGGGCGGGTTAATTCTCTTTTACGTTCTCAGTAATCAACGAATTCTCTTGTAGAGACGCGATGAATCTGAGATTTGATGAATCTGAGACGCCCTGTAGAGACGTGGTATGCCGCGTCTCTACAGGTTGCGTCTATTTAAATCAAAGCCTCTATGATCAGTTTTTGTTTCTATTATCAGTGCAAATCCGCCTAATCTGTGTCATCAGTGTTCTAATCAATCCGTGGAATCCGTTTAAATCCGTTAAATCCGTGTGCCTATGTTCTGATGCACGAAGTGCATCTCTTAAATAGCTAGCTTTATTTCACAACCACCAACCTTCCAACACCCTTCTCACGACCACTAACGATACTACACATATACACTCCACCCTTTAGGTTGCCTGTTGGGATTATATGCGTACCCTCATGTTGCCTTAACTCAGCCGAGTAGACCATTTGCCCACTCAGATCATAGAGTTCAAGTCTTGCTTTATTCTCTGAGACTGGTAGCGTGTAATGAAGCACACTACTCTCGTTGGCCGGATTAGGCTGAAAATAGAGTTTTATTCTCTGCATAGCCAGATCTTCCACTCCGATGCAGTCGCGGTGGACTTCAACCTCGAGAGTATCGCTGGGCTGAATGATACCACACTCGGTATCTAGTCTGACGCTGAGCTTTGCGGTACCTTCAAAGTTAGGATTCCATGTGATGGTAGTGATAGAATCAGTGTTAGAGGCTACACCAGCCTCGGCAGGGTCAATGACCCAGAGGTAACCATTGGCGTCAAAGAAAGGGTGAGTAACATACTCACTCGTTGGCTGAAGGTTAACACAAACCCGGGAGTCGCCTTCGGGGCGGCTGGTTTTGTAATAGGAACAGTCTTTTAGTTCAAACGCCCAAATATTAGAATAAAAAGTGGTAAACGGTTTAGTACATTGAACATCAAAAGATTTCTTATTGTTAATCGTTCCAACCATGACGTAGTGACCATCTGTCAATTTAACACCATTATTACCAAGGTAATCAGAGCCTAATCCTCCTATACATTGCTGCGACACAACGCTCCCATCAGGAGATAACTTTACCACCCATATATCCCAGTTTTTATAGATTCCATGTTTACCTGTTACGTCTCCATCTTTTGATTCAGTAATGCCAAATATTACAAAATTTCCACCCTTTTCAGTGTACATTATTTGAGGATGATCTGTAAGAGACCCTCCTAATTTTTTTTCCCAAATAATATTTCCAAGAAAGTCGGTCTTTACAATCCAAATGTCCTTCTCCCCATGTACTCCCGGTACTTGACCATCATCAGAATCAAGAATCCCAGCAAAAACATACCCGTCATTAACCTCTATACTCAAATTGATTAAATCATATCCTGAACCTCCATAGCATTGAGTCCATTCAAGATTACCTAAAGAGTCCAGCTTAGCAAGGACACCATCTGCATTGGTGCCATGTTCTACGCAAGAAAGATTACCACCTTGGAATAGAAAACTACTACCAGATACTAAAAAGCCTTTATCTGAAGTTTCTATAACTGAAAAAGAATAATCAATATCTTCATTTCCAATGACTGTTTCCCAAATCAATTCACCTTGGGAATTCAATTTAAATACCCACATGTCATAGTACCCATAGTTCACACTTACGTCTCCATCATTTGAATTTCCATAACCACAAACCACTACTCCGCCATCTGATGTCAATGTTCCACCAGTACAATATTCCCGCTCACTACCACCGAATGTTCTTTCCCAAAGAATTCTACCGTCTGGATCTATTTTAATTACCCAGATTAACAATGATTCATTGGGATTGTTAGAAATATCTCCATCGCTAGACCATGTGGTACCAAGAATATAGAGATTCCCATCAAGCGTTGGAATAACTCTACTTCCTCCTTCACTTCCACTACCTCCATAAGTTTTTTCCCAGATTTTATTTCCATTTATATCTGTTTTAATAAGCCAGACATCATCATATCCTCCGTGAAAAAAGGAAACATCTCCATCATTAGATTCTGTGGTTCCAATTATATAATAATTATTATCATAAAAGCAGACATCTTCTGCTTCTTCGCCCATACTCCCACCAAAACAGTTTTGCCAGCCTAAGTGATAAGACTGACCGATTACAATTATATTTAAAATTAATCCAAAAAATAATAATAGTAGCTTTTTCATAAGTTCTCTTTTATTAAGTGCTGCACCAAGATACTCGGTGCAGCACTTCTGATGTCATATTGTTAACGACTTATTATCAGTTTCCCTGATTTGGTCAGACTTTTAGTAGTTAGTGTATAAAGATACAATCCTACTTCCAGATCTCTTAAATCAATTAGTTTTTGACCTTCCGTTCCCGTAATTGTGATGGAACGTAGTTGTCTGCCTTGTGCATCCATTATAGTTAATAAAGCATCCTTCTCATTTAAGGGGAGGGTGTAGTGAACGGAGGCCCACTGATTGGCCGGATTAGGCCCAATCTCTACGACCAAGCCCCTAGCTTGAGCTAAAGAATTTAGTTTTACAACCTTTGACTCTTTATATGATGCCACTTCAAAAGAAGAACATTGACTGTAATTATACCCGTATGCATATTGCAAAATTCCTCGTGCAATTACACCAGCAGTACCATGACTCTTTTCAGCAAGCTCAGAAAGAAATTCCTGTTCAGTGGTGGTCAAATCAAAGATTTTTCTGCCTTGCTGAGCAACCTTAACTTCCAGATTCAATACATCCAAATACATGTTATATTCATCTAACTCCTCGCTTTCAATTCCATATACGGAAGGGAAGGAATTTGCAACGGATAGAGCCTGGGTATAGTTCCCCTCTTGCATATAGGACGCAACAATTTGTTCGCCGGATCTAAGTCCACCCAAATTACCATACCAAGTACGGAGCTGAGAAAGGTCAGAAATTGAATCATTCAGAATGCTTCTGATGATATCATTTGCCGCTCTTGTTTTTAATCGATTGTAATATGATAATTGATCTTGTAATGCAGTTTTATACGTTGAACCACCCACAACGGATCTTAAAACATCTATCATATAAGCAGGTAATGGATCTGACTTTTCTTCAAGGTATGAAATCAAGTCATACCGTTTCAATTCATCCGGATTAGCCATCATGATATCAAAAATTGCACTAGCTGGAAAGACATTTGTTTGATCAGCAACTGCAATTAAAACTTCACGTGAAAGATGAGGAGAACGCGCCAACAACTGATTATAGATTGTCAGCATTTCTTCTGGATAACTTCCCTTTACATCAGCAAGTAGAGCTTGAGTATTACCTCCATCCACCAAGCTTCTATACAGATTCTCAATATTTATCCATTCACCATACGCGCTATTAAATTCTGATTCAGCTTGTTGTCTCTGTGATGAAGTTAATACAACATTTCTCATTGAACTCCCAGTATTACTATAATGCGGGAGACATAGGTTCTGCTCCTCAACACCTTGAACTGTTACGCTATCGACTCTTGCAGGATACTCTAAGGGATTATAAAGATAATAATAATACCCTATCTCTCGTCCACCCTCATTATTTATATGCCAAACAGCTGTAGGTGAAAATGTATTACCTGCAGCATAATGACTATTACCTTGCTTAGATTGAATTGCAGATCTTTTATCTCGTGTTATTCTAAAATCCACATAATTTGAAGAATTCTGATTACAGTAATAGGCAAGACCAGCCCAAGGGTCGTCATTTTTAAAATTTTGTAAATTTGCTACATTTCCAAAACTTAGCCCCGTGAATGAATTTCTAAATATTTCATCAGCAGATAGAGAGTTTGAGACATAAACACCAATGTAAGTAGCCGTTGGAGCTCCACTTGCTTTCCTGAAATCATTCTCCTCAATAGCAAAACCAGAACTGTTATCACAATAGATCCCATATCCCGTAGCTGTATCACCACAGGAATAGATATCACCTAAGCTCAATCCTATTGAGAAATTCGAATAACAAATTGCTGAACTAGTTACCAAATTCAATTTCACTCCCGTCCCATTATTAATAAAGTTCGAATGCATAACACTTACAGTACGATCGGTAACATCTCCTGTTCCTAAAGCATATATTCCTTTGTTGAAACCCGTGAAGGTAGAATAAGTGTAACTGTTGTCAGGACAAGGCAAGTAAGCAGATGAGCAATACCCATTAACCTTAAACCCTGAATTGTAGGAAGAGATACCGCTGTTCCAAGGTGATACGCCTTCTGTTTGAACAACAGAAAAATTACATCCATTGAATTTAATTCCTTTAACACTGGCTAAATCAACATGCTTATGGAACATTACGTCTGCTTTATAGTCTTGATTAATTTCAAAGGTACAATTATCAAAACGACAAACATTATCTAATATCATACCATTGACCGCATGAATATTATCGTAATAGCAAGCAAAAACAGACTTGCCATTATTTCTAAAGACCGAATTTTCTGCCTTTACAATACCACCAGTAGTCCCGTAATAATTTGGCCTCCACAAAGCAACCGCTGTTTTAGCATTTTCGATAGTAGAACGATTCATTACCAAAGAACCCTGCCAATTTTGTCCGTTGAGTATATATTGAGGTTTGGATTTATCACCCCACACCTCAACACCTTGCCACATTGAATCACAACTCGTTAAAACAGTATTATTCAAAGTCACAGTACCTCTATCTTCAACGATTAGTTTTGCATTATTCCAGAATCGAACATCACATCCTGTTAAAGTAAGCTTACCGGTAGGCTTTACTCTAATAATACTCTTGATTAATAAATCCTGTTGAGTTATTGTTCTATTCTCACCAGCCTCAATAACCATATCATCACTAGGTAGTTCCGCAACATCAAACTCTAATGGTATCTCACCACAAAAAGATACAGCATCTTTTACTATTACTTTATAATGACCTGCAGGAAGATTCTTTATGGAAGTTGCGGTATAACCTAATTTTACCCAATTGGATCCATTTAGTTTCCACCATTCAACTTGATAAGGGGGAACACCTCCAGTAATAATAATATTCGTTATAATTACATTACAGTCAAGTGTATCTATATCAACACTCACTTTAAGACACTTTGGCTCATAACTATCATCAGGAAGGGTGAAGTATTTTATACCATCTCTTAACTGGAAGCTACCAAATTGAGCTTGCAAAGTATCTCCCGCAATTACAACAGAGGGTAAATTTAATGCCTCCTCAAAAATACCGGTCTCTTGATTTATTCTGCCAAGATGCTTCCCATCATCACTTACAGCATATATATGTCCGTCGGGCGACTTCTTTAACCATGTATGACCATAGTTACCAGTCTTAATGGAAGTATAAGTACCACTTTGGATATTAACTTTATAGATGCCTTCAGGTTTAGATGCTGCCGAATTTCCTGTTACCGAGACATAGGCATACCCAGGATAAAGTTCACTGAATGCAACACCCGATATATACCCAAGGTTTAGTAAGTGTTTATATTGGTAATTCGTATTGTAAACGTAAAAGTTGCGTCTTAAATTTGCAGGAACGGTGTCATTAGGATCGGGAGAACTTGATGAACACCATATATAAGTCGGGCTAGTCTCACTGTTTAAAAACTTAGCTTCAAATTGCCAAGCTGAAAAATCAGCCTTTACAAATAAAGAACCCACAGTTACGATCGGTTGATGCTGTGTAGGATCGATACCCGTAGAGGTAATAGGAAAACTAATTATACCGAGTCTATCTAGTGCTGGATTATAATTAAACTGAGCTCTATCTGAAATAGTTACTAAATTTCTAGTACCATCAATATTATCAATTACTTTGAAAGTAACTGGGTGATTTACGGTTGGCCTCCCTGGTTGAAAAAGCTCTACAAATGGAGACGAGCTATAAGAATTGTTAGATTTGCTGATAAGATTATACCCAAAATCATAATCCTCAGATGCATTCTGCACACGGGTATTAGAATGTATAATACAATAGTCACCCTGACCATTCAGGTCTATCACTTTTCCGAATCGAAAACTTTCATAGTACAATTTACTATCATTCCATTTAATCGCTCTATTTCCATTTACAAATAGGGAGTCCTCCCTTAAGTCAAAGGGATTTTGATAGAGAGTATCGTAATAATTGAAATAGTTAAAGCATGCTTCTCCAGTATAAGGATAAACAATAGAAGGGAGATCATCATACTGAAGCAGATGAGGTTCAACTTCTGCAGTTAAATTATTCACACCAAAACTAATCTCCATTAGCCTTGATTCTATCAATACATTTGGATCTGCAACGTACTGGACAGGGACTTTCCATTTGCCATGAATCTGTGAATAGACAGGTTGACTAAGATTAATCAACAAAAATGCCATAAGAACTAATTTAAAAGCATTTTTTACCAAACAGGGGGGGGGTAATACCGCGCACCCACAATAAGCCCACACGAGGCTTTAAATTATTAATATTTCCCATAAACAAATAAATTTAGTTGAATTTTGTTATTAGGTCCTAGCTGTAAAACCTCTTTACAAAACTTAATGAGACAAACTTATATTATTTCTTCACAAAAAGCAATAAAAAATCCAAAAAAATCAAAAAAATTAACATTGATTATCCAGAGATAAAACGAGATAACAACGAAAATGATAATAAAATAAAGAAATTTGACGTCTATGAGCTCTCTTCCCTACTTCTTCGCTTCCCCTTCGCTCCTTCTCCATACAAACCTCCAAATTTTTAATAACATGCTTGAGTAACCGTTAAGTCCCTGATTAAATTTTGTTAAATTTTCCAGACAGGGATATGGTACCTATTTCAACTATTAAAGCCTAACCATTTGTTATACTAACCCGAGTTAAAACAAAAAAGGAGTACAATTTCTTCCTATTTTTCCGTTTAAAATCGGCATATATATGGAGAAGAAGCGAAGGGGAAGCGAAGAGCTTCAGAAAATGGGATAGCCGACAGATGAAATCTAACATATTTACAATTCATTATTACCTTTGTTATTCTTACTAAGAAACTTATTTAGATCTACCTTTCACCATTTGTTATGGAAAACCGAACTGAAATTAATATTTGTCTTGGTAGTTCCTGCTTTTCAAGAGGAAACAAGAATACCGTCAGGCTAATTGACGAATGGTTAAAAAAGAACAACCTCAGAGACAAGGTATACTACCATGGAAGTCATTGTTTTGCGACATGCGACAAGGGGCCCATGCTTAAAATAAACGATCAGATCTATCAAGGCGTTGATTCAGAAAGAGCCATTGAAATACTCAGAGATCACTTTAAACTATAAATCAGAATTTTAGATCTCCCATTATGCACTTAATAGAGATTGACCAACAAAAATGTGTTCGCTGTTATGCCTGCGTTAGGGTTTGTCCAACGAAAGCAATTGCAGTGATGGTAAATGAAGAGTATCCGAAGATCCTCCATAATCGATGTATTGGTTGCGGAGGATGCATCAGATCATGTTCACCATCGGCCTTAACCCACATCTCAGATATCCAGAAAGCTCGTAATATTCTTTCTTCAGAGACTCCTGCGGTTGCGATTGTAGATCCTAGCATTTCTGGGGAGTTCCCTGACATCACCGACTATCGCAAGTTTGTGACAATGATTAGAGCTCTTGGCTTTAAATATGTCAATGAAGTGAGTTTTGGAGTTGACCTCATAGGTCAGATCTATGCTGACTTGGCACAAAACTTCAAAGGGAAGTATCAGTTACTTAGTAACTGTCCATCCTTAGTCAGTTATATTGAGAAGTTTCATCCCGACCTAACCGACAACCTCGCTCCAGTTGTCAATCCAATGATAGCTACTGCAATGGTGGTTCGAAAGAAGTACGAAACTCCCATAAATGTTGTTTTCATTGGGCCGTGCATCTCGGCAAAACATGAAGCTGAACTCTTTGTTGACACTGCGAACATCAATGCGGTCATTACGTTTACCGAACTGAGGCAACTATTTGAAGAAAACAATATTACTGAATCTACTCTGGAATACTCTGACTTTGACGGCCCAATAGGTTATACCGGGTCTCTATACCCTCTATGTAATGGCTTGGTTCAAGCTGCCGGAATTGATGATTCCCTTCTAACCGGCACCATAATCGCAACCGAAGGCCGAGACAACTTCCTTGAAGCCGTTAAAACATTTAAGACCTCCTCTGAAACCATCAGAAGACATTTCGATATCTACTATTGCGATGGTTGCCAAATGGGCCCTGGCACCAGTAGAGATGGCCAAAAATTCATCAGGAGAACACTTACAACAGACTATGTAAACAAGAGACTTAAGACCTTCGATAAGGCAGACTGGGAAACGGACATTAATCTATACAAATCATTAGACTTCTCTAGATCATTTGTGAATGATGATCAACGTATTCCTATGCCACCACAAGATAGGATCAACGAAGTTCTTAAAGTTATCGGGAAGAAAGAAGATGAAGCTCATAGAGGATGCGGAGCCTGTGGTTATGATTCATGCAATGAATTGGCTATTGCTGTAAGTAAAGGGCTGGCTAAACCTGAGATGTGTCTTACTTTTAATCTCAGAAGTCAATCTGAGTATATCAAAACACTCAAAACCACAAACGAAAAACTCGCTCGAACGGAGTCTGCCCTCAAAGACTCTGAACTAAGAGCTCGTGCCGAGCAGCAAGCGGCTCAAGAGGCCTCGGAAATCATTACAGCAATGATGCAGAAACTACCTTCTGGCATCGTCATTGTTAATGATGAAATGAAGATTCTTCAAGCGAACATGACCTTTATTGATTTGCTTGGCGAGGATGCTCAAATGATTAATGAGGTTATTCCAGGGCTAGTTGGAGCCGATCTTAAGAGCCTAATCCCATTCAACTTTTATAATATGTTTTCGTTTGTCCTAAAGAACGATGAAAACATTACAAACAAAGACACCCGTTTCAACGAGACCCTTCTTAATGTCAGTGTCTTTACCATCAAAAAAGGAAAGATTGTCGGAGCAGTAATCAGAGACATGTATGTTCCAGAGGTAAGGAAAGAACAGATTCTACAAAGAGTCAACGAGGCTATCACAGAGAACCTTGAAATGGTTCAGAAGATTGGTTTTCTGCTTGGAGATGGTGCTGCAAAGGTCGAGAAAATGCTTAATAGCATTGTCCAAACCTATGCCAATGAAAGAAATGATGAGCAACACCTTCCTGGTGATGATGATGAAAACCTATAACCATGCAAGAGAAATTCCATTTAGAGGTTAGGTGCCATCAGATCAATCATACCGGGGAGAAGATCTGTGGAGATGTCTTTCTTTCAAGGAAAATAAAGGAGGAGGGGCGCATTATTGCAGTGTTAAGTGATGGCATGGGTCATGGTGTTAAAGCTAATGTTTTAGCTACTTTAACAGCGACCATGGCCATCAACTTTGCGGAGGAACACAAAGATGTTCAAGTTATTGCTGAGATCATCATGAATACACTACCCATCTGTTCTGAACGCAAGATATCATACTCCACCTTTACCATTGTCGACATAGAGGCCGACGGCGAGACGCGCATTCTTGAATATGACAACCCCCAATGCATCATCTTAAGAGGAAACAAACCCCTGAACCCAAACTGGGAAAACATCACCATGGAGAGCGAACGGAACAGAGGCAAGATTTTACGCACATGCCGTTTCTACCCGAAACTTGGAGATAGGATAGTTTTTATGAGCGATGGAGTAGCTCAATCGGGCATGGGCAGTGAAAAATACCCCTTCGGCTGGGGCAGAGATGCAACAGAAGAGTATATACTTGGACTGATTCATCATGAACCAAGCCTCTCTGCCTCAAAGATCGCTGCAAAAGTGGTTAACTATGCCCATATCAACGACCGATACTCTTCAAAAGATGACACTTCATGCGCTGTTATCTACTTTAGAGAACCTCGAAAACTATTAATCGTCACAGGCCCCCCGTTTGAGGAAGATCGTGACGAAGAGTATGGAAATATCGTTAGGGCCTTTGAAGGAAAGAAGATTCTCTGTGGTGCCACAACAGCAGATATTGTAGCAAGAGAACTTAAAGAGACCATTGAAGATTCCTTCGACTTCGATGATCCAGATCTCCCCCCAGTCTCTTATATGCCGGGAGTAGACCTGATCACCGAAGGGATTCTAACACTAAGCAAAGTCAATGATCTGCTTAAAAACTATAATAATCAGATGAGGCTTGGTAAAGGCCCCGCCGATCGTATCGTAAAAATGCTTCTTGATAGCGATAAAATCAACTTCTTAATAGGAACAAAGATCAACATTGCGCACCAAGACCCAAACTTACCGGTTGAACTTGAAATCAGAAGAACTGTGGTAAAACGTATTGCACGCCTTCTAGAAGAGAAGTTCCTGAAAGAGGTCGAGATGAAATTTATATAAAACTACCTCCTAAACAACAAAGAATAACCCTCCAACTAAGAAACAACACTATTGAAATATTAAAAGCAGGAGATAAAGGTTAAACCTTTTGTCTCCTGCTTCTTTTTCCACTAATCCGATAAAATCAGTTATACTAGAAGTTACTTAAGAGTAATCGTCATTCGGTTATCATCTGAATCTCGGTCAATCAGCTTATTTAATGGATCAACACCACCACTATCTGGCAATTCATCGACCACAAACGTTACCGTTGTTTCTCCTTTTTTCAACAAGACTTTCCGCATTTCCAGAACATCTTCTTGCAGATCCTTTCCCTTAAGCAATCCGACATCGATATAATCTTCATATGCGATTGGAGACTCTACCCCCTTTTCATCGCATCTTAACTTGTCAGAGCTTATAACCAGCGTTACCTCATACTTTCCATTGTTTAACTTCCGGGCATCAGCACTCACACAACGATTCGAATAGAGTGTTATAGTTTCAAACATATCCTTTATGAGATATTGCATGGAATCGGGAGTTGCCCTCTTTAAGTATTCAAGGAACTGATAAGACCTGGGAAAAGGTGGATCACAATAGGCAAAGTCGTTAACAAAACTTGCTAAGGCTCTATTAAGACTATCCTCACCGATATAGTCTCTTAAAGCATACATAACAAGACTTCCCTTGTTGTAGTGAATATAACCCTGATTTTCGTTTAGACTAATAGGCCATTCTCTATCCGTCTCATATTTTCTACTGGTAAGATACTTATCCAATTCATACTTCAAGAATCGCCTCATTTTGCCTTTTCCGTACTCTTTTTCCATAACCATCAAGGCCGAGTACTGAGCCAATGCCTCACTCATCAGAGTAGCGCCCTGAACATTTGCACCTATGACCTGATGAGCCCACCATTGATGTGCAATCTCATGGGCAGTAACATAAAAGATATAGTCAATCGCATCCTTATCACGTAGATCGGCAATAAACCCTATTGACTCACTATAAGGTATTGTTGCAGGAAAACTCTGCGCAAATGAGGCATATCTGGGAAACTCGACTATTCTAAGCGTATTATTCTGATAAGGACTAAAATTCTTCTGGAAGTAGTCCAGACTAGACTTCATCGCCTTAAACATACTCTGAAGATTATACTCGTGCCCTTTGTGATAGTAGATCTCAAGCGATATCCCTTTGTAATCCTCCTTCTTAATCTCATACCTCGCAGAGAGGAATGAATAGAAGTTCAGAATCTTCGACTTGGATTCATATCTATAGTAGTTCCTATCCCCTACTTTCCATTGCTTCTTCAACTCACCAGGAGCAAGAGCAATCTGCGAACTGCTTGTGCTTACTGTGGCTTTAAAATCAATCCAATGCCCATCGTTTCCAAGATAGGTATTATACCACATAGCAGTATCATTGATTGGGGGCATACCAGGCTTAACAGGCAGATTATACTTCTTACGTTTATCTTTGCTTAATAGCTCTTGACCCGCATTGTATCCTACAAGTGGTAGAACCTCCTTACTATTGAAGAATGAACCATTGCCAGCTAGCCATGTTTCCGGACCGTCTGCATTAAATCCTTTAGGTTCCAGTTTGTATTTAAAAATAAGTAAAGAGCTATCACCTGGTTTCATCGGACTCTTTAAATCAATTTTATAAAGCCCAAAATAGGGATCAACCAAGTCGGCCTTCACCCCCCCAACTCTCATATCACTAAGTGACAAGATCGTACCGGCAGGAAGATTGAGATAGACTGTATCAACGGTAACTTTGTTCGTATTTTTCAACCAAAACTGACCATTTATCTCTACTCGCCTCTCATCCGGAAATATATCCACATTAACATCACAGGCGGTAATATTTGGTTGAGCCTTTGCTTTTAAGAACTTGTAGCTATTCTCAAATTTAACGGCAAGTTTCTCGCTATCCTTTGTACTAAAGAACTTATTTATCACATGAGTATTATACCAGATAAAACCACCTGACAGAAAGAACCCAACTATTGCAATAATTAGGGCATATTTCAAGCCTCTTTTCTTAATACGATATCTGACTCTGTTAATAATACTCCTAAAGCTAGTCTCAGTGCCCCGGGGCAAAGCGGCGTTACCAATAATCCATAGCATAACAGAGAAAAAGCCCCAGTATAGGGTAAACCAGAAAAAGCTTGTCAGATAATCTCCATAACCATTCATATCACTATAGACGTAGCTAGAACCACTCAAAGGCACAAACAAGCGATCATCTACCCCAATACCTGGTAAAGCAGAGACTAAGAGATAGTATACCATTACAATGACAAACCCTACAAACTTATTTGGCGAGAGAGCATGTATTAGAAGAATTACTGGAATTAAAAGGAGATATGATGAAAATTCCAACACAAAAAGAGAGTATAAATACTGTCCTATCTCAAAATGATAGTAACTATGACTTACCTGAACTCCAATACAGATGATCATCAACAAGAGCAGCATGAAGAGGGTCAAAAACACCATGCCTAAGAATTTGGCTGAATAACTCAACCAATCGGGGACAGGGAAAGTATCATATATCTGATTCAGTTTAACAGATCGCTCCTTCCAGATAAGCTCTCCTGAATAAAATGTGAGAATTATATAGATAAAAAGCACAAAACTTCCACCTAATGACTCCAGCATAGAATAGGTGACGGGTAAATAGTCGGTACTATAATGTGAGCCCATAGATATTGCACCGGATGCTACTAATCCTACACCAGCAAGCATTATGGCAATAAATGCAATATCTTTAATAATACCAACAAAATACAGCCAAGCCTGTTTAACCATTAACAGTAAATGACCTGAAAATGAAAATCGTTGAATTGATTTTGGGAAGAAGTCATTTAATAAGTTCTTTAAGATAGGAAGCTCATCAATCTTAACTTTCGTTTTTCTAGTGCTAGGAAGAGTAAAACTAAACTTCCATAGGGTAAAAGCCATTAAAAGTGCACCAATACCAATCCATATAACCCTATTGAGCATAAATAACCAGTCAGGAGTTACTAAAAGGACATTAAACTCACTGACAGTCCAGTATCTTACTATTTGCTGCAAAGAGATAATACCAAAAGGATCAAACAAAGCAGCAATTTTGAGATTATCCATATCGCCAATAAGGTTAATAGCGACAACATAGCCAACAAGTAGTACTATATTACCAAGATAACTATATACCACTTTTTTTGTCAGCGTTGACAGTGCAAAGAAAACGGATCCGGCAAACAGGATATTCGGAATAGCTATAAAGAGAAATGGTTGAAAGTATGACCATAATGAGAACGACCCAAACTTATCAACATGCAGTCCAAATATCAAACTTAGGCCATACCCAAGCATTAGGCCGATAGGTAAAGAGAGAAAGACAAACAAAGTCATTATCAACGATCCCAAATACCGACCACCCAGATATTGCCATTTAGAGATCGGCAGAGTGAAGATAAGTGGATGTGTAGAATGCTCAAAGTCGCGAATAATCGGAGTACTCATCATTGCAGAGGTGACCATAATTCCAAAGGCAGTAAAGATGCCCATGACTAATGCGATGCTATAGGGAGCATTTTTATTAGCGGCGGAAGGGACTCCACCTACTGTTACACCCTCTACCATAACCATAAGGAGGCAGATGGTCAGAAACAATATAAAATATAGCCACGTTGCAGGCCGTCTAAGACGGTAAAGCAACTCAAATCGTGCAATCTGTAACAGCATAGCTTACTGATTTATGTTTCTGACGTATGAAAAATAGACATCCTCTAGGCCTGGTTCAGCCTGAGCAAAACCACTATCCGGCATTGTGTCAGAGACAACGGTTACCTCAATCATTCCTCTTAAAAGTCTTGAAGAAATGATCTCGATTCCTGTCATATTAGTAAGATCACTCTTATTGATCAGTTTTCGCCAAACCTTGCCGTTTAATTGTTGTATAACCTCATCAGGATGTCCTTGTAATAATACCTCGCCCAGATTTATAATGGCCATCTGATTGCAGAGACTCTTCACATCTTCTATGATATGAGTTGATAAAATAACAATGACATTCTCACCAATCTCGCTAAGCAGATTATGGAATCGGTTTCTTTCAGCCGGATCAAGTCCTGCTGTAGGTTCATCTACGATAATCAGTTTAGGATTTCCAATCAACGCTTGGGCAATGCCAAAACGTTGCTTCATTCCACCAGAGAACCCGCCTAGATTCTTTCTCCTAAACTGATAGAGATTGGTCTTATTTAACAACCAATCGACTAACTCTTTTCGTTCTGCTTTGGCGACAATACCTTTCATTTCAGCAATATGATTTAGCAAAACCTCAGCATTCACTTTAGGATAAAGGCCAAATTCTTGAGGCAGATAGCCTAATATCTTCCTGACAGAGGTTTTATCATTCAAGACATCCAATTCGTCAAGTAAGACACTCCCTTGGTCAGCGTCTTGCAAGGTTGCTAACGTTCTCATCAAAGTCGACTTGCCGGCACCATTGGGGCCAACGAGGCCAAACATTCCGGTATTCATAGTAAGATTAACATCATGCAGAGCTCTGGTGCCATTTGCATATGTTTTGCTAAGACCACTAATTGTTAGTTGCATCTGAGATAAAGGTTTAATGATCAATTAGAATTGGCTAGATTATGAGTCACATCACTGAAGAAAAGATTTACTTTTCGTAGTGTTGGTTTCAAAATGACATGGTTTAATTGACTCTGAGACGCTAATTAATCAAATGGGTTACACATTTAAGTAAACTTTCAGTCACTCGTAATTCAGTTTACTAATTATCAAGAACATCTTAAACACAAACGATTGCAAACATTTTTTTCAAGAAAGTGAAAGTTTCACGAAATCTTCATAGCTTTGTGTGCTCTCCGCAGTGAAAGCGCGAAAGGATAAGAACAGATGCTCTTACCCTTTTTTCTTTTTTCCTGAGGTGGATTTATATAGTATTATTAAGAAAATTATATCACATTTACATCTTATTAAGTATTAATTATGAAAAAATTAGCGGTTATAGCCTTCGGAGGGAACGCCTTACTTCGTGGTGATCAAAAAGGAACCATTGATGAGCAGGAAGCAAACGTTTACGAAACCTGTCAACACCTATTGCCTCTATTAAAAAATGATTATGATATCGTTCTTGGTCATGGGAATGGACCACAAGTAGGGAATGTACTTCTTCAACACGAAGGTGGCGAGAAGATGTTTGGCATACCATCACAACCGATTGATTTTTGCGTTGCAGAGACACAAGGTTCTATTGGTTATATGATGGAGCAACAGCTTAGAAATGTACTTGAGGAGAACAATATGGAGCGTGACATTCTAACGTTGGTAACACAAGTTATCGTCGATAAGAATGACCCAGCTTTTCAAAATCCAACAAAACCGGTTGGCCCATATTACACTAAAGAGGATGCCGATAGACTTGCAGCCAACAATAAATCAACTTATGCTGAAGATCCAAGAGGCAGAGGATGGAGAAAAGTCGTAGCTTCTCCCAAGCCTGTAAGAATTAACAACATTAAATCTATAGAGAAATTAGCAAGAGATGGGCAGATCATCATCACTGTTGGTGGTGGAGGTATACCTGTTTTCTATGTAAAAGAGAATAAGTTGCAGGGCATTGATGCCGTAATCGACAAAGATCTCGCATCAAGCTTGTTAGCTACCCAGATTCATGCTGATATGTTTATCATTCTGACTGATGTACCAAAGGTCTACATCAACTACAGAAAAGAAAACGAGCAGGCTCTTAATAGAATCTCTTTGACAGAAGCTAAGAAACTCTATTCAGAAGGACACTTTGCTGCAGGGAGTATGGCTCCTAAGGTAATGGCTTGTATTCAGTTTGTTGAGAATGGCGGAAAAGAGGCTATGATAACAACCGCCACAGAACTTGGTAAAGAAGGCTCAGGAACTGTTATATTTGCTGAATAATTTCAATTCAATTATATAACCATAAACTAAAGTATAATATGGCATTTAATCTCCGTAACCGTAACTTCCTGAAACTTCTGGATTTTACCTCCGCTGAAATTCGTTATATGTTACAACTTTCAGCTGATCTTAAAGCTGCTAAGTATGCTGGAACAGAACAGCCTAAATTAAAAGGAAAGAATATCGTTCTCCTCTTCGAAAAAGACTCAACCCGTACACGTTGCGCCTTCGAAGTAGCTGCCCTTGACCAGGGTGCTCATGTTACTTATCTTGGACCTGCCGGTTCACAGATGGGCAAAAAAGAGTCAATGAAAGATACCGCTCGCGTTCTTGGCCGCATGTATGATGGCATTGAGTATCGTGGCTATTCACAAGAGATCGTTGAGACCTTAGGAAAATATGCCGGTGTTCCTGTATGGAATGGGCTCACAACTGAGTTTCACCCAACACAGATTCTTGCTGACTTCCTAACCATGCAAGAACATTCAGATAAGCCATTACACCAGATCGCTTTTGCCTACTTAGGAGATGCTCGTAACAACATGGGTAACTCTTTAATGGTTGGCGCGGCTAAGATGGGTATGGACTTCAGAGCAGTTGCTCCTAAGAATCTTTGGCCAGAAGAAGAACTAGTCGCTAAATGCCGTGAAATTGCAAAGGAAACAGGCGCTAAGATCACTTTAACGGAAAAGGTTGAAGAGGGTGTTAAGGGCGTTGATTTCCTCTATACCGATGTTTGGGTATCAATGGGTGAACCCGCTGAGGTCTGGGAAGAGAGAATTAAGTTATTGTCTCCTTACCAAATCAACATGAATGTTGTGAAGGCTACAGGTAACCCAAGAGTAAAATTCATGCACTGCCTACCTGCTTTCCACAACCGTGAAACCGTAGTAGGTGAAGATATCTACCAGAAGTTTGGACTGGAATCTATGGAAGTCACTGAAGATGTTTTCGAATCAGGAATGTCTATCGTTTTTGATGAGGCTGAAAACCGTCTACATACCATTAAAGCTGTTATGGTAGCTACTTTAGGCGCATAACACAATGTTATAAACATATGAAGCTGCTCTTAAATTAAGAGCAGCTTCTTTTTTTTATAGCAATCAAAAAAAAGAACCTCGTTATCTGCTATCATCAGATTAACGAGGTTTCTTTGTGGGTTGTACTGGACTCGAACCAGTGACTTCCACCCTGTCAAGGTGGCACTCTAAACCAACTGAGTTAACAACCCTTTGTTTGAAGTGGGCTGCAAAGATAGAAAGATTTTTTCATTTATCCATACCTTTTCAACTACTGTAGTTCATTTTTTTACTGGCATCAGGCCCAATTTAGCTCCCTCCTTTAACATTAGATCAAAGGCTTGCTCGAAGTTATTATCAATCTGACAATCCAAAATAGCCTCCCTGATCACATTTTTAATAACTCCAACCTCCTTGCAGGGCTGAAGCCCGAAGGTTTCCATAATGAGTTCTCCATTAATTGGGGGTTGCCAATTTCTCAGATGATCTTTCTCTTCAACCTCGATGAGTTTAGTTTTTACCATTTCGAAGTTTGCCTGATATTTTCTAACCTTTGCCTCATTTTTAGAAGTTATATCAGCGCTGCAAAGGGTTAAAAGATCGTCGAGATCCTCGGCGGCGTCTACTATTAGACGTCGTAAAGCAGAATCGGTGATTTTCTCCTCTACTAATGCAATGGGTCGCAGATGGAGTAAGACAAGCTTCTCAACATACTTTAATTTCTCGTTTAAAGGAAGCTTCATTCGTTTAAACAACTGAGTCACCATACGGCTACCCACAACCTCATGCCCATGAAACGTCCAACCCGTTGGAGATTGAAAACGCTTTGTAGCTGGTTTACCTATATCATGAAGTAGAGCAGCCCACCGTAACCATAGGTTATCGGTCATAGTGGCTATTTTATCTACCACCTCAAGAGTGTGAATAAAATTATCTTTATGCCCCTTCCCATCAATGTATTGCGCCCCCTTTAGGCCTGACACTTCAGGAAGAATCTTCTCTAGTAAACCAGAGCGTTCCATCCACATGAGCCCCACAGAGGGTTTAGAAGCCATCAAGAGTTTATTAAACTCGTCAGCAATTCGCTCCTTAGAGACAATATCTATGCGATGAATATTCCGACCAATAGCATCAAATGTTTCAGGATGGATCGTATAATCAAGTTGTGCAGCAAAACGAACGGCACGCATCATTCGTAAAGGGTCATCACTAAAGGTAATATCTGGATCTAAAGGGGTACGTAATAATCGAGCCTCCATATCACCAATTCCATCAAAAGGATCGGATAAGGCTCCAAAATCACTTTTATTCAAACTTAAAGCCAAGGCATTGACCGTAAAATCTCGTCTGTTTTGATCATCTTCAAGCGTTCCCGGAGCAACCTCGGGTTTTCTTGAGTCTAAATGATAACTCTCTTTACGCGCTCCAACAAACTCAACCTCTAGGCCGTCGGGAGTCTGAAGCATCGCCGTCCCAAAGTTTTTAAAAACAGTCACCTTGACATTCTTACCTAGTCTTTCAGATACTCTTCTTGCTAAAGTAATCCCATCCCCTAAAATAACAATATCGGCATCCTTTGAAGGACGACGAAGGATAAAATCTCTAACGAAGCCACCTATTACCCAACTTTGGGCATTCATAGCCGCTGTCTCCTGACTAATAATTGAGAATACCTTATTCTTCAATAATCCACTAAAATCAATCATGCTGCAAAGATAAGACAAAGGATTGTGAGTAAAATTGATACTTCCCACAAATCCAATCAGGTTAAATAACAAAAAGGGCAGACTTTATAATAAAGTCTGCCCTTAAAATTTATATAAAACCTTCGTTACTTAACGATTACTTTGCGACTAAAGGTTCCTTTATCACCGGTAACAACCATGAAATAGATACCAGCGGATAGGTTTTTTACACTAATAGCTGTTTGATAATGTCCACTATAATTTGCAACATGCTCAGAATAGAGCGACTTCCCTGTTAAGTCAACTAACTTTAACTGGAAATTCTGGCTATTATCAACATCAAAGTCAATGTTTAAGTTATCACTAACAGGATTAGGCCATAGACGGAAATTACTCAGAAGATCACGAGATTCAACCCCAACGTTAAGAATTTCATAATTAACTTCCCAACCATTAGCTCGAGTGTTGTCATTCGTCTGGAACATCAAGGTAGCTTTGCCACTTGGTACAACGACTGGAGCGGGAGGAGTTGAATAGGATCCACTAAGAGTAGTAACAACCTGATTACCGGCAGCAGCGTTCATGATTTTTAAAATATCATTGTCGGCTTCTGTATCGAAATAGTTGAAATTAATAGTAATCTGAGAAGCATAAGGCACACTAATCTTAAACATACAAGTAGTTTTATCCTTGTAATAGAATGAGCCAGACCCATCGCTAATGACACCGGTAGGCTCAGTAAAAGTCTTTGAAGAGGAACACCATATGGGCTCGACAGAGGTGTATTCGCATAACCAACCATTAGCTTCACTTGAACCATCGCTGGTGAAGACCATAAACACCTTATTGGAAGTCGAAGTGATTGAAGAGGGAACATTAGAAGCATCATAAGTTCCAATTAAGGCAGCATTTGCATCGCCTCCATCATAGATCTTCAATAGATCACCTGTACCAAGGTCAAAACGTTTAAAGTTCAGAGTAATCTTGGTAACTGAGTCATAGGCGGTCTGTGGGTTGATCAAATAACTAGCCGTTTTATTAGCTAAATAGTTAGCAATAGGACCGCTACCATCTTCAATCGTTCCTTCCATATTAGTGTATTCACTTGATTCAGGAGCAGAAGTTGGGTATTCACTATTCGGACTGATTTGATAAACCATTGCCTGGCTATTAAAGAAACCACCAACATCATTTATTGAATAGTAACCATCACCTGAACCACTCCAACCAAAGTTAAAGTAAAACAGCGTTGGGGTTTCATCGTTATAACCAGTGCAAACAAAGGCATGTCCACCATTATCTACATCACGACCACTATAATAAACCACCTTTTTCTGATCTAAATCTCCCTTTACAAGATTTTCCCAGGTAGCTTGGGCAACACCTGTTCTCTCCTTGTAAGTAGCAGAAGCATAACGGAAGTATGACTTCATTGCTGAAGGTACATTATATGAGAAGGCACCCGATCCGTCAGGAGCATAACCCATACGAACAGAAATTCCAGCATGAGACTGAAGCTGAGCATCGTAAAAATTAAACTTATTATCAGAATTGTGCACCATACGATCAAAATGATATTCCGTTGCACCATAGTTAGCAGATAAGGTACCATAGCCAGATGCATAATAACTTGATTGCCCCTGTCCGGTAGCTGGCCAGCGCCAGTAAAACATAACCTGACTCATAGCTGTAGCAACGCATCCAGCATAAACGTGACCACCAGGACCAGCAGGATCTTCAGGACATAAATAGTTATATGGATCATCCTGATTCCAGGTTGACATCATAAGGTTATTAACCCCCTTTGATCCACTCTTAGGATAGGTGGCTGCCCGATTACTCTTTAGAGCATTCCATGCTTGACTTATTTCAGAGGAAGCTTCAGTGGGATTAGTTCTAAGATAATCAACCATCCCCTTGTAGCTATTCAACAAATAATTAAAACCATCCGGCATTTTATCGGCTACATACTTACCATGTAAAGAATAGCCCATCACTGGACTGTAAGTATCTTCTGCTGAAATGATTACAAAACCACCATCAACAAAATTAAAGATGTAACAACTATTGCCGGATTGACCTTGAATAACAAACTCTTCGTCAATCAAATTGGCACGGTTATCAGTTGCTGTTTTTGCGCTGTAATAGTTCTGACCCGCTTTACGAGCAGTTGTTATATCAACATTACCGGCAAATGTGCTAAAGCTGAAACCTAAAAGTACTAAAAGAAGTAAAAGTCTCTGTTTCTTCATAGCAAAAGGAAAATTTATAGATAATAGAATAGAAATCAACAGTTATTCAGGTACATACATTTTTCAAAGGCTAAAAGGGCTACCCTTTTAGCTGTCTATTTGACATAATCAACAAGTTCAATCTTTGAAATTGATTTGTTAAGAATTAATACTCGCAAAAATAATAAACTAAATTGATCAATTGCAAGTTAACAAGATGTTAATTGCCCTAATTTTTAAACAATTCTCGTGGTCAGAGAATAAAAAGACGAAACTAATAATCTCAAAAGTCCAAAAGAGATCAATATTTGCTTCGAACTACCTATTCCTTTTGATTCAAACTTACATACAGGTGTCCTAAGTTCTAAATTATCTATTATCTACGGATAAATATAAATACCAACAATACTAAACAACATTTTTCTTCCTAAAACCTGTTGCCACAACGATCGGGAGAACTTTACCTTTAAAAATCTGACCTCTTTAACAGAAGCAGGGCAAAATCTAACCTTTAACAACCCATCCATTTCTTGATATAAATAATCTCCTTTAATAACAGAACCATCATCACGATAAAAAGAGATTCTGGCAATACTCTCTTTACGCTCACTCTTTAAAAACAAAAAATCAATCCCATTAAAAGGTTTTAAAGTTGCTCTATCAAAGATTAGAACCATCTCCTTCTCTTTCCAACTAGCATAGGTTCGATGATTTATCGGTTGTAAAGTATCATTAAGCATTAAGTTTAACAAGGCATCCTTATCGATTAAAGAACTATTATCGACTTCTTCAACACTCTTTGATAATGGGGATGCACTACAACCTATTGCTACTACATCGTTTGATCTTATTAACTCTATTTTAGAATAACCGGTGTATTTCCCATTTGACAACAATAACCGGGCGTACACAGTTGTTGTCTTGGAAATCAGCAAAGGTTTATTGTATTTTTGGAAATAGGGCAAACCAGCCCCTGCGATAGCATATTCCACGTTATCATTGTCTCCATTACCAAGCAACCGCAACTCCATACTCCGACTGAAAACTAATTTATTACCTACCGTTCTATTAAACGCTCTGAATTTCACAGGAGTTCCATTTGAAATCTTTTCTCCCTCAAAAGAAATAGTATACGACTCACTTGGCTCTACGAAAGCAGGGATAAACAGAAATAATCCATTAATTGAATCATATTGATAACCCGCTTCACCACAACAAGCCATGACAAAGGATGAGCCAGAGGAAGGAACAACATTAGGGATCATCAACGTATCTCCTGGCTTAGCCTTAACAAAGAGAGTCTTTATTAAACCTTGTTGTGATCCATCAAGAACGCCAGAGACTCCTAAACGACTAATTAACATTATACCACTATCCTGTTCCAGCGTCCTTGATGAAATAAGAGTTGGATTCCCAACACTTGCACGAACTGATAACCCTACTAAAACAATAAAAACGCCAACTAACGACACTACAACTGTTCGGAGGAGCCAGGTTGGTTGATCTTCACTCATAGTGATATTGATTTAAAAATTAGTTGTCGATGACATTACTATCAAAGATTTGAGCAAATTGTCTTCCAAGTGCAATAAGATAGTCTCTAGATTCTGGTCCAAGATTAAAGAGAAGATCCAAAACCGACAGATTTCCAACAAAGCCATACTTATCAGAAAAGTTTTGGAAATAAGCGGAGAAAGTTAGTGAAATCGGGGTAAGCGAGGGACTAAGACCAGGAACTAAGAAGGCTGATACCGTATCATGCTTTATTCTCTTCGGAAAAAGACCGGTATTAACCTCATACGATGAAACAGGAACCGTCAGTTCTTGTGAGGAAAACAACAGACGCAGGTCAGGAAAGGAGGAAAATGGGAACCACATTTTAGTGACTCCTAATCCGACTGGAAGATTAAACCTTTTAATAAAGTACTGATTTGATCTAATGGCGAGATCTACCAGTGTTTCTTCCGCATTGACTGAGAAAATTCTTTTTATCTCATCGGCATAATGAATAAAATAGGCAGAATTAGAGTAAGCCGACTCTATGGCACGCCAATGAGCTCGTGGCCAAGATTCTTGGCCGATGAGTACCTCCTCAGTACGTGTTTTGTTCCCGCTAGGTTTTGAAACAGGAATAGAGCATTTCAATGTACCATTAGAAGTAGCTAAATAGTAATGGTTTCTGATAGTCTGTTTAGGATAAGTCTCTTTAACCTCAAGTTCTATTCTATGAAAAAGAGAGACAATAGCAAACCATGAGATTGGAGGAATAACAGACAATGGCATTATTGCGGTTCCGGATTCTATTATCATAAAGCAAAATTAGCAAGAAGCTATAAGTTGACCAATTTGTCAAGTTATATCTACCTACAATTTTGCGGTAATACCGACGACAGCCCTTAGGTTTTAAAGTTAACATCTTCAAATGAGCCCAATTAAACCAACATTACCTATTCTTGACTGTCCACCAATATTTATATCGCCTCGAAACTGCAAATGGATAATGCTTTATATCTCATATCTTATGTATAATAAGAAAGAGAAAAATCTACCTCCAACCTCCGCCAAGTGCTTTATACAGCCCAACCACAGCACTTAGTTGTTTAGCTCTTACACTGCTGGCTTGCAATTCAGACTCAAGAAGATTCTGTTCTGCTATAAGAACTTCTGTGTAATCAGTATATCCAGCAGTATATCGTGCTCTAGACAATTCAAGTGACTTTTCAGAATACGTTGCTTGTGCACTTCTGGCTTTTGACTCCCGCTCATACGTTTCAATGGAAGATAACGCATTCTCAACATCGGCTAACGCATTTAACCATGTTTTCAGGTAGGTTTCAGCTGCGATCTCTGCCTCCTTCTTTTGATATTCTACACGTTTCCTATTTTTGCCAAACTCAAAAATAGGACCTAGAAGAGCGCCTGAAAAAGAAGAATAATCGCTACCCGATTTAAACAGAGATGAAAGCTCAACACTTGAGAATCCTAGTGCTCCAGTAAGATTAATGGTTGGAAGTCGTTGTGCTTGAGCAATCCCAATTTGAGCATACTGTGCTTTAAGGCTAAAGCCTGCTTGTCTGACATCAGGCCTGTTTTCAACCAGATCTGAAGGTAACCCAACGGGTATACTAACCATTATCTTTTGTTCACTATTCGTTGCCCCACGAGATAGATTTGAAGGAATTCCACCCATAAGAATATTTAGGCTTCGCTCGGTTGCTCCCAGCTCTCGCTCTATTGAAGCAAGTGTGGCTTTTGATAGTTCAAGTTGTTGTGCCGCTTGAAGCATATCCAATTCAGCCGTCTCACCACCAAGGAATCTTGATTTAATCATTTCAAAATATTCGTTGCGAATTCTAATAGTATTATTAACAATCTCACGACGATTATCCAGATCCCGGAGTTGAAAGTACAATACCGCAACATTAGAGGCTACAGTGGTTAGAATAATATTTTGCCCCTCTTCTCCAGCCAGCATTTGATTAAAAGCTGATTCTTTTGCATACCTCAATCGACCCCAAAAATCGATTTCCCAGCTTAACGTCCCTACAGTCTGAAAAACATCCGAAGCCGGGTCGTTTAAAGAAGCTGAACCTTTGTAACCTATCGAAGGTAATTGATTTGATTTCGATAACGAGTAATTGATCCCAGCCTGCTCTAATCGCAAACGTGCAATCTTCAAATCACAATTATTCCCAACAGCAGTACGAATATAACTATTCAAGACACTATCGCCAAAAAGTTCAAACCAACTGATATTGGCTATAGAATCGGAGACATTACTATTGGTAATAACCGTAGAGTACCTCTCTGGGCTTGAGAGTTCAGGAACCTGGTATTTAGATCCTACCAGACATGAACTCAAGAATAAAGGTATCAGAAACCAGAGTAACCCAGTCACCCTAGAGTCAAGTATCAAGCTATTCTTATTCATCTATTTTACTTTTTTCTTTCTTCTTTCCCATTCGCTCAATAAAAACATAAAGAGCAGGTATTAATACCACACCCAATATGGTTGCGACTAACATCGCACTAAAGACGGTCATTCCCATTACTTTTCTTGATTCCGTTCCAGCGCCAGAAGCCGTAAGCAGAGGAACAACGCCTAGAATGAAGGCAAATGCCGTCATCAGGAATGGCCTAAATCTCAATTTCGCAGAATACAATGCAGAATCTAATAGACCCATTCCTTCCTCATGTTTCATTTTTGCAAACGCCACAATTAGGATAACAATTTTCGCTGCTAATCCAATTAATAAGACCAATCCAATTGGGGCAAAGATTTTATTTAGGTACCCTTCACCGCTTAATCTGGTAAGAAATAGCCCAAGAAAAGCACCCAATAACGTCAATGGAGTTCCCAACAAGACGCTAAATGGCAGTTTCCAACTTTCATATTGAGCAGCAATAATAACAAAAAAGAATATCATGATCAACCTTCTTCTGATATGCCATAGGATCTTTTATATAAGGAGGTTCTACCGGTATTTGTGTGAACGGACGTATTAAGCTCCAAATTCCATGATCAAAGAATGATTTCAGAATGCGAGGTAATCTTACCAGTAGAGAAACAAATACCTTTGCAAAAAAAGCCATGATGCTATCATCTCAGCTGTTTGATCTTATGCTGGACTTTG
>Ga0209066_10000575_pt1 | contig 52977 bp, 48 predicted proteins | sample All_14_2_FD_187198 | JGI IMG/M metagenome (GOLD analysis project Ga0209066, IMG submission 187198) | Freshwater microbial communities in response to fracking from Pennsylvania, USA - Allegheny Zone_MetaG_DW_15 (SPAdes) (version 2) ...
GACGCCGGGGATATTGCCGGCGAGGATGATCGTCGCCCCGAATTCGCCGAGACTGCGGGCGAACATCAGGGTCATGCCGGCCAGGACCGCCCGCGCCGACAGGGGCAGGGTGATGGTCGCCAGGGTATCCCACCGTCCGGCCCCCAGGGTCCTCGCCGCCATCAGGCAATTGCGGTCGATCCCCTCCATGCCGATGCGGATCGCCCGGACCATCAGGGGAAAGCCGACCACCGCCGAGGCGAGGACCGCCCCGGTCAGGGTGAAGATGATGCGGATATCGACCGATCGCAGCACAGGACCGAGCCACCCGGCCTGGCCGAACACCAGCAGCAGCAGATAACCGACGACGACCGGCGGCAGCACGAGCGGCAGGTTGATCAGTCCCTCGAGCAGCGCTTTACCCGGCATGCGGGAGTAGACCAGGAAATGCGCCGTGGCAAAACCCAGAGGGGTGGCGATCAGGGTCGCGCCGCAGGCCACCTTGATGGACAGCCAGACGGCATCGGTATCCTGGGCCGTGAGCGTCAGAAACGTTTCCATGTATCGTGAGAACAAAACCCGGCCTGAGTTGGCAAAAACCGCAAAGGATAACACCGCCCTGCCGGTGACGGCGTCATCCCCGGCGGCCGGGCGACGCCGTACGAGTACTATTTTGCTGTGACAAAGCCGAATTTTTTCAATATCTCCCGGGCCTCCGGCCCGGCCAGATAGCTGTGGAAGGCCCTGGCCTCGGCCTTGGCGGCGCCGGCGGTGGAGAGAACCATCGGATAGGCCACGCGATCGTAGAGATCATCCGGGACCTCGAACAGGATCGCCGCCTCTTTGGCCAACAGGGCGTCGGTTCGGTAGACAAAGGCCCCATCCACCTCGCCGCGGTCGGCATAGAGCAACGCCTGACGGACGTCCTGGGCCATCACCAGTTTGTGAGTCGTGTCCAGATCTTCGTAGACACCGGCGGCGCGCAGCGCCTGTTCGGCATACTGGCCGGCCGGGACACTGGCCGGGGTGCCGAGGGCAATCCGCTGCAGGCCCTTGAGGTCGGCCATGGACTTGACCGCGCTACCCTTTTTGCCGACAAAGACCAGCCTGTTATACGCGAACACGCCCCTGTCCTTGCCCTCGGCCTTGCCCTCCTTGACCACATAGTCCAACCACTTGTTGTTGGCGGAGACAAAGATATCGGTCGGCGCGCCCTGCACCGTCTGTTTGGCCAGGGCGCCGGAGGCCCCGAAATTGGTCAGGATAATGGCATCCGGCTGCACCTTCCCGAAGCCCCTGATGATCTCCATCATCGCCTCCCGGGTACTGGCCGCAGCCGACAGATTGATCTCACCGGCATGGCCGAGACCGGTTGCCACAAAACAGACGCCTACGATTACAGCGCACAGCATTGTTCTTCTCGTCATTGTCCTATCCCTTTCAAGTTGTGATTGGGTGCCGCACGTTTTTCCCGACTGCTTCAGACGACCGCCAGCAGGACGCTCGAAGCCTTGAAGATCGCCGACACCTCGACCCCCGGCTGCAATCCGAGCCGCCGGACGCTTTCGCAGGTATTGATCGCGGTCACCGTGTTGCCGCCGGGCAGATCGATGATCACCTCGTCATTAACCACCCCGGGGAGAATCCGCGCCACCCGGCCCGGCAGGACGTTGCGGGCCGAGAGCTGCTCCCGCCGGACATCGCGGCCGAGCAGTACCGAGGGGGCCTTGACCATCGCCAGCACCTCCACCCCCGGCGTCAAGCCAAGGCGATGGACGCTGTTGTCGGTGATGACCGCCACCACCGTATCGCCCCCCTTCAGGGCCACGGTGATGACGCTGTTGACCGCCCCCTGTTCGATTGCCGTCACCGTTCCGGCCCAGACATTCCTCGCGCTGACCTTCATCTCAAACCTCCGCAGCATCTTCAGGGCATTCAGCGCCTCTTCCGGCCGCTCGCCCAAAAAACCGACAAAAGCGGCAAATTCCCGCCGCAGTACGGCAACTTTGCGCAACAGTTCCCGGCCCTCTTCGGTCAGCACCGTGCCGCCGCCGCCGCTGCCGCCAACCTGACGGATGACCAGCGGTGTAGAAGAAAGGTTGTTCAGGGTCTCGATTTTTTCCCAGGCGGCCTTGTAACTGAGACCGACGGTCTTCGCCGCCCGGTTGATCGAACCGCAGGCGTCGATGCTCTCCAACAGGCGAATCGACGCATTGTCCTCCCCCGGCCACCCGAGGATATGCCGTAACGTCGTCGATATCGGCAACATCATCTCACCCTTGTCTGCTGAATGCACTGTCCGCTCCGTTCGTTATTCCGTTTATGAATAACGCATGGGTCGGGCATTTGCAACTCCATTTTCGATTCGCATGCCGTTGCGGTTTTTCCGTTCTCAACATCCGGAAGGAACAACGGCTAGCGCCGCACTCCGGTGTCCATCATGGATCAACACGGTTGTTCAGGCGCGATCACTTGTCATTTCCGGTTAATGATCGTCATTACCAGTTCATGTGATGAAAATATTCGCTTTCGGGGTTAGGCTTTGCGCATCAACAGTTCCGTGTCGGGCGAAACGAACCTATTCCCATTCACTTGAACTACCGAAACAGGGAGAAGATTGATGACCAGTCCTGCAACAATCGTGATTAACGGCAAAGAAGTTCAATTTACCGGAGGCCAGACCATTCTCGAGGTCTGCAGGGGGGCGGGGGTGCCAATCCCGACCCTGTGCCACGACAACCGGCTGAAACCCTATGGCGGCTGCCGGCTCTGCATCGTCGAGATCAAGGGCGTGCCGCGGCCGTTGGCCTCCTGCACCACCCCCGCCGAGGCCGGGATGGTGGTCACCACCGAAACCCCGCAGCTGACCCGCCTGCGCAAGACCGTCCTCGAACTCCTGCTGTCCAACCATCCCAATGACTGCATGTGCTGCGAGGCCGCCGGCGACTGTGGCCTGCAGAAACTGGCCTATCGCTTCGGCGCCAAACTGGACCGGTTCCCGGGCGAGCAGTGGCAGCTGCCGCTCCGCCAGGACAACCCCTTCATCACTTACGAGCCGAACAAGTGCATCGTCTGCGGTCGCTGCACCCGGATCTGCAACGAGGTCGTGATGGCCGGCACGATCTCGCTCGTCAACCGCGGTTTCGAGGTCATGCCGGACACCGCCTTCGCCAAGCCGCGCAGTCTCGACAACTGCGAATTCTGCGGTCAGTGCGTCTCCACCTGTCCCACCGGCGCCCTCACCGACAGCAAGGGCCGCGGCCTCGGCCGCTCCGGTGACGTCACCAAGGTCAAGACCACCTGCACCTACTGCGGCACCGGCTGCAACTTCTTCCTCAACGTCAGAAACGACCGGGTGGTCCGGGTCACCTCCGACCTGAGCGCCCCGGTCAACCACGGCAACCTCTGCATCAAGGGCCGCTACGGCTACGATTTCATCCATCACCCGGACCGCATCCGCACCCCGCTGATCAAGGAGGGCGACGGCTTCCGCGAGGCGAGCTGGGACGAGGCCCTGACCCTGGTCGCCTCTCGCTTCAAGGCCCTGATCGCCGAGTTCGGGCCGGAGAAGGTCGGTGGTTTTTCATCGTCCCGCTGCACCAACGAGGAGAATTATCTCATGTCCAAATGGGTGCGAACCGCGGTCGGCTCCAACAATGTCGATAACTGTGCCCGCGTCTGACACGCCCCCACCGTGGCCGGTCTGGCCACCAGCCTGGGCGCAGGAGCGGCAACCAACTCCCTGGCGCAGATGCCCGACATCGATACCCTGTTCCTCTTCGGCTCGAACCCGAACGAGGGCCACCCCATCATTTCCCTGTACCTTAAAGAGGCCATGACCAACGGCGCCAGGCTGGTCGTCGCCGACCCCCGCAGAACCTGGATGGCCAAGCGGGCCGATGTCTGGCTCAACCTCAAGCCGGGCAGCAACATCGCCATGCTCAACGGCATCATCAACGTCATCCTGGAAAACGGCTGGGAAAATACGGCATTCATCGCCCAGCGGACCGAGGGGATTGACGAACTGCGGGCCAAGGTCAAAGAGTACGATCTCGACCGGGTCGAGCAGTTGACCGGCGTCAGCCGCGACAAGATCATCGAGGCCGCCCGCCTCTATGCCCAGGCCGGCAAGGCAATGATCGTCTACGGCCTCGGCGTCACCGAACACCGGACCGGCACCGAGAACGCCATGGCGATTGCCAACCTGGCCCTGGTCTGCGGCCAGATCGGCCGACCGGCCACCGGTATCATGGCCTTGCGCGGTCAGAACAACGTCCAGGGGGCATCCGATCTCGGCCCCCTGCCGGCGACCCTTCCCGGTTATCAGTCGGTCACCGACGCCGCCCTGCGCGGTAAATTCGAGTCGGCCTGGGGGGTGACAATCAAGGCCCAGCCCGGACTCAAGTCGGTCGAGATGCTCGATGAATGCCGCCGCGGCAACTTCAAGGGGATCTTCATCCTCGGCGAGGACCCTGCCCACACCGACGCCGATGCCAAGCATGTGCAGGAGGCCCTGGCCGCCGTTGATTTTCTCGTCGTCCAGGATCTGTTCCACACCGAGACCACCCGGTTTGCCGACGTGATCCTTCCCGGCGCCAGCTTCGCCGAAAAGGACGGGACCTTCACCAACGGCGAACGCCGGATCCAGCGGGTGCGCCGGGCTGTGACGCCTGTCGCCGGGATGGCCGAGTGGGAGGTCATCTGCCGGATCTCGACCCTGATGGGCTACCCGATGGCCTACAACCACCCGTCCGAGATCATGGACGAGATCGCCAGCCTGGTGCCGATCTACGGTGGCATCAGCTACGACCGTCTGGAAGAGAAAGGAATCCAGTGGCCCTGCCCGACCAAGGATCATCCCGGCACCACCACCCTGTACACCGATCTCTTCTCCCGGCCGGGCGGTCTGGCGACCTTCATGCCTCTCGATCACCAGGGCTCGGGCGAAGTGCCGGACGAACAGTACCCCTATGTCCTGATCACCGGCAGGATCCGAGAGCATTACAACAACGGCTCGATGACCAGGAGATCGGCCGGCATCGCCGAGGTGGTGCCGGAGGAACTGGCCGAGATCAATCCCGCCGATGCCGCTGCGCTGCAGGTCAACGACGGCGACTGGTTGAGGGTCTCTTCACGCCGGGGCGAGGTCAGGGTTCGGGCCAAGGTCAGCGACCGCTCCCAGGCCGGCAACGTGTTCATGACCTTCCATCATCAGAAGGTGCTGACCAATATCCTCACCTCAAGCCACCGCGACCCGATCACCGGCACTCCGGAATACAAGTCCTGCGCGGTCAGGATTGAACCTGTGGACCGGATGGCGGAAGGGAGACAATAATTCAGAAGTGGCGATCACCGCCATCGTTACCTGACAGGAAGGGGCGACTGCCGCATTCATCACCACCGGATGACGGCATCGCCCCTGCCCTTCGCTTCATCTTCCCTCGGAATCCGACGACCCCAAGGCGCGGTCACTGCCCGAAGACCGTCATCCAATCATTGCCCGCCGCATATCAATCAACCGCCGCAAAGGTATTCCACTCGCACTCGGCCATCGGCCGGAACCCCTGGTCCTGGACCAGCATGTCGAAGTGGGCAAGACTCAGGGCGAGGAGATCGGCATTGGTCTGACGGAGATTCCCCGACTGGTCGGTCGTGACCAGATATCTTTGACACCTGTCGCAGGTGTAGGCCATTTCCTCCTTTTTGCCCTCAACGAACAGATAGCTGGTGCCCGCCGGTTCCTCATGTTCACAATAGGGACAGGTCATGCGGGGAAAGACCCACTCATGGCTGCACTGCGGACACTGCAGCCAGCGCTGCCCCTTGTCCCGAATAATGGCCAGATGCGGGAAGCTGCCGCAGACCGGGCAATAGCCTTTGGTCCATGCGAGCGAGGCCAGCTGCGGGGCCATCTCCACGGCCTTGATGCCCAGCATCAACCGTCCGAGGCAGCGAAGAAAGACGGCCAGCGAAAGTTCCTGGATACCGACCCCCCTTGCCTTCCTGCACAGTTCCTCCGCCTTGAGATCGACAGCCGACCGGTAGACAGCGTAACAATCCAGCCCTCCCCGGATTCTGTTCGCCAGAAAGTCCATGTCACCGGCAAGTTCACGAAGACCGGAAGCGATCGCCCCGGCGGCGGCGAGCCCCGCATCATGCCAGCGGTCATCATCGAGAAGATCCCGGCATTGCTGCAGCAGGGTAATCCCGCCGGAAAATTGCAGTGGATCGATGGCAATGATCGCCCCCTCCTTCCGTTTGTCCTCCACCCATCGTTGCCGCAACAGCAACAGCGGGCCGAAGGAGGCGAACAGGTTGTCGAGATACGGTCTTTCCTGCTTCAGCCTGGTGATCTCCGCGGCCAGTTCTTCTTCCCTGCTTGTGGTATGGTTCATCGTTCAGCTATCCTTGTATATTTCATTCCCGCCCCTCGATTGAAGGGGTGCGGACACAGAAGGACCGGGGCGGACAGATGCCCCGGTCCCCACGAAGATCTCCTTTTACTGCAACGAAAACATCATCGACCGGCACATCTCCATCAACAACGCTTTTTACCGGCGGCTTTGTCCTCGCCATAGACCACAAGCGTCCCGTCCTTCTCCATCTCCTTCAACCACTTCGGATGCTGGACCTTGACCCAGCCTCTGGTCACCCAACCGGTAAACATGGCCGGGGCCGAGCCTGGAGCACCGATGGTGACCAGATAGAGATGGACGAAGAAGAAGGCGAAGATCACCACGTAGCCGAGGGCGTGCAAAGCGAACATCCATCGCACCATTTCGACGGAATAGCTGAGCGGGAACCACATGATGAGGCCGGAGATCACCATGGCGATGCCGAACAGGGCCACCGCCAGGAAAAACATCTTCTGGCCGGGATTATACTTGCCGACCTCCGGCATATTGTCGACATGCCAGAGATAGCCGCCGGCGGCGGCGATCCACTGTCCATCCTCGGGGAAAGAGAACAGTCCGGCCTCCTTCCACCACATGACAATGGCGAAGAACAGGCTGACCCCGAAGAAAATCCCGGTGTAGTTGTGAATTACCTTGAGGTTGCCCATGCCGCCAAAGATCGTCCCGATAAAGTTGAGGGAATGATACATCATCCCCATACCGGTGATGCACAGGAAGAGGCAGGACAGCGCCAGACACCAGTGCACCACGCGCTCAAAGGGCCCCGTGGCCTTGATCATTCCTTTTTTCATAGTTTGTTGCCTCCTTCACTGGTGGTTTCCTCGTCGGGAGTCTTGGGACCATGGGTAATGTAGTGGAGGAAGGCGCCGGCAACGACACCGCCCGCCGCCAGGAGACCCGCCGGCTTCAGCACATCCTTCCAGACAATGATCGACAGCGGCACCTTCGGACTCTCCGGCAGCTTGTCATAGACCCCGGGTTTCTCGGTCAGGACATAGATGACATGGGTGCCGTCGACGAACTTGTCGCCGTAGACGGAGGCGTCGCCGCCCAACTCCTTCACCCTGGCATGCGCCTTCGCCAACATCTCGTCTTTGGTCCCGACCGCCAGGGTTCCGGTCGGACAGGAGAGGACACAGGCCGGAGGCTGATTGGCCGCCAGACGGGTATAACAGAGATCGCACTTGCTGATCTTGTTGGTTGCCGCATCGTATTTCGGTACGCCGAAGGGGCAGGCGTAGATACATTCCTTGCAGCCGATGCATTTATCGGCATGCATGCTGACACTGCCGAATTCGGTATGGTACAGGGCCGCGGTCGGACAGACCTTGACGCAGCCGGCATCGGTGCAGTGCATGCAGCCATCCTTGCGGAACAGCCAGCGCAGCCTGCCGTTGGCGTCGACATGCTCCTGGAACCGGATCAGGGTCCAGGTGTTCGACTGCAGGTCCGGCGGATTCTGGTAGCTGCCGAAATTGTTGGTCTTCGAGGCCGGCAGTTCGTTCCACTGCTTGCAGGCGATCTGGCAACCACGGCAGGCGGTGCAGCGGGACAGATCGATCAATTTCACGAGTTCGTGTTTCATATCCTCACCCCCTTACGCCTTACTGACGTTGACCATGAATGCCTTATACTCCGGACAGAAAGTATTCGGACATCCAATGGCGTTGGTCAGGTAATTGGCCGATGCGTCAGCCGCGCCTTCCGGGAAGCGCCAACCGTAATTGAACGGCATGCCCACCTGATGAACGGTTTTTCCTTCTATTTCGAACGGCGTCATCCGCTTGGTGACCATCGCCACGCACTCCACCTGCCCACGGAGGGCGGAGACCTTGATCTTTTCGCCATTCTTGATCCCCAGCTTCTCGGCCAGCTGCTCGCTCATCTCGAGATAGGCCTCGGGCATCGCCTCCAGCAGCCACGGCTGCCAGCGGGTAAAACCGGTGCACCAGTGTTCGGTACAGGAGTAGGAGGTGCAGACATAGGGGAATTTTTCATCGGCATTGGCGATGACGTCGAGATCACTCTTGAATCGCTTGACGGCCGGATTGAGCAGCTGGCCACCCAGCGGATTCTTGGCCAGCGGTCCTTCCAGCGGCTCATAGTGTTCCGGGAAGGGCCCTTCGGCCATGCCCGGACCGAAGATCGATCCGACACCATCCGCCTTCATGATGAAGGGGAGTTTTCCCTTCTCCGTGTTCGCCATCGGCGGCCAGGGCCCATCCGGGACATCGCCGACCCACTTGTCACCCTTCCACTCCAGTATATTCCTCTTTGGATCATACGGTTTGCCATTGAGATCACAGGAAGCGCGGTTATAAATGATGCGACGGTTGAGCGGCCAGGCGAAGGACCAGTCGGGGAAAAGGCCCAGGCCAGTCGGGTCGTCCTTACCCCGCTTCATCATCTTGTTCTCACCCTTCTGGTCGAAACTGCCGGTCATCAGCCAGTTGCCGGCAGAGGTCGTGCCATTGGCCTGCAGCTTGGCAAAAGAAGGAATGGGATCACCTTTTTTGTAGACCTCCTTGGTACCGGCGACCAGGTCTTCGATGACGAAATCCTGGGTGGCCTGGCCGTTGATCCACTTGGCGACCTTGGGGACGTCGAAGCGGTTCAGGCCATCGCGGTAATCCCACTTGAGGTTGAGGATCGGTTCGGGACAGGCTCCTCCTTCCTTGGCGTAGAGGGCCCGGATTTCATCCATGATTCGCATCGAGATATCGCCGTCGGACAGGGCATCACCCGGTGGCTCGGCGGCCTTGTAGCGCCACTGCACCCACCGGCCGGAATTGCTCTGGCTGCCCTCTTTCTCCATGCTGGCGGCGGCCGGCAGCAGGAAGACCTCGGTGTCGACATTCTTCGGATCGACCCCGGGCCCCTTCCAGAACATGGCGGTCTCGTTGTCGAAGATGTTGACGTTGACCATCCACTCGAGTTTCTGCAGGGCCTTGCGGACCTTGGTGGTGTTGGGGTTGCTGACCGCGACATTGGAGCCGTAGGCGAAGAAGCCCTTGACCTTGCCGGCGTACATGTCATCGAAGGTATGCATGATGGAGGTGGCCTGGCCTTCATCGAGCTTCGGCAGCCAGGAGTAACCAAAGTCATTTTCCGGCGTTGCCTTGTCACCCCACACCGCCTTCAGGAAACTGACGGCGTATTTAGGGTAGTTCTGGTACCAGTTGGCCGACATCGGATCTGCCGACTTGCTGGTATATTTTTCGTTATAGGCCGCCAGGGTCTGGATCGGGCCGGTTGGCATCTTCAGATAGCCCGGCAGGATATTGTAGAGAATGGCGTGGTCGGTCGAGCCCTGGACATTCGGCTCACCGCGCAGGGCGTTGATGCCGCCGCCGGCGATGCCCATATTGCCGAGAAGCAGCTGAATGATCGCCATCGTCCGGATATTCTGGCTGCCGACGGTGTGGTGGGTCCAGCCGAGGGCGTAGCACTCGGTGCCGGCCTTGTCCCTGGCGCCGGTGGCGCCATAAAGGTTGTAAACTTTGAGCAGATTGTCCTTCGAGACGCCGGTGATCGACGACACCTTGTCGAGGGTATAGCGCTCATAATGCTTCTTCAGCATCTGGTAGACGCAGCGCGGGTCCTGCAGGGTATAGTCGCGGATCGGGATACCGGCCTCGTCCTTCTCAGTGGTCCAGGTGTCCTTGCTGTACTTCCGTTTCTCGGGGTCATAGCCGGAGAAGAGGCCGTCGTTGAACGCATAGCCCGGGCTGACGATAAAGGAAGCATTGGTATAGTATTTGACATACTCTTCCTGAATCATGTTGTTGTCGATGATGTGCTTGATCATCCCGCCCAGGAAGGCGATGTCGGTGCCGGAGCGCAGCGGCACGTGATGGTCGCAGCGGGCCGAGGTGCGGGTGAAACGCGGGTCGACATGGATCAATGTCGCCCCCCGGTCCTTCGCCCGGAGGATCCACTTGAAGGCGATCGGGTGGTTTTCGGCGGGGTTGCCGCCCATGATGAGGATACAGTCACTGTTCTTCAGGTCAATATAGTGGTTCGTCATCGAACCGCGGCCAAACGACTCTCCCAGAGCCGATACGGAGGGGCTGTGTCAGACCCGGGCCTGATGATCGATATGGACGAGACCCATGGCCCGGCAGGCGACGGAAAGCGTCCAGCATTCCTCGTTGCCGATATTGGATGAGCCGTAGTGGCCGATGCTCTCGACCCGGTTGACCAGTTCACCCTTGGCGTTATGGGTGATGAAATCCTTGTCGCGGGTATCTTTGAACAGACGGGCGATCCGTTTCAAGGACCAGTCCCAGTCCTTCTCCTCCCACTTGTCGCTTTTCGGCGCCCGATAGAGGACCTTTTTCAGGCGATGCTCATTGGCCTCGGTCAGGCCGAACAGACCCGCCCCCTTGGCACAGAGCGAGCCCTCGTTGATCGGCATGTCGGGATCGCCTTCGATATTGAAAATCTTGCCGGTCAGCCTGTCCGTGCTGCAGATGACATTGCAGCCCACCGAACAGTAGCAGCAGATCGAGATCGACTGCTTCGCCGTCCGGATCCTATCCATCTTACTCAACTCTGCGGCATGGGCCTTGAGAGCGGTAAGATCCAGTCCGAGCGAGGACAGGGCGACGCCCGATCCTATGGCCCCGGACATGGACAAGAACCTCCTCCTGGTGATTTCCATACATTCTCCTTTTGTGGTTGTGAATGATGAGTGGAACAGCCTATCAACACGTAACGCCGTCAGACATTCATCTCTGACCATCAGCCGGCGTCACCCCCTGAACAGGCTGGTAAAACATGCTCTTCCCCGCCTTCATCCCCGTCTTGCTTCCAACAGTCGTTCAATCCTGCCAGGAAGCGGGGAACAACCGTGTCGACAACCAATCCCCGGTTGCCCATGACCGAAGGAGGAAGCCAGAGCACAGGCACCGCACCGTTGTGATCCCGCCAAACAAGTTTCCCCCCCAAGGATCGGTCGGCCATGGTCAATTCACCACCTGCCTTTGTGACCGCTGCGATGAACGAATCATCCACCTCCGGGAAACCTATGCCGATGAGCAGATCCGTCCCGCTGTCGATAAATCGGCCGATGACCGCCAGATCAGCCTCCAGGCCGCCATGGAGTGCAATCTCGAAAACGATCTCGCATCCCAGTTCAATGCACCTGTTTTGCACGGCGGCGACTGTCTCCTTCAGGCAATGAGAAGTTGCAGCACCAATAGTTGACAGGATGCCGACTCTCGACCGGTTGCAGGGCCGGACATCGATGACGGGACGGTAGCGGCGGCAGAATTCCTCGATCCTGTTGCTTGTTCCGTCAGCCTTCTGCGCGAGTTCAGGCCACATCTCGGCGACCAGCTGGTTTTTGACGACAAGCTGTTCCCCTGCGAGGACACTGATCCGGATCCCCCCCAGACCGTGGAGCACCGCCAGCGCCCTCTTGTTGATCCGCAACAGCCCGCCGTGCGCAGCCCGCATCCGGACAACCCCATCCTCGATTGCAGGCATCAGGATGCCGCTGCCGGCGGCTGCCGCGGCGATCCTCAGACCTGCGTCATCATTGCCGGCGAGTCCGACATCGAAGCTCAAGACACAGACGTGCTCGTTGCCGGTATTGATGATGCATCCTCCACCCTTGACATTGCCGCGGTCAATAATCGGGGCGTCGTCACGGTCGTGAACAGGACGTGCGTTCGTCTTGTCTTGTACTGGAATGATTTGAATCATCGCCCTGACTCCCCCGGCGGAGATCGTCCGGCCCGTTGTGAACACGACATATTGATGGCCGGCTGCCCCCCGTGACAATCGAATTGTTATAGAACCATTTCCAACTGTGGCAACGAAATTCCTTTACGCGACGAATAACGACCAAAAGCGATATCTATTTTGTATTATTCGGTTTTTTTGTAAGCAATCGGACTACAGAGACGTAGGAGAATTCCCTACCTGGGGAGAGGTAAAATCATTACAAACAGACAAACACGGTTATTTCAGGTCGGATAAACGGATAAAAGGGCGATATCTGCGATCAGCTCAGATACAAATAACGATAAAGACGAATGAAGGAGAAACTGAAACAGGGAAGGTCTGTTTGACGATGTGGAGTGCACCACGTTTGTGATGCAAGAAGGACCAACGGGCCTGTCAGGAGGCGACAGGCCCGTGGTCCTCATTGCAATTTCCTGGAACCAGGCTGCATCTTCATGAATATGCCATTGCAGGTTTCAATCACGGCGATCACATCTTCCGTTTCCAGGTTGAGATCGCTTACGGTGTTACTCCCCCTTTTTCAACCGCCGAAGCTTCAAAGCCGTATTTTTTCAGTATCTTTTGCCCTTCGGGGGACAGGATATACATGGCCAGACGCCATGCCTCCGGCGAGGCGCCGTTCCTCACCACAAGGCCGTAATCCGCACCGACGGAGAGATTCTCCGGCATGCTGATGACCTTGAGCGATTGCACCTCTTTTTGAGCCAGTACGGCATTGGTGCAATAGGTGAGAAAAACGTCGGCTTTTTTCTCATCCATTACCCATCCATACTGGTTGCGGCCCTCAGGGGCCTTCTCGCTGTTCGGACCGCCGGTCAGTTGGAGTGCCTTGCCGGAGAGCGTGGCGAAGTTACCCTTTTGTATCGCATCTGCCTTTTCGAAGAGTTTCAGGGCATAATCGCCGCTCGGATCGGCTTTTGGCGTTGACATTCCCACCCGGATTTTCTGATCCATCAGTGTATGTAAAAGAGTATCCGTCGTTGCCGAGATATCAGGCTGAGCCAATGCGCACAGCTGATTACGGGCAAACAGCACAACAGGACCTCCCCATCCGCCGGCTGCGAGTTTTGCCGGATGTGCCATATTCGCCGAAGCAAACACATCGGCACTCTCTCCGCCTTCGATGGCGGTGGTCAGGAGACCGCTGGGGCCGAATTTGGTGACGACTTTCGTTTTATAGGTATTTTCATAGGCGGCTGCGATCTCGCTGAGGGCCGCCTTCAAGCTGCCCGCAGCGTACAAGTTCAAGGGCTCGGCCGCAGATGCGGACAGTGGACTCAAAAAGAAACAAAGAACGGCAACGACGACATGGTTGGTAAAATTTTTCATACTTTCTCCTCTATCAGTTTGAGATACGGAACTACCATTTCCAAATTCCATGCGCAGCGAGGCGATTCTCCGGTCATCGCCGTAATCTGGCGGCGAAATTCTCAGAATCGCTTCATCTCTTTCTTCGTCAGCGTCGTCCAACAAGGCCCTGTTTTTCCAGTGGCGGTCTTCGCCACCGGAATCACCCTTGCGTTCCCCATCAGCACCGTTTTTACCGAATCCTCAGCGAAGAGAACCCTCTCATCGGGACCCAATATCTGTCCGGCTGCCGTCCACACCGCGTCGACAAAGTCATGGCGGCACAACTCCGCCACTGTGGCGGCCTCGCCGGCACTGCCGAAACGATGCCACCCCCGGTAGCGGCCGTCATCGCCGCCGATCCTGAGTCCGGTTGCCGCCAGGGCTCCGATGACCCCGCCCCCGGTTCCGCCATGTTCCGAAAGGCATACCCCGAGGGCGTCGGCCAGAGCATAGGCCGCCTGTTTGTCGAGAACGTCCCGTTTGGCCTTGTGACCGAAGGAGATCAGACAATCCCTCTCCAGACGCGGTTCATCGACGACAACACACAGCCCTGGATCCGAGCCTTCGGCCGATGTGTTTTCCAGAAATGACCGGCCAAAGGAGATGACATCATCCAATTTGTCGGCTGCGCATATGGCGGGTATGCACATCGCGCTGTTGTGGGAGGTAAAGGGGATATCGGCGTGAACAAAAAGCTGGTGGCGGGTGATTCCCCCGCATCGAGCGAGGTCGCTGCGCTGCAGCGCCATCGCCAGGTTCTCTGCCGCCGTTCCCGAACCGGGACTGTCGAGATTGTCGGTGTCGTCGATACCGATGAAAATTTTCAGCATGCTGATGTTTCGTGTCATCTCAGGTCATCCTCGTTCCGATCTTTGGATCGAAATCGCAATTTAAAAATAAACAGCTAAAAACAACGCTGGGTTACATTGAAGAACATCTTATTTTTTTACAGTTCCACTGCCATCCCGCGACCTCATCTCCCGGTCACCATTGCCGAGCTTCAAGGCACGTTTTTTTATGAAAGAGTGTTGGTAAATCCTGACCCCAGACACTTTCGCACCCTGTAAAGACGAGGGATGATCATTTCATTTTGTCTAACATACCAGGCAGATATACCCATACAAAAAACCAGGGGACCACCTATAATAACCATAAATTACAAAACGAATGCCCCTTGTCTTCTCCTCGCGCGCGTCCTATACTTTTCCCAGGTTGTATCCAAACACTCTCATCAAGGAGGAAGACCATGGCTGGACAGATCTTTTACCGGGAACGACAGAAATCGAAGGATGGGGCAAAGACGCCCCGCTACCGCATCGTCGCAGTCACCGGCGTTGACCTGAAGGTATATGGCAACCACCTGCGCAAGGTGGAACTGGATCAGATCGCCAGCGCCACCCAGTCCGAACTCGTTGCGCTGAAGCGGGGCCCGAAGCATCAGTAACAAATTACCGATAACACCGAATACCAAGGGGAGAGAAGATGGCATTAGTGCGGGAAAAGGACGGCAAGCGACTTCACGTGAAAAGCGTTTTGATGGGCGAGAGCCTGGTGAGCAAGGAATTCATCGGCCAGTTGGATATTGCACCACAGGAGCGCTTGTATCCGGATATCGCGATCATGAAGATCGGCGGTCAATCGATCTGCGACCGTGGCGTCAAGGCCTTGCCGGCGATCCTGAAGGAAATCGTCCGGAATCGCCAGGACCACAAGATGCTGATCACCACCGGCGGAGGCACCAGGAGCCGTCATATCTACAGCATCGGGCTGGAAATGGGCATGCCGACCGGCGTGATCGCCAAATTCGGCAGCACGATCTCCGAACAGAACGCCTTGATGATCGCCACCCTGCTGTCGCCCTGGGGTGGAATCAAGATCTCCCATTCGGATATCGTCAAACTGCCGACCTACTTTGCCGAGAACATCATCCCGGTCATGCAGGGCATGCCGCCGTACGACTATTTCGCCTTCAAACCCAAAGTCGGCCGCATACCGATCCACCGCACCGATGTCGGCCTGGTGATCCTGGCCGACCTGATCGGGTCCCGGACCATTCTCTTCATCAAGGATGAGGACGGCCTGTACACCGATGACCCGAAAAAGAATCCGGAAGCGATGTTTATTCCGGAGATCGGTGCTCAGGACCTTCTTGACCGCGACCAGGACGACCTGGTGATAGAGCGCCCCTGTCTCGAGGTAATCCAGAACAGCGAGGTTATCGAAAAGGTGCAGATCATCAACGGGTTGATCGAGGGCAATATCACCCGTGCCCTGAACGGGGAACACGTCGGGACGATTATTTACAGACAGTAAAGGGCGTCGACCGGGAAACGATCAATTGGTTGCCGACGGTGTCTCTGCGTCATATGCAGAGACACCGGGAGAGGCCGGCAACAGGTCACCGAGACAATTCCTGCCGGACCTGCGGCGATATGAACAGGCCCCGCCACCCCCCGGAGCCATGACCAACAGGTTGCCGTCACCAATAATCCGACCGCGATGCCGGTCAACTCATTCCTTGCGCAATTGACCATTGTTCGGGATGCAGTGCACCGCATCGTCGGGGATGACGACAGCCACGACCTCCCCGACCCGGATAGACCGATCCGCATACATCCCGGGGGAAAGCACGAGATCCAGGACAATACCGGCGTCGAGTCTCACCTCGATCCCCCCGTTCTCTTCCCTGATCTGGGCCACCCGACCCTCTACCAGGCTGCCTTCCGTTTCTCGTTCTCCGGTGATGTCCGCCAGCCGGATCCTTCCCTGATCGATTCTCAGGTTGAACAGCGGTTCCGCCGGTACGGCCCGGGCCGGCAGAGTGATGACCACCCGCTCCGACAACCGACAGGAGCAGCGTCGTTGCCCCCGCTCGATCAGTTCGGCGTGATAGACATTGTCGGCCTGATGCTCGCTGAGGTGTCCCTGCTGGATGTGCAGGCAGAAATGGGCCAGCTGCTGTTCCAGCGATTGATAATGCGTGGAGAAGATGATCGAGGTCTTTTCCCGGCGATTGATGTCGGCGAGGATATCGAGAATGATCTTTTGATGTTCACTGTCGACATTCGCCGTCGGTTCATCGCACAGCAGAACCTTCGGCCTGATCGCCAGGGCCCGGGCCAGGGCCACCCGTTTGGTCTCGCCGCCGGAAAGCCGATGGGCTTCGGCCGGGGCAAATTGCTCCATCCCCACCTTTTGGAGGGCTTCGATCGCCCTCTTTTTCCTTTCAGCGGCAGGGAAATTGCGCATCTTCAAACCGAATTCAACATTGTCGATGACAGTGCCGGTAAACAGCAGCGGCGACTGATCGACCATCACGACCTGCCGCCGCAGGTCGAGCAGGTCGCCTTCGACCTGCACGACCGGTTTTCCGCAGAATCGAATCTCTCCCGCACTCGGTCGATCGAGAAAGGCCAGGATTTTCAGCAGCGTCGTCTTGCCGGCGCCATTCGGCCCGGTAAGGGAGTAAATTCGCCTCGATCTGATCGAAAATCTGTCGATGTCAAAAATCTTGCGCCCACCGAAAATTTTTTCCAGACCGATCAATTCATAGAGCATCCGTTCTGGTCCTTCCCTGGAAAAAATGGAAGAGCATATTGACGCCGAAGGCGATCGTCATCAGCACGACACCCAGGGCGACGGCAAGGACATACTCCCCCTTGTCATATTCCAGGGCCATGGCGGTCGTCATCGTCCGGGTGAAGCCCCTGGCGTTGCCGCCGAGCATCATCCCGATCCCGACCTCGGCGATCACCCGGCCAAAGGCGGCGACGACTGCGGCGACGATGCCGAACCGGGCCTCCTTGAAAATCACCAGGGCGGTCTGGTAGCGATCGGCGCCAAGGGTCATCGCCGACAGGCGGTAGCGCTCGTCGAGTTTGCTGACGGCGGCGATGGTGAGGCTCGTCACCAGGGGGACGATAAGGATGACCTGACCGATAATGATCGCCTCCTGGGTATAAAGGAGACCGAGGGAACCGAAAGTCCCCCGCCGGGAGATAAAGGCGTAGACGACCAGACCGATGACGACGGTTGGCAGGGCCAGGAGGGTATTGAGACAGGTGAGGATGAACCGCTTGCCGGGAAAAACCGCCTGGGCGAGCAACAATCCCGCGGGAATGCCGACCGTTGCGGCAATGAGGGTCGAGAGCGTGCTGACCTTGAGCGACACCCAGATGATAAACAGCAACTCCGGGTCGAGCTGCATCAGCAGCACAACCGCAGAGAGCAGACTGTCTCGTAAGAGTTCCATACCCTTGTCCAATCAGAAATTGCAACGGTAAGGCCGACAGGAAAGGCTTCAACCATCGTTGGTATTTCAGCGGTTCCCTGACAAAAAAAGGGAGAAACATGAACATCGTTTCTCCCCTCACGACAACTTTTCTTTTAATTGATGCTATTTGATTGCATCCGGAAAGAACAGCTGTTTCCCTTCAAGCTTGAAATCGGCAATGACCTTCTGCCCCCGGGCCGACATCAGCCAGTCGGCGAACTGCTGCGCCAGATCGTACTTGACGTGGGGGAATTTTTTCGGGTTGACCGGGATCACGCCGTAGGGGTTGGCCAGTGTCTCATCACCTTCAAAAAGGATCTCCAGATCGACTCCCGGAGTCTTGCCCCACTTGTAGGCGATATAGGTGCCGCGGTCGGCGATGGTATAGGCGTTTTTCTCATCGGCAAAGGTGACGGTCTTACCCATTCCCTGGCCGATAGAATAGTACCAATCATCGGAGTTTTCAGGTTTCTTGGCGACGACCTGGGCCTCCTTGCCGGAGATGACCAGCTTCTGGCTCGTTTCCACCAGTTTCAGCGAGGTTTTCGCCCAGATCTCCTGTTCCTTGGTGTGGGTGCCGCTGTCATCGCCGCGGGAGATGAACGGGGCCTTGGCGGCGGCGATCTTCTCCAGGGCGGCGATCGAATCTTTCGCCCCCTTGACGCCGGCCGGATCCGCTGCCGGGCCGATAAGGACGAAATCGTTATGCATGACGGCATAACGCTGGGTGCCGAAACCCTTCTCGACAAACTCTTTCTCTTTTTGCAGGGCATGAACAAAAACCACATCGACATTGCCGTCCATCCCATCCTTCAGCGCCGCTCCGGTGCCCTTGGCCAGGACCTTGACCTCGATGCCGGTATCCTTCTTGAATTCCGGCAGCAGGACGTTGAGAAGCCCCGAAGACTCGGTGCTGGTGGTGGTCGACATGGTCAACACCTTGTCTTCCGCCATGGCGTTGCCGAGAGAGGCACTCATCAGCAGGAACACCCCAATCAATACCCAACTCAATCTTTTCATCCGCTACTCCTTCATTTTTAAATTGTCTGGAAAAATCATCTTGCCGCAGAGGGAGATATCATATCCGGTAAACGATGCGGCAAGGTCCCTGAACTCTTTTTCGTGCAACAGCCCGATAAAATCCTGAATCCCCTTTTCAAAAAAACGTTCCCTGGCAATGAGCAGATCGTAGCGCTCCCAGCGCAACGGCAGGAAATCGAGATCGAGCAGGCCGGCCACCGCCCTGATCGCCGGGGCTGCATCGGCCCGACCGGACAGGACCTCAAGCCCGGCATCCATATGACGGGAGACCTCTCTCTGATACCCTTCGATCTGGCTGGCGGAAATCTCCGACCTCGAGATCTCGTAATCGAGCAGCAGCCTGGTGCCGGTTCCCAACTGCCGGTTGACGATCCGCACCCCCTTTTTCGCCAGGTCGACAACGGAATGAATGCCTTTGGGATTGCCCTTCTGCAGCAGGATCCCCTGTTCACGCTTGCTGAAATTGACGAAGACCGGGGCCCGATCCAGTTCCTCCTTGGCAAAATCGAAATTGTACTCGGCGTTGTCATCCTGCAGCAGATGGCAGGTGCCGATATGGCAGAGCCCCAATCGCAGACTCTTCAAGCCACCCATGCTGCCGAGATTGGCGAAGAACACCGTCCCCATCCCTTTCTTGTAGTACAGCGACAGGACCCTCTGCAGCAGCAGGTCGTCACTCCCGGCCATCAGCAGGATGCCGTCATTGGAGGAACGATCGATTCCCGTCCGCTGACAATTGAGGACATGGGTCTCAAGCCACTCTTCCACCAGACGCCTCGGGAACAGCCATTTACCGGTGATCTTGGTTGCCGGCAACCCTTTATCGTTAACGAGATAATAGACCATCTTCTCGTTGATATTGAGGAAAGCGGCAACCTCCCGTGTCGTCAGATACTTGTTGTCCTTTCCCTCACTCATCGACACCCCTTTTATTCAATGCGACGTCAGCGTCGCAATACTGCAAGCGTGTTGTGCCATGTTACCCAAAGTGTCAAAAGAAAGGCCATTTTTCTTCAAAAATGACCAATAATCACAAATTACCACACCTAACATCTATGTGGTCCAATATGTACTGTCTGCTGTCAGCCGGTAAACGGATTCCGGGGCAACAGGGCGTGAGGATTCATAGCTGCTAACACGGGATGAACCCCTTGTTTCGTCCACCCTACATAATCACGTAGGGACGTGACTTCCGCCACTCCTTCAACCTTTCAGGAAGCCATTCTGACACCTGCGACGACAGGTAAAAATGCGGATACAGCAGATTGCTTGCCAGGGTGATGACTCCTTGCTCCCTGGCAATCTCCTCCAGTTGCGTGCCCGGATATATACGTATGCCGACCGTCACTTTCAAGGTATCGAGTTCAAGAGAATCGGCAAAGGCCAGACTTTCCTCCACCGTCTTCCGTGTCTCGCCAGGGCCTCCCAACAGGAGAAAGCCCATGCGTTCGATGCGGTGATTGGCAAACAGCGCGGATGTCGTCCGTATGTCTTCAAGATTATAGTGCTTGTTGAGATTTTTGAGGATCTGCTCGGAGCCGCTTTCGAAACCGAGACTGATCTGTCGGCAACCGGCCACGGACATGAGTTGAACCAATTCATCGTCGACATTTTTCGGGTAAATGATGCACCGCCAACGCATATCCAGTTTTTTCTCAATAATTCTGAGGCAAAGCGATTTGGCAAAGACAGCAGGGAGATTGAACGTGTTGTCCACAAAGAAAAAATGTGCATACCCGGCTTTCACCCAACGTTCAAGCCAGTCTGCGACAAGGTCTGGCGAACGTTTTCGCAGGGTGAAGCCCTCGATGGTGGACGTAGAACAATAACTGCATTTGAGAGCGCAGCCGCGCCGGGTTTGCACCGGAATCCATGGATCGTGGCTTTGGGATGCGGAGGCAGCAAGGATGTGCGTTCCCGGCAATGGCAAGTCGTCAAGATTGCTGCTGCAGATTCTGGCCTGATGCGGTCCATGATCCCGGGAATACAGTCCCGGTATCCGGGACAGGTCGCCGTGGTCCTCCAATTGCGTCAACAGCGCCGGGAAGGCCGTTTCCCCTTCTCCCTCTATACCGAAATCAGCACCGAGATACGCCAACACGCTCTCCGGATACATACTGTACCCGGCACCGCCCAGGACAATCGGGGCATCAGTCAGATCCCGGCAGATGGCCACGACTTCCTTGACTTTATCGAGGAGAAAATTCCTGGTTCCGATATTTTGATCATCAATATTTCTCACTGAAATGCCGATACATTCCGGACGGGTTTCCGTAATGGCCGTTTTCAGCGCGGCATGGACATCGTTTTGAAACATCAGATCCAGCATAGTGACGTCATGGCCGGCGTTTCTTGTTGCCTCGACCACACACGCAAGCCCCAACGGCATTGCCGGCATGTTGAACTGTTCCGTATTTGCTGAAATAAGCAGAATATTCATAGCATGTATCCATTTTAGAGGACTGCGAATGCCCGGTCGGGAATCCCGGCAAGACCGATGTCGCGTGCAGGCTGCGAGCGAATCGAAATACCGACTTTGTCATGGTATTGGCTGGTCAGCAACTGGATAAAGTGGTGCGACCCGGGCCCCCGGAGGTCTTCGACTCCAAGTTAGCAAATACCGTCCCTGCTGAAACCGCAAGCATTACATGTCCATCCTCGGCTCCGAAGTGCCCCCCATGTGCAGTTTCAACAGTAACCCGTTGTCTTCGGCTCTTCTTCCGTTGCTTTGGCGGATACTATGGATATTCTCCTGAGTTTGAACCTCATTTCGAGTTGTGCTCTCGAACCTCGTCGAGGATGGCAAGGTTACTTTCGATGAATACCGTTGACTGAGAGCTGAAATGTTCGACCAGGACCATAGTGGCAGAGGCGCGGTCAGCGATGTCCATCACCTCGAAGATTGGGAAATCGAATCGGCCCTGGGCTAGACCGATTAGAAATTCGAGGGTGTCTTTGCCATCTCCCACAAGATCATCCATGGCAAACCTTATGGTGCCTCGATTTTGTAGTTTGAAAGATGAGCAGGCGAGACAGGATTGGGACAAAATCGCTAAAAATAGAAAAAGCGGTTAAGCCTTATTAGCTTAACCGCTTGATATTACTGGTGCACCAGGAGGGATTCGAACCCCCGACCTACGGATTCGTAGTCCGTTGCTCTATCCAGCTGAGCCACTGGTGCAAAAAGAGTTGATTGTATACCCTATATGCGGACTTTCCTCAAGCCTGATTTTTTGCCGCCGGCTCTTTTTCAGCCTTGTGAAACAAGATTTCATTATCGGCCGGTTTCATTGATGCCTCCGCAGTGATGTTCACCTCGGTACTGTACTTGTGTTCCAATTCCCGCAGTTCATGGCGTTTGTTGTTGAGGAGATAGTGCGCGACATCAAGCGGGAAATGACATTCAACCTTGACCACATTCTTGCGGCTGGCCCCCGTCTGAATCCGGCGCAGATAAAACAGCGCCAGAGTCTCGACCGATCGCACCATGCCGCGCCCCTTGCAGTGCTCGCACACCCGGTAATTACCGGCTTCGATCGGCGCCCCGAGCTTCTGCCTCGATATCTGCATCAGCCCGAACTTGGATATCCGGCTCATATCGACTTTGGCCTTGTCTTTCTTCATCGACAGTTTGACCTGCCGTTCGACGTCGCGGATATTTTTCTTGCTGCGCATATCGATGAAGTCGACCACGATCAAGCCGCCGAGGTCGCGCAGCCGCAGCTGGCGCGCCAGTTCCGACGCCGCTTCCATATTCGCCTGGAAGATCGAGGCCTCGAAATTCTTGCCCTTGGAGGTCGACCCGGAATTGACGTCGATCGCCACCAGGGCCTCGGTGGGATCGATCACGATCGATCCGCCGGAAGGCAGATTCACCCTCGACTGGTAGATCGATTCGATCTGATCTTCGACGCTGTACTGGTTGAAGATCGGCCGGGCCCCCTTGTGCAGGCGCACCCGGACCTTCCGCTGTTCCGCCGGCAGCATCTCGACAAATTCCTTGACCTGTTCCAGTGCCGCACGGTCATCGACCAGGATCTCCTCGATGGACGGATCGAAATGTTCGCGCAGGAACCGCAGGATGCTGTGCTGCTCTTCGTAAACGAGTCCCACCCCCTCGAGTTCCTGGCCTTTGCGCTTGATCTCGTCCCACAGACGCAGCAGATAGGCGACGTCGCGGGCCAGGATTTCTTCGGTGATATCAACGCTTGCGGTGCGTACAATCCAGCCGATTCCCTCGGGGACATCGATCGAGTTCATGGCCTCCCGCAACTGCGATCGCTTCTCCTCGCCGGAAATTTTCCGCGAAATGCCGGAGGAGTCCGAGCCGGGCATGAGGACGACACAGCGCCCGGGCAGCGACAGGTAGGTGGTCATGTTGGCCCCTTTTTTGCCGACCTCCTCCTTCACCACCTGGACCAGCACTTCCTGCCCCTTCTCGACCACATCGGTGATGCTGAGCTTTTTCCAGTTCTGCGCCTCGACGAGCCTTCTCGTCTCACCGGGAAGGTCCTGCTTGAAATACTCGGGATGGATCTCACTGAAGGGCAGAAAGCCGTTCTTCTCCGTGCCGTAATCGACGAACGCGGCCTGCAGGTTGGGTTCGGTCGCTACAATCCTGGCCTTGTAGATATTATTCCTGGTCTGCGTCCGGTTGATGGTCGAAACATGGATCGATTCGAGGCGGCCATCCTCGAGGAGTGCAAGGCGGCACTCCTCGGGTTCTTCGGCATTGATCAGCAGCTTGCAGACCGGCTTGCGGGTGCTTTCCGGCAGTAGCTCGTCATCGATGTAGCCGTCTTCCTCCTCTTCCTCAGCAAAGGTGTCGTCGAGATCCTCGGCCTCGATACCCTCGTCCTCCGGAATCCGACCTCTCCCCCGCCTCGGCCGGCCCTTTTCCCCGGGCCGGGCCGCCGGCACCACGGCATCGGCAGCCGCCGCGGCATCTTCCCGGGCAGGCTCGAGGTCGCCGCCGTCCTTGCGTTTTGACCGTCTTCCCCGGCGCGACCGGCGCGAACCGGCCTTCTTCTCATCGGCCTGAGGGAGCGGCATCCCCAGGCTTTCAGAGCTGTCGTCACCTACCCCAACCTCAAGGCTTATCTCAACCTCGGGAACCACCTCGACTTCAGTGTTCCCCTCAAGATCGGGGCTCGTCTGCTCCTCAACAGACTCGGCAACACCGGCCTCCGGCAGCGGCCGTTTCTTTCGGGGCGAGCGTTTTCTCCTCGCCTTCGGGATTGCTGCCTGTTCGTCAGGCGATTCAAGGGCGGCAAGGGCCTCGACGGCTCCATCCGCCTTCTCTCCGGCAGGTATATTGTCGGAGACCAGCCCCTGTTCCGATGCCTCGACCGCTACCGCTGCCACTTCGGTCTGTTCGGCTTCGCCCGCCGCCTTCTTCTTCGTTGCCCGCTTGCGCCTGGGTTTTTCAGCAGTTTCGGCCTCGACAGCAACCGCCGCATCCTGATCGACTTCGTCGATCTTCACCGGCGGGACGGCCTTCTTTCGCCCTCTTCCGCGTGCCGGTCGCGGGCTTTTTTCTCCGTCGGTTTCCTCCCCTTTCGCTTCTCCCACAACGGGTTCCGCTTCCCCCTCGTCGGTGCCGGTGCTTTTCCACCAGGCTCCGGTTGTCGCCTTTGCCGGGACTTCGTTTGATTTTTCCTCTGTCTTTTTCTTTGCAGTCATACTGTTCGTCTTCCTTTATCGCAGATGATGCCTATTAAAGGCATCTCCCTCGAAAATCTTGCCGCCGGCTGAAGAAGACACGAAAGCAGGTATCTTTTCTTCATCAGCCGACATAATTCATCATATCGACCTGAAACAGGTCGCGATGTTCAAAAACAGGTGCAGCGTCAAGTCATTTCCCTGACCGACAAACCGATTCGGTCCCCGGTATCTTAGCGGAAGAACCGAAGAACCGGAAATGATTTTTCTTGACACGACACCTGTCGCCAATTCCTGCGCTCATGCCTGGATGTGGATGTGGCGCGAATGTTGCCTGTCGATTCGCAATCAGCCGCCTCTTCCCATCGCCTGCGCATTACCACCTTGGATCACCCCTCCCCTTGCCCGCCGACGCCGCGCTGCCGTCCGACACGGATACCCCGTTCACTGCACCTCTGAAACAGTAATCCGATCTCGTTCGTATAAAGTACTCCGGATAAGACAGGAATCGTAAGAGAGGTTGAATGCACTGCAAAAGAAGCTGGTTCAGGAGGGCTGACACATTTGATTGAAAATAAAACAATTTCCCTTTATTATCAAGGCAAATCTATGACTTTTGCCTTGACACCGATCACGGAGAACCGTAAATTTCCAGGTTAATCTGGATTGGCGCCATCGACTCAGGAGATCAGTGATTTCAACTGTCTGAACATACGCGTTTTACCGTTGAACCAACTGCATATCCATGACAAGGAGGTAAGGTACCCGCTTGACGAGCCGGGCTGTCGGCTGCTACCATGTCATCCATGTACCCTCTTTAACGAATTCTCTCACAAGGAGTCTACTGTGATATTGCGCTCCCCGCAGTTTCAGAAAGCAAAAAGATACATCACTGCAACCGCTCTCAGCCTGGTCGCGTTCCACTCAGCTCCTATCATGCTGCATGCCGAAACTGTTGCAACCGAGGAGTGGAACATTTCGGCCGACAAAATCACCCGCTATGAAGATCCGCAGAGTGTCGTCGCCGAGGGCAATATCATCCTTGAAAAGAGAGAAAAACTGCCGCCACCCCCACCGGTGACCATGGCTGAAAAGGGGATGACGGACTGGAATGAACTGCTGGGGGAAGAACCGGCCAAGAAAAAGGAAATCAAGGCTGAGCAGGTGGATGCCGCTCCTGTTGCCACCATGAAGACCACGGTGACCATCAAGGCCGACTGGATGGTTTACGACACCACGCTCCAGTCGATCAAGGCCCGTGGACATGTGGAGATCAACACCGGAGAAGACGTGCTGACCGCCGACCAGGCCAGCATCGATCTGACCAAGGAAACCGGAACGTTCACCAACGCCACGGTCGTCCGCAGCAACAAATCGCTCCACCTCGAAGGGAAGACCATCGAAAAGACCGGGGTCAACACCTACACCATCGGTGACGGCTGGGCAATTACCTGCAAGGTCGAAAAAGGGGAGACGCCCCCCTGGAGTTTCGCCAGCAAGGACACCAGGATCGAGCCGGGCGGTTACGCCGTCCTCAAGCACGCCCGTTTCAATGTCAAGGGCGTGCCTATTTTCTATACCCCTTACCTGATCCTGCCGGTCAAGAATACCAGGCAGACAGGATTCCTCTTCCCTGAGTTCTCAAGTTCGAGCAATAACGGGTTCGGCCTGAACCTGCCCTTCTTCTGGAACATCTCCGATTCCGCCGACATGACCTTCTATCCTCAGTACTACACCAACCGCGGCTTCATGCCCGGCGCCGAGTTCCGGTACGCCCAGGGCGAAATGGAGAAAGGCGCGATTGTCGGCACCTGGATCGACGACGAACTGTCGGACCCATCGGAGACCGAATATTATCAAGATACCGGTTTCACCCATACCAACAACGAGCGTTACTGGATCAGGGGTAAGGCCGATCACACCTTCGGCGACGACTGGCAGACCCGCCTCGATCTCGATATCGTCTCCGATCGCGATTATCTGACGGAGTTCAACACCGGCGTCAACGGCTACAACAATACCAGTGATCGTTTCCTCGAGGAATACGGACGGGATTTTGATTACAAACGGGCTGAAACCAGGGACAACACGCTAAAGGTCATGAAGTCCTGGTCCGGCATGACGCTCGAAGGCACCCTCCTCGGGGTCAACGACGTCCGTACCGTGGAATCGAATCCGACACCGCTGTGGAAGCTGCCGAGCTTTGATTTCTCTGGATTTCAAACGATCGGCGAAACCGACTTCAGCTACGACTGGGATTCGGAATACGTCAATTACTGGCGGGAAGACGGGGTCGGCGGCCATCGCTTCGATATCCATCCGACACTCAGTGCGCCGGTGCCGCTCGGCCAGTATTTGGAATCAAGGGCTGAGGTCGGGGTACGGGAAACATACTACCTTGTCAACACCTACGGCGACGGTGAATGGACCAATGATGACCAGCAGAACCGGCTTCTGGCCGATTTCGAGTGGGAGGTGGGCACCACCGTCCTGAAAAATTTCTTCCAGGACGCCAGCCAGAACAGCGGCTTTGACCACCAGGTCCATCCTTATGTCCAGTACCAGTTCCTGCCCGATGTCGATCAGGATGAACTGCCGATTTTCGACGAGGTTGATGCCATCGAGGACGTGAACAGAATCGTCTACGGTGTCGACAACTTTTTCAATCTGTTCGACAACTACGCCAGCGGCAATTCGACCCTGCAGGATTATGCCTACGTCAAGGTGAGTCAGTATTACGATCTCCGCGACGATTATTCGGGCGATGAATCGTCCGACGTTCTCGGCATCTCCGATCTGTCATCGGCCACCAACGATATCATCAGTGAAGGTTCCGACGGGCGGTTTTCCGACATATTCCTCAGGACAGGCTGGACCCCGACCAGATACCTGGCATTGGAATACAATACCGATTTCGATGCCTATGGCGACGGATTCGTGGCGCACTCCTTTGAAGGAACGTACCGCACCAAGCGGGGCGACCAGTTCAGCCTCGATTACAGCTTCAGCGACGATTCCTCCATCGAACAGATCAACGGCATGGTCCGCACCCATCTGTTGAACAACTGGTTTACCTCCATCGATGTCGAACATTCGTTATCCGCCAACGAAACGCAGGAGGCGACGGTCTCCCTGACTTACCAGGCGTTGTGCTGGTCGGTGTCGCTGGAATCGAATTATACGCCTGAAGACACTGCCTTCATGGTGGTGTTCAATCTTGCCAATATCGGCAGCCGGATCGGTCTCGGCAACTGATCGGCCGGCTGCAGAAACGTCCTCAGGAGCCGGATAGCCCTGGACCCGGCTATTCCGGGTCCTGAGAGGTTGAATAGATCTCGCCCATGCATCATGATATCTTCAACGGCGACGCCGACGGACTGTGTGCCCTCCTCCAGCTGCGATTGGCAAACCCCATCCCAGATGCGGTCCGGATCACCGGCACCAAGAGGGATACCCTGCTTCTCGCCCGGGTCCCTTATCTCCATGACAGTTCGATCACCGTCCTCGACATCTCTTTCGACCGGAACCGGGAGTCCGTCCTGCAGTTGCTTCATCAGGGCAACCGGATCGAGTATGTCGACCACCACTATGCCGGGGACATCCCCGGGTCGCCCCTGCTGACAATCTGTATCGACCCGCGGCCGGATGTCTGCACGTCATTGCTGGTCAATACCCTGATTGACGGGAGATACGGCAAGTGGGCCGTCTGCGGCGCATTCGGCGACAACCTCGATTTCCCCGCCCGTCGACTCGCAAAGCAGCTTGCGCTCTCCGAGGATCAGATACAACAGCTGCAGGAAACCGGTGAGTTGCTGAACTATAACAGTTACGGCGAGACAGTGGACGATCTGCATCTGGCCCCACTCGTCCTCTATGCGGACATGGCCCAGTTTGACGATCCGCTTGATTTTTTTGCCCAGTCGCCGCTGCTGCCCCAGCTTCGTCAGGGATTTCAGGCTGATCTCGAACAGGCGCTGAAGATCAAGGAACATGGACTCCGCGACAGAAATAGGGTATATTTTTTCCCGGATACCGCCTGGGCGAGGCGTGTCTCCGGGGTCTTCGCCAATCGCAAGGCCACGGAGGAAGCGGATGCTGCCCATGCCCTCGTGACCAGCAATCGTGACGGCAGCTGGCGGATAAGTGTCCGGGCGCCGCTCAGTGACTGCCGGGACGCCGACACCCTGTGCCGAAGATTCCCGACCGGAGGAGGCAGGGCCGGTGCGGCCGGAGTCACCAGTCTCCCCCATGAGATGCTTGACAATTTTCTGACGGAATTCCAGCGGATGTACCGGTGACCGCGCGGCTTGCGTCCGTTATTCATTTTCGGTAACTCCACGCCCGGCCATTGCCAATTCAACGCAAAGAGGTACGCTTATTCTCAACGTTCATTATTATCCCGTTCAACGATCCCTTCATTTCATCGTCGTCCTGATCGTCATCCTCTTCGGCTGCTACCCCGCCTCGGCGCAGGAATTTCCGAAAGCCGCCGACATGGTGGTCAACGGCCAGACGATCGATATCCGCGGGGAAAACTATCGTAAGCTCTTTCAGGAACTGCGTGATGTCCACCATTTTACCCAGCAGGAGCTCGATACCCTCTTTGCCGGGGTCGTCATCGACAAGAAGGTCCTCGAATTGATGGACAAGCAGTGGGAAGCGAAGCCGTATTACGAATACTGGCCGCTGTTCATCACTCCCGCCGTCATCGCGACCGGCAAAAAAAAGTTGAAGGAGCACCAGGCACTGCTCGACCGGATCGAGGCGGAGATCGGGGTTGACCGTGAGTACGTGATCGCCATCTGGGGGATCGAATCACGGTTCGGGGCCAACCACGGCAAATACGGTGTCTTTCAGACCTTGAACACCCTCTTCGACGCCTATCCTCGCCGCTCCAAGTTCTTTCGCAACCAGCTCATCCAGTTCCTGCTCCTCTGCCGCGAAAACCAGATATCCCCCCTCGAGGTGAAGGGCTCCTATGCCGGGGCCTTTGGGCAGACCCAATTCATCCCCTCCAGTTTTCAGGAATACGCCGTCAGTTTTGACGGTGACCAGCGACGCGACGTCTTCGGCTCGGTCGACGATATTCTCGCCTCTATCGCCAACTACCTGCACCGTTTCAAATGGGTGCTGGATGCCCCTGTCTACGTCGATATCGGCAGTCAGCTCCACTCTGACCGGCTGGTTCAGGCGAATCTTACCGGCAGGAAGGCCCTTGTCGACTGGCATGAGATCACGAGAGCACAAGGCGTGACCTTACCCCGCCCGCCACAGGACCGGGGCCTGACGATCGTCGGCCTCGAAGTCCATCCGATGGAAGGCGGTGGGTTCCGCTATGTTGCGGGTTACCCTAATTTCCAGGCCATCACCGCCTGGAACAATTCCAACAGATACGCCATGGCGGTATCGCAACTGGCCGAAGCGTTGAACAGCGCCCACTGAACCGCAGCGGGGCATCGATGAGGAACAGGCCGCTCCGCCCATCTTCGCCTGACGCGGTCATCATGCTGCTGCTGGTCGTTGTTTCGTCGCTCCTGCCCCCCAACGCCATTATCCGGGCTGCGGAAAGCACGACAACGGACGAGCAACTGCTCTTCACCGATGATCTCGATCGGCAATCCCTGCTGCAGGCGGCAAGACGCCAGGCCGAATACCTGCGCCGGATGCCGGGGGACAGGTCCTTCAACCTGGGGACCCATGCCGTTCCGACCGGGCTGCTCCGCCGATCCATCGCCTCGTTTATCGAGATCATCGAACAGGAGCCTTCACTGCAGGGGATATCCAGGAGGTTGCAGGAGGATTTCCTCCTCCTGCCGGCCGGAACCGGCGAAATACTGGTGACCGGATATTTCCAACCGCTTATCGACGGCAGCCTGGAGCCGATCCCGCCGTTCATTCATCCGCTCTATCGGCTTCCGCCGGATCTCATCGCCCGTGACATTGGCGGCGCCACCAGCATTGGCCGGTTCTGCGATGGCCGCTTTGCCCCCTACTGGTCCCGCGAGGAAATCGAAACCCGACTCCCCCTTGCCGGCAACGAACTCCTCTATCTCGACGATCCCATCGCATCGTTCATCCTTCACATCCAGGGCTCGGGAATAATCCGTCTCCGTGACGGCTCCTGCCGGTCGGTGCGGTTCGCCGGGTCAAACGGCCGCCCGTACCGCAGCATCGGCCGGCTTCTTGTCGCGGAAGGCCGGCTGACACTCGAGCAGGCCACCCTGCCGGGCATTGTCGATTACCTGCGCGCCCATCCCGGCGAACTGCGGCGCATCCTCCACGCCAATCCCCGCTTCATCTTCTTTGACTGGGGAGAGGCAGGGGCCGTCAAAGGCAGCGGTAATATCGCCTTGACCGCCGGCCGGTCGGTCGCCGTCGACCCGTCCGTCATCCCCCTCGGAACGGTGGCCTTTCTCAAGACCCGGCAGCCGGTCGTCGACCGGGACGGCCAACTGCGGCGATGGCGTCCACTCGACCGTTTTGTCTTCCCCCAGGACAGCGGTGCGGCGATCCGGGGCGACAGCCGCGTCGATCTGTTCCTGGGCGACGGCGAGGCAGCGCGGCACGTGGCCGGACTGATGCGGGAAAAGGGGGCCCTGTTTATCCTTGTGAAAAAATCGGCGAGCGGACCGAGAGAAGATGACTGATCCCATCATTACCCTGACCACGGATTTCGGCACCGCGGACGAGTATGTCGGGGCCTTGAAGGGAGTTCTTCTCACCGTCGTCGGCAACGCCGCCATCATCGACATCACCCATGCCATCCCGCCACAGGACGTCCTCCGCGCCTCCCGGATCCTTGCCGGTTGCGCCCCCTGTTTCCCGCCCGCCTCGGTGCACCTGGCAGTGGTCGATCCCGGTGTCGGGTCGATGCGACGGATTGTCGCCGTCCGCTCATTAGGGCAGACCTTCGTCGGGCCGGACAACGGCATTTTCACCCCGTTTCTCGAGCAGGATTTTTCCATCGTCCACCACGTCACCAACGAACGGCTGTTCCGTTCCCCGATCAGTCCATCCTTTCATGGCCGTGACATCATGGCTCCGGTCGCCGCCCGACTGGCGGGCGGGATGGACATCGCCGAGGTAGGTCCATCGGTACCGCGAGAGAGTTGCGTCCGGCTGAGTGAGATCGAGCCATACCAGAACGGTGAACGGCTCGTAGGCCGAGTGCTCGCCAAGGACAATTTCGGCAACCTGCGCACCAATCTGCCGGGGCAAAGGGTCAAGGACTTTGCCGGGGAAGGCACGATTTCCTTCCGGATCGGCAACCTGGTAATCGACGGTCTGAATTCGGTCTATGCGGACAAACGGAGGGGAGAGGTGATCGCCCTGATCGACAGCCAGGGCTTCATCGAGATCGCCGTGGTCGGCGGCGATGCGGCATTGGTGACCGGCATCGGCATTGGCGGCGAGGTCATCGTCAGCCGCCAACGCCGTTGAGGAGAGGGGATTGCCCTGTCATGACCGCAACAGGGCCATGGAGAGGCACGGGGCCCGCCGCGGCGTTCAGTTGCCGACCTTCAGCGTTCCGCCCTTGCCCAGTCCGCCCCTGACTTCCTGGGCACGGTAGTTCTTCAGGGCCCGCACCATCTGGTTGAAGGAATCGGCGAAGGCGGCCGCCAGGATCTTGCCCTGCGGTGTCTTTTCATATCCACCGAGCCCGACTCCGCCGCTGCCGCTGAAGATGCCCCCGAGGAGGCCGAAATCGAATTTTGAGGCGCTGCCTTCCGCCGCGGCGATCTGTACCCCGGATCGGTTCTCGACGAGGGTCAGCATCGTGCTCGCTTCCCGCTTCTTCATGCCGCCGGCAACGCCCAGCGCTGTACCGGCACTGCCGCCAAAGGTACTCATCAGGGTGCCGACGGCCGCCCCCATGCCCCCGGAATCCTGGCTGCTGAAAGTCACGCTCGGGGTCAGGGTGTAATCCGCCGCCACCATCTGCCCCTTGCCGAAATTGCTGCCGCTGCGCATCTCACCGGATGCCTGCAGTTGACGCTCCTTCTCCATCGCCTGCATGCCGCGGCGATCACGTTCGACGACGACGAAGCAGTTGGACTGCTGGGCCATCAGGCGCAGGAGCTTGGAGGTCGGCGGAAGCCTGTACTCATGGATGATGATATAATACCAGTCTTCCTCCTGGTCTTCCAGCAGGGCCAGTGTTCCAAACGACTCGGCGCATCGTTCGAACGAGGTGTTGGCGTTCTCGGCTGTACTCCCGCCGGCGGCACCGGTAATCGTCGTCTTCGACCCCGCCGATCCCGTCTGAACAGGCGTGCAGGACGCAAGGAATATGGCCAGACACATCAAAGCAGCAGCTCGCATTGTTTCTCTCCCTCATTGATTGGTTGGTCTCAATACTACGGTCCACTATCTGGTCAGTTGTTTATCTCCCTGGATCAACCAGATTCTGCCCTGTCATCGGGGGGATGACCGGCGCTCTCCATGCCGCCATTGCTCCCCACACTCGGGATCGAGGCATCCTGCGACAGAATTTTTACTTCAACAGGTTGAACCTGCTCCAGAAATCGGGAAATGACTTGGCGACGCATCCTTCCCCGGTGATGCGCACCCCGGGGACTTTCAGCCCCGCCACGGCGAAGCTCATGGCCATCCGGTGATCCCGGTAGGTCTCGATCTCCGCCCCATGGAGGGAGGCGCCGCCATCGCCATGGATGATCATTGCCTCACCCTGCTCCTCGACCTCAGCTCCCATCCGTCGCAATTCAGTGACGACGGCGTGCAGGCGATCACATTCCTTGATGCGCAGGTGGGCAATATTGGTGATCTCCGTGGTCCCATGGGCGAAGGCCGCCACCACCGCCAGGGTCGGGACGACATCCGGCATGTCCCCCATGTCCACCGAGATGCCCTCGAGCCCGCCTTTCCGCTCAACGCAAAGGCCGTTGTCGACCTGCGTCACCTCGCAGCCCATCCGGGCCAGGAGCGGCACCAGACCGATATCACCCTGGAGGGAGAGCACCGGGACGTTGGTCACGGTAACCCTGCCGCCGGCGACCGCGGCGGCGGCCCAGAAATAGGAGGCGTTCGATGCGTCCCCCTCGATCCGATATTCCCGCCCCTGATACATCCCCTGCGGGATGGAGAACGATTTGAAGTCATGCGTGCAGTCGGCAAGAATGCCGAACTCAGCCATGACTGACAGGGTCATTTTGACGTAGGGTTTCGACAGGACCTCGCCGTCGACCTCGAGGCTGGCCGGTTGTCGGGCATACGGGGCGACCAGCAGCAGTGAGGAAAGATACTGGCTGCTCTTGCCTTCCGGCAGGACTGTCCTGCCACCCGCGATCCCTCCGCCGTTGACGAGCAACGGCGGACAGTCGCTACCCCTGACCGAGACGATGTCGACCCCCCAGCCGCGCAGGGCGGCGATCAGCGGTCCGATGGGCCGTTGCTGCATCCGCTCGTCGCCGTCGATGGTGACGGCCGAATCGCCGAGGGCGGCAACCGAGGTGAGAAATCTGGTTGCCGTGCCGTTGTTGCCGAGATAGATCGTGGCAGCATCGGCATGGACTGAGCCGCCGTTTCCCTGAACGATCCAGCACCCCTGGTCTTCTCTGTCGATCCTGACCCCGAGTTGGGCCAGCGCCTGGGCCGAGTATTCCGTATCCTCACTGATCAGGGGGCCGCAGAGTCGGCTCTCCCCCCTGGCCAGCGCCGCGGCAATCAGCGCCCGCTGTGTCAGGCTCTTGGAACCCGGGACGCTCAATTCCGCATTGACCGACGGTACCGGTTGGATCTCAATCATCGTCTTCCCTCGTCATCCACGCCTGCTGTGTTGTTCGGTTTCACGTCACGCTGTTTCCGGTGGCCCGCCACAATACCGTCTGCATCAGCTCCACCGGCGCGGCCTGGCCGGTCCACAGTTCAAACTGGGCCACGCCTTGATACAGCAGCATCTCCAGGCCATAGACGACCTTGCACCCGGCCTCCCGGGCATCGCGCAACAATTTCGTTTCGAATGGAGAATAGACGATATCCATCACCACGGCAAAGTTTTCCAGATGGCCCCGGGAGACGAGGCTGGCATCGATCTTCGGGCTCATGCCGACGGAGGTGGCGTTGATAAGCACATCCCCGGTCAACTGGTCGACAGCCGCCAGGGAGTGCCACCGGCAGCCCAGGTCGGCTGCCAGTTTTCGCCCCCGTGTTTCCGTCCTGCTGCAGAGGCTGACCCTGGCCCCGGCCTCCAGCAGACCGAAGGCGAGGGCCCGTGCCGATCCTCCGGCGCCCAGGAGCACGACGTGTCGGCCTCGCAGCTCAATGTGATTGGCGAGGGCCCGGTTGGCCCCGACCCAGTCGGAGTTGGAGCCGCAGAGAAGCCGCGTCGTCCCCTGGCCCACGACATTGACCGTGTTGACGGCCCCGATCTTCACCGCCACCGGATCAACCGCATCGAGGCAGGGAATGATCGACTCCTTGTGCGGGATGGTCACGCTTACCCCCCTGATATTCAAGGCCCGGATACCCTTGACCGCATCCGCGATGTCCTCCACCTGAAACGCCAGGTACACCCGGTTTTCCTCCAGGGCGGCGAAGGCGGCGTTGTGCATGAGAGGGCTCAGTGAATGGCCGACCGGGTTGCCGACTATCCCATATACCTCTGTCTTCCCATTAATTTCCCACATAATCGGTTCAATTCAATTGAAAAATATCGAGGCTGATGATTCAACTCGGTCACCGCCATCAGTCAATCGATCTGCAGCAATGCATCTATGGTTCGCAGGTCAGTGACCGTGATCTGCCCTGGGGCGGTGACCTCGCGGCTACCGACGGCGCAGTACGTCATATAACCGCCAAGCTCGAGCGTCACCAGGCGGCTGATCACTCCCACCCAACCCATGCGGAAGGCGATCAGCGGCAGATCCAGGCCGATGACCGGCTCATCCCAACTGCAGGGCCCCGATCATCTCCCGGACCGAAGCGAGCCTTTCCTGCAGCACATAGTCGCCGATGCCATCGACAACCTCCTCGCACGCCCGCGGGTTGACGAAATTGGCGGTGCCGATCTGCACCGCCGTCGCCCCGGCCAGCATGAATTCGAGCGCATCCTCGGCCGTCATGATGCCGCCGATGCCGATCACCGGGATGGCAACGGCCTGGGCCACCTGATAGACCATGCGCAGGGCCACCGGCTTGATCGCCGGACCCGAGAGACCGCCACAGACATTGGCCAGCGCCGGCCTTCTCCGCTTGAGATCGATGGCCATGCCGATCAGGGTGTTGATCAACGACACGGCGGTGGCCCCGGCCTCCTCGACGGCCTTGGCAATGACCGTGACATCGGTGACATTGGGCGACAGCTTGACGATCACCGGGACGGTAGTCGCCGCCCGGACCGTACGGGTTACCGCCGCCGCCATCGCCGGATCGGCGCCGAAGGCGACGCCACCCTTTTTCACGTTCGGACAGGAGATATTGATCTCGATGGCCGCCACCGCCTCGCAGGCCGAGAGCTTTTCGGTGATGTGCCGGTACTCATCAAGGCTGTCGCCAAGGATATTGACGATGATCGGCACCCCGAGCGTGCCGAGATAGGGTATCTTCTCGACGATAAACCGGTCGACACCGACATTCTGCAGGCCGATCGCATTCAACATGCCGCAGGCGGTTTCAACGATCCGGGGTGGGGGATTGCCGGCGCGGGGGTGGAGCGATATCCCCTTGACGATGATGGCCCCGAGACGGCCGAGATTGAGAAGTGACTCGAATTCCCGGGCATAGCCGAAGGTGCCGGAGGCCGTCATCACCGGATTGGCAAGAGAGAGCGGCCCGATATCGACGCGGAGATCCGGAATCCGTATGTCGCCTTTCAGATGTTCCATAGCATCTCCTCCGCGTCGAAGACCGGTCCATCGACACAGACATGGACATAACCGCCGTTCCGGGTCGGTCGGCTGCACCCGAGGCATGCCCCCATGCCGCAGGCCATGACGCTCTCGATCGAGACCTGGCAGGAATACCCTCGCGCCCGGCACAAAACACTCATCCCGGCCATCATCGGCTCCGGACCGCAGCTATAGACAGTGCACGGGGATGGCAGGGCGAGAGCAGACAAGGCGGCGGTGACGAAACCGCGCCGGCCGTACGATCCATCGTCCGTAGTCGTTACCACGGTCATCCCGAACTCCTCGAAATCTTTTACCAGTGGTTCGACTTCACCTCTGCTGCGACCTCCCAGGATGATCGTGTCCCGGGTATGCTCCCGCTCCAACTGACTCAATTTCCGGGCGAGAAAGAGGAGCGGGGCAATGCCCAGCCCCCCGCCCACAAGACAGGCGGGCGACTCGGCGACCCGAAACCCCCGGCCGAGGGGCCCAAGAATCGAGACTTCCGCCCCTTCCCCGACCGCGGCCAGCATCTCGGTGCCCCGCCCGACGATCTTGAAATAGACCTGAAGCCGGCCTTCATCATCGGTCTGGTGGATGGAGAAGGGCCGCCGTAACAAGGGGTCATTGCCGGCACCCGCCCTGATCATCACGAACTGCCCGGGACAGGCGGCGGCAGCGATGGCAGGACAATTGAAGGTGAGGCGGACATTGTCGGCGGACAACCGCTCTCTTCGAATAACAGTAGCTTTTTCCTGGTATTGGGTCATCATTGTGGATACATTATTGTCCGGCATCAGTACCTTTTATCAATCGACGACAAAATAAGGCCGGATTACCTTGATGAACAGCGAACCTTTGATCTTGACCTTCGCCGCCATATTCGGCGCCATTGTCGGCAGCTTTCTCAACGTCGTGATTCTGCGCCTGCCACAACCGGAGGCGTCGATTGTCTTTCCCGCCTCGCACTGCCCGAGATGTCAGACCGGCCTCAGGTGGTACGAGAACATCCCTCTTCTCAGCTATATTTTCCTGGGAGGTCGCTGCAGCCACTGCCGGTGCCGGATTTCCCTGCAATATCCACTGGTGGAGGCGGCAATGGCACTGCTGTCGACCGCCGTTGTCTATCGATTTGGATTGACCGTCACCGGCGGCGGGTTCTTTCTCTTCAGCGCCGCCCTGCTGGTGATCATCTTCATCGACCTCCACCATCAGATCATCCCCGACCTGATCAGTCTGCCGGGGATCGTTGTCGGCTTCATCCTGTCATTTTTTTCGCCCCTGACCTCGTGGCTCGATTCCCTGATCGGCATCCTCTGCGGCGGCGGCATCCTCTACGCTATCGCCTCAATCTATTTCTTCCTGCGCAAACAGGAAGGCATGGGGGGCGGCGACATCAAGCTGCTGGCGATGATCGGAGCCTTCCTCGGCTGGCAGGCGCTGCCTTTTGTTATCTTCGCCAGCTCCCTGAGCGGCGCTCTCGTCGGCATCCTGGTTATGGTCATCGAGCGCAAGGAAGGGCTAACGACTCGCATCCCGTTTGGGCCCTTTTTATCGCTTGCAGCCTTGCTCTATATGCTCTTCTCCAGAGAAATCAACACGCTTTATTGGAGCTATCTCGACGCTTCCTTCTTCTGAGAACTCCACCAACCCCTGAATTCTCCGATTCTTCCCTCCTTCAGAACCTGGGCAAGGCGTGCTCCAAGGTCGCGTGCCTCTTCAATCTGCTGCGGACTGTGGCCATATCTCGGACAATGCCGCTGCACCAGTGACCGGCACCCTCGGGGTATTTTCCCGGCAATCTTGATGAAGACCCCAATGGCACACCAGAGCCCTGGAGAAGGATGCTGGAAGACGATTGGAGGCAATTCCCTGGCGCCGCTCTTCAACAGATACCGGCGCATCTCCCAGGCATGCAGACGCCAATAGGATCTGCAGGATATGATGGGAAGAACGGATTTGTCTGCCAGCAATCCGGCAGAATACTGCCGGAGAAAATAGACCATCGGCCCGCTCGGGTGATACGACCATGTCGGTCCGGCACAGATGACGAGGTCCCAGTCCGCATAACAATTCTTGTCAGGTGGCGCTATGGCAACCGGGCGCCTGAGAAAAGCCGCGATCATCATTTTCACCGCGCCGAAATAGGACCCGACTGGAAACGGCGGCGGCGTCAACGGCTTCAATTGTTCCAACCGGACTTCAACTCCTCCTTCGTTCAGACCTTTCGCCAGACTATTCAAAAGATTACGGGTCTGACTGCTGAAGGTGTAAAAAAGTATCAGAACTCTCTTTGGCGCTACGAATGTCTTCACATCTGTCACATGGGCAGAATTTGTTGTTCGTAGGAATATATCCGAGACTGGAACAAAAAAAAAGCCCCCGAAAATTCGGGGGCTTTTCCTTGGCTGGGACCAGATTACGCTTCTATCTCGTGCTCAACACCGACTGCAATCTTATACAGCAGGGTCAGGATGAAAAAACCGGTCGCCCATATCCCGAGGGTGATCCCCAGTTCGTTGGCGGTCGGGATATATTCGGTAACTTCGTTCAGGGGATTCGGTACAAATCCGCCGAAGACGAAGCCGAGCCCCTTATCGGCCCAGAGAGAGAAGAAGATCAGGGCGGCAGCGGTACCGACCAGACGATAATCGAAGACCTTGGCGATCTTCATATAGAACAGGATGCCCAAGCCGGTGAAACTGAAGGCGGTCGCCGTCCACATGAAGGGAACGAGGTTGTTGTAGACATGGCCATCATGCTCGAGGCCGAAAAACAGGTACTCGAGGCTGTGGATGTGTCCCGGCATCCCCGAATAGTAGCCGACGAAGAACTCGAGCAGGAAAAAGAAGGTGTTGATGATCGCCGCGTACATGATGATCGTGGTCAGCTTCTGGATCGCCTCCTTGCCGGCGTCGAAGTTGGCGAATTTGCGCAGGACCAGACAGGCGAGGACGATCAGGGAAGGACCGGCGGCGAAGGCCGAAGCCAGGAACCGGGGGGCAATGATCGCCGACAGCCAGAAGTGCCGCCCCGGCAGACCGCAGTACAGCATGGCGGTGACGGTGTGGATCGACACGGCAAAGGGAATGGAGATGTAGACGAAGATGTATATCCACTTCGGCGGATGAACCTGTTTGCGCTCGGCGGTCAGTATGACCCAGCCACAGAGACAGTTGAGGATCAGATATCCCCAGAGCACGCACATATCCCAGAACAGCATGGAACCGGGGGTGGGGTAGAAGATGACATTGAGGCCACGGAGCGGCTGCCCGAGATCGGCCATGATGAACATCAGGCACATGATCAGAGCCGAAATGGCGAGGAACTCACCAAGGATCGTAATCCGGCCGAAGGCCTTGTAGTCGTGGACGTAGTAGGGCAGCACCAGCATCAAACCTCCGGCCGCCACTCCGACCAGAAAGGTGAACTGGGAAATATACAGCCCCCAGGAAACGTCACGGCTCATGCCGGTCAGTCCCAGGCCGAACATGTACTGCCGTACATAACAGGCCGCCCCGATGGCAATGAAGGTGCCGAGCACCGCAAGCCACATCCAGTATGTTGATTTGCCTTTTAATACTTTCTCAATCATGACAACCTCACACTATGTAGTAGACTGACGGTCTGGTGCCGGCAGCAGGATTTCGCTGGATGGTAAATTCCCTGTCAAGAACCCCTCTGATCTCCGAAGCTGGATCGTTGAGATCCCCGAAGACCATGGCACCCGTGCCGCCGCAGGCCTCGACGCAGGCTGGCTCGAGGCCGAGGGCCAGGCGCTCGCCGCAGAAGTTGCACTTCTCGACGACACCGCGCATCCGGGTCGGAAAATCGGGATTGTAGCTGGTGATGAACGGTCTCGGGTCCTGCCAGTTGAAACTCCTCGCCCCGTAAGGGCAGGCAGCCATACAGAACCGGCAGCCGATGCAGCGGTGGAAATCCATCCCGACGATCCCATTCTCCGGTTGGACGAAGGTCGCCTTGGTCGGACATACCCTGACGCAGGACGGGTTATCGCAATGATTGCAGAGAACGGCAAATGGTTTGGTCTTGGCCATTTCCGACTTGTGGAGGACCGCCTGTTCCGGGAAGACATTGGCATACGGCGCCTTCCAGATCCATTTGATCTCGTTTTTGCGATCAGGGAAATGGGGAATGTTGTGGACTTTGTTGCAGGCAGCGATGGCCTGATCGAGCAGCATGGGCTGATCGGCGAATACCCGCATGTCAATAACCATGCCCAGACGGACCCCGGTCGAAGCCGTTTCGCCATGGGCGGCGGTGTCGCCGTGGGTCGGCGCCGCTTTCCCGGCTTCCTCGGAGGCGAAGGCAGTATGGGAGGTCAGCTTCACTATCGCAGGTGCGCCTATGCCGGCAAGGGCGGCGGCTCCGGCGATCTTCAGAAATTTTCTTCTCGTATTATCCATTAGTGCGTCTCCTTCTTCGATGCCGCCTCGGCGGGGGTCAGGTGGCAATCCCAGCAGGTGGGTGATACGGCAGCATAGGTATGACAGGAGTCACAGAACTTCACCTTATCGGTATGACACTGCATGCACGCCAACTGCAATCCCTTGCGGTATTCTTTGCCGCCAACCTTCACGATAACTCGATCGTTGTCCCGGAGGACGGCATCACGCCACTCGTTCAGCAATTTCATATGCGTATCCCGCATCTCAGCGGCGGGGGCAACACACTCCTTCTCGCCCACCGGGAGGTCGGGTTTCGGTACGGTGCCTGCATTCAGGCCGTTATACCAGAGCGGAAAGGTCACGAAGACGATGAAGATCACCAGTCCCGGTATGATTGTTCCTTTATTGTACATGTGCGACTCCTCTGATCCCATTCAGGGTTTAAAGCAATGTTCTAAGGCCGTCATCCAACTCGCCTCGTGTTTCACCCTCAAGCACAAGCGCATTGCCGACAAGCTCGGTGACACCACAGACCCTGACATCCGGGTTCCAGTAGTTCATCAGCGAGGTCAGTGTCGCCCTGTCAATCGCACATACGCAGGAAAGCATATTGACGTCATGTTTATCATGGACGTATTTGACGGCATTGGCCCGAGGAAATCCCGAACGCATCCGTAGTTCCATGATCTCATCGGTATTCAGACCCGTCCCGGAACCGCAGCAGAATGTCTGCTCGCGGATCGTGTTTTCAGGCATCTCCACCCAGTCGACGACATGATCGAGGATATATCTCGGCTCATCCATCAGTCCCATGGCCCGGGCCGGATTGCATGAATCATGATAGGTCGCCTTGACATGACTGTTACGGCTCTTGTCGAGTTTCAGCTTGCCGTTTCTGATCAGGTCGGCGGTAAACTCGCTGATATGGATCATTTTGGTGGAGGCCGAGTTGCTGAAGACAGTACCGGTGATCGACGATTTCGGCACCTCGAGGAAATCGGCGGGACCGTTCATCGTGTCCATGTACTGATGCAGCACCCGCCACATGTGGCCGCACTCGCCGCCGATGATGTACTTGACGCCCAGGCGTTTGGCCTCGGCGTACATCTTGGCGTTGAGTTTCTTCATCATTTCGTTGTTGGTGAACAGACCGAAGTTGCCGCCTTCCGAGGCATACGTCGACCAGGTGTAATCGAGGCCGATGGCCTCGAACAGGATCAGGTACCCCATCGCGGTATAGAGCCCCGGTTCGGCGAAGACGTCTGCCGAGGGGGTGATGAACAGGACCTCAGCGCCTTTGCGGTTGAAGGTCGGGGTGATGCGGATACCGGTCAGGTTTTCGATGTCATCGGTGAGGAAGTCGACATTGTCCTTGAAGGTATGGGGCTGAAGCCCCATATGGTTTCCGGTCCTGTTCGAATTGGAGGCCGGCTCGAGAATCCAGTTGATGCCGACACCCACCATATGCAGCAATTCGCGCAGCATCATCGTCACCTCGGCGGTATCGATGCCGTACGGGCAGAACACGGAGCAGCGCCGGCACTCGGTGCACTGGTAGGAGTACATGAACCACTCCTTCAGCACCCCGACCGTCATCTCGCGGGCGCCGGCCATCCGGCCCAGGATCTTGCCGGCCAGTGTGAAATCATTCCGATAGACCGACCGGAGCAGTTCGGCGCGCAGGACCGGCATGTTCTTCGGATCCCCGGTGCCGAGAAAGAAGTGACACTTGTCGGCACAGGCACCGCAGCGGACACAGCAGTCCATGAAGATCTTCAGTGAACGAAACTTGCCCAGGCGCTCCTTCAGGCCGTTGAGGATGATCTCCTTCCAGTTTTCGGGAAGCTTCCAGTCTTCATCTTCCGGCGACCAGACCCGGGCATTGGGAAAGGACAGCCCCTTCTGGCTGTCGAGATATTCGACCTTTTCCTTTTTTGCCGGATAGGCGTAATTGCCTTCCTTGAAATGTACCGGGATGTCCATCCAGTCCCTGGTTGGTATCGCTCCAGTCGCCAAGGACGGTCCCTGCACTACGCTTTTCGATAATTGTTCTAATTTTGGCACTGCCATCGTTGTCTATTCCTTATAAGCTGGTTGTGGGTCTCAACTGTTAAGCTTCAATCCTTTTGCGCTGGCAACTCTTTCTCGACCGGGATGCCCGCCTCGATCATGAATTCGCGGAACTCATCCTCATATCCGGCATACGAATGCGGTTTGATATCCGGATTCCAGGGGTTGATATGACGTACCGCCCGGCTGTTGTTCTTCATATTCCGAGTGGGGCTGAGGAAGACGCCGCCGAGATGCATCAACTTGCTGAAAGGGAAATAGACGAGCAGGGTGGCGACGAGGAACACATGAATATAGAAAATCGCGCCGATCTCACCGTTGATAACCGGAGAAAAGGTCACAAGGCCCACCGCCAGCTGCTTGATGGCGACGATATCGATGCCGTCGCGCAGGAAATGGCGCATCAGGGCGCCGGTCACACCGATGGCGAAAATGAGCACCAACGGAAAGTAGTCGTTCATAAGAGAGATATAACGCACATGCCGGTTGACCAGGCGCCGGGAGAACAACAGTGCGGCACCGCCGATCAAGCCGGCGGTGGTCATGTACATGCTCGGGACCCCGATCTCGAACATGCTGTCGGCCCAATCGAGAAAGGCGACGACTTCGGGCACCGGATTGAGGAAGAGGCGCATGTGCCTGATCACCACGATCAGAAAGGAATAATGGAAGATGATACCGAACAGCCACAACCATTTGGATGATTCGTAGGTGATTCTCGGTCCGTCATGGATCTCCGACTTGGTGTTGCGGAACAGAGAGCGGAAAGTGAGGATCTCGAGCAGCATCCGAGCGACGACCTCGGCGGTGGTATCCGGGGCCTCAAGCCGGTTGTGCTTGATGAAGTCCAATGATTTTCCCTGGCCGCAGGTAGTCTGGATGGGGAAGGGAACGGGCGACTTGGCCCATTGCACCACTCTGTAGACAAATCCACCCAGGAAGATCGCAATGGCCACATAGGGGACAAAGACACCAAAAAAATATGGCATTCCCGCTATCTGGGATCCTACCCCGGCAATCAGAATGAGCACAATGACTGCCAGAAATGAGAAGGCGTACTTCATTTCTTACCTCACTTCAAAATGAACTGTTATTGGGTCACCGGACCGATGCAATCAGCCGGGACCAGTTAAATACTCTCGACCTTTGAAATGGAATCCTGAACTTTATTTTTTTCCAGCGCTGACGGGCATTTAGCATCTGTAAGGATATGGCTTCCCGTCTTGATCTCCTGGATCCGGGTCTGATACAGCCGCTCTCTGCACTGCATGTAGATATCGAAGGCGGCCAGGATCGCGAGATCCACCGCAAACTCAAAATCATAGAGCTCGGAAACCAGATGGCGACGCTCTTTGTCGGCAGCCAGTATTTCTCTGGTGATGTGCTTGACGGCGTTCAGTGGGGCTACAGCCTGTGAAGGGGAAAATTCTTGGATCGAGCGGATTTTCATAATCTGCTCAAGGGGCGGAATCATCTGTTCCGTTCCAGCCCCCTTGGCAAGAAGGGAGAACAGCTTTTTCAGGGCCTCGCGAATATTGCCGCCAACGGGATTGGCAAACATATCCCGTTCCTTTTTAAAGAAACTGGAAGACTGGTAGGTCGACAGGGTGTAGTCGACCCAACGATCGACAATCTTGTCCTTATAGTTCCTGAACGCTTCAGCGAGGTCCATCCGCTAACCGCCTTGAATCATTTAATATCAATATCATCAGCACTTTATCGACCACCATCATCAAATGAATGACCATTCATAAAAGCGGATTTCTAGCATCTTTCCATTTCTTTTTCAAGGATATTTTGCTGCAACCCAGGCCCCAGTAATCGGTATCCACCGAGGTTGTCTCTTCTCAATCGCCTGCCATCTCATTCAGGTCATATCGGCAAGGATCAATTCAGCCTCCTGGATATAAGGATCCTTCTGCACTTCCTCCAACCACGCGGCGCCGCTTGGCTGTGCATCTTCGTCTTCCTCCGCGGTCTCGCCGTCGACCTGCCCCTCATCCCCGAAGAGACCGAACTGCTTGCCGACCTTTTCCCTGGCCAGGCGGGCTTCCTCCTGCCTTTTCCTCATATCGTCGATATCGAGCGAGATGACGGAGTTTTCCACCTGTTCCTGCACCCGGGCAATTTCATCCCGGATGGCCTTGAACTTCTCATTCCTGGCCACACGTTGGGTGCTGGCTGCGCGAATGGCATCGATCTTGGTCGGAGAAACCGCCTGTGACGCTGTAAAGGGGACCGGATCGATACGGCTCCACGGCATCGAGTATTCGAGGAAACGCTCCCCCGATTTGAGACTTTCGAGGACGCTCGGCAGGACTATATCAGGCTCCACCCCCTTATATTGTGTCGACCCCCCTGTTACCCGGTAGAATTTCTGGATCGTCACCTTCAACGCGCCGAGATCATCGTATTTGTTGACATGGAACAACGGTATGTTGTCGTTGAGATCGATGACGGTCTGGACGGTCCCCTTACCGTGGGTGGTCGGCCCGCCGACAACGATCGCCCGGCGATAATCCTGGAGCGCGGCGGCAACTATTTCCGAGGCGGAGGCGGAAAAGACATTGGCCAGGACCACGAGCGGTCCGCCATACTCCATCTCCGGGTCTTCGTCATTCAACACCCGGATTGATCCATTACTGTTCTTGACCTGCACTACCGGCCCGGAAGGTAGGAAGAGACCGGCAATGTCGACGGCGTCGACCAGGGCCCCGCCGCCGTTGTTGCGGAGATCGAGGATAATGCCGTCGACCCCCTGTTTTTTGAGCGTCAGCACCTCCTTACGGGTATCGTCAGTCGAGTTCCTGGCATTTTCGCCGTTACTTGTTTTCTCGAAATCCCGGTAAAAACTTGGGATATGGATGAGGCCGATCTTGCGGCCATCGGGATTTTTCAGCACCGTGCTCTTGACAAAGGTCTCCTCGATCTGGACGACGTCACGGATAATGGGGATGGTCTCCTTCGATCCGTCGGCCTTGCGCACCGTCAGCCGGACCTCACTGCCTTTGGGGCCACGGATCAGCCGCACCGCATCGCGCAACCGCATATCGGTGACATCCACCGGTTCTTCGGCCCCCTGGGCAACCTGGAGGATGATATCCTTGGCCTGCAGTCGCCCCTGCCTGGCCGAAGCGCTGCCGGGGATGATCTCCTTGACCTTGATGAATCCATCGTCTTCGCCCAGCAGGGCGCCGATACCCTCGAGACTGCCACGCATGCTGATGTCGAACTGCTCCTTGCCGGCGGGCGGGATGTAATCCGTATGAGGGTCGAAGGCCCGGGCGATGGCATTGAAGTAGCGATCGTAATGATCCTGCCGCGTTTCCTGGCGCAGGCGGCGGAAAATCTCCTTGTACCGCTTGGCGACCTTTGACTTCGCCTCCTGCAGCAGTACGTCCGGAGTTTTGTTCTCCTTGGCCTTCTTCGCATCGTCCTCGAGTTCCAGGTACCTGGTGATTATTTCAGACTTGAGGATCTTTCGCCACCGGTCCTGAAGCGCCTGCAGGTCTTTGGAGAAGTCCAGTTTTTTCGGATCGGTCTCGAGGGTTTCGGAGACATTGAAGTCAACTCCCGCCGCCAGGATGGCCTCGACCATCTTCTCGGCCTGGTCGATCCTTTCGCCCAGGATATCCATACCCGCATCCGGCAGGGGGTTGTTTCCCTGCACCAGATTGTCATCGATATAGGGGGCAAAGGCCCTGAGTTGATCGACATCTTTTTGCAGCAGGAACCGCTTCTGGAAATCGAGCTGGTTGAGATAGAGGGTGAACGCCGCCTGCGCCAGCGCATCGTCCATGACCTTGTCGCTGAGGTGAACTGTCGGCAGCTGTTTGGCCAGTATATAGCCGATCGTCCTGTTTCGCTTCAGGAAATCGGCTGAAGACCGGCTGTCGGCACTTTCCCCGGAACCAGACAGGGGACAGCTTAAAAGCAGCAGGAGGGCGAGAACAAGTTGTGTGAGATGTTTCATGTCATTCAGTGATAAAGAGGAAAACGCATTTCAGGCGCAAAGTCTGCCCCTTAACCTCAAGAGACATACCAAAAGCGTGCCGTAATTACTATGACAAAGAGAGAGAAGAGTGCGTATTTCAGCAGGATTGAACAGATAGTTCGCAGGTCTTGGTCGATCATCCCTGGTTTGCCCGGGAGGCAGTGAATCATCCCTCCGGGCACAGACGGCGCATGGATATCGGCAACGAATCCCTGACGAGGCCTATTCTACAGGCAAAATCGTTGAGTTCGGTGAAGGTGCAGTTGATGCAGGATTCCCGGCCGCCTCTGGCCACTTCCGCCGCCTCGACGACGAGGAAGATCAACAGGGCCGCCGCCACCTCTCTGCAGAAATCTTCCATGTCGAGGCCATGACGGCGGCAGAAGGATTCGAACCTGCAGTAGTTGATGATCGACCGGGCCAAGCCACGGTAAACTGAGGTGTCGCGGTTTTCCGGTTGCAGGTCGCGCAGGACGATCTCCCGGTACCGTCCCTCGGCCGCGCCCAGCAGCCTCCCCCACTGTTCCGGCGACAGGTCCAGGCGGGGACCGTCCTCCGCCTCGGTCAGATAATGACGGGCGGCATACAGGGCGATCTCCGGAATCTCACCGCTGTGCCGCACGACAAACCATTCGTTGTCGAGATGGTCCTCGTCACAGGCGCTCATTCCTCTTCCCCGCCAAGGCCGAAGATCGTCCGCACGGTATCGATCTTGGCCTCACTGTTGTCCCGCCCGCCGCAGGAATTACTCTTGAGATAGGCAAGGGGGGCATGCAGCATTTTCGCGGCAACGGCCGCAAGCATCACCTCGATGGAGTGCTTCTCCTCCTCGGACAGCCCGTTCAGGCGCGGCAGCGTCTTCTCCAGTTCGGCCCGGCAGATGCCGTCCGCCTTCTGGCGCAGGGCCAGGATAGTCGGTGTGACCGTCATCCCCTCCATCCACCGTCCGAAACCGAGCGTCATCTCGTCGACTATCCTCGTCGCCTTGACCGCCTCACGTTCCCGGCCGGAGCGATTCATCTCGACGACACTGCTGAGGTCGTCAATATCATAGAGGTAGACGTTTTCCAGGTCGTTGAGATCGGGATCGAGATCACGCGGCACCGCGATATCGATGAAGAACAGGGGTCTGTTGCGTCGGACCCGCATCACCGGCCGGACATCGCTCTGACGGAGGATGATGGTCGGCGCCCCGGTCGAACTGATGATGATGTCCACCTGCTCGAGCTGGGCCATCAATTCGTCGAAGGAAACGGCCCGACCACGAAACCGCTTGGCCAGTTCCATCCCCCGGGCCAAGGTCCGGTTGGCGACGACGACTTCGGCCACCCCCTGGCCGACGAGATGCTCGGCCGCCAGCTCCGCCATCTCCCCGGCGCCGATGAGCAGGACCTTCTTATCCTTGATGTTGCCGAAAATCTTCTTCGCCAGCTGTACCGCGGCGTAGCTGATCGAGACGGCGGAGGAGCCGATCGCCGTTTCGGTCCGGACCCGTTTGGCCACCGAAAAAGACTTATGCAGCAGACGGTTGAGCAGCGGTCCGGTGCAGGCGAACTGGGAGGCGTAGCGGTAGGCTTCCTTCAGCTGGCCGAGGATCTGGGCCTCCCCGACGATCATCGAGTCGAGACTGGCGGCAACCATGAAGAGATGGTGAACCGCGTCCCGATCGTAATAGATGTACAGGTATTCGCGGCACTGCTCTTTCGCGATCCGGTCGCCGAACAGGAAAGACAGGATATTGTCTATCAGTTGATCGCTCGGTTCGGCCACCAGCAGCAGTTCCACCCGATTGCAGGTCGACAGCAGGTAGCATTCCCGTATCGATTCGATCCGTTTCAGGGCGGTGAGCGGCTGTTCGTAGCCGTCTGACAGGGCCATTCTCTCGCGGACCTCCACAGGGGTCGTCTTGTGGTTCACCCCGAGAAGTATGATGCGTTCACCTGGCATAGCTGTGCACCCCGCCCAGCAGATAACTTACCCCCCACAGCGTGAAGGCGACGGCGAGAAAGCCGAAGATGGCCATGATCGCCGCCCGCTTTCCCCGCCAGCCGACAGTGAACCGCTGATGAATCTGGATCAGATAGATGAACCAGGTAATCAACGACCAGGTCTCCTTCGGGTCCCATTGCCAGTAGGTTCCCCATGCCTGTCGGGCCCAGATCGAGCCGCTGATGATGCCTAAAGAAAGAAAGACGAAGCCGACGGTGAGACAATGGCTGTTCAGCTGGTCCAGAGCCTCGAGAGAGGGCAGACGGGGAAAAAAATAGCCGAAACGCTTGCTCTTCAATTCCCGTTCCTGGAGGAGATACATCAGGCCGCCGCAGAAGGCCAGAGAGAGAAAGCCATAGCCGAAGAGCGTAACCCCGGCGTGCACGGGGAGCCACCAGCTCTGCAGGGCCGGCACGAGTTCACTGATCTCCCTTGATGCCAGGGACGACAGGATCAGAAGAAACATGATCAACAGCGAGACGAAGGAACCGAAATTCTTGACCGTATAGCGCCACCTGAACGACAGGTAGGCCCAGGTGGTGGCCCAGGCAAAAACGACGACGGTTTCATGTTGCGAGGTGATCGGGGCATGGCCGACCAGCTGGTAGCGCGACAGGATATACAGGGTCTGGAGGACCCCTGACGCGACCAGGAGTATCCTCGCCGCATTGCGCAGCTTGTTTTTCTGACTGACGAAGAACACACAGTAGGCGGAACAGGCCAGAAAGGTGACAAACACAACGGCCTGGAAAAGCAGGTAGCTGATTTCGCTCATGTCATCCCCAATAGAAGGGTGTCGTCACAGGGTGCATACCAATCAATCCCCAATTCGCAAGGAACACTCCTTATTCTCTCGCCCGACGGCCTCGACCAGGGCCCGTACCACAGGACTGGGGTCGAGGTCCGGGGGCAGCGCGCGTCGCAACGCCCCGACCAGACCATCCCAGTCAGCCTCCCGGATATGTCCGGCGAGATCCAGTTCCATGATGTCCCGAAAAATGACCGCATGGTCCGCCGCATCACCGCCGCCGCCCATTACCAGCAATCGCAGCCGGCCCAGCAGCTCAACGATCACCCCGTATTCCCAGCCGAACTCCGCTTCGAGTCGTTCCCTGATCCGCCTGGAGAATGCCGGGCTGGCGCCGCCGGTAGACACTGTAATCAGCAAATCACCCCGCTTCAACTGGGAAGGGACCTGGAAATCGCAGGCCGACGGATTGTCCGTGCTGTTCAGCAGGACCCGACCGGCGGCGGCGTCCCTGGCGACCTGGCGCTGCACGTCAGACCGATTGGTCGCGGCGATGGCGAGAAAGGCGCCGTCCAGGTCTCCGGTCCGGTAAGGCCGCTGCAGCCATTCTATCCTGCCGGTCTGTGCCAGTCGCTGCAGCGGTGCCGCCGCTTCGGGACTGACGACCCTGACCTTGCCACCGCCGGTCAGCAGGACCTCGGTCTTGCGGACCGCGACCGGTCCGCCGCCGACGACGAGACAGAGTCGTCCGGCGATTTTCAGGTTGACGGGATAGAGGGGGGTTGAGCCACTCATGGGTTTCCTTGTTTCCCGGTTCCTTTTCTGACCAGACGGTTGACGATAATCGAGACCGGGGTGCCGTCCTTGATGTAGTTCTGACGGGCGACACCGATGTCATAATCCTTTTCCGCCAGTTTGAGGAATTTCGGCAGGCTCTGTCTCCGCGCATCATGGGCCAGATAGATCACTCCGTCAGGCTTGAGATAGGCGGCGAAGACCCGCAACAGAGGGGCGAAAAATTCCTCCCGGAACAGGATCTCCGCACCGGCGAGGACATCGAAGGCGGGAAGTGGCGGCGGATCGAGCCAGTCGATCAGGGTCAGTTTGACGTTGTGAAGGCCGGAGGCGGCAGCGCTGACCTGCTGGAAGTCCCGGATGATCTCCTCGTAGTCGCTGATGGTGACGTCGAACCCCGAGGCTGCCGCCGCCAGACCCGGTGCCCCGAGACCGGCCCCCAGTTCGAGGAGGGTTCGGCCCTGTCGCCCGGGAACCCTGGTCAACACATACGACAGGATGATGGCGGCATCCCAGAGCTTCACCCAGAACGGAAACTGCGTCACATCGGCGAAGGGATCGCGATCGCCGATAATCTCCCCAAGATCGGCGACCTTGAGCAGGCGGATAGTGGTGTCGCCGAGTTTCAGACTGTCGAAGGTCAGCGAGTATTTCTGCCGCAGACGGTTGTAGATCTGTCGCTCCCGCTCAGGGAGGGTCCTGATATCCATGCGTTCTCCTTTCGGTGTCCCCCGGAATTATTCACATCGGCACGTTCATACGGACAAGGGGAAAGACGGACGGCACTCCGCCGGGAGCAGGACCACAACCTCTTGAACTGGGGATGAACATTGAATAAAAAAGGCCGGTTGACTTACCGCCAACCGACCCCTCATGCTACAAAAAACGCGACTGTGTGTCAATCAGCAACCTTCAACGCCACCGGCCTTGGATGTCGTTACCTTGACCTTATCGTCGGCCTTCATTTTGCCGGCATCTTCACAGGTCATCGTGACCGTGTCGCCTTCGACGGACTTGACAGTGCAATTCACTTTTGCGGCCATGCTGACGCCCGCCACGCTCAATGCGAAAATCATAGCCATTGCCGCCGTTGCCAATCTTTTTTTCATTGTTGTTCTCCTTTTGCGCTGAATATTTTCCCGGACTCTTCGTCAGGGGACATACGCGAAGGGCATCGTGCCGACCCCCCCTCGCAGACGAAACCACAGGCCAATTTCCGGATACAATCTAAAAACCATTCAATTACGTACCGTAATATATTTTTTCCCCTTCCCTGTCAACATCCCCGTAACTTAATCGACCAGGCTCTGCACATCCTTGGCCAGCACTGAATGGGGGACCAGACCGGGATACCGTTTCACCACGTTGCCCGATTTGTTTACCAGGAACGAGACCGGGATGCCATACACCCCGCCGAAATTCTCCGCCGTCTCGGCATCAGCCATCAGGACCGGATAGTTGATCGCCTGCTGCTCGACGAGTTCGGCCACCGACTGACTGCCTCCCTGATCGACTGACAGGGCGACAACGGAGAAGCCATCGGCTCCGAATTCCTCCTGCAGCTTGACCAGGGCCGGGATCTCCTGCAGACAGGGGGGACACCAGGTGGCGAAAAAGGTGATCAGCAGTGCCTTTCCCTCAAAGCTGTCGCTGTTGATGCGTTTGCCGTCCCGCACGCTTTCCAGGGCAAAGGCCGGCATTTTGGTGCTGGCCACAACCTTGGCCGGAACCAGACCGGAACCGCCCAGGATGGCGGCACAGATGATAATCGCAAGGTATTTCAATGTTTTTTCCATCAGCACGCTCCTGTTCGGGTTGACATTTGGATCTATGTAATCTTTTGATGAAATACAATACTCCACCAGCATGGAAAGTCAACACCGCAGGGGGTATGGCCACCCGATTTCATCATCATCCGCCACAGCGCCGTCCGGGGCGGATGATGATATCGTGTACAAAATAAAAAAACATGCTACATTGATGCCCTTGAATTGTCGCTGGAGATATCGATGACCTCCTCCTGTTCTCCGCCCACAAGACAATCATCCATCCGGCATGATTCCTTGCATCGGCAAACACTACTGAATCCCGTCAGAGAAAACACATGCGCCAAAAAACCACCAACAAAGCAGTTGCACAGGCATCCGCCCCGGCAACATTTTTTCTCCTGGTCCTGTTACTCCAGGTCGTCTTTGCCCCCCGTAACGGCCTCGCGGAGCTTCTCGATCGCGTCGTCGCCGTCGTCAACAACGATGTGATCACCCTCTCCGAACTGGAAAAGGAAGGGGCGCCCTTTTACCGCGAGATATCGGCCAAGACCCCGGCCACATCCCTGGCCGAAACCCTGCAACAGGCCCGCGAGCATGTTCTCGACAGGATCATCGAAAGACGGTTGATCACGCAGAAGGCCAAGGCCGGCAATATTTCAGTCTCCGATGCCGAGGTCGACGCCGCCTTGGAGCAGATGCTCGCCCAGAGCCGGCTCAGCAAACCGGAATTTCTGGCCAAACTGAAGGAAGACGGCCTGACGGAGACGGCCTATCGGGAAAACCTGCGCGACCAGGTCCTCCAGAGCAAGGTGGTCAATGCCGATGTCCGATCCAAGGTGGTCATCACCGATGAAGAGATCACTGCCTACTATGCCGGCCACAATAC
>Ga0209066_10000576_pt1 | contig 52945 bp, 27 predicted proteins | sample All_14_2_FD_187198 | JGI IMG/M metagenome (GOLD analysis project Ga0209066, IMG submission 187198) | Freshwater microbial communities in response to fracking from Pennsylvania, USA - Allegheny Zone_MetaG_DW_15 (SPAdes) (version 2) ...
AAAAAATCAACAGACAGAAACCGCTTCTTAAATAATTTCCATTTGTTTGAATAATACATTCCGATCTATGTATTTTTTTAATAATTTGCGCCACCAAAAACCAAAAACATGGAACTTCAATTAATTGACTACATCGTTCTCGGAATTTACATGCTTCTTATCCTTGGGGTAGGCCTGTGGGTTAGTCGGAAGAAGACTGGGATAGAAACGAGCACAGAGGATTATTTTTTAGCTGGTAAGACCTTGCCATGGTGGGCGATTGGATCCTCCCTCATTGCAGCCAATATCTCAGCAGAGCAGTTTATTGGAATGTCGGGATCCGGATTTGCTATAGGCCTTGCTATAGCAAGTTACGAATGGATGGCAGCTATTTCTTTAGTCATAGTTGCAAAATACTTTTTACCCATATTTATAGAAAAAGGGCTATATACTATTCCAGAGTTTATACAGAAAAGATTCAGTACAAATCTTAAAAGCATATTAGCCATCTTTTGGTTAGGACTGTTCATTTTCGTCAATTTGACCTCGGTATTATTTCTCGGGGCAAAAGCATTAGATACAGTGTCTAACGGCAATACCGGACATTTAATGTGGTGGATTATTGGTTTGGCTTTATTCGCAGCAACCTATTCTTTATATGGCGGTTTATCAGCCGTAGCTTGGACTGATGTAGTTCAGGTCATTCTTCTTATCGGAGGAGGACTATTAACAACGGCATTAGCCTTAACAAATCTCCCCCCAGATCATGGAATTTTTAGTTCTCTAGGAGAATTAATTCAGAAGTTTCCCGAAAAATTTACAATGATTTTAGAACCAGGAGAGGTTATAACTCCTGATGGGAAGGATGCATATCTTGATCTTCCTGGATTAGCTGTTCTTCTTGGTGGATTATGGGTAGCAAATCTTTACTATTGGGGGTTTAATCAGTACATTATTCAACGTACACTTGCAGCCAAATCCTTAAAAGAAGCTCAGAGAGGGATGGTCTTTGCTGGTATAATCAAAATCATACTTCCCCTAATCGTCGTTATTCCAGGAATTATAGCCTTTGCTCTAAATGCAGATGCAAATGGCCATATTACAAAAGGGATTGCTGATTCTACCTTTTTCACTGCATCGGGAATTGATAGTGACAGGGCCTACCCATGGCTAATAGCTCACACCATTCCAACGGGTGTTAAGGGCTTAGTTCTGGCAGCGTTAGTTGCAGCTATTGTTTCGTCACTTGCTTCGATGCTAAACTCTACAGCTACTATTTTTACTATGGATATTTACAAACAGCACATTCACCCTAACTCAAGTGAAAAGCATTTGGTTAAGGTTGGACGAATCTCTGCGGCTATTGCATTGGTCGTTGCCGTTTTTATTGCGCCACTTTTAGGCAGCATTAATCAAGCGTTTCAATACATACAGGAGTATACCGGATTAGTAAGCCCCGGCATCCTTGCCATCTTCCTTCTCGGGTTATTCTATAAAAAGGCAACAAACAAAGCGGCTATTAAAGGTGCATTTTTTTCTATCCTTTTTGCTTTTTACATGAAAGTTGGTCAAAAAGGCTGGTTGAGTGGTTCTCCTTTAGAGATCCTCTTCCCAAATCTTCCTTGGATGGATCAAATGATGTTAACCTTTGTAGCTACTTCACTTATCATTGCCTTACTCAGCTTCCTTGAAAACCGAGGTAAAAACGATTCAAATGGTATCAGTATTGACAAAAAGACTTTTAAGACAGATTCTATTTTCAATATTGGAGCCAGTTTCATTATTATCATATTAGTCTTTTTATACTCTTTTTTCTGGTAAGAGTAAGTTCTTAAAAAAGCCGATAAAACCACTTTACAGGCTTTATCGGCTTTTTTTATTCCTTCCCATACTTTTGGCCACTTGACATCGGGCTCATCTTTAAGAATGCTTTTGTACTTTTGCTGAAAAATCATGCGAATGGACGTAAAGAAAAGTGACATCCCAAGAAAAGTCGTACTATTAATTGATTTGATTCTCGTATCCTTTTCTTTAGTGGTTTCCTATCTTTTAAGGTTTAACTTCGATATCCCAAGTATTGAGTTAAAGCCGCTACCCCTTATTCTAGCCTATATTCTCTTCATTAAATTTATCGCATTCTGGGTGGGAAAATCATATGCTGGAATGATGCGATATGCTAGTCTTCATGATGCAGCCCGTATTCTTCTTGCAAACTTAGCAGCTGCATTTATCTTTATTCTTACGAACATTTTCACCTTTTTCCTTGGACCCTCTATATTTTTCATTCCATTTTCAATTATTGTAATCGAGTTTCTTACCTCGACCATTGCCATGCTCGCCCTCCGTTTAGTTGCGAAAATGACTTATATAGAGCTTAATTGGAGAGAAAAAGAGATGTCATATGTACTCATTTTTGGAGCAGGCGAAGCTGGTATTGTTACAAAGAATGCGCTGGAACGTGATTCAGGTATGAGATATAAGATACTTGCTTTTTTTGATGATAACCCAAAGAAGGCTGGCAAAAGACTTGAGATGGTTCCTGTTTTAGAAACGAAAGATTTGGAGAGCTTTATAGAAGCCAACAAGCCAGATTTAATGGTTTTAGCCGTTCAAAATATACTTCCTGCAAAAAAACAAGAAATCATCGAATTATGTCTGAATCATGACATAAAAGTGCTAAATGTCCCTCCTGTAAACCAATGGATTAATGGACAACTTAGCCTAAATCAAATTAAAACGGTGAAAATTGAGGATCTGCTAGAAAGAGATGCAATTAAGCTTGATGAAAAGATCGTTAAAAAAGAACTTACGGGAAAAATCATCTTGATAACCGGTGCCGCTGGCTCAATCGGAAGCGAATTGGCTCGACAAGTTCTAAAATATCCGGTTAATAAGGTTCTCCTCTTTGATAATGCTGAATCGCCTTTATATCATTTAGAACTAGAGTTTACTTCTAAATTTCCGAACTTACCTTATCAAATCATTTTAGGTGATATTAGAGATAGAAATAGGCTAAAAAGAATTTTCACAGAGTTTCATCCTCAAATTGTTTATCATGCGGCCGCTTATAAACATGTTCCAATGATGGAAGCCTATCCAAACGAAGCCATCTCAGTGAATGTAGAAGGGACAAAAAATATTGCTGATCTTGCTGTAGAGTTCTCGTCAGAGAAATTTATTATGGTCTCTTCTGATAAGGCTGTCAATCCAACCAATGTTATGGGAGCCAGCAAAAGAATTGCTGAAATCTATATTCAAAATCTTAATAATAAAAACGTCACAAAGTTTATTACCACTCGATTTGGAAATGTTCTTGGAAGTAACGGATCTGTCATTCCTCTTTTTAAAAGCCAAATAGAAAAAGGAGGCCCTATAACTGTCACTCATCCCAACGTAACTCGTTTCTTTATGACCATTCCTGAAGCTTGCCAACTTGTTCTTGATGCAGGTTGCATTGGCAATGGCGGAGAAATCTTTGTCTTTGACATGGGAAAATCTGTTAAAGTGGTCGATTTGGCAAAAAAAATGATCAAATTGAGTGGCCTTGAATTGGGTAAGGATATCCAAATTGTATTCACAGGATTAAGACCAGGCGAAAAACTATATGAGGAGTTGCTAAACAATGAAGAGGACGTTATGCCGACGCATCATCCAAAGATCTTAATTGGGAAAGTCAGATCATATGACTCAGAAGAGGTAAAATATTCTATTGAAAGTCTTATCTCAAGCCTCCAAAACGGAAGTGAAGAGACTCATATAGTAAAATTAATGAAGGAAATTGTACCTGAATTTAAAAGTGCTAACTCAAAATTCGAACTTTTAGACTAATCCTTCTTTAACTCAAAGGCATGGTCTATCTTGTCTGATCACCCACTTTCACTACAAGCGATTAGGATTAATTAACTAATAATATCTTTTATTCTTTTATACGTTATCATGTATGGGAGAAACTACTACCGGTAAAGAAAACCAAAAGGTCGAACCCACCCCACTAATTGAATTTACGCCAATCTCACCTCCCAACATCTCTACTAGTGCTCTGCTAATAGCAAGTCCCAATCCACTTCCCTGAATTGTGTTTTTCCTTTCTGCTCTATAAAAACGTTCGAAAATTTTTACTTGCTGCTCCTGATTCAAACCCTCTCCTGTATCTTTAACGTAGAAAGTAACAGTTCCATTCTGGGGAGGATTAAGACCAAGCATAACAAATCCCTCTTTGGTAAATTTTATTGCATTCACAGCTAAATTCACCAATACCTGCCTAAACCGATTTTTATCACTAACTATCATCAGCTGCTGCATCTCTGCTGAAACCTCGAGTTTTATAACGAGATGGCTTTTAGATAAGCGATTCTGTTCCTCAACTAATACTGGAAGTAATGCCTGCATCTCATCATAAGGACAAAATGACTCCATTCTAATACTTAGTTGTTTAGATTCAATGCGAGATAAATCAATGATATCATTAATCAACCCAATCAATACCTTTGAGTTACTCTGGATCAATGAATTATAGTAAGCTCTATCCTTATCTGTTGCTTCCGGATCTGCTAATAAATCTGAAAAGCCTACAATTGCATTCAATGGTGTCCTTAAATCATGAGAAATATTTGCAACAAAGGCTGATTTAAAAGCATTCGACTCTTCTGCACTCTCTTTTGCAGCTCTAAGTTCCAACTCCATTTGTTTAATAGCCGCTATTTTTTGATCTGACTCTAATTCCTTCTTACGAACGATATTTCTAAGAATGTATACCCAAATGGAAGTCCATATAATAATTAAAACAAGAGTACCTAAGATGATCATCGTAACTCTCATCTCTCGTGTCTCCCATATATTATGACTTGAGGTCATAAACCATCTGTCATAAATCTTTTGATAAGCACCAGATCTATAAAGATCATCCAACCCATTGTTGACCAATTCAATTAATTGGATATTCCCTTTTCTGGCAGCCATGCAATATTCACGCGGAAGAACAGGTAAACCAATTGCATATATATTATCAAAATTACGGGAATGTATGAAGTAATCACCTACTAAACCCGGAACTAATGCTACATCCCCTTGATTTTCAGCAAGCATTTTTAAAGCTTGTTCATTACTCTCGACAAAAATTAAATTGGCACTCGGATTTAAGGCAAGTAGGTAATTTTTCAAGACATTATTGTTTTGCAAGATAAATCTTAATCCCCTCGATTTATCTATTTCAGAGATCTTTGTAATCAATCCCTCTTTTCTTACGAAAAAGGAATGGTTGCTTATAACAAATGGTTTAGAAAACTCAAACCGCCCTATCCTATCCTCCCTAATATATATTCCAGGAATAATATCAAATCGCCCCGAATCAAGATCCTCAAGCATGCTATACCAAGATGTTGCCTCAATCTGAACATCTAAGCCTTGTCTTTCAGCGATGGCCTTTATAACATCAACGTCAAAACCGGCGGGAACACCTTCTTGGTTTATAAACTGAAATGGAGGATAGTTTTTATCAATATGGACTCTAATGATATTCGGACGCATGATTTCCTCTTCAGAACCACTATCGCTTTTAGCAACTATCCACGTGGTTGTGAAGATTAAAACCATTATCAAACAAAATAACACAATTCGTCCCGTCTGCATAAAGTTAATTTGATACTAAAGCTAACAAACATTTGCTAACTAAAGTAGATTTACTTAAAAAAAAGAGATTAGTCCCCGAAAGTTAATTCTTAACTTTCATCTTCTCCGTCAACACCCTTTCTCAAAATGATGACAAATAGCTTAACCGTAAGATAGCTAACCAATCCCCAAACAGTTAACATCAAAATTAATGCACTATTACTCATATCTCTAACCCTTTCTTCTTATAATTTCTTCCAGCCTTCCAGACCATTAAACTGATTCCTACAAAAACTGATAACAGTAGTATCCTTGATAGATCTATATAAAATACTTTGTTAATTACATCACCATGCCAAAGGGGATCACCCACTTTCACAACTGATCCTTCAGAAACAGCTACTTTTCCTGAATTCGTTAAATCTATTACAGACACACCCCCATCTTGGGAATTAATATACATCTTCTTACGCCCTAATTCATCAACAACCAACGTATCATAAACACCATTAACATCGGAATAATAGGTATCAGAAAACCATCTATTATTTGGACCGATTCCTTTATGATTTATCTGCCCGATGATGCTTCCATTTGACAGTTCCCATCCCTTCCATGACAATTTAGACCAATCATCATTTGCTGGTTGAATTAGCGAGGCTATAAAAATGACAATCAAAATTACGGGAGTGATATAACCAATCAAATACTTAAAAACTACTGGTAGTTTAATATCAGCCCCTTTATTAATTTCTGCCCATCCCTTATCAATCCCAAAGAACCAGGCAAATAAAATGCTCTCTAGCATTGCAAATACAACCAACGAAATGGTACCCGCCCAATAATCATATTCATCAAAAACACCATAATTAAAGAAAATTACAGTAGGCATTCCCAAAACAAAGATGATTACCCCGACTAAGTAAGCTGCAGACTTTTGTCCCCAGCCAAACTCATCCTTCAAAAAAGAAATAACGGGTGTTCCCATCGCCAATGAAGAGGTGATCCCAGCAAAAAAGAGTAAACCAAAAAAAGCAACACCAGCTAATGCTGACAATATTGGCCCCCACTGCTGAAATAAATAAGGCATTGTCCTAAAAGATAAGCCTAAACCACCCATTCCTGTAAGCTCAACTACACGATCTATACCTAAATACCCAACAGCAATAGGTATTAAAATCGAACTCCCCAAAACTATCTCAACAAATTCATTCGTCATTCCTGCTGACATGGAATTTGCTGCAACGTCAGACCGCTTCTTCAGATAAGAGGCATAGCACTGTATTGATCCCATTCCTACAGATAAGGTAAAAAAGATCTGTCCAGCAGCGGCTAACCATACCTTTGGATTGGTGAGCGAATCAAACTTGGGTTGCCAAATAAAATTTAAACCCATGGTTCCATTAAATACGGCTCCATCTTGCCCGGCTTTTAATGTAATACCTTTATAAGCGAGAAAAATCCCAAAAACAATTAAAAGCGGTACTCCAATTTTTGCAGCTTTTTCAATTCCTCCAGACAATCCCTTGCTAAGTATCCAAACATTTAAAGCTAAAACCAAAACAAAAAATACCATAGCCTCATAAGGTATCCCAGTCGTTGTCGTTCTTATATCCAAATAGTTCGAAAAAACATTTGCCACTTGGTGCTGGTCCATTCCATTAAACTCGCCACTAATTGAATAGTAGATATATGAAAAAGTCCAACTCTCCATATAACAATAATACGATGCGATAGCGATATTACAGAAAATCCCGAAAACACCAACGTATCTCCACAAAACACTCTTATGCAAACTTTGCATGATGAATGGGGTTGAATGATGCCCTCTCAATCCACCATATCGGCCAGAACTCCATTCTATTAATAACAAGGGAACGCCTAAAATCACTAGAGAAACTAGATAAGGTATTATAAAGGCTCCTCCTCCGTTTTGCATGGCTTGTACCGGAAACCTTAAGAAGTTTCCAAATCCAACTGCATTGCCTGCCATTGCTAAGACTAATCCTATCCTCGACCCCCATGAATCGACCGCTTTTACTTCAATGGTTGATTTTTTAGACATGATTTGATAATGTGCCTGTTAGTATAAAATAGTTAACATTCATTTGGGAAAACAACAACCGAATCTGGCTAAGATGACCCGGCTAGAGAAAACGTATCTAATGTAATAAGATTTTTATTTGCTTTCCATTTTAAATGAGAAAAACGCAAGAAGTTAATAACCTTAAACCATTCTACTACCAAAATCAACCTTATAAGATTTACTCACTTAAAAGAAGCCACAATAACGATTTTAGCGTTTCAAAACAGCATGACCAATCCCACATTCCAAACATCTAAATCGAGAGCAATAACTCCGGTCTAGCCACAGTAAGCCCTGACTGATCAAGGCATTCTCACACTTAATTCCCATCGTCTCCCATTTCCTTACCATTGCATTATCTTCAGAAGGAAGCTCTTCAAGGATCCGAATGGATCGCTCAACCACTATTTGATCGCCATTCGTTTGACCATGAACAAACAAAAAAGGAACTATAGCATTTATGATTATCAATTCAGATAATTGTTGACCAATCACTACATTATGATAAGTAGACTCTCTCTCCGGATAATAATGATGACACCAATAATCTGAGGCCTTAACTTTCATTAGTTCAATAATCTCGGAAACAGTTCTAAGCCCTATTAATTTCGAAAACAATGGCTGAAGTGAGAATATTAAAGAAGCAAATAGGGCAATCCTTAACGTAGGGAACGAAATAGGTCTTAACCTGGCAAATTTCCAGACCATCGGATTCATAGACTTTAAATGGTAGAGCCGAGAAAGATAGGCATACTCGTTTTGAAGTTCTATCAGCCATCTATCCTCCCAAGATCCTAGGAGTAAGCCTGACTGTCCCAGATACAATGCCTCTGCTTGTTTTACATTGGAAATATTACGCCAAACCAACCTTACTGGAATGGAACGAGCCAACTGTTCCATCCCATCAGCATTAACTCTCAAACCAAATGATCTGGCTAACACCCTATAAAAAGCCTCCTCCCAATCACCTCTAGTGGCCTCAAGATGCCGCTGAACCTCTCGCTGCTTCTCAGCAAGCCTCTCAAAAACGGATCGCTCACACATCTTATAAAAAACTATTGAATCTAATCGATTCAGATGATTATGACAAGGAACCACTCCTGCTGAAGTCATCATACTCTCGTACTTATCGAGAAGCGTCAAATCAATCTTATCTTTTAACTCAATGGTTCTTCCAACTTGCTCTTTGGAGAATTGCTGAATTAGATCATGCTCCCAAACTACGTGCAAAATTATACTCTCGTACATCAGATCGTTCTGATGCCCATGCCGATACCAATCCGAGCTTCTTAGGTGTATCTCTACATTTCCAGCCCACAAAGTGTCTCCTATCTTCACTCTCGCATTAAAGAAATCAGGACCTGAATCATGATTTCTTAAACCCGGATGAACAATCACCACCTCTTCATTGAAAAGTGTCTTAACACCAATAGGAAGTAACTTGTACTGCCATACATAGTATAAAAACTCCTCACGCATCACAAAATATCTAGGGTTAGCAAATATTTTTCAACTCATTGGAACAATCCATTGTCCGAGTACAAAAGTATACCACTAAAACAACTTTAACATAATGGGAATACGTAAAAACACCTCTAAAATAAGTATTACCATTTGCTGAAAAGCAACTGCCACCAAAAACGCAAACTTCTTAATAAGCCCTTAAATGAAGCACCCGAAGCCAACTGATTAGCATGATCATTTAACTTTGCTGAGGTAGCAAACTTCTTTATAAGTATGGAGAAAATTCTTGGATTTTTTCCTATGAATTTAATAAGTCTGGAATGCCAGGTTAACTCCTTAATCAACTTTCTTTTCACCAACCCATCGTACCGCTTGAGGTAACCTTGACTAAAATCATTTTTAAGTATAGCACTAGCCATTACCTCTCCTGCCCATTTTCCACTTTGAAGTGCATTACCTATTCCCTCCCCTGCCAGCTCATCCACCAAACTCGCAGTGTCTCCAACCACTAGAAAGCGATCTCCTGATAATACTCGTTTCTTCTTGTGAAGAGGTAATACACTACTTTCAATCTTGCCTATCAGTGAGGCATTCTGAAATCGACTAGCCAAAACCGACTTCTCTTGAATTAATTCATAAAACAGACTTTGAAGGTTTATTCCCTTCTGATGTTTATATCGCAAAGGAAGATAAACACCAACATTAGATATGGAATTATTCTGCGGAAAAATCCAAAAATAACCAGGGTAGATCTCTTTAAAAAAATAAAACTCTATTTGATCATTTAACCCATCCTGATCAACCTCTTTAAAATAGGCTCTAAGTGCAATTGCATCACTATTTCTATCGAAAGGAGTATAGCCATTCGGCTCAATCTCCCGTGCGGGATGAGCACCAGCAGCAATAATGATTGCTTTTGCTGAAAAGGTACCTTTTGTTGTTTTTACATGAACGCCACTAGTATCTTTACTCCAATCTAACGCTTCACAACTATAGATGATTTTAAAACCTTTATTTCGTTCAATATATTTAACCAACTCCAACTCTAACTCTCCACGAACAATGGTCAGCCCTGTGATTTGCGATTTATTCTCAGAAAAATCTATTGATAACTCACCACCATCGGGTGCCCCTACAAGCAATTTATTAATACGATTGCCTCTTGAGAAAGGAAACCTCTGATCGGTAAGATCACCCAATAATCTAACTGATCGCCTACCTAATCCTCCTCCACAAACTTTCTCTTTACCAGCAGATTCTCTTTCTAAAACAAGAACACTTGCACCTTGCTTAACAAGTGTTATAGCAGCAGACAGGCCGGCAGGACCGGCCCCGATTATTATAATATCAGCATCTTCAGGCATGTTCATATCACTTTATACCACAAATGTATTGAAAAAGCTATTTCCTTTCCTGATTATTACAATTATTCTTTTCTATACTAACCTATTAACTACTTCTCCCTGGGGTCTGGCTTAATTGGCATCTTCGCCATCTTTAAGACAGTCATAGAGGGTTGACCAAACTCTTCTGTAATCTCCCCTAATAAAAGATATACTCCACCACCCCTAAAAGGGTAACCTTTTAGTGAGTTTGGGAAATGTACCGTATCAAAAAGATTTCCATCCACATCACAGAAAGTGCCAAAGTGCATTAATTCCCCTTTACTAGTTCTAACATATTTGATGGTAACTAGACGACCTAACATCCTCACCATTTTTCCTATGCAATCTATCATTTCGTTTGATTTAATCTCGCCTCTAAATGAAGTCTCTAAGAGATCAAAATATGAAACAGATAAAGGAAACTCTAAGATCAACAGCTCATCGTATGCATCTTCTAACACACTTGCCTCCAAGACAGGTAATCGAAAACTCTTCTTCTCCTTCTCAAACAATAATAACATACTTGAAACAGATTCAGGTATAGTTAAAAACTGATATGCCTCCCAAAGAAGTGCTGCCTTTTGTTTACCGGTAAACCTTAAGGCTCCGATTCTAATTAAGATCGTTATCTGCTCTTGCTTTGGCTTAACCCGGTCAATAAAATCCTCCAAAGATTTATACAATCCTCTTTTCGTCCGCTCTTCAACTATCAAATGGGCTAGTGCACTATCCAAATTCTTCATATGCACAAAACCAGCATACAAAGTATTACCCTCGATAGTGGTGTAATAAAGGCTATGGTTAACGCATGGTAGCTCCACCTTTCCTCCCAAACGGACAGCCTCATTGAAATAAACCCAACTTCTATAAAAGCCTCCAAAATTATTAATCACCCCAACCATAAACTCCAATGGATAATAAGCCTTCAAATATAAACTTTGAAAACTCTCAACAGCATAACTGGCTGAGTGAGCTTTTGAGAATGAATAACCAGCAAATGAAGCGATTTGACGCCAAACCTCTTTAGCAACTTCTTCCGACCTACCTAATTGCTTGCACCCCTCAAAAAAACGAGTTTCAATTCTCTTCATCTCCTCATTTCCTCTAAACTTCCCACTCATAGCTCGTCGAAGTATATCAGCTTCAGCTAAATCTAGCCCCGCAAAATGGTGACAAACCTTAAGTACGTCCTCCTGATAAACCATTACACCATAAGTCTCTCTCAGCTGATCCTTCATCACAGGATGTATATACTCAAAACTCTCAGGATGGTGAAACCGCCAAATATACTCCTTCATCATCCCCGATTTTGCTACCCCAGGCCTGATAATGGAGCTCGCAGCCACTAAGGTTAGGTAATCTTCACATCTCAGTTTCTTAATTAGTTGTCGCATTGCAGGACTCTCGATATAGAAACAGCCTATCGTTTCGCCACTCCGAAGAAGTGCCCTTACAACAGGATCATTTTTAAACAAACTAACCTGATGTATATCTATCTCAATACCTCTATTTCTCTTAACCTCCAAAACTGCATCCTTTATATGACCTATCCCTCGCTGACTCAGCACATCTAACTTCTCAAAACGCAACTCCTCAGCTGTATACATATCCCACTGCGTTGTAGCATACCCTTTTGGCGGCAAATCCAATGCAGTATAATTCGTTATTGGCTCTTCCGTTATCAACACCCCACCAGCATGAATACTCCGCATATTTGGAAAATCCCTCAACCGTTCAGCTAACAACACAATTTGCCGTGCAATCTCACTCTCCCTAGCCTCCTTTGCCGGATGTTCTGCCAATCTATCTATCTCCTCCACTGGCAACCCATATACCTTACCTAACTCCCGATACATCGAACTGTCTCTAAATGTCGACATCGTCCCTAATAAGGCAATATATCGCTCTCCGTATTTGCTAAACAAGTAATCTAAGACTCGATCTCGCTCCTTCCATGAGTAGTCAATATCAAAATCGGGCGGACTGGTTCGTTTTGGATTTATAAATCGTTCAAAATAGAGATCTAGCTCGATCGGATCAACATCCGTAATGCCCAAACAATATGCAACCACACTATTTGCCCCACTTCCCCGACCAACATGATAAAACCCCTGACTCTTGCTAAACATAATCATATCCCAAGCAATCAAAAAGTAGGATCTAAAACCTAATCGACCTATCATCTCCAGTTCATAGTTCACTCTTCGCTCTGCTTCTTTGTGATCCTCCCCATAACGCCAAATCATCCCCTCCCTACTTAACTTCCTTAGCAATTGATCATCGTTTGCCTCACTGTCTGTAAAGATTTTCTTATTCTTGACTGTCGTAAAATCCATCCCAAACTCCCTCTTCCTATATTGATCTTCTAAATTAATGAAGAGATCGCTAACCCGATCAAATCCTTCTATAACATCCTCAGGAGAAAGAAAGAAAGAATTACTCGGAGCCATCATTGCAGGATCTAACTTCGATAAAACTAAGTTATTATCTATAGCCCTTAAGTGTACATGCAAATCAAGTCCAAGGCTATCGCTATATACAACTCTTTGTATGGGATAAATCCTAGATTTATATTTACTCCAACGAGAGGTAACCAAACGCCTCTCTTCGTTTATGGTCAATGCAACCCGCCAAGAGTCAAAATCTGGAACCTCTTGCGTATAAGTAAATGGAAGTAGTGTCAAAACATCTGGTAATTCAGGTGCCTCCTCCGGATATGACATCGATAAAAGATGATAATGAGTAAGATAATCATTAATCACCCTAAAACCATTTCTATTTAAAGCTAAGAGATAATAAACTATTCGATTCCCGTTCGCTACAGTCACTCCTATGTCGGGTTGAATATCATTCATTGCACACGCCTTAACAAAGGCAGGTACTCCAGTAACATTGTTAATATCTGCTAATAGCAACCTCTTCAGGCTATACCTCTTTGCAATATCAACCAACTGCTCAGGCGATAAAGTGCCGTAACGAAGACTAAAATAAGAATGACAGATATACAGCATAACACCCACAAAAGTATTAAAACAATCGGACTATTTTTTTTCGCTAATGCACTCGGAATTAATGTAATTTTATACACCTAACAACCTTCATCACAAATAATTATTTTTTAATCACCCTCAAAACCTACTACCATGTTCGGATCATCTATTCTGGAAATTGTAATCGGACTAATCTTTATCTTCTTTCTTTATTCACTCATGACAGTGAGCATCTTTGAACTCATTGCAAATATTTCTGCCTTTAAAGCGAGACTCCTCCGTAAGACCATCATCAGAATGCTTACAGATGATGATGAACCAAGCAACAGTGCCCATTCCTTCAAAGAATACCTCGAGAAGATAAAATGTAAAACAATTAGCTTTTTTTACTTCTTGTTCAAAATATTCAAAACAAATAAAGCTAACAAAACCACTTTAGCTACCTCCTTCTACGAAACGCCTCATATAAAATACCTAGGACTTGGGAACTGGTATAAAAGACCTACTGCTATTGAGCCTAAGACCTTTTCTGAAACACTCACATTTATTTTATCCACCCCCAGTGGGGCAAACCAAACAACAGAAGCTCCTTCTTCCGATGATCTTGCTGCATACATCGATCTCAACCTTACTAAAGGTAAGATTCCAATCAATCCCCCTTTATCCAAATGTAACAACAATAATACTCACTGCTCAACTACCGACTCAACAGATGATCTGCCTCAGCTTATCATTGATCCCAAAACGCTCCAATTTCTCAGAGATAGGTGGCAGAAAGCTGAAAAAAACAGGACAAAGTTCGAAGAACTACTTATTCAATGGTTCAATGAAACTATTGAACAATTAAAGATTAAATACAAATTCAAAGCACAGATATACACCTTCATTCTGGGGTTGCTGATTGCAATCGCTCTAAATGTCGATACGATTAGCATCGTCAAATTACTCTCTTCTGACTCTAATACACGGGCTCAAATCATTGAGATAGCTAACCAGTATAAAGACCTTGGTGATAATGAGAAAGTAACACAGAAACCACTTGAAAACTCAAAACCTTTAAATACAGCTAATACAACTAATCCTTCTAAAAGCGATGGCTCCACTAACCTCTCTAATTCATCCGATACCATCGTTGAGCAAAATATGTCAAATGAGGATATCCAGAAGTCACGAGAATTATTATCGGAAGTCTATGCCATTACGAAGCAAAAAAACAACTTGCTTGCATTCGGTTGGGAGGTTCCAAAAACAAATATCGAGTTAGCAAAACAAATAACTGAGAATAGCTTTAAAACAAAATATATTGATGGACCATCCTTCAACAAACTCAAAGAGAAACCATTGATTTTAGATTCCATTTATACTTATAACCATTACAATCATAAAATCGAAAAAAAGGATCTTACTCATCAAATCGTCATTTTTAATAATAAATATGCGATTGTGATTTACGCCCCACTTGATTCAAAGTCTGTCAAAACATCCGCATTAGCATTTTATAACCCATTAAAGTTAAATGATAAAGAGGAAAGACTGATCAAATTAGCTAACCGTTCAACTGATTCCGCATTCATTGATACTTTATCCAGAAGTACTCCCCCTATTAAACTACTTACCATCCCTGAATTCAATTCATACTCTTTCGTAGCCAAAATATTATTCATCTTGTCTCAATTAAAGGATCTGGCAAAACTTGTCGGACTCGTTATTACGGCCATTGCCATCTCGTTAGGAGCACCCTTCTGGTATGATTTACTCTCAAAAATGATCTCATTGAAATCGGGAAAGGCCTCAACCACATCAGAGCAAAACAAATAATTCATACTAATTCCAATCAGACTTTTTCCTAGCTTAGCGGCCAAAACAAGATAAGAGTCAAATGGCTGACTATCTAGGTGATTTAACCTTTCTGAATTTTCTTTTCTTAGCATTCATGGCACTTATTGCCGGATTTCTTGATGCTGTAGTTGGCGGAGGTGGTTTAATACAATTGCCAGCCTTTCTAATTGCTATGCCACAAACCCCTACACTTACTATCTTTGGTACCAACAAAATTGCAGCTCTAAGCGGAACCTCCTTTGCTGCTTGGCAATATGCTAAAAAAATTAAGTTTAAAATCAAACTTTTAGCTCTTGTAGGCCTTTTAACGGCTATCTCTGCTTTCATTGGAGCTAAAGTAGTTTCGTCTCTTCCTATAGGACTTTTAAAACCCATTATCCTATTTATTTTAATCTCGATAGCGATATACACCTTCCTTAAAAAAGATCTTGGCGAACAACAAACAAAGAACCTTTCAACCCATATGCAATATCTATTAGGAGCCACGCTAGGAGTAGTGATAGGTTTTTATGATGGTTTCTTCGGACCAGGCACAGGTAGTTTTCTCGTTCTTGGGTTTGTTGCTCTTCTTGGGTTTGACTTTCTGCATGCATCGGCTTATGCAAAGGTCATTAATTGCATTGCTAATATTGGGGCTCTCACCGTTTACATAAATAATAGTCAATTCTTGTTAGTTCCGGCTCTTATCATTGCGATATTTAACATAGTTGGGAACATCACGGGTAGTAAAATGGCTATAGCAAAAGGCAACCTCTTCATAAGAAAAGTATTTCTTGTTATCGTACTGCTGATGATTGCCAGATACGCCTATGACATTTTAAGATATGATTTCTAAGTCTGTTTGTTTACAATACTACTGATTATCAATACATTTAACTCGGATTAGATTAAACCAAGCTCTTTTTATTGCATCTTGTTTGATTCTATTTTCTGTTTGATCTCCTTCAATTTTTTAGGATTAACAATTGAGAGTATAAAGAAAGCCACTGCCTTAGGCCCTTTGCTTAAAAGGTTTTCTCTTACTTTGGCTGGGAAAAGATCAATTACAGATGTGGCACCAATAATCATCATTGCAAAAAGAATCCCCGGAATCGAAGATATCTTAGTCATGATTGAATGATTCTTATAAACCCGATCATAGCCTGCCTCTTCAGCTAAATCACCTACCACATAATCAAGAATTCTAACCTGCTTCTCGGTGAGCCGTTTCTTCCAGACATCAACCCTTGATGTATTAACCTCATTTATAATATTCGAGTGAATATTCTTGAGAATTCCCGGCCTATACATCTTTGTAAACTCCTCTTTCTTTTCATAGTACTCAAGCATGGTTGGTTCAAAAGAGATCCCAAGAAACTCACAAATCGAAGGGATGACCTCCAAAGGATTTGCTGTCAAAGCTTCATAATTCACAAAGTAATACTGATCTGGGTGCTTTAGAGCTTCTCTCTTAACTAATTTATAGTAATATACCCACTTCCACCCGACTAAAGAAGGCCATGGGATATCAAATTTCACATCCATTATGGAAACAAAATTATCTCGATAATCTCTGGTTATAAAAACAAACTTGGCTTCTGGAAATAGCTTCATTAATCGTTTGGTATAAATAGAATACCCTGGATTCTTATCTCCCAAAAGCTTCAATTCTGTCTTTGCATACAATGAATTGTAAAGAAGGTATACCTGCTTACAGAGTTCAGGATAACTCACCTCTCCCTCACTCTTTATCAAAGTACTTTCCAACAAATCATAGGGTATACGCCACATCTCAAATCGCCATACTCCAGCAACATCTTTTGCAAAACGCTTTAAATCCGCTACACTCCAATAACCCTTCTTATGGTATTTTGAATATAAATCAACTATAAATTGACATTCAGGAGGAACCAACACAGAGCTATGTGCATCAAATAGCATCTTAAGAAGAGTCGTACCCGAACGCGGTCGGCCAATGATAAAAAAGAATGGAGGTAAATTGTTTTGATTTGACACAATTATACTATTTTTAATCATAGGATGGGAACATAATGGTTGCCTGCTAGATCTTGTATGATTTTCTCATACTTCGTTGGCGATGATCGACAGCAAAAATATAATTTAATGTTATTAAATACTAATCCATGGCAAACACATACCACTGGAAGTTTAAAGTCTCAGGACGAATCTGGCTAGATTGCAATGAACACTCCTTTTTGGGTCAAGGAAAAGTTGAGTTGTTAAGAAAAATTCAAGAATTAGGATCTCTTAGACAGGCGGCTCAAGCTATGGGAATGTCTTACCGTCAGGCATGGGAGAATATCAAGAAAATTAACACATGCGCACCTGAACCAATGGTCATTCTAAAACGAGGCGGCATTAATGGTGGGATTGCTGAGTTAACCCCTTTTGCCATTAAAACTATCTTAGACTTCGAAAAACTTAATGAAACCTTTGAGGCATTTCTCATCTCTCAATCCAAATTATTGAACAACGATTGATGCACCTCTCCGCTATCTCTTCGCCTCTTCTTCGCTTCTTCTCCATATAATGACCGACAAAAAATGAAGAGGTTTCACACCTTATTCCCATTACACATAGTTTTTCATTATCGATACTATAGTTAAAGAGGGTAGAAAGAAAAATCCACATCATCGTTTGATCCTCATTAGCAAGGATGTTTCAATGCCTTACCTATCTACAACCTGTATTCACAAAGAAACAGATAATGACAGGTCATATGGAGAGCATATGGAGAGGATACGGAGAGGTGAGTGTTAACCAATCTATGAGCTTCATTAAACTGCTCAATTTCCGCCTAATCCTCACATGTAGTTTTCTGAATATTTTATATCTTCGCACCGTTATTCAATCTAAAACATAACGAAAAATTCATGATGAGATACTTAAACTTCTTATTATTAGGTTCATTCATTCTAATAAGTCTGGCGATTCAGGCACAACACAAAAGCGATACTATACATGAATCAACAAGAAGCTATTTATTAGGGCAAATAGACATTTATGGGCAACCTGTAAAGTATTCAATCAAGAAAGAAAGCTTGGCCTCAGATTACCGATATAGCATAGTACATCAGTTAGTAAGAGTACCATCAGTGGCCTTTATTTTTTCGGGTTCACGAAATGAATCATCGGTTTCCATTCAAGGGTTTGATCTCAGAAGTATTCCAGTATTCATTGATGGGATTCCGGTGTCAGCAACCTATGATGGGTATATGGATTTGTCACGAATAAACGTCGGAGCGTTAGAAAAGATTGAAATTTCAAAAGGTTTTTCTTCAATACTTCATGGGGTTAACGCAACAGGTGGAACCATCAATCTTGTGACCCCAAAACCAGAACATCGCATTGAATTAACCGCTGCCGGTTATATAGGAAGTGGGGAAGAATATAATGGTCATCTTTCTCTTGGCCAGAAATTTCGTAAGATCTACTATCAGGTAGGTTATTCAAAATCTAACAAAGAGTATGTAACCCTGTCTGAGAACTTCGAAATGAGAAACCTACAGCAAACACGCAAATTAGATAACTCATGGCAGAAAAATGGCACATTTAATGCTAAGTTTGGATATACTCCTAATGGGAATAACGAGTTCAGTGTTGCTTACTACAATATCGATGGAGAAAAAGGAAACCCTATATATCTTGGAGCGGATAAAAACATTAAAGTAAGATATTGGCAATGGCTGGAATGGAAAAAAGAGGGAGTAAGATTCATCACAAAAAGTCAGTTTCAGTTTGGGTTCACTCTTCGAGCTAACGCATATTACGATAGATTAGCAAATACACTAAAGAGCTATGACGACAACACCTATACGACACAAAAAAAAGGTTCTTCCTTTACAAGTTTCTATCGCGATGAAAACTATGGAGCGGCTGTTGAACTGACCAAAATGATTTATAAATCACATGAATTAAAATTCGCAGGTCAACTAAAAAAAGAAAATCACAGAGAAAATAACATTGGGGAACCTATCAAGCATTTTACTGACCACACTTTTTCAGGAGGGATTGAAGACCAATTCTATATAAATAATCGGTGGTCACTTCTCGGAGGAATAAGCTTTAACTACAGAGATGGGATTAAAGCGGAAGAATACAATAGTAAAACAAAAGAAATCAATGATTATCCCAACAATAGTGATAACTCCTTAAATTATCAAGTTGCTGGAATATTCAAATTTCGAGGAGTTGTTACCACATTGACATTTGCTAAAAAGAGTCGGTTCGCAACAATGAAAGATCGCTACAGCTATAGGAATGGGATAGCCATGCCAAATATTGATTTAAAATCTGAAGTGGCATACAAATCTGAACTCTCCTTTGATTGGGCTCCATTACAATTCATCCATTTAAAATCAAGTATCTTTTATCATAAACTTAATAATACGATTCAATATGTTGATGAAGTTATGCCAGGCATTGCTCAGATGCAAAACACTGGGGAATCCTATTTTTTCGGTGGAGACCTTACGGTAGAAATATATCCGACAAAGCGACTCTCCATTTTAACCTCCTACAGTTACTTAAAAAGAAAGAACACATCTAATCCCGAGATACGGTTTACCGATATTCCAGAGGGAAGAATTACATCCGGAATTGATTTTGAACCCCTAAAATCATTACATACCTTCTTGAATATAGAATACAATGCAGCCTCTTATAGTACTTCATATGGAACAAGAAACCCTGATTTTGTAGTTCTTGATATAAGCATCAAATATCTGACGCCATTTGGTTTAGGTATAGAGGCTGGAATTAATAACCTCTTTGATCTAAATTACACTAGAACAGAAGGCTATTATGAAAGCGGAAGAACCTTGCATTTTTCTTTATCCTATAATTTCAACACAAAGGAGTAGGCCAATATGATGTAATTCCCATAAAATGAACGTATCTTTGCAGGATAATTAATTTTACATGGAAAATTTTAGCCTATCCGGCTTACGTCCCGAGATTATCCGGGCGGTTACAGAATTAGGATTCGTTACGCCTACTCCCGTTCAACAGCAGACAATCCCATTTTTATTAGAAAACACTACAGATCTTGTAGCATTAGCACAAACAGGCACAGGAAAAACTGCTGCTTTCGGTTTGCCTATACTCGACAAAATTGACAGTAATAACAGACTGCCTCAGGTTTTAGTCCTTTCACCCACTCGTGAACTTTGTATGCAAATTGCCTCCGATATGGCAGATTACTCAAAATACCTACCCCAAATACCAGTAGTGGCTGTCTATGGAGGGGAGAGTATTGAGAGGCAATTAGGTGCTTTAAAAAGAGGTGCCCTTATTATAGCTGGCACACCTGGAAGAACCCTCGATCTTATTAAAAGAAAAAAAATAGATACCTCGCAGATTCGTTGGCTAGTTCTAGATGAAGCCGATGAGATGCTCAATATGGGATTTAGAGATGAACTGGAAGAGATCATCAATAAACTTCCCGAAACGAGACAGACGCTCCTGTTTTCAGCAACAATGCCTCCTGATGTCAAGACCCTATCAGGTAGTTACCTTAATAATCCTCATGAAATCCAAATTGGAGAAAGAAATAAAGGATCTGAAAACGTTATCCATCAATATACCATAGTTCATGCTTCCGATAAATTCGAAGCTTTAAGAAGACTCATTGATGTTAACCCCGGAATCTATGGAATTGTCTTCTGCAGAACCCGTACCGACACCAAATCAATTGGTGATAAATTAATGCAACTCGGCTTTTCTGCTGATGCCCTTCACGGCGATCTATCACAAGCCCAGCGTGATTATGTCATGAATCGTTTTCGACTTGGCCACCTTAAAATATTAGTTGCCACCGATGTAGCCGCCAGAGGGTTAGATGTTACCGGATTAACTCATATTATCAACTTCGAATTACCTGACGATCCAGAAATTTATCTTCACCGCACAGGAAGAACTGGTAGAGCCGGCGCAACGGGAACAGCTATAAGTATTATTCATACCCGCGAGACCAGAAGACTGAGAGATATTGCACGCTTTTTAGGCAGAGAAATCAGCAATATTAAGGTTCCTGATGGAATGTCTATCTGTCGTAAGCAATTATTCAACCTGGCCACTCGTATTGAAACCGCTGATATCTCAAACGAACAGGCTGATACTTTCATGGAAGAGATCATTAAAAAACTTGAATGGATTGACCATGGCGAATTAATCAGAAGATTCATGGCTCTTGAGTTTAATCGTATGCTTGAACATTACTCTGACTCCAGAGATATCAACCTCGCTCCTATTTCACCAAAAAATAGAAGCTATGAAGAAAGAGGTGGTCGCTCAGGTGATCGCAGAGCCCCCATGGGAGGTGAAAGACGATATGGTAGAGATTCTTTTCAAGATAGAGACAGAGATAGAGATAGAGATAGAGATAGAGGAGCCAAGCCGCAAGGCAACAAAGGAATGTCTATGCTCGAAATCAATGTAGGATCAAGACAGGGGGTATCGACAAAAAACCTACTTTCATTAATCAATCAAAACTTAAGAGATCGAGGCATCCAGATTGGAGATATCTTTATTGATCGTCAGTCTACTCGATTTGAAATTGAAAAAAGAGCTGCCTCAATATTGGCAGAGAGAATGTCTGGCAGTGAATTTGGAGGCACTACGGTCTTCGCCAGATTCGCAGATGACTATGTTCCTGCAGGGAAACCGGCTGAAAAGACGGAACGAAGGAAAAAGAAAAAGCAATAACCCACGACTCTAAAAGGCTATCAGGAAACTATCTCGATAGCCTTTTTTGTATCCATTGCAATCCACTATTCCCCTCCCTTCCTCTTCATGTGATTTTAAAACAAAATCTAAAACATTAAAAAGTACTGTAAAAAAATATGCAGCAAGAGCGAAGCGGAAACGAAGAGAAAGCGAAGAGATGAGTCAGAAACTAAGCTAAAACCTCCTTTAACCTTATTATATATGCATTTTCTTCTGCTACTACACCATCCCAAGCCTCTGCCACTTCTTCGGCCATTTGTATAATAATAGATTTTAGATCTGATGTCATTTCAGAACGATTGCTCTCAAAATAATCTATAAATGAATCAAAGGATTCTCGACTATCGACATTAAAATCTATTAATCTCTCTAACTCAAACTCTGTATAGAAAGCATTGCTCGTCCCAAATGCATCAACACTACCTTCTAACTTACGCAGCGTATCTCTAACAAGATTTAGCATCTTACTTTTTTCATCTTCCTGTATTGCACCGTCAGCCATTGCAATAGCATATAGTAATCTGCCCGTCTCGATATAAAATTCCTGATAATCCATAAAACATTGTTGTTATGTCGTTAAACACGAACCAAGCCAATCCCTGTTCAGTGTTGATTTTGTAAATATACTGAGGCTTTTTTGAAATACAAATTAAATTATTCACAGTCCTGACTTACAACAAAAACACTATCAACTCTAACTGGTTAATTTTGTACCTTGCAGAAAAATTGGTGTCAGACTTATAATCTCAGAATCAATAAATTTCATTGTAAGGATGAAGAAAATTCTTTTTACTCTGGTACTCTCATGCGTTCTTTTAACGTCATTTGCTCAAAAAAGCCCTCAAATCATCTTTCTCTCTGGCGGAGAGATAAAAGGGGAAAGACAGGTATACCAAACTTTGGATAAGGGATCCGAAGAGATCAAAAGAGGACGTAATCTATTTGGCTCTGGATGGGCAGCCCAATCGGCCAACCTCTATATGATGGCTCAACGCTATCTAATGCATGCTCATCAAAGAACTGAAGTCCTGCCCTTATTCGTTATTTTAGATAAATCAGCCGACTACTCCTATGGAAAAGGAGTATCGTATTCAGATGGTAAAAATATCATTGACCTTCCAGAAGCTTGGTATATTAAAATTCACCCCCAAGTATTCGCAAATGACCGAGGTGCTTTAGATGCTCCTCAGTTGATCTTTTCAGAAGCAGCAGGTTGTATTGTTGCCAATCTGATGCTTGGAGAACAACGTATTGACTCATATAAGTTCTCAAATAAAACACCCTATTTTAGTGTCCCAACCGATTACTCTACGGCACTAATACATGGGTATGGATATTACTGGAGATATTTAAATTATCTGGTTGAGCCCAATCCTATTACCCGCAATGCGGTAGCTGAAAACATGAACGTTGATAAAAAAGAGATTGCTCGTATCTTATTCGGCTATGAACGTGATATGAAGCATTTTTATAGAATCGGACTATATAAGTTTTTAATGCCTCACTGGGCTCCAAAAGTAGAAAGAGTAAAGACAATCACCTTTATAAAAAATAATTGGGCAAAACTACCTAGCAGACCTATCACAGAGATCTCAAGTGATAAAGCAACGTATTATAGAGATGCTGCATTCTTACCAGATCCCAAAGGGGTTAGAAATTATTACCAATTGTATGAAGTTGGTGGTGTCGTCGCTAATTTCTTCGGCATTTTAGTAAAATCAAACATCGGAAAGACCCCCATCAATCCTGAAATCACCAATATTTTCACTGGTGACACCTCTGTTTCTGCCGCCAAACCATTAGATCCATTAACACTAAGCAACATCAAATTTCTGCTCACTTTTGCTCAAATGAAGAATTTACCAGGCGTAGAAAATCATTCTATGGGGGGATTTGTCAACGCTTATACAAATCTTTTCCGACAAGATTCAGCCGAATTTTACGCCTCGTGGAAAGTTATCTCAAACCAAGATTGGCGTCAACCGATAGCCTCCGAAATTTGGATTGAACTTAATAATGTTCGATGGATTAATGATATTGCGTTCCCTTACAACTACACATCAAATGGTTATAGATTCAATATCAACGCTGCCGACTCTATTGATTTAATGCAAATTCCCGGGTTTACTCCTCAGATGGCCTTAGATTTAATAAAAGAAAGAGATCAAACAGGATCCTTTACTAGCATAGATCAAATTCTAAGCTTACCTTTTTTAACCCAACCGATTAAGGATATCATTAAAAACGGGCAAGTAAACCAGCCTGTGCAATTGGTTGGACAACAAAAGATGATTACTAGTGAAGCTAGTTTAAATGCTCATATGAGTTTAATATTCAGCTTCGTCATTCTTTGGATTGTATCATCCATCATTTTAGTTGTGCCTTTTATCATTGGCAAAAAAGCCTTTCCTCTAAGCAACATTATATGGCATGCATTTAGCCTCTTCTTACTTTATATAATCGCATTAGCAACCATAGCAACCGGTTTTAAACCGCTATTAATATCACTAATAGCTTTAGTATTAATAAGTGCTCTAATTTTCTTTTTTAACCGAAAAGAGGATTGGGCAAAATGGGTGCGGTTAATCTCATTTATCATCCCGGCAGCAGTGATTGTTTTATCAGCTCTTTAAAAGGACGAGCTTCTAGATTATCTAATCTTTTCAGATAAGCAAACCGAGTCATTCATTTAATACCTGCCCCCATTATCTTAAAATTAGATAATGGGGGCTGTCTTTTAACGCAGAATAAGGTAACCATTGATCAAATCTCTCTATAGTCACTTAGGTATATTTCAAGAAAGACTATAGACATAGAAGAGCATTTTGACACTAAAAAAAAGGACTGTTACCTAAAGATAACAGTCCCCATAGAAGATAACTAAATAATGCTATTTCAATAATAATTGGATTTCAGAACGAGCCTTCTCAACGGCAGAAGTAAGGTCTTTTTGCCCATACCTCTCACCAAGCTGGCTTAATGTTTCAAGTAGCATCACATTTTCTTGTAACTGATCAGTATACTGTTCAGTAAACTGAGGCTCCATACTGAGAAAATACTTAATATCGTCGGTAAAGATTTTCAGCAACTCCATACTGAGTTTATTTCCCTTATCAGGTGCTCCTGCTTGGTAGTATTGCTCAGCCATGGGAATAACGTATTTATCATACGGAATTTTTTTATTGGGGAAGAGTTCAAAACAACGATCCAGTGTCTTAACCGCATCTGCTTTACGACCCATTGAGATAAGACCTTGGGCAAGACGCATGAAGCTCTGTTTAGGTATTACCGAATTTCTATTACTTTCTCTGTCGACAACCACTTCGGGCTTCTCTAAATTACCCCAAGCAGGACATTCATTCATAAGTATCCTAAAGCTGTTATCAACCGAGACACCACCTAAACTACTAATATAATTAGTAGCCTTAACCGGTAAGAACTTGTATACAATTCCTTCCAAATGAGTATATTGATCAAAGTTCTCAAATAATGCATTCATTGAGCTTGGAGTGGCTAAATAAATCGGACGCTTCCAATCATTAGTTGCCAAGAGATCCATGAACATAAGATCATTTTTATAGATATAGTCCCTTTTAATCTTTAAGTCAATATAGGGTAATAATCTACCATACATCTCCTTTGGAACCATTCCACTTGCCTTAAGTGCATTAGTATCTACCATTATCCTGACTTTACGGGTAGGTACTACTGGAAACATCGATCCACCTACATCACGTCGAGCCTCAGGAGTTCTCAAAAATTTAACCAAATCTTTCAGATTAACTAATGGGCCATTGCCGTTGTAATCAGAGACGATAACAACGTCGTTATGGCCTTTATCATAATCCTCATACGATAAAGTCAATGGGAGTGGATCCGAATCATATACTTTACGCATCATCTGGTGAATATACCATTCACCACCTGCAAGCATATAATTTACGACACGTATATCTGTACGATGATTTTCTACCTCTTGAGCATACCATAGAGGGAAAGTATCATTATCACCATTGGTGAACAACACAGCATCTTTCGCACAAGAATTCAAATAATTAAAGGCAAAATCACGCGCTGCTGTCTTTCCAGCTCGATTATGATCATCGTATCCTTCGCTCAAAAGAATTGAGGGAACGGACAGGCTAACCACAAAAGCCAGAACTCCCGCCACCGTTGGATTCATATACCTCTTAATGAAGGAGGCAATAGCTGCCACTCCAAATCCAATCCATATCGCAAAAGCATAGAACGAACCAGCATAAGCATAATCACGCTCTCTTGGTTGATATGGAGTCTGATTCAAGTAAACAATAATGGCCAACCCTGTCATGATGAACAACAAGAACACAACAAAACTATCACGACCTGATTTAACTACATGGTAATACAACCCAATGAGACCAAGTAGTAATGGAAGAAAATAGAATTTATTCCGAGCCGGATTCTCACGATGTTCAGGAAGCTTATCCTGATTACCCAAACGACTGTCATCTATAAACTTAATTCCACTTAACCAGTTTCCATCTTCAATACCTCCCATATTTTGAATATCATTTTGTCTACCGACAAAATTCCACATGAAATAACGAAGGTACATGTTACCAACTTGATAAGAGAAAAAGAAACGGAGGTTTTCTCCAAAAGTAGGTCGAATTCTAGTCTCAGACTTTCCGTCGGGTGTGGTTACTTGAATAGGAACCCCCTTAATTTCACCCCAAGATTGATAAGCCCTTATGTGACTTGGCTTCTGATTACTCCACATACGTGGAAAGAAGGTGGTAAAACGTGGGTCATAAATAGCTTCCGTCTGTTTACGATCATCTACAATAACATACTTACCATCTGCTTTACTCTTTTGGTAAACAGGAGTTCCATCAGCATAATCAATTACAGGAGCATTATAATACTGCCCCTTGAAAAGAGGCCATGTTCCGTACTGTTCACGATTTAAATAACTAAGCAAGCCAATTGCATCTGTTGGTGCATTCTCATTTATCGGAGTATTGGCATTCGCCCTGATAATTAGTAACAGGAAGGAAGAGTACCCAATTAAAATGAAAGTGAAGCCTAAGATGATTGCATTTAGAATATACCGCTTATTATAGGTAAACTTCACGCAAGCCACTAAACCAGCAGCCATGGCAAGTCTTATCACAAAGCTTCCAACAGAATCGGCCCCTAATAAAATCGCAACAAGAAAAACAGCTCCTGCGACATAGAAGAAAGTCTTATACTTATCTCCTTTTTGAGTGAACAATATACCTGACACAATCATCAAGATGATAGATACAGTAAAGAAAATTGTGCCGCTATTGAATGGAAGGCCTAAAGAGTTGACAAAGAATAACTCTACCCTACCAAACAGATTCACAATATCAGGAATAATCCCATACATAATTACTGCAAGAATTAGGATAGAGAAGATACCTGTCAAAACAAAACCTTTCGGAGTGTATGTAAACTTCTTGTAATAATAGACATAAACGATGGCTGGAATAGCCAATAAGTTCAACAAGTGAACTCCAATGGATAACCCCATTAGATAGGCAATAAGCACCAACCATCTAAGAGAATGTGGTTTATCTGCTTCTACTTCCCATCTTAAGATTGCCCAAAAGACTAATGCGGTAAAGAATGAAGACATTGCGTATACTTCTCCTTCAACAGCTGAGAACCAGAAAGAATCAGTAAAAGCATAAGCCATAGCTCCCACAAATCCACTCCCCAAGATCGTAATAATACTGGCCTGGCTATAATTACCATCAGGCGCTACGACCTTTTTTGCCAACATCGTTATGCTCCAAAACAAAAACATAATGGTTAATCCGCTTGATATAGCAGACATCGCATTAATCATCATTGCCACTTTGGAGACGTCAGATCCAACAAATTCCGTAAAGAATCGTCCAATTATCTGAAATAATGGAGCTCCGGGAGGGTGCCCTACCTGAAGTTTAAATGCTGTAGAGATGTATTCTCCACAATCCCACCAACTAGCAGTGGGCTCTAATGTCATAAAATACACTAGAGTGGCAAGAGCAAATGTTACCCAGCCAATTAAATTGTTTAATCTTTGGTACTTGTTCATCAGGTTGATCTAAGGTTTTGAAGCCTGAAAATAACTTAATGTATGCGTATAGCTTTATGCTATACAGGATTATCTGCGAAGTTATGAAAAACCACTGGCTTAGCTATCTCTTGATTGTTAAAAAGTGTTACCAGATCCTCTTTTAAAAATCAATTGATATCTGTTTCCTCTTTGATTTTATTATCCAATAACCTAACCCTCATGCATTTTTAACTATATTTCTTAATCAAGATTACAGACACCCATTACAAAAAATAATTATTATCCAGCCTAATCCATATACCCTTTGAACTTATACAATCAAAATATCTGTTACAGGAAAAAATTTATAGATTCATTTCTTTGTAAACGGAAGTCACATCTTTGCAATCACTGGTCTCATGTTCTTAATCCCAAATAATCATCATCGATAAACCAAACTCATTTCTAATATCTTATACCCTGACTACAAAAAAAACTCCATCAATTTTCAAAAAAATATCCAGAACCCCTTGCAGAATCACAAACTTTATCTACCTTTGCAACCTCAAATTATGGTGTCTGTCCGATGGTGTAATGGCAACACAGGAGGTTTTGGTTCTCTCGTTCCAGGTTCGAGTCCTGGTCGGACAACAAATCGAAACGGGTCTAAGTGATGTAAATCAAACTTAGACCCGATTTTATTTTATGCCTTGTCTTGAATTTCAAAATCAAAAAATGCCAGAATTCGAAAGATTCAACAAATATTGAAATAACATTTAAACAGTTCTATAACAAACAAAAGAAGGAGGCATCCCTCCTTCTTTCATAAAAACACTAGTCTCACTAACAAACACCTAAATAGTTTTGGTTACTTTCACCCATGCTCATCACCTTCCCTTATATAGATCTTCTTTATAGAATATAAATCTCAACAAAAAAACAGGGGCACAAAACACATTAGTTAATCTATGGTTTTATCACCCTGTTATTAAAGAATCTAGGCAAACCTTCTCAACAGCATGCACTCTAAATTCATTCCCGTAACCAACCTGCCTGATCCGACTTTAACAGATCTTCTGTAGATTCGGATCAGATCAGGAGGCAACGAACCAACCAGGTACCACAACCCTGTTTGAATTGTGTGTTCTATACACTTCTATTCATCATGCAACTCTTTTAATCAAAATGAAACTAAATTGTCAACCGCACCAAATAAAGAGTCTACTCGCATTATTGAATAGTGTAATCAAAACACTAACGCAAAAGTATACTATCTGAATCCAAAAATCAAGTGGTTTGCAATCTTTTTTAGAAATTTTAACATTTGATTTTTTCTACCCCCGATTTCTTGCCAGTAATTTCGCCTATAAAGCTTAAAATTCACCCATACCCAATCCTTTCATTGGGTATATAATCAAGAGGAAGAATCAATGACCGAAGTAAAAAAAGTGAACATTCAATAAGATGAAAAGGTAAAAGTTCGTTGAAGTTCATGAGAACCGTTAGATTGGAAACACAGCAGCCCATCTTCTTAATAAACCGTATCTTTGCCTGTTTTTCTCGAGCAGGCAACCTGAATAACAACCAATGCTCTCCTGCCCTTCTATCACAACAAAATCAATTTTTTTGGAAGGTCTTTGTTAAAAGAAAAAGGTTATGATTATCAGTAAAGAATTTACGCCTAAGCTCTTTAGCTTATTAAAGGATGGCATACCGGCTGCCCAGATTAGAAAAGACATCGTTGCCGGAATCATCGTTGGAATTGTTGCACTGCCACTAGCTATTGCTTTCGCAATTGCCAGTGGCGTCTCTCCCGAAAAAGGGCTAATTACTGCTATTGTAGCAGGTTTTATTATCTCTATCTTAGGAGGATCTAGAGTTCAGATAGGTGGACCAACGGGTGCATTTATCGTTATTGTTTATGGCATCACCCAAAACTATGGTGTAGAAGGCCTAACCATAGCCACTTTTATAGCTGGCTTCTTAATTCTTGCGATGGGATTACTCAAATTTGGAACCCTTCTCAAGTATATTCCTCACCCTCTTATCGTGGGTTTTACAAGTGGGATAGCTATTATTATCTTCTCCTCTCAAATTAATGATTTGCTGGGGCTAGGAATAGCAAAGGTTCCCTCACCATTCCTCGAAAAATGGTATGTTTACTTCAATAGTCTCACCTCCATTAACCCTTATGCCATAGGAATCGGGATCATCACTATTCTTTTGTCATTCTTCTTTCCCAAGATTACGACCAAAGTTCCAGGCTCCTTAATTGCAATTGTGTTAGCAACTGTAGCGGTTCAGGTTTTACAACTTCCCGTTGAAACCATAGAAACGAAATTTGGGGCTATTCCAAATGAAATACCCAAACCTCATTTTTTCACCCTTACATTCAGTCAGATCATGGGGCTTATTCAACCCGCCTTTGCGATTGCTCTTTTAGGTGGTATTGAAAGTTTACTCTCAGCAGTGGTGGCTGATGGTATGATTGGATCCAAACATAGAAGTAATATTGAATTAGTAGCACAAGGCCTTGCTAACATTGGATCGGCTATGGTAGGAGGTATTCCAGCTACAGGAGCAATTGCCAGAACAGCTACAAACATAAAAAACGGAGGAAGAACCCCTGTTGCAGGTATTACCCATGCCATCACTCTTCTTTTAATCATGTTAATTGCAGCTCCCTATGCCAAACTCATTCCCTTATCCTGTCTTGCAGGAGTCTTAGTTGTTGTAGCCTATAACATGGGGGAATGGCATAATTTTAAGAGTGTTTTTAAAGGAAATTTCTACGATCGATTAGTACTTATTACTGTATTCTTCCTTACCGTGATCTTTGATCTAATCATTGCTATTGAGATAGGAATGGTTCTCTCTGCCTTCTTATTTATTAAACGAATGAGCGACATTACCAATGTTAAACAGGCTCTTGAAACCGATAGAGATGAAGAACTTCCTGTCATCGATCTTCCCAAAGGTATCATGCTTTATGAAATTACAGGTGCTCTCTTCTTTGGAGCCACTCAATCTTTCCAAGATATCCTTCGTCAGACTCATTCTAAACCCAAAGCTATTATCCTAAACTTTAGAAATGTTACCCTTATAGATGCTACTGCTGCATATCGACTTGGTGACATTGTTAAAAGCTTCTCATCGGAAGGAACAAGGGTCTTTTTAACCGGCTATTCTTCAAACATCGAAAATGAATTAAAGAACGACAAGATATTATCGTTTGCCACGGTTAACTCCGATATTCAGTTTTGCCTTGATGAAGCCAAGAAAACCATAAAGACTGCCAAGATTAATTAAATCTCAGCTAAAAAAGGGCTATTGATGATCAATAGCCCTTTTTTGATACAAATAGACGAGTCATCCCGTCTCAAGTTATTTAGATCTTGATTATATTACTTTAGTCTTAAAACATAACCCGTCAACCCAGGAATCTGAACAACTCCTCCTGAGATTTCTTTTCCTGTAAGAAGATCAACATAAGTTCCACTCTTCAGAGTGTATTTAACTTCAGAGGTATCTGCATTTAAAATTATCAAAAGCTTATCACTACTGTTTTTTCTCTCATAAGCTAATAATTTCCCATCAGAAGCCACAAATTCAATACTACCATCCATCAAGACCTTATTACTCTTGCGAAGGCTAATAATAGCCTTATAGTAGCCCAAATGACCTAAATTAGCTCCTACCTTCTCATACTCCTTCTCCCCGGTTTGAATATTTCTTCTATTCTCATCTTTAAACGTGAACTCAGGCCACCAAATTGGTTTGCGGCAATCAGGGTCATCGGCTCCTGTCATCCCCAACTCATCCCCGTTCCATATAGAGGGCGAACCTGGAATGGTAAATTGATGGATCAAGTAAAGTCTAACTCTTTTATAGGTCTCCTCAGAGGGATTACCAGTAATATAATTTGGATCTTCAGCCGGATTGGCATGAAATTTATACTTGCCGGGATTTGCGAAACAGGTCAATAATCTCGGAGAATCGTGTGTCGCATTAACGAGCATCTGACTATATCTGTATGGCACAGATAACCGATTCCATTGGAAATTTAAAGAATCCACCAGTTCTTTAGCGGTAACCCCGGGTGTTACACCAGTGAAAAAGTCACGAGCAGGACGGTAAATCTGGTAAAACATAACGGCATCAAAAACATCGCCACTGTTATATGGCACGGGATTCATTAAACGATTTGGCCACTTCTCCCACCAAATCTCGCCAACCAAATAAGCATCAGGCTTTATAGATTTAACGAACATCCGATAATCTCTCCAAAATCCCATGGGTATCTGATCAGCGACATCTAATCGATAACCATCTATACCTTTAGCTGTGTCACCATCGGGTGCTAGCCACCTTCTACTCACATCAAAAATATGTTGTTTGGGTCCATCGGCCATATTCCCTTCATAAGGCATCCCGTTCACCCGTTCTTGTTTAAGATCAACTTTTCTTAGTTCAGGGAGGCTCTGAACATTTAACCAGCCTTTGTATTGAAACTCATTCTCAGGTGTCGCAGGATTGTCAAAAGAGGTAATTTCATACCAATCTTTATAAGGAGATTTCTCTTGATTCTTCATAATATCTTGCATCGCCCAAAACTGAACTCCGGTATGGTTCCAAGAATAATCCAAGACCACTTTCATACCCCTTTTATGGGCTTCTTCAACCACTTTAAGAAAAAGCTTATCGGCTGATGTCCATTTCCAGGTCTTAGGATCAGATGGATTTTCGGATTTCATCAACTCAATATCTCCCTGAGGATCGGGGCCAAAGTTCACATCAATATGGTGATAGTTTCTAGCATCATATTTATGCAATGAGGGAGCATCATTTAAAGGGTTAAAATAGATAGCAGTAATACCAAGATCCTTCAAATAGTCAAGCTTATTCAAGACCCCCTGAAGGTCACCACCATATCTACGATGTTGTAGAGCTTCCCTGAATTCTTTACCACTATTCTTAGCCCAAGCCTCCTGTTCATACCAATCATCGGTCCACGGAGTTATTTTCCAATCTGATGGGACAGGAAATGAGGATGTAGAGACAGAAATAGTTGAAGGAGTGGGGTCATTGGTAGTATCTCCGTTTGAGAATCTCTCAACAAAAATTTGATACCATACCACTTCAGAAGACCATTTAGGAGGGTCTGTTAATTTAGCTTTTGTGTTTGAGGATCCGGCGCAGCTGTAAAAGAAGATTAAAAGAGCCAGACTAACGAAGCTATAAAAGATTCTTTTCATGACAGCAAGTATTGATGTTAACCAAAAATAAAATTAGTAAAAAGGGGCTACCCTAGATAGGATAGCCCCAACAACGAAACGACGGATAAACCTTAGTTTTTCTTCAGAGTGTATTTATAAACCGGAGTGCTAAGGTCAAGAGTAACTGTATAATTTCCTGCTTCTCCAACAGAAATATTATCACCACCTTCGTCCAAAATTCCATCTGCTCCAGTATCACCATAGTTCAGATCCCAGCCATCATTGGCACGGAATTTAATGCCACCTACGGTAAGATTAAGAGTGATAGTTAAGAGCTTTGTGTCTGGATTGTAGGTAAGATCTTGGTCACTATCCCAACCGGTGGATGTAGCATCACCTATGATACCCCAATCCGTTCTCATGAACTTATGAGTTAATGCAGCAAGGTCGACATTAAGTTTGTATAAACCAGCAAGACCATTGGTTAAAATATTATCACCACTTGCGTCTAGCGTACCATCTGCACCTGTATCCCCATAGTTATTGTCCCAGCCTGTACTTACAGTATATTTAAACTGAGCATTGTCATCTTTGAAATAGATATATCCTTCGTAATTGGTATTGAATTTAACAGAACCAATTGCAGTAGCTGAATCGCCAGGTGTCCAAGCATTAGGTGTTTGAGAACTGCCAGGAACGAATAGCAAAGGATAAATAATTTTCACGTAGAAAGGAAGAATAGCAATAGCTAGGCTGTCTGAATACTGCATTCCCGTTGCGTCGCTGACCTTTGAACCAATGCGGAAAACATAGTTAACCTTTTGTGGATTGGCTGGAGCCGGGTTGATTCCAATGAATTTGGCATTCAAATCAGCATAAGAGATGCTATAACTTGTTGCATTATCAAGGACGGCTAAAGTAGAGGCATTTTTAAACCCGTTACCAGCCACATCAAATTGGATATAATAGCTTACAGAAGCCTGATAACCATAATCAGCAGCAGTCCAATTGAATGTTACTTCCTTTGTGGGATCCGTCTTGTCAATAACGATCTCGGCAGGATTATTAGCTGCTGTGAAGGTGGGTGTTCCCTCTTTGTAAATTGCTTGAGTCTCATCTTTGTCGCAAGAGGCCAGGGCAAAGACGCCAAGTAATGTTATAATTGAAAATAATACTCTTTTCATAGGATAGATCTTTATCAATTAGTATCCCGGATTTTGTTTTAACTTAGGATTAACACCAAGATCAGTAGCAGGAATTGGATATAGATTCCTGTATGAATCAACAGATGTACCCTCTTTCACTTTACCTTTCCAAGGCCATAGATAATCGCTTGTGGTGAACTTACCAAAGCGGATAAGGTCAGTTCTGCGGTGACCTTCCCAATAAAGTTCACGAGCTCTTTCATCTAGTAGGAAGTCCTCGTTGATATCTGATGCGCTAATATTTCCAGCACCATTAAGTTCGTATGCACGATTACGAAGTTCATTGATATAACCAGCTGCTGTATTAAGATCACCACCTACTCCATTACGGTAAACTGCCTCAGCATAGGTCAAATAGATATCTGCTAAACGTAAGAGAGGGAAGTCTGTGCAAACGAAGTCATTGTGGGGATGGATTGCAGCTGAACCATCAGCATTAATGTTTTTCCACTTGGTGACGGCATAACCATCTCTGAAATTACCAATATCCTCAATTTCTAAGGTTTGTCCGGCACTCCAGAACATAGCACGATGGTCGTAAGCTGCCCTAACAACGGTATATGCATAATCAGGTGTACCTAGTTTTAAAGTGATGTTATACTCACCTGCATCAGCAATTACGATATTTGCTCCACCTGGTTCAAGGGTTCCATCAGCACCATTATCACCTAAATTAATATCCCAACCATCATTAGCGCGGAACTTAATCTCACCAGCAGAAAGATTAACAGTCGCAGTCCATGTATCAGTGGCTGCATTATAGGTCATATTTTGATCCGAATCCCAGCCACCAGCTGTGGCACTACCTATAATACCCCAATCAGTCTTAGTGTAGCTATAAGTTTTAGCATTCAAATCAACGTTAATCTTATAATAACCAGCGCCTGCTGCTGCAATGTTATCACCACCGGCTTCAAGAGTACCATCAGCACCGGTGTCGCCCCAGTTAACTTCCCAAGTAGGACCTTCTGTAAACTTAAATTGAGTCAAATCATCTACGAAATTGATATAACCTTCATAGTTGCCATCGCTATTTACAGAGGCTAGTTGAGGAGCTGTAGCTGGAGTCCAATTTTGATGCGATCCAGGGACGTAGATTACTGGATAAGTTCTCATTCTGAAAGGAATAGAAGTCTTAGGTGCTTGAGCTGCCTTTACGGCTTCTGGGTCAAACTTGTAAACAAGTGCCTTGGTTGTACGAATACCACCCCAGCCACCACCAATACCAAAGTCCGCAGGGTTCATATCTCCACCAACAGCAGCATGAACAATAAATGTTGTTCCACCATATGTTTGAGTATAATTTCCATCAGAATTGATAGAGAAGATGATTTCAGGGCTTGTGTTATTATCAGCACAGAAATTGTTCTTATACTCAGGAGCTAATGAATAACCAGCACTTATAACCTTCTTTGAATAGGTAATAGCATCGTCATAACGAGGGGTTCCAGTATAAACCTCAGCATTCAAGTATAATTTAGCTAGGAGAGCCCAGCAAGCACCTTGATCAGCGCGACCATACTCAAAACGAGGAGCACCTAGTTTATCCTGAATTGCCAGAAGTTCACTTTCAACATAATTAAACAGTGAAGCACGATCAATTTGTTCTGGGAAGAAAGCACCCGGAGCATCCTTCTCTGTAACAAAAGGAACATTACCAAAGAGATCCATGGCATGGTAATAGGCCAATGCTCTGATGAAGCGAGCTTCTGCTTCATAGGTAGCATACTCCGATTTACCTTGAGTCTGTCTGATAAACTCATTAGATACACTAATGGTATAGAATACTCTGCTGTAAAGAGCAGCATTAAAAACATCGGTTGGAGTCCATGTCATCCAGTGATAATCCTTGATGGTATTATCATTCCAAGCCATAACAGCCTCATCAGTAGATAACTCCTGGGCATTAAAGTATACGCGAAGGTATGAGCTAAAACCTTCATCAATACCGGAGATATCAGGAATGCCGGCAGGCCCCTGCTGACCTGTTACAATAAATGAAGCATACAACTTAGCCAATGCAGCTTTGTAATCAGCATCAGAAACAAAAACGGTATTTGCTGTCTTAGAATTTGGATCTATTGGCTCAACATCCAAATCTTTGGTACAAGAGGCTGAAACTCCCAATAGAAAGATAACAGCCAGTGTGAATTTATATAATCTATTCATACTTATCACAGTTTACAGGTTAAGGTTCAAACCAAGAACAAAAGTGCGAGCTTTTGGATAGATATTGTTATCAATACCACCAGCTACCTCGGGATCAAGGCCTGAGTAATTAGTAATTACGAAAGCATTTTGACAAGTGAAACTAACACGGCCATCTAACTTTGAGCCAAATAGTTTCTCAAAATTGTATCCTACTGAGATATTATCCATGCGGAAGAAGGAGGCATTTTCTACATAATAATCAGAAAAATACTGAGTACTGAAGAATTTTGTATCATAAATAGAAGTAGGAACATTATTTAGGAAACCACTCTGATTATAGATGCTACTATAAAGAGCACGATCAGAATTAACATTATTGTAAACGTAGTTACCTAAATAGAGACGACCTGAGAAAGAAGCATCCCACTGTTTGTAACGTAGTGATGAGTTAATACCAATGGTTACGTCTGGATCCGGTTTCTTGTAATGATATTTATTATCAAGACTTGAAGATACAGAGCCGCCATTACCTGAACGATCTACATAAAGACCTTCGATGGGGTTTCCATCAGCGTCATATACCTGTTGATATACGAAGAAAGCATAAGGTGAATAACCTACATTGTGATTCTGGATGGTATTACCAACTCCACCACTAATGCCACCTGTCATGATTCCAACATAACCATCAACATCTGATAACAACAGCTTGGTAATCTCACTCTTATTATATCCTAAGTTAACACCTAGATTCCAGGCCAAGTCTTTAGTTACAACTGGTCTTGTGTTAAGAGTAAACTCAACCCCATTGTTCTCCATTTCACCAACATTAGCATAAATGAAATTAGAAAGGTTAGTTCCGGCGGCCACATTAACATAATTAATCAAATCTACAGTCTTTTTCTTATAGATTTCAAATGATCCATTAATGCGATCGTTAAACAAAGTAAAGTCTAAACCGAGGTTTAAAGTCTTTGTGGTCTCCCATTTCAAATCTTTATTGTATGCAGAAGGTCTATAGGTTTGCAACCACTCATTACCAAATTGGTAAGCAGCAGTATTATATCCATAAACGTATAGAGGCATATAAGGATACCAATCGCTAACCACGTTTTGTTGTCCGGTTTCACCATAGCCAACACGAAGTTTCAATTCATTGATCTCTTCAATTCCCTGTAAGAAACTCTCTTCGTTAATTTTCCATGCTAAAGCAAATGAAGGGAATAAGCCCCAACGGTTATCTTCTGAGAATTTTGAGGTTCCATCATTACGTACAGTTGCGGTGAAGAGGTATCTATCCATGAAGGTATAATTCAAACGACCGAAGAAAGACACCAGATAGTTTTCACGCTTACCTGAAGTCTTACCAACACCAGATCCATCATAGGTAGTGTCATAATTTGTATAATCTTCATAGAAATGCTGCCATGAATAACCACCAGTTACATCAATCTTACTATTGATATCTTTCAGATCTTTCGTATAATTAAGGTAGAAATCCAGAAGTTTATTTTCTTTAGTCTGCTCGTAATATGAATATTGTCCATTACCATTACGATAAACCCAAGCAGCAAGAGTGTCTACGATGTTGTGACCATCAGAAGAAGAACGGTCATAAGCAACATTTAAAGTAGCTTTTAATTCAGGTAGAAAATGGAATTTATAGTCCAACTTTGCATTGGCGATAATTCTCTTAACATCAGAGGTATTATCTGTTTGTTCAATCATAGCAACAGGATTGCTAACACCGATGGTGTTAGGCGTTCCATTGATATCACTACCAGCAGCCATCCATGTTGTATATCCACCCCATCTGGTGTTACCATTCATAACGGGTTTGGTAGGATCATAGGCAACAGCGGCACCTACAGCACCTTCATTACCAAAGTTCTGTTTAGCCCATTGGAATTTACCACTAACGTCAACGGTAAGATGATTATCAAAGAAGGTTGGATTCAAATTCAACGAAGCGGTTGTTCTCTTCATATCCGTGTTCTTCAAGATACCTTGATTGTTGGTGTACCCAACAGAAGCGCGATAAGGAAGGAAAGCAACTTTACCCGTCATAGAAACATTGTGATCATGACTGATTGCTGTTCTGTAAATCTCATCCTGCCAGTTGGTGTTTTCAGCACCTAGCTTTGACAGTGTCTCAGCTGAGAAACCAGATAAACCATCTTCAACACATTGGTTAACCAACTCTCTGTATTGATCTCCATTTAAAACATCCAACTTTTTAGATATAGTACCTAATGAAAGTGATCCGTTATAAGAAACACGCATTTGTCTTGATAACTCATCACCTTTGGCACGTTTTGTGGTTATAAGAATAACACCATTTGATGCACGAGATCCGTAGATAGCGAGTGCAGATGCATCCTTAAGGATAGAAACAGATTCGATGTCATTAGGATTGATAAATGACATTGGGTTTGACAATCCTGAAACGCCGGTAGCATTATCAAGAGCTACTCCGTCAACAATAAACAGGACTTCCTGACTTGCTGACAAAGAAGAGATACCACGGATACGAATCAGAGGCTTGGCATCAGGAGCACCACTACCAGAGGTGATGGTCACACCAGCAGTTTTACCTTGAATTAACTGTTGGGCACTGACAATAGCTCCTTTGTTAAAATCTTTTGAATTGACGACACTAACTGAACCGGTAGCGTCAGATTTTTTAACCTGACCGTAACCGATTACAACAAACTCGTCAAGTGAAGTTACTGATGGAGCCAAAGCTACATTAATAACTGTTTGGTTTCCTACTACAATTTCTTGTGCAGTATAACCAATAAATGAAAAGACAACCGTTGTACCTTTCTTTACTGACAAGCTGTATTTGCCGTCAATGTCGGAAGTAGTACCCATTGCTGTTCCTTTTATAGCAATGGAAACACCGGGAAGCGTTTTGCTGTCCTTAGCATCTGTTACTTTACCGCTGATTTTTACATCTTGCGCATTTAGTTGTAGCGCAAACAAAAAACCAACCAAAAGAAACAGCCCCTTAAACATAGTGGATTGTTTCAGCATAACTGATTTAATTGAGGTTTGACAATCAGATGAATTTGGTTTAAACATCGTTTCTCTTGTAAGACATCCCGCCAGGCGGGTAAAGTGCATAATCATTATCGTTGTTGCTTTAAAATCATTTACTGATTTCTTTTCCAAATCTAATTGAAAATTTGAACTCTTAACATTATTTTCTCACTGATTTCTAATATTTTCCGCATTTTTTTTATGCAAACGTTTGCGCAAACGTTTGCGGTTAATAAATATTTTTTCACTGTTAACTTACCTGTGCCTATCGCCTGTTCTTTTAACACACCGTATTTATATCTACCATATTTTCCTATAAATATACTATACTATGATTGCCTTTAAGTGGTTTATCTTACTTTTTTCTTTCTGTAATACTTTTAACCCATACTACCTATTAACAATCAGATACCTTCTTCTGCTTTTTTTCAACATTCAACTTCCTAAATCTTGAGTATTATACACCACCTCTCCATGACCTCTGCGCTTCCCCTTCGCTTTTTGCCCCTTCTTAACCGAAAAAAAAAGAAGAATCAGAACACAAATTCAAGATAGTTATCCTTTCACAAATTTTCAAACTAACCAAATTAAACGAAGAAGAAGCGAAGAAGGAACGGAGGGGTAGCGAAGAGCTACTTGCTTTCTATCGTTTTTCCTTCAAGTAGCAGCTTTTTCTCTTTTTTTTACTCATCACGTTGGTTTACATCATAATTTAATGATATTTGCATTTACAATTATGAAGACCAAGGGTCTAAAATCTTATTATGACAAACATACCCCAACCCAACAGAACCATTTGGATTATAGATGCTGGTTATCTCATCAAGGCAGCCCCCGGAAAATTCGATTACCTATCTCTTAAAAGAGAGCTAGAACAACTCAATGGAGAACCCTTCCTTGATACCTATTATCTCAATTCAACCTATAACCTTAGAACAGACCAACAAGATGCATTTATCACCTGGCTTAAAAGTGCTCCCCCTAAAGGGCCTAAAATGCGTGTTATTCTATATGAATTAAAAGAAGTTCATTTAAGATGTACAGGCTGTGGTGCTGAATATGACAAACAATTGCAAAAAGGAGTAGATGTTGGCCTTGCAACCCTTATGATTAAACTCGCTTATAAGAACCTATGCGACAGGATCATTCTAAGTGCGGGTGACGGTGACTTTCAGGAAGCCATTGACTTCCTCCAATCAGAACTTAGAAAAGAAGTGTGGGTAACAGGGTTTGAAAACTCCCTTTCTGCCGATCTTCAAAGTTATGCAGATAGGGTCATCTGGCTCGAAGATCTCTGGCCAGCTATAAAGAAAACAGGCAATGGAAACAGACCAGATGAAATTTAAAGGTATGCATTATCCAGCTTTTAAACCATTTTCTTGCACTTTCCATTCCATTTTTATTACCTTTGTACTCCGGTGTTGCACTTGCAACGTAAATATTTACGATGAATAACCGGACTCAAGATAATTTTCGCAAAAGAAGCTTAAAGAACAACCTCGGTTGTTCTTTTTTTTTGCCCATACCCTTCTTGTGTCATAACTCAAGTAAACAATGAATTCTTTTCAAAAGATGACCCTTGAACTATCCGATGGTTCAAAATGGCAAGGTTTTTCCTTCGGGCACAATGGCTCTGCCACCGGAGAGGCTGTCTTCAACACAGCTATGAATGGCTATCCGGAAAGCTTGACTGACCCCTCCTACAAAGGTCAAATACTGGTCATAACCTTTCCCCTTGTCGGTAATTACGGAGTCCCGGAAGATAAAATCATCGACCATCTTAGTGCATATTATGAATCTGATCAAATACATATCTCCGGACTGGTAGTTAGCCAGTACTCGTTTGACTATAGCCATTGGAATGCTAAGAAAAGTCTTAGCCAATGGCTCAAAGAACATAAAATTCCTGCAATATTTGGTGTCGATACCCGTGATATTACACGTCACCTTAGAGAGGTTGGCGCTTTGCCGGCTAGAATGTTTAGCGAGGATCCTAAACCCGATTTTATTGATGTGAATAAATCTAACCTCGTCGACTTAGTCTCTTGCAAAGAACCTATCTCCTATGGAAATGGCTCTAACAAAATTCTACTCATTGACACAGGTGTGAAGCACAATATCTTAAGATGCTTGCTGCGACGTGACACTACCGTTCTTCGTGTTCCCTGGAATTATGACTTTTCTAAAGAAGAATATGATGCCATCTTTCTTAGTAACGGCCCCGGTGATCCTACTCAATGTCATCAAACTATCCATTCTATAAAGCAAGCTCTTAATGACACAAAGCCCATCTTCGGGATCTGTTTAGGATCTCAAATAATGGCGCTGGCCGCTGGTGCAAATACCTATAAATTAAAATACGGTCATAGAGGCCACAATCAACCGGTAAGACTATTCAACTCTAATAAATGCTTTATAACCTCACAAAACCACGGCTTTGCTGTAGATCTGAATACCTTACCAAAAGGTTGGAATCCACTTTTTACCAATCTAAACGACCAAAGCTGCGAAGGACTTAAACACGAATCTCTTCCTTTTTTCTCAGTACAATTTCATCCTGAAGCCTCAGGTGGCCCTGCTGACACAGAGTTCCTTTTCGATGATTTCTTAAATCTTATTCACCAATCAAAAAAACAATAGGTTATGCAAAACAAAAAAACAAACAAGGTTCTGGTTTTAGGCTCAGGCGCTCTTAAAATCGGTGAAGCTGGTGAATTTGATTACTCAGGATCTCAAGCCTTAAAAGCTCTTAAAGAGGAAGGAGTAAAAACAATATTAATCAACCCTAATATTGCCACTGTTCAAACTTCGGAAAACATCGCTGATGAGGTCTATTTCCTTCCTGTTACCCCCTACTTTGTCGAGAAAATCATTGAAAAAGAGAATCCCGATGGAATAATGCTTGCCTTTGGAGGACAAACGGCTTTAAACTGTGGGGTTGACTTATGGAAAAATAAAGTCTTTGAAAAATTTCAAACTCAAGTCCTTGGCACTCCGGTTGAAGCCATTATGGCCACTGAAGACCGAGAAATATTCGCCGACAAACTCAAGGAGATTGAAATAAAAACGCCTCGAAGCATCGCTTGCACCTCGCTTGAAGAGGCTCTAAAAGCCTCAAATACCATTGGATTTCCTATCATCATTCGTTCAGCATATGCTCTTGGAGGTCTAGGTAGTGGCTTCTGTAATAACCTTGAAGAGCTTAATAAACTTGCCCAAACAGCATTTACTTTTGCCCCTCAGATCCTTGTTGAAGAATCACTAAAAGGCTGGAAAGAGGTTGAATATGAAGTTGTGAGAGATCAATTCGATAATTGCATCACCGTATGTAACATGGAGAATTTTGATCCTTTGGGCATCCATACTGGTGAGAGTATTGTCGTTGCCCCCAGCCAAACATTAAGCAACAACGAATATCACCGACTAAGGTTACTCTCAATAAAGATTGCCAGACACATTGGTATTGTTGGCGAATGTAATGTACAATTTGCTCTTGATCCAAAGTCAGAAGACTATAGGGTTATTGAGATGAATGCTCGTCTTTCTCGTTCCTCTGCCTTAGCAAGTAAAGCCACCGGGTATCCGTTAGCATTTGTTGCTGCCAAATTAGCCCTAGGATTTGGCCTTTATGATATAGCAAACGCCGTAACTAAAAACACTTCAGCTTTTTTCGAACCCGCTCTGGATTACGTGGTCGTCAAAATCCCTAGATGGGATTTAGAGAAATTCTCCGGAGTCAGCCGTGAAATTGGTTCTGCGATGAAAAGTGTTGGAGAAATTATGGCAATTGGACGATCTTTTGAAGAGGCCATTCAAAAAGGATTAAGGATGATTGGCCAACAGATGCATGGGTTTGTAGCCAACCATGATTGGTTGGGAGGCGATGCCGTTTATGAGTTAACTCATCCAACAGATAAGCGAATCTTCGTTATTTACCAAGCCTTTATGGAAGGTATGACCATTAATCAAATCCACGAACTTACGGGTATTGACCGTTGGTTTTTGGATAAGTTACATAGAATCTTCCTTCTGGAACATCGGCTTTTACTATACAATAACCTTTCTGAGCTTCCAAACCATCTTCTATTAGAAGCAAAGAGAGCCGGTTTCTCAGATTTTCAAATTGCTAAGTGCCTTTTCAAAAGTCGAGGCTCCAATCTAACAGCAGATAGTCTAAAAGTTAGAGCCACTAGAAAAGAGCTAAATATCATACCCGTAATCAAACAGATTGACACCATGGCCGCTGAGTTTCCAGCTGCCACAAACTACCTTTATCTGACCTATAATGGAGACACCAACGATATTTCCCTTGAAAAAGATCAAAAATCGGTTATTGTCTTAGGATCAGGGGCCTATCGAATCGGATCATCTGTTGAGTTTGATTGGTGTGCCGTTAATGCACTACAAACAGCTGGGAAAATGGGGTTTAGAAAAATTATGATTAACTATAACCCTGAAACCGTCTCCACAGACTATGATATCTGCAACCGACTCTACTTTGATGAGCTCAGCTTTGAAAGAGTCATGGATATTATCGATAAAGAATCACCCCACGGTGTAATCGTATCTGTTGGTGGCCAAATTCCTAATAACTTAGCACCCCGTCTGGCAGAACAAAATATAAGAATACTTGGGACTGGAGCCGAATCCATCGACATGGCTGAAGATCGTCATAAATTCTCCCAGATGCTTGATGACCTAAAAATAGATCAACCGCTATGGAAAGAATTATCGACCCTCAATGAGGTACAAGTTTTCATTGATCAAATTGGTTTTCCTGTTCTAATAAGACCCTCATATGTACTCTCAGGAGCTGCCATGAATGTGGTATCCAACCAAAATGAACTTCACCATTATCTTACTTTAGCAGCCAAAGTTTCAGGGGAGCATCCTGTGGTAATATCGCAGTTCATCGAACAAGCAAAAGAAATTGAGATTGATGCAGTAGCCCAAAAAGGAGAGATACTTGCCTATGCAATCTCAGAACATGTTGAATTTGCCGGAGTACACTCCGGAGATGCAACTTTAGTTTTCCCTCCTCAAAAAATCTATCTCGAAACTATACGTAGAATCAAAAGAGTTTCAAAAGATATCGCTAAAGCATTAGAGATATCTGGCCCATTTAACATTCAGTTTTTGGCTAAAAACAATGACATCAAAGTCATTGAATGTAACCTAAGGGCATCACGAAGTTTTCCTTTTGTCTCAAAAGTATTAAATATGAATCTCATTGAGATAGCTACCAGAGTGATGTTAGGTGAATCTGTTTCTAAGCCAGATAAAACTCTATTTGACTTAGATCACATTGGAATTAAAGCCTCTCAGTTTAGTTTTTCTAGACTCTCAAAAGCAGATCCGGTTTTAGGTGTTGAAATGGCATCTACTGGAGAAGTGGGTTGTATGGGACATGATTTCGATGATGCCCTATTAAAAGCTATGCTCTCAGTTGGCTATCGAATCCCACAAAGAGGTGTTTTAATCAGTTCAGGACCAGCTCGTGCAAAATTGGAACTTTTAGAGGCTTGTAAATTACTACAACTTAAAGGAATTGCTATTTTTGCAACTATGGGAACAGCAAACTTTCTCAAAAATCATGGAATCCTTACCCAAACGGCTCTTTGGCCCGATGAAATAGGAGATCACAACTCTATCGACTTAATTGCTTCGAAAAAGGTAGATATGGTAATTAACATCCCCAAAGACCTATCTCACAATGAACTCCAGAATGATTACACCATTCGTCGGGCAGCAATTGATTATAATATCCCTCTTCTAACTAACGATCGTCTCGCCTCAGCTTTTATCCAAGCCTTTTGCACCAAAGAGATCTCTGAGTTAGAAATTCTGCCTTGGAACCATTACAAATAGATTGTAAGCACCTAGTATTCATTAAGTCATATTTCAGTTTTATCCCTTGATGCTAAATTTTAACTTTAAACATTTTTTCAACCATGAAGACAAAGACTTTTGGTAACACTTTAAAGCTGATAATTTTCATTATTATCATTAATATTCCTCTATTTGGAGGCTGCTCAAAAAAAGATTCAGATTCCAATAATGGATCAACTACTCCAGAAGAACCCTTTGTGATGAGAGGAGTTGACATTTCATTTCTTCCAGAAATTGAAACCTACGGCATCAAGTTCTATGATAATAATACCGAGATGGATCTGATTAAACTCATCAAAGCAAAAGGAATAAATACCGTTAGAATCCGCCTTTGGTATGCCCCATCTGATGGACACTGCGGTTTGACCGAGGTAACCGGTCTAGCCGCCAGAGTCAAAGCAGAAGGGTTAAAAGTATGGCTCGATTTCCACTATGCAGACTCATGGGCCGATCCTCAAAAACAACCTATCCCTGATGCATGGAAAAATCTCAATATGGATTTATTAAGTGATTCTGTATACTCCTATACCCAAAGAGTATTAACCCACATGATTCATGCTGGAGCAGCACCTGATTATATCCAAACCGGAAACGAGGTCAATGCCGGTTTCATGTGGCCAGCCGGGAAAATTGAAAACTTCACTGATCCCAATCAAACCAATTTCACCCGACTAATGAAAGCAGCTACAAAAGCCACACGAGCCACTCTCCCATCTGCTAAAATTATCCTTCACTATGCAGGATATGATGGAGCTGAACAGTTCTTTGCTTTGGCAAAGAAGGAAGGCTTTACCTGGGATATACAGGGATTATCTTATTACCCCTGGTGGCATGGAAAGAGTATAAATCTTCTTGAAAGCACAATGAAAAGCCTCAATTCAACAAATAAAAAGCCTACTATCATCGCAGAAGCAAGTTACCCTTTCTCCTTTGGATGGAACGATGCTACTCACAATTTAGTCGGAGAAGCATCGCAACTCATGAACGGCTATGATGCAACTCCTGAAGGTCAAGCTAATTACCTTGCTCGACTTTTAGATCTATGTAATAGCGTTGGAGGAAGCGTCAGAGGAGTATGTTATTGGGCACCTGAATGGGTCGCCTTTAAAGGTCCTAATGCTTCTGATGGATCTACATGGGAAAATCAAGCCCTATTCGACTTTCAGAACAGAGCTCTTCCAGGTTTAGATTCTCTGGGAGGAGCGAAATAACTCATTTTTCCCGTCGAACAAACAGAGACTTACTCTTTTCTCAAAGAACATATTCATTAGATTAAAACTTTTATATGGTTGTTGTGTTTAATAAATAACACTACTAAATACTACTAATTATAAATCTATCTCTACTTTTCAATCAACAGAAATTTAGAAAGCTTTAGACTTTAAAACAACGTTAATGCCTAGATTTTCATCGTATCGGTACTACCTTGTTGTATACACATCTAGTCTTGATTTTTATTAAATGGGTATTTATGAATAAATCTAATGATATGCAAAACTTGTCAGCAGATAGTATTTTTGAGATCCTTCCAAATCCGGCAATTTTTGTTACTAAATCATGTCTGATAAAAGGAGTTAGTAAACGTTTTGAAGCCTATTTGGAGAGATCAGGATTGAGAATTGAAGAGTTTGAGCTAGCCTTTCAAAAGATAAAACTTGATAAGAGTAGATTTTTTACTATCTATATAATAAATTTTCAAAAAAAAGAAAACGAGGAGATCTTTTGTAGAGCTATTGAGTTTAATGACGGATTTATCATTGAGTTTCCAGATGCCGAAATAGAGAAATTACACTTCCAGTACTTCCATGAGGTTCTGTTAAACCTCTCGTTTGGTATTATTAATTTTTGGTCATTTAATACTTCAAGTAAAACCATAAAACTAAACAGGGATGCAAATATAAGACTAGGACTTCCAATTGAGAAGGAGGTTGATATATTTGAATTTCTTAAATTTCTCCACCCAGATGATGCAAATAGATATACATCCATCTTGCAAGAGTGCATTTCAGGTAGCCAGAAAAGCATAAATATTGAATACCGAATCAGAAGCTACGGAGAAAACTTCAGATGGTTAAAGAGTATCGGGAGAGTAATTCTTGAAGAAGCTAATGGCACTCTTTTTTGGGGATATACATTAGATATCAGCAAAGAGAAAGAGGCTGAGATAAAACTCCAACAAGAGCATTCAAAACTTAGTAAATATCTTGATTCAATTCCTACCTATATTGCCATTGCTGATCAGAGTGGAAAACTAAGCCTATTAAACGAAGCACTTAAACGGGTTGGTCACCGAGAAATAACTGAATCTAATCATGACGTCTTTTTAACCGATGACCTCTCATTTACAGAATTAGTTAATGCTGAGAGACAAGAAATAGTATGGGATGTCTTTAACAGAGTATTAGCATCTGAAAACAACTACGAATCATACTCTTTTGAAAGCCAGTTACATGAACGGCCAGATCAAACTGTTAGTTGGACTTGTACAAAACTTACTGATCCATTTGGTAAGATTCAAGTACTAATTACCGGAAACAACATAACTAGTCAGAGAAGAATAGAGACGGCTTTCTTAAAAACGACAGAAGAGTTAAAAGCGATTCAAAATGCACTTCCCGATCTGATTTTTGTTTTCAATGAAGACTCAGAAATTATAGATTATTATGCGAATGAGAAGCAACTTCTTCTGGTAGCACGTGAAGAAATAATTGGCACGAACATCAGAAGTCTGATGGATCCAAATCAAGCTGAAACCATAGCCAAGGTTATTAAAGAATGTGCAATTAAGGGAGAAGATTCTCAACTGAATTACTTCGTAAAAACAGTTAACTCAACAGATTGGTATGAAGCTCGCTTTGTGGCCATGTCTGCCCGCAGAGTATTATGTGTTGTACGAGATATTACTAAAGAAAAACACCTTCAGGAAGATTTAGAATACCATGAAGAGTTTTTGGAGAGTCTAATCGAACTAGCATTAAAATTTATTAATGCACCCATTGATCTAATAAGTTCACTTATAAATGAAGCACTAACAAACATAATCCAACGTTTTAGAGCGCACATTGGTTTAATACACTATTACGATTTTAAAAATCGTAGTGCCAACCTAATGTACTGTGTAGCGAGCGATAAAGCAATGGAGGAACATTTTGAAAGTGAGCTACAGTCCATTTCTTTAAGTTCAATTCCTCAATTAGTAGCCTCTCACCTAGCGGGAAAGACCACATCTGATACCTTTTCCGAAAACTATAAAGCGCCCGGAGCTGTTCCTAATTGGATAGCAGACTACTTTCAAAAAGGGTCAATGCATACCATCCCTCTTCAGGTTCACCAAGGATGTCATGGATTCTTGACTTTCATTACGGAAGCAAAAGATAGAACGCTTAAGGATAAAGACGTCTCTCTTTTACAGATTATTGGATCTCTAATATCTAACCTCGAAGAGAGAAAACAAACTGACATTGAGCTCACTTCAAAAAGCAAGGAATTAGAAAAAGCAAACGAAGAACTAAAACAATTAAACCAACTTCTCACCTCTCAAAATGCTATTATCACGGAAGCAAACATTGCACTTAAAGAGGCGAAAGATTTGGCTGAAGGAAGTGATAAACTTAAATCTACTTTCCTCAATATGATCTCTCATGAATTAAGAACCCCACTAAATGGAATTATCGGATTAACCAGCTTTCTTCAGAATGACGACATATCAGCTGAAGAGTTTTACTCTTATATAAAACCGCTGGAAGAGAGTACAGATAGATTTCTCTTTACGATCAATAATATCATTGAAGGGGCACTAATTCTCTCGGGTAGTCAAAAACCTTCTTTTAAAAAAGTAGACTTAAAAGAGCTTCTTTTCGATATCTCAACTAATTTCAGCACCAAGTCAATTCCTGATAACATCATCTTCTCCGTAGATAAAGAAGCGCTTGCCTCCATCAATAATATTGTAATCTATACCGATCCTGATGTTCTTGTCAGAATAATTGAACAGTTACTTAGAAATGCCTTTAAGTTCACAAAATCGGGAGAAGTTAAACTAGGAATCAAACAGGTTGGAGACCAAATTGCAGTAGTAGTTTCTGATACAGGTATAGGTATATCGCCTGAATCGCATAAACGAATCTTTGATTTCTTCAGACAAGAAGATGAGTCAATGACCAGACAATTTGAAGGGATCGGATTAGGACTATCTATTGCAAAAGGCCTTGCCGATTTATTAAATGGGCGTATTGATCTGGAATCGGAAAAAGGAAAAGGAAGTGTCTTTAGCATTGTTTTACCCTTTAATAGTAATTCACCTACCGATCCAACCCTTCACTCCTCTGAGAAAAAAACTAAAATCATTATTGCAGAAGATGAAGAGTACAATCTGATTTATTTACAGGCACTATTAAACTTCCCTTGGATACAAATTCTAACTGCTTACAATGGAAAACAGGCTATCGCCTTAGCCAACGAAAATCCTGATGTAGCTTGCATTATCATGGACATCCGCATGCCGGGAACAGATGGATTGTCAGCCTCAAAACTTATAAAAAAAAGACATCCTAATATTCCCATAATAGTTATCTCAGCCTATACTTTATCCAATGAGGAGAGTAATTTCCTATCCTATGGCTGTGATGCATTTATCGCTAAACCCTTTACTCGTAAGGTATTTTTCGAGACCTTATCAAAAATTGGGGTAAAAGGAATTGCTTAAAGTAGAACCCTTTTCATAAATTTACATTACTTAGGCGACACGCCTATTAAGAATGCTTCTTAAGCAATAAACTTTGACCATCACATAGAGTTCTATGAAACTAAACAATTGGTTTATACTCCTCTTTTTTACGCTCATGCTTCTTACCACAAAATTGTTTGGTCAAGATCAGCATATCATAGACTCCCTATCAAACCAACTTTCATTATCTAAATCCAACACAGAAAAAGTTAAACATCTGGCACTATTATCGGAAGCCTATCTAGCCATCAACCTCAACAAAAGTACTACCCTGGCTAAAGAAGCCCTAGCTATTGCCTCCCAAAGAAAAGAACCTGATGCCATGTGGATGGCCTTTGATGCATTAGCTAACATCCATCAATTCAGAAATGACCAGGTATCTGCAGTTAAAACCTGGCATATGGCACTGGCCTACACCCCAGATGGGCTGCAAAAGGCACGAATATTACAAAAAATCGCTAATGCCTTTCACCAGACAGAGCATTTTGACTCGGCTATCTTCTATTATAACCTAGCTCTCCCCACCTTCCAAACTGAAGCCAGTCCTTCTGATATTGCTTTCCTTTTAGAAAGCCAAGCCAATACCTACATGAAATTAGAAGAACCTAAAGCAGCCTTAACAAAAACAAATGAAGCTACAATAATGCTCGAGAAAGCCATAAAGGCTGTCACAGAAACAAAAAACTATAACCGACTACTAGCTCAAATAATCAGACTACAGGCCCAAGCAGGGAATATTTCAATTAAATTGGGAGAGTATAATCAAGCGATTAACTACTTTCAAAAAGCAATCCCTGTAGCTGTCATTTTAGGCAACAAGTATCAACTCGCCCTCTTATATGATGATATTGGTGATGCCTTTAAACAGCAAGGCAGAATTGATAAAGCCGCCGAAAGTTACAATAGGGCTCTGAACAAAGCATTACAAATAAAAGATGATCAACTAGCGGCTAATGTTTACAATAGTCTCGGAGGCCTCTTCCTTGAACAAAACAATCCCGATATTGCCAGAGCTAATTTCTTGAACGCCCTTGAAATCCATCAAAAGATGGAAAATCAAGCTGGTTTAGCGAAAGTGTACAACAATTTAGCTGAAGTATTTAGATTTGAAAAACAGTATGATTCAGCTTTAGTATACTATGACAAGAGCATCTCGCTCAATCGAATATTGGTTAATAAACTTTGGCTCGGTGTAAACTACCAAAATAAAGCAGAAACCTATCTTGCCAACAAGGACCAATCTAAATCCTATGAGTTCTTAACTAAAGCCAGAGAACTTTTTGTTGAAATTAATGATTTCGAACACCTGGCTGCCATTGATATTACATTGGCAAACTACCACCTTAGCCACAATCAGTATAAAATGGCTGAATTAAGTTTCCTTAATGCTTATCAAAAAGCTGAAGAGATCCATGCATTACGACTCACACGACAAGCTGCACAAGGTCTCGCAAAATTGTATGAAAACTCCGGTGATATTAATAAAGCCTTCTTTTACCTCAAACGTTATACGCTTATTCAAGATTCGCTTTACAGTACAGAAATGGCGATCAAACTAGCAAATTATCAAAGCAAATCTCAACTTGAGGAAATTGAAAACGCTAAAAACACAAATGAAGAACAAATAAGAACCTATGAAAAAAACCGGAGAATAAACTTATTTGTCACTAATGCCTCTCTTCTGGTTATCCTCCTTCTCCTTATTATAGGCTACCTCTTAATGAAAAGACATAAAGGAGCCCTCAACATTGAACGTGCCATCGCAGCTAAAAACGACGAAATACATCGAACTCAACAGGCTCTTATGGAAGCTGAATTGAAAAACAAAGAACTGGATACCTTAACGCTTAACTCAAAACTCGCTGAAAAAGATTATAACCTTATAAATATGGCTCTCCAAATTGCCAAGAATAATGAGTTCACTAATGACCTTAAAAAAACGATCAAAGAGATTAAGAGCGCTAAGGATTCAGATCGCGATAAAAAACTAACCGATTTGATGCTTTCACTAAACCACTACAACCGCTCATCAAAAGACTTGGAACGGTTCCTTGCTGAAGTGGAAAAAAGCAATGCAACTTTCTTTAAAAAGCTTAGCGACCAATTCCCCGATCTAACAGAAAATGAAAAACAACTAGCAGCCATGCTTAGAATCGACCTCTCAAGTAAAGAGATTGCTGCCTTAAACAATATCAGTACTAAAGCAGTTGAGATGAGTCGATACAGACTAAGAAAAAAACTGGGAATGGAGACTAATGAAAATCTTAGCGAATTCTTCCAAAAACTTTAATTCTTAAGCCTTTTATCGTTTAGTGAGGCGTCTCTTAGTATTATCTGATCCAAACCTTTTAATTCTGCTAAGCTTTTGCTTATTCTATCTCCTTATGATGGATAAAGTAAAGACTGACCTTCTCTCGTAATAGGGTCTACAGAGATAGGAAGCGAAGAGAACAGGGAGAGGAAACGCAGTGATTCTACTTATTTGATTAACGAAACACAAAAATTTTTAAAAAAAAACAGAAAGTTACTTAACCATTGATATGTAGAGGAAAAATAAGTATCTTAAATATTGATTTACAACATATTTATAG